>JAABUN010007811.1_pt1 | contig 11295 bp, 9 predicted proteins | sample 5559311 | NCBI WGS metagenome assembly JAABUN01 (sample SAMN10711877, study PRJNA513370) | rock metagenome | isolation source: Antarctica rocks | place: Antarctica: Victoria Land, Siegfried Peak sud | reverse complement strand
GCGACCGCCACGGCCACCGCGACCGCTCGGCGGCGGACCACCGGGACCTCCGCCGGGACCACTACGACCGGGAGGACCACCGGCACCGGGACGACCCCGACCGGCGGCGGGTGCGCCGCGGCCACGGGCACCGGGACCGGCGGGGGCGCCGCCGAGCTGACCGGAGCTCTGCTTGGGCATCATCGCCGGGTTCGGGCGAGGCATCCCGGGGACGCCGGGACGGGCACCGCTGGCCGGCGGCCGGGGACCACCCGGGCGAGCCGAAGCGGCCCCCGGGGCGGTACTGGTGCCGGTGCTCTCCGGGGCGGGACGCGACGGACGGGCCGTGCCCATCCCCTGGGAGGAGGAGAACGGGTTGTTGCCGGGCCGGGGCGCGCCGCCGGGACGACGGTCCCGGGGGGCGTTGCCCGGCAGACCGCCGGTCGAACCCGGGCGCGGCCGGGGGGTGGCTGACGGGGCGCCGCCGGGGGCCTGACCCGGGGTCGCCGACGTGGTCGGAGCGCTCGGTCCAGCACCGGTCGGGGCGGACCCGGTCGGGGCTGAGGTGGTGGGCGCGGCGGCCGCCGGGGTGGCGGCGGAGGTGCTGCTTGCCGGGTTGCCGGGCGCCGTCGGAGCCGGCTGGCCCGGGGCGCGCGGGGTGGAACCCGGACGCGGGGCCGGGCCCGGCGTACGAGAGGCGGGAGCCGTGGGCGCAGCCGCCGCCGGAGCCTGGACGGCAGGCCGGGGGGCGGTGGGGGTGGCGAACGGGCTGGCCGACGTCTGGGCACCGGGGGTGCCGGCGGGCCGGGACGGGACGGGGCTCGGGGTACTGATGGCCGGGGGGGCGGTCGTCGAAACCGGCGCTGAAGGCTGCGAGGGACGGGGGGACGGGCCGGGGACGTTGCGCACCGGCGGCTTGCTGGCTGGCGCGGCTCCACCGGACAGCTTTTCCTTGAGTCGTCTCTCGACGGGCGCCTCGACGGTGGAGGACGCGGATCGGACGAACTCACCCATGTCTTTCAACATGGTCAAAACGGTCTTGCTCTCGACTCCGAGCTCTTTCGCGAGCTCGTAGACACGGACCTTAGGCACTGCACTCCTCGTGGCGGCCCGCGTCGGTCGCGGACCAGTTAGTTGTTCGACATGCTCATTGAGGGAATCTCATCGAGTGGTCATGAGCGTGAGCCCACTTTCTGGTTCGGCGCCCGCTTCGGAGGGCGAACGCTTGACGTCGACATCTGGCCCAATCGGGTTCGGATGCAATAGAGAACTCTATGTGCTGAGACGGAAATAGCCTACTGGGCCGGATCAGCCGGGTCGAGCAGTCCGGCTGTCGCCCGCTCCAGATCGACCGCGGCCTGAACCCGCAACGCGCGGGCCAGGGATCGTCGGCGTAGCGCCTGGGTGAGGCAGCCCGACCGGGGATGCAGGTAGGCGCCTCGCCCCGGGAGCGTCTGCGCCAGGTCGGCCGTGACGTCATGGCCCGTCCAGGTGAGCCGGAGCAGCTCCGCCTTGCCGGACCGGCCCCGGCAGCCGATGCACATCCGCACCGGTGCCGCACCCGAGTCCCGTTCCACGTCCACGAGATTAGCCGCCGTACGCCCTCGCGCCGCACCCCTCGCACGGGGCTGCACCCCTCGCCCGGGGCTGCACCCCCCGCAAGGGGTGTGGCGGTGGCCCGAGGGGTGCAGCGTGGTGGCGTACGCCGTGCTCAGGCCGTGGGCGCAGGTTCAGTGTCGGACCGGATGTCGATCCGCCAGCCGGTGAGTCGGGCGGCGAGCCGGGCGTTCTGACCCTCGCGCCCGATGGCCAGCGACAGCTGGTAGTCCGGGACCACGACCCGGGCGGCCCGCAGCGCCGCGTCCACCACCGTCACCGACGACACCTTGGACGGGGACAGGGCGTTGCCCACGTACGCCGCGGGGTCGGCGGACCAGTCGATGATGTCGATCTTCTCCTCGTTCAGCTCGTGCATCACCGCCCGGACCCGCTGGCCCATCGGGCCGATGCACGCCCCCTTGGCGCTGACGTCGCGGTTGGTGCTGATCACCGCGATCTTGCTGCGGTGCCCGGCCTCGCGGGCGACCCCCTTGATCAGCACGGTCCCGTCCGCGATCTCGGGGACCTCGAGGGCGAACAGCTTCTCGACCAGGCCCGGGTGGGTGCGCGAGACCACCACCTGGATGCCGCGGGGCTCACGGCGTACGGCGACCACGTAGACCCGCAACCGGGTGCCGTGCCGGTAGGTCTCCCCCGGCACCTGCTCGGCCAGCGGCATGATGGCCTCGATCTTGCCGAGGTCGACCAGCACCGTACGGGTCTCGTTGCTCTGCTGCACGACCCCGGAAAGGATGTCGCCCTCCTGGCCGGCGAAGTGGCCGTACTTCAGCTCGTCCTCGGCGTCGCGCAGCCGCTGGAAGATCACCTGACGGGCGGTGGAGGCGGCGACCCGGCCGAAGCCCTCGGGGGTGTTGTCGTACTCACCGACCCGGCGGCCGTCCTCGTCCAGCTCGGGGACCAGCACCTGGACGTGGCCGGACTTGCGGTTGAGCTCCACCCGGGCCCCGGGCACCGCCCCGTCGGTACGGTCGTACGCCATCAGCAGCGCCTCCTCGATGGCGCTGGCGAGCACCTCGAAGGGCAGGTCCTTCTCCCGCTCCATCAGGCGGAGCACGGAGATATCGATATCCATCAGTCTTCGTCGCTTTCGTCGTCGTGCGCAGTGGAACGGTTGAGCTCGACCTGGACCAGGGCCTTGCTGATCTCGGTGCGGGCGAGCTCGCGTTCGCGACCGTCCACGTCGAGGAGCACGGTGTCCTCGGTGACCGAGATGATCCGGCCGGTGAGCTTGTCCCCGGTCGAGGTGCTGACCTCGACCAGCCGGGTGAGGTTGCGGCGCCAGTGCCGGGCCAGCTCCAAGGGCCGACCGACACCACGGGAGGAGACCTCCAACGTGTACGCCTGGGCCCCGGTCGCCGGGGACTCGTCCAGGGCGACGGAGATGGCGTGGCTCGCGGACGCGATGTCGTCGAGGAGCGGGCCGACACCCTCGGGACCGTCGCCGTCGACCACGATCCGCAGCAACCGCCGCTTGCCGGCCGGGATGATCTCGACGGCCTCGAGCTCGAGGTCGAACTGGGCGAGGATCGGAGTCAGCAGCTCGACGATCTCCGGCTGCTTCATGGCCGGTGCCGGTTCGCTGGTGCAGTCCGGGCGTACGTCATGAGTGGCTCTCGATCCAGTTGGGTCCGGCAGTTGTGTCAGCAGGCACGTCGCTCACCTGAATAGAGGATCCTACCCGGCGCGGTGGGGTAGCGTCGCCGGGTGGCACGCTCCCCCCGGTCCGTCGACCCGGTCGGACCCCCGGTCTGGTCGAGGCGCCGGTTACTCGCCACCGGGGGCGCCTGGTCGGCCCTCGGAGCCGCCTCGCTGGCCGGCTGCACGGTCAGTGACCCCGCGCTCGACTCCCCCTCGACCGCCGCGACGACCCCCGCGATCGGACCAACCACGGCGACGCCACCGATCACACCCTCCGCGGCCGCTCCTGGCTATCCGGGGCCCGCCCGCCGCGAGCAGGATCTGGCCGAGCTCGCCCGGGCCGTCCGACGGCGTACGGGATGGTCGGGCGACCAGACCACGCTGCTGGACCTGCTGGTGGCGGCGCACACCGACCACGCCCGGGTGCTGGCCAGCACGGACCCGGCCGCCCGGTCCACCGGAACGACCCGGGTCCCCGCCGCCGTACCCTCCCTCGACGGGTTGACGAACGACGAGGCGCTGCGGAGGCTGGCCACCGCGGAGACCGCTCTGGCGACCGTGCACCGCGGCGCCGCGCGGACAGCGACTGGGCTGGACGCGCTGCTGTGGGGGTCGCTCGCGGTTGCCGCCGAGGGCTTCGCCCTGGTCGATGACGCCGATCCCCCGTCGGCCGTCGGGCTCCGCAGCCACCGACCGGCCGTGATCCTCAGTGACGTGGCCGCCACCCAGCAGATGGTCCGGCAGCTGCACGCCATCATCTGGGGCTATCAGCTGGCCACCGGGAAGCTGCCGGTGACCAGCAACGCCCGGCTCCGGGCCCTGGCCGGGTTGCTCCAGCACCGCATCCTGCGCGACCGGTTGATCACCTGGTTGCGCAGCCACGAAGCCGAGGTGCCGGTGGCGGAGGCGGCGTACGCCCCGGCCACCAACCCGACCGACGCGGGGTCCGCCGGTGCGTTGATCCGCACCATGGAGACCGCGCTGCTGCCGTTCTGCGGACTGTGGCTCGCCGCGGCCGGGTCCACGCCGGACCGGGACCTTGCGCTCAAGACCCTGGGCTCCACCGCCCGCACCGGCCGCAGCTGGGGGGGCGGCGTACGCGGCTGGCCGGGTTGGTCGGACTGACCCGACGACTGGCTCGGGGGCCCTTCGACGGGCTCAGGGAACGGTCGACGGGCTCAGGGATCGTCAGAGGAACGCGCGGGCGGTGTCGTATGCGAGCTTGATCACCAGGGCACCCACCACGACCAGGAAGACCCGGCGGACGAACCCGTTGCCCCGGTTGATCGCGGTCCGGGCCCCGACGAAGCCGCCCACAAGGTTGGCCGCCCCCATCAGCAGCCCGAGCTGCCACAGCAGCGATCCGTGCACGGCGAACACGGTGATCGCGGCCAGATTGGTGAACAGGTTGGCGATCTTGGCCTTCGCGCTCGCCTCCAGGAAGCCGTAGCCGAGCACCCCGACCAGCAAGATCACGAAGAACGTGCCGGTGCCCGGGCCGAGGAAACCGTCGTACGCCCCCACCCCCAGCCCGATGCCCAGGGTCCGGCCGTAGTGGGCCCCGCCGTCGTGCTTGCGGGCCGAGACCAGGCCGAGCTCAGGGCGGCGCCAGGTGTAGAGGCCGACCCCGACCAGGGCGACCAGCACGATCGGGGGGAAGTACTCCTTGGGGAGCAGCTTGGCCAGCTGCGCACCGCCCGCCGATCCCGCCGCCGATCCGACGACCAGCGGAATCAGGGTCCGCCAGTCCGGCCGGATCCTGAGCGCGTACGTGACCGAGCTGGTGGCGGTCCCCCACACCGAGGACAACTTGTTGGTGCCCAGGATGGTCGCGGGCGGGGTCGAGTCGGGCAGCCCGATCAGCAGCACGGGCAGCTGGATCAGCCCGCCACCGCCGACCACCGCATCCACCCAACCGGCCACCAGAGCCGCCCCGACGAGGAAGATGATGGTCCAGGTCGCGAGGTCGAGCTCAGCCACCGGGTCAGTCGAGATTCGGGCGGCCGTGCACGGTCGCCACGATCTCACCCAGCGCGTCGGCGACGGCGATCTCGCGCCGCTCCCCCGTACGCCGGTCCCGCAGCTCCAGCACCCCGTCGGCCAACCCGCGACCGACGACCACGTTGGTGGGCATCCCCATGATCTCGGCGTCGGCGAACTTCACCCCGGGGCTCGCCTTACGGTCGTCGAGCAGCACCGAGACCCCGGCCTGGTCCAGGTCGTGGGCGAGATCGGCCGCGGCGGTCGCGATCTCCTCGCCCTTGCCGGTGGCCAGGACCTGCACGTCGAACGGAGCCAGCTCACGGGGCCAGCACAGCCCCTGCTCGTCGCAGGTCCCCTCGGCCACCGCCGCGACGGCGCGGGAGACCCCGACGCCGTACGAGCCCATGGTCACGGTGACGAGCTTCCCGTTCTGGTCGAGCACCTTGAGCCCGAGGGCTTCGGCGTACTTGCGGCCGAGCTGGAAGATGTGGCCCATCTCGATGCCCCGGGCCAGCTCCAGCGGTCCGGAGCCGTCGGGAGCGGGGTCGCCGGCCCGGATCTCGGCCACGTCGATCACCCCGTCGGGGGTGAAGTCCCGGCCCACCGCGAGCTCGAACACGTGCTGACCGGGCTCGTTGGCCCCGGTCAGCCAGCGGGTGCCCTCGACGACCCGGGGGTCGACCAGGAACTCGATCTTCGACACGCTCTCCCGGCCCAGAGCGGTGGGGCCGATGTAGCCCTTGACCAGGCTGGGGTGGTCGGCGAAGTCCTCCTCGGTGAACGCCTCCAGCTCGGCGGGTTCGAGGTGGGCGGCGAGCCGCTTCTCGTCCACCGCCCGGTCACCGGGCAGGCCGATGACCAATGGGCGCTGGGTGCCGTCCAGCTCGCGAACCATCACCACCACGTTCTTCAGGGTGTCCGCTGCGGTCCAGGGCCGGTCCGGGCGGGGGTGCCGCTCGTTGGCCAGCGCGACCAGGGTGTCGATGGTCGGGGTGTTCGGGGTGTCCTCCACGTGCGCAGCCGGTGCGCCCTCGAGGGACTGCGGCGCGGGGACCGGGATGTGCACGGCCTCGACGTTCGCCGCGTAGCCGCCGGGCGAGCGGACGAAGGTGTCCTCCCCGTTCTCGGCCACGGCAAGGAATTCCTCGCTGGCGGAGCCGCCCATCGCCCCGGACGTGGCGTGCACGATCACGTACTCGAAGCCGAGCCGGTTGAAGATCCGGACGTAGGCGTCCCGGTGCAGCTGGTAGGCCTTCTCCAGCCCGGCGTCGTCGATGTCGAAGGAGTAGGAGTCCTTCATCACGAACTCCCGACCCCGCAGCACCCCAGCCCGGGGCCGCGCCTCGTCGCGGTACTTGGTCTGGATCTGGTAGAGCGAGAGCGGCAGGTCCTTGTAGGAGGAGTACAGGTCCTTCACGAGCAGGGTGAAGACCTCCTCGTGGGTCGGACCGAGCAGGTAGTCACCTCCGCGGCGGTCCTTCAGTCGGAACAGGTTCGGTCCGTACTCGGTCCAGCGACCCGTGGCCTCGTACGGCTCCCGCGGCAGCAGCGCGGGCAGGTGCACCTCCTGGGCGCCGATGGCGTCCATCTCCTCGCGGACGATCTTCTCCACGTTGCGCAGCACCCGGTAGCCCAGCGGCAGCCAGCTGTAGATACCCGGCGCGACCCGCCGCACGTAACCGGCCCGGACGAGCCACCGGTGGCTCGGCACCTCGGCGTCCACCGGATCCTCCCGCAGGGTCCGTACGAACAGCTCCGACATCCGGGTGATCACAGGGGACAGACCTTTCTCGATCGCACGCCGCTGCGCGCACCCCGCACCCTACCTAGGCTGGGTCGGTGGAACACCTCGATGTCATCGTCGTCGGAGCGGGCCTGTCGGGGATCGGGGCCGCGCTTCGGTTGCGGCACAGCCGACCTGGTTCGAGCCTGACGGTGCTGGAGGCCCGGACGACCTCCGGCGGGACCTGGGACCTGTTCCGCTATCCGGGGGTCCGCTCGGACTCTGACATGTTCACCCTGGGCTACCGGCTCCGGCCGTGGCGACGCGACCGGGCCCTCGCCGACGGGTCCGAGATCCTCGACTACCTCCGCGAGACCGCCCGGGAGACCGGGGTGGCCGAGCTCATCCGCTATGACCATCGGATCGTCGGTGCGCAGTGGTCCACCGCAACCTCGCGCTGGACGGTGACCGTGGCACGCGGTGACGGATCCGGTGAGCTCAGGCTCAGCTGCCGGTTCCTGTTCGTCTGCTCGGGCTACTACCGCTACGACGCCGGCCACACCCCCGACCTGCCGGGGATCGAGCGGTTCGCCGGGACGGTGGTGCACCCCCAGGCGTGGCCGGCTGACCTGGAACACCGAGGCCGGCGGGTGGTGGTGGTGGGCAGCGGGGCCACCGCCGTGACCCTGGTCCCGGCGCTCGCGGCACAGGCCGAGCACGTGACCATGCTGCAACGCTCCCCCGGCTACGTCGGGGTGCTGGCCCGCACCGACCGGTGGGCCGGGTGGCTGCACCGGCGGCTGCCGGCCGGGGCGGCGTACGCGGTGCTGCGGTGGAAGTACCTGCTGACCGGGATGGCTGCGTTCCAGCTGAGCCGGCGCCGACCCGAACGGATGAAGGCGCTGCTGCGGCGCGGGGTCGAGTCCCGGCTGCCGGCGGGCTTCGACGTGGACCGGCACTTCACGCCCCGCTATGACCCCTGGGACCAGCGGCTGTGCTTCGCGGCCGACGGGGACCTGTTCGCCGCGCTGCGCTCCGGTCGGGCCTCGGTGCTCACCGACCGGATCGCCGCCGTCACCCTGACCGGCCTCACGCTGGAGTCCGGGACCGAGGTGCCCGCCGACATCCTGGTCACCGCCACCGGGCTCCGGTTGCTGCTGCTCGGGGGCATGGACCTGACCGTGGACGGCCGCCGGGTCGACCTGGGCCAAGTGCTCGCCTACCGGGGGATGATGGCCGCCGGGGTCCCTAACGCGGCCTTCACCCTCGGCTACACCAACGCCTCCTGGACGCTCAAGGCCGACCTGGTCGCCGGCTACGTCTGCCGGCTGCTCGACCACCTCGACCGGCGCGGATACGCCTCGGTCACCCCCGTCCCGCCGGCAGGGGCGGAGCGCTGGCCGACGTCACCGCTGATCGACCTGAAGGCCGGTTACGTGCTGCGCGACGTCCACCTGATGCCGAGGCAGGGGCCGAGATCGCCGTGGCGACTGCACCAGAACTACGTACGCGACCTGGTCAGCCTGCGCTGGGGGTCGCTGCGTCGCGGCGTCCGGTTCGTTCGCCGCCGTCAGGCGGACGCGCCGGTGTAGTGGCGCAGCGCCACGAGCCAGAAGATCCGGGAGCCGACCACGAACAGCACGGCCACGCCCACCGACGCCAAGGCGGCGACCGCCGAGAGCTGGCCGGTCACCGCTTGCGCCGGCACCGTGACCGCGAAGGCGATCGGCACGACGAAGGTGAGCAGCGGGCGCATCCAGCCCGGGAAGATGGTGACTGGCCAGCGCCCCGCCGTCCCGAACAGGGACTGGAAGATGACCAGGATGTTGTCGAGGCGCACGAACCAGAACGCGCACGTGGACAGCAGCAGCAGGAACCCGTAGACGATCGCGAAGCCGGCCAGCAGGGTGACCAGGAAGAGCCCGACCTCCCTGGGCCCGACCTGCAGGCCCGTACGGGTCATCCCGACCAGCACCACACCGATCCCGAGCAGCACATCGGTGATGGTTTGCGGGGCGAAACGCTGGGCACTGGCCAGCAGCTGCGCATCGGCAGGCTTGGTGAGCAGGAAGTCGAAGGTACCGAGCCTGATGCCCTCCATCAGGGCCTCCATGGACGGCCGGACGACGAGGCCGATGAGTCCGCTGATGAAGAAGTGGATCCCGATCAGCACGAGCAGACCCTCGGCAGTCCAGCCCCGCAGATCGGTGGTGTTGGCGAAGATCACCGAGAGCCCGAGCAGCTGGGTGGCCAGGCTGATGGCGGCGTTGAGCACGGCGACCGCGAAGTCGGAGCGGTACTGCACGATGTTGAGGACCCCGACGGCTGCGAAGGCACGCAGCACCCCCAGCGCCTCCATCAGGCGCCCACCGCGCTGTAGCGTCGCGTGGCACGGCCCCAAAGCAGCCGTAGCGCCACCACGGCGACCGCGATCCAGATCAGCTGGGCGGCGTAGCCCAGCACCAGCTCGCCGCCTGGCCGGCGGCCGAGCAGCACCTCCACCGGGAAGGCCAGCGTCCACGGGAACGGTGTCCACACAGCCACCGACTGCAGCCAGCCCGGCAGCACCTCCAGCGGGGCGAACTGCCCGGCCAAGAAGGTGAACAGGGAGGCGTAGACCGCGTTCAGGGCCGAGACCTTGGTCAGCCAGAAGGCCGCCAGGGCCAGGCACCACTCGACGAGGAAACGCAGCACCATGGCGAGCAGCAGGGCAGGCAGGAAGGCCAGCACCGCGCCCGGTGTGGTGCCCGACAGGTCGGCACCGAAGAGCACCGCCAGCAGCACGGCCGCGGGCAGCAGACCGACCAGGCCGACCAGCTTGTAGCTGAGGGTCTGGCAGACGTCGTGGTGGATCGGGTGCACCGGACGCAGCAGCAGCGGCGAGAAGGCCCCGGTCCGGATCCGGAACTCGAACTCCCACATGTGCCAGATGAAGGTCAGGTGACCGACCACCATCAGCACCAGGTAGTAGCCCACGAACTGGGCCGCGGTGTAGCTTCCGGTGGTGCCCGAGCCCGCGACCGTCCGCCAGACCGCGATCAGCACCAGAGGTTCGATGATCACCGACAGCACCCAGATCGCGACCGCCCCACGATAGGCGAGGTTCGCCGCCAACGACGCGGCGAATTCGTGCCGGTAGTAATCGGCCAGGGCGGCCAGGGAGAAGCGCCCGAAGCCGGGTCGAGGATCGTCGGTGCCCAGCTGGGTCTCAGCCCTGGTACGCGGCACCGCCCACCTCCTCGGCGGCGGGGGCGGCGAAGACGTCCTCGATCACCTGCTCGATCGGGGGGTCCTCGATCGTCAGGTCGACGACCGGCAGCCGGGCCAGCAGCCGTCCAGCCGCCGCCGGGGTCGCGGCCTTGGCCACCCGGACCTTGACGCTGGTGGCACCCCTTTCTGTGACGCTGCCCCCGGACAGTGCCTCGAGCTCGAGGTCCGGAATCGTGGTGCCCTCCGCGAGCTCCACGGTGATGATCTTGTGGGCGGCGAACTGGGCCACCAGGGCGGTCAGGGCCCCGTCGAAGAGCAGCCGGCCCCGGTGGATCACGATCACCCGGCGACACAGTGCCTCGACGTCGGCCATGTAGTGGCTGGTGAGCATCACGACGGCGCCCGTCCGCTGGTTGTACTCCGCGAGGAAGGACCGGATCCGCCGCTGCATGGCGACGTCGAGACCAATGGTCGGCTCGTCCAGGAACAGCACCGCCGGATAGTGCAGCAGCGAGCCCGCGATCTCGCACTTCATCCGCTCCCCGAGGCTCAGGTTCCGGACCGGCTTGCGAAGCAGGTCACCCAGCTCCAGCAGCTGGGTGAGCTCGGCCAGCCGCCGGGCGAAGTCAGCCGCCGAGATCCGGAAGATCGCCTGGTAGAGCCGGTAGGAGTCCTGCACCGGGATGTCCCACTGGAGCTGGTTTCGGTTGCCCATCACCAGGGCCATCCGACCCAGGTAGTCCCGGTCCCGCTGCCACGGCGTGTAGCCCAGGACGTCGGCGGTGCCCGAGGTGGGGTGCAACAGGCCGGACAACATCTTGAGCGAGGTGGTCTTGCCGGCGCCGTTGGGACCCAGGAAGCCGACCACCTCGCCTCGGTCCATCGAGAAGCTGACATCCGCGACCGCCTCGACCCGACGGGTCCGGCGCCGCACCAGTGACGTCAGGGCGGCCTTGACGCCGCCCTCGCGCTCTGGGACCACGTAGGTCTTGCTCAGTCCCTCAACCTTGATGTCGGGCATGCGCTGGCTCCTCCCGCCTGAGACCCAGCGATCAAACCACACCAGGATGCTGGCGAGCGGTGACCGAGCAGAATGAGCGGTATGGACAAGTACGTGTTCTCCGGCAGGACTGCGGTGGTGA
>JAABUN010007810.1_pt1 | contig 11297 bp, 6 predicted proteins | sample 5559311 | NCBI WGS metagenome assembly JAABUN01 (sample SAMN10711877, study PRJNA513370) | rock metagenome | isolation source: Antarctica rocks | place: Antarctica: Victoria Land, Siegfried Peak sud | reverse complement strand
ACGACGGCGCACCCGGCGCGCTACTGGGGCGGGACGCCCCAGAACCCGTACCCGCTGCTCCGGGAAGGGATTCATCGACCGTAGTCCAGGCGCGGCCGTTTGATGACATAACCAAAACAGTTCTCGCGCTTCCAAAAAGACGGTTTATGGCACTCCCATAAACGTTCGTTTCTGTGGTGCCATTTATGCTCCAACCTGTGAATAATCTCCCCTGGGCATCTTCCTCAAAAGGTAGACGTCGTAGGCTTAGGGAGATGGAGAACGTGCCTGCGCGCAGCAAGCGGCAACGCGTCCCGTTGCCAGGGGCCAGAAGCAGCCGCAAAACGTGCCCGCGACCATGAACAGCCACCATGAACAGCCACCATGAACGAGAATAACAACGAGAACAACGGCAACAACGTAAACCGCGAAAAAGCGAACAACAAGTGCGTGGAGGAAACTACCCTGACGAACGTGACGAACCTTCTGAGCGACGCGCTGCGCCAGCCGTCAACAGCCATCGCCTACGAAGCCAGCCGCGCCCTCGCGCTCGTCGCTCTCCGCGGTTCGCGCGCCCTGATTGAGGCCGACAGTTGCCCCTTCGGTCTGGCCGCCTATGCCCGCGCGGGGCTGTGCACGCTGACACCCCACTCGGCCGCCAGCCACGGTAACGGTGTCCATAACCAGATCGCTTCGGGCTGGGAGGGACCGAACAAGCCCCTGACCCACGCGGCCGAAAACGCCTGGTTCCGCGTGTCCTGGAACCACCAGGAACGCGAGCACGAACTCGAGGTCGTGCTGCTGAGTTGGCCCGAAGGGTTCGGAGCCAAAGCACGCTGCTTCGTTCTTGCCGAGTCACAGGCTGTTGCTCAGCAGTTCTACGCCGCCGTGTGCGCCTGGTCGGCCGAGATCCGCGGCGAGGTGCTCGTCTTCGACAGCGGCGACTGGCACAAGAGCGAGGAGTTGTTTCAAGCGATCAAGAGCGCGACCTTCGACAACCTGGTTCTGGCCGGCGACCTCAAGGACCGGATCGCGCGGGACCTGGGTGACTTCTTCGCCTCGCGCGCGCTGTACGAGCAGTACGGCGTGCCGTGGAAGCGCGGCGTGCTGTTCCTGGGGCCGCCCGGCAACGGCAAGACGCACACGCTCAAGGCGCTGCTCAACGCGTCCCCCGGCGTGCCGTGTTTGTACGTCAAGAGTTTCAAGGCCAACTACCGCGAAACCGATCAGGACAACATCCGCAAGGTGTTTCGCCGGGCGCGCGCGTGCGCCCCGTGCCTGCTGGTCCTGGAGGATTTGGACTCGCTGATCGACGACGAGAACCGCTCGTTCTTTTTGAACGAGCTGGACGGCTTCGCCGACAACGCGGGAATCGTCACGCTCGCGACCACGAACCACTCGGACAAGTTAGACCCGGCAATCAGCGAGCGGCCCTCGCGCTTCGACCGCAAGTACCACTTCGGCCTGCCGGGCGAGGGGGAGCGGCTCGCCTACGTTCATCTGTGGAACGATCGTCTGCAACCGGAACTGCGTCTGAGCGAGGCGGGTGCCCGGAGCGTGGTGGCCGGTACCGAGGGCTTCTCGTTCGCGTACCTGAAGGAGTTGTTCTTGTCCGCGACCATGCGCTGGATGGCCGACAGGACCGAGCGAGACGAAGCGGCGGCCGGACCGGGTGGAATGGACGCGGCGATTCTGGCTCAGGCCGAGGCGCTGCGCCAGCAGATGCGAAGCGGTGGCGTAGCGAGCAATGAGGCGGCTCCTGACTTTGCGCTCGATGATGGCGACCCCGTCGCCGCTGCCATGCGCGCGGCGATGAAAGGCTTTGCCCGCCCCCGCCGGTAAGAAACGTAACCCGGGTTCATCCTCCGGGCGGACCACAGCCCCCTCCAACCCGCTGCCGCGTTGCCGCAGATCCTGCAGGGCAACCGCAACGTCGCCCCGGCATGCTAAGCAAGCGCTGCGCCTCCCGAACTACGCGAACCCGTGCCGTTGTCTACCCTTCCCCTTGTCCCCTACTTGTATCGGATAACGTCGTTTAGCCGTCTCTATCAAGATCACCTGACGGTGACCCTTTGTGGTGGTTTTGTCTGGTTGAGGTACAGCCTAAACAGATAAAGGCGACAGTGAATGGCGTCAGGACAGCATGGTTTTCAGGTTTAACCGCATCCACAGGTGCGGACTGCGCGGCAGGGGACGTTCCCGGTTTAATGCTCCTTTAGCGTTTCCTTAATGATTTAAGGTGTAAGATGTTGCCGATGTAGCCGAGGGCGCGCTGCGACAGTTCTGATCTGTGGGGGACTCAATGCCACAAGAGACTTGGCGGATCGAGATGCTCGGCGGGTTGACAGCCCGGCAGGGCGATCGAGATCTAACGCATTTCGCCACGCGCAAGGTGGGTGCGCTCCTGGCATGTCTCGCACTCCACCTACACAGGAGCCAACCGAGAGAAGTCCTGGCCGAGCAGCTCTGGCCGGGCGAGGACTGGGACGCCATCCGAAACCGCCTCAGGCACGCACTTTCCTCGCTCCGGCACGACCTGGAGCCTGAGGGTATGCCCGACGGCGCCGTGATCTTCGCCGACCGCTCTGAAGTCCGCTTGAATCCGTCCGCCGTCGCGACCGACGTCGCGGAGTTCGAGGCCGCGCTTACGCGCGCCGCGCGTTCAGCCGATCCGGGCTCCCAGGCAGCCGCCCTACGCGCCGCAATCGAGCTTTATCAGGGCGAACTCCTTCCCGGCTACTACGAGGAATGGGTGGTCGCGGAACGCCAGCGGTTAGAAGAGGCGTTCGGGGATGCGCTGATCCGCTACTCCGGCGTGCTTGCCGAGACCGGTGATTTTGCAGGGGCGATCGAGGCGGCGCGGCGCGCGCTGGCCAGAGATCCGTTGCGCGAGGACGTGCATTGTGATCTTATGGCCCTGTTTGCCGGCACGGGACGCACATCGGACGCGGTTCGGCAGTACCGCGAACTGGAGCGGCTTCTTCGAGAGGAGATGGGTGCGTCTCCGTCTGCTTCCACGTGTGAAGCGTATGAACGGCTTCGGACAAATCCGACCGGCACCGCCGCGCCTGAGGAGAATGCGTGGCCTGCGGCTGTCACGGAACCGTTGGCGCGAGCGCGCCTGGAGCCGGACGGCGGCGCCGTGCCCCTCCACTCCCGTTTCTACATCGTCCGGCCTACCGACGGCGAGTTTCAGACGGCGATCGAGCAGCATGACAGCATCGTGTTGGTGAAAGGGCCGCGCCAGGTCGGCAAAACCTCGCTCCTGGCGCGCTCAGTGCAGCGCGCGCGCGAGGCCGGTGCCCGAGTCGTCCTCACGGATCTGCAGAAGGCCGCCCCGGAGCAGCTCGAATCGCCGGACGCGCTCTTCCGGGCTTTCGCCGATACGATGGCAGACCAGCTCGACCTGGATATCGCTTACGACGATGTATCTGACGACCGACGCGGCTGGAACGTCAATTTCGAGCGCTTCCTGCGCCGCGAGGTACTCCGACCGGAACAGGGGCACTTGGTTTGGGCGCTTGACGAAGTGGACCGTTTATTCGGCTGCCCGTTCAGCGGCGTGGTTTTCGGACTCTTTAGGGCCTGGCATAACGAGCGCTCGCTGAACCCGGACGGGCCGTGGAACCGGCTGACCCTCACAATCGCCTATGCGACCGAGGCGACCCTGTTCATCACGGACCTCAACCAGTCGCCCTTCAACGTCGGCACCCGGCTGACCCTGGAGGACTTCACGCGCGGCGAGGTCGCGGAGCTGAACCGGCGTTACGGTTCGCCGATCCCGCAGGAAGCCGGGATCGGACGGATTTATGCGCTCGTCGGCGGCTGTCCCGACCTGGTCCGCCGCGGCCTACACGTCATTGCGGATCAGGGCATCGACGTCGGCTCGTTGGAAGCGGCAGCGGCGCAGGACGACGGCCCGTTCAGCGATCACCTGCGGCGGATGTGGGCCGCCCTCAAGCGCGATGACGAACTCTGCGACGAGATGAGAAATGTCCTGAAGGGGAGCGGCTGTACGCGCGAGGCCTCCTTCTACAGGCTCCGGAGCGCCGGAGTCATCGTGGGACGGTCTCCCCGGGAGGCGGCGCCCCGCTGCGGCCTGTACCGGCGGTATCTGGAACGCAAGCTCGGAATCGCGGAAGCGCTCAGTTAAGTGGATCAAGCCGACCGGGGAAGGGAGCCGGAACGGATGGCAATCGCGACTTCTAAATCAAACTTTTATGTCACCGGCGGGACGCTTCCCCAGGACGCCCCCTCCTACGTGGAGCGCAGCGCCGATTCCGAGCTTTACGAGGCCTTGCGGGACGGTGAGTTCTGCTACGTGCTGACCCCCCGCCAGATGGGCAAGTCCTCGCTCAAGGTTCGTGCGGCTGCCCGGCTCAGAAGCGAAGGCGTCGCCGTCGCGGACCTGGATCTGACGGCAGTGGGACAGAACCTGGATGCGGAGCAGTGGTACGATGGGCTGTTTTACGTTCTCGCTCGTGCTCTTGGGCTGGAGGACGAGCTTGAAGCGTACTGGTTCGAGAGGCAGCGGCTCGGCCCGCTCCAACGTTGGATGCAGGCCCTGCGAGAGGTCGTGCTGGAGAAGATTTCCGGTCCGGTTGTCCTTTTTATTGACGAGATCGACGCCGTGCGCTCGCTGCCGTTCTCCGCCGACGAGTTCTTCGCCGCCATCCGGGAGTGCTACAACCGCCGCAGCGAAGATCCGCAATATCGTCGGCTCACCTTTTGCCTCCTGGGCGTGGCGCGCCCGGCGGATCTCATCCGTGACACCCGCACGACCCCTTTCAACATCGGCCGGCGCATCGACCCGACCGATTTCAGCTCGTCGGAGGCCGATCTGTTGGCGCTGGGACTCGGGGCCGGCGAAAACGGCGCCGGCCGTTCTGACAGACAGGCACGAACTCTGCTCCGGCGTGTCCTCTATTGGACCTCCGGTCATCCTTACCTCACCCAGCGTCTGTGCAAGGCCGTCGCAAAAGAGCCCGTGTTCGCGCAGGGGGGCGACGTGGACCGCCTTGCACAAACGCTGTTCTTTGCTCCCGGCGCCCGAGAAGCCGACGACAATCTCCACTTCGTGCGTGAGCGCCTGCTAAGAAGCGAGGCCGATGTCGCCGGTCTGCTGCACCTTTACAAGCAGGTCTTGTCGGGCCGGCGCGTGAGGAACGACGAAACGAATCCGCTTGTCGGTGTGTTGAAGCTCTCCGGGATCGTGCACGTGCGGGGCTCACGGACAGCCGGTGGCGAGGGGCTGCTCGGGATCCGCAATCGCATCTATCAGCGGACGTTCGACCGGCGCTGGGTCGCGGCGAACACGCCGGACGCGGAGGCCCGGCGGCAGCGGGCAGCCTACCGCCTGGGCGTGCTAAGGGCGACAGCGGCGGCCGGAGTGATCGTGGGGCTGGTCGGGGCGCTGGCCTGGACGTTCGTTCGGCTGGCGGACGATCGGCGACTGGCGCTGATCGAAGCCCGGAGCCAGCGCGACGGCGCCGGTGACCTTCTCTACGCCTCGCAGATGAACCTGGCGCACCTGGCATATAAAACCTATAGCGACAGCGAAGCGGAAGGAATGGTCCGAGCCCGGCGGCTGCTGGAGCAGCATCGGCCACAGCCGAATGCTCCGGACCGGCGCGACTTCGCTTGGCGCCTCCTCTGGAAGCTGTGTCGAAGCCAGGACCGCTACACCTTCCCTGCACGCACCGGGGAGGTCAACTCCGTTGCTTTCTCACCGGATGGGAAAGTACTGGCAGCCAGCGGCTCCGATGGCGCCGTTCATCTGTGGGACATGGCTGGCAAGCACTTACTGGCGACGATTGCGGCACATCAGGGCGCAGGAATAGCGACAATCTCCCCGGATGGCAAGCTGCTCGCCACCATCGGCACAGAGGACGGCAAAGTCAAGATCTGGAATATTGCGTCGCGCCCGGTGGTGCTGATGCGGCAATTCGCGGGCTTCCGCCAGCAATGGACTCGCATCCTGTTCACTCCCGACGGCAAGACGCTCATCGCTGGCGGCGAGAACAACCGGATCCGTTTGTGGGACCTGGACTCCGAAAAACAAAGGCCTCCCGCCGGTCGTCTTATCCCTGTCCCGGCAGCGGGGCCGCTGGCACTGTCGGCGGATGGGCGCACGCTGGCCGTCTGCGGCGCGGGGAAAGATATCAGCCGCATCACGCTCTGGAACATCGCCTCACGCCAGGCGGTGGTGCCTCATCCTGTCTCCCTGCCGCGCGTGAAAGGCCTCGTGCACTGCCTGGCGTTTTCTCCCGATGGGCAGACGCTCGTCGCCGGGACGTCCGGTCTCGTCCTCTGGGACATGCGCACGGGATCGGTGCGGCGGGAGGTTGCGCCACACGGCGGTGTCATCTACAGCGCCGACTTTTCTCGCGATGGCAGGCTGCTCGCCTCTGGCGGGGCCGACGGCACGATCCGTCTCCGGGACGCTCCATCCGGTAACCTCTTGGCAACCTTGCAGGGACACAATGCTCCGGTGGTATTTGTTGCTTTCCTGCCAGGGGGCGAGACTCTCGCTTCGGCGAGCCGCGACGGCACTACCCGGCTGTGGGATACCAACGTGAAACGGCCGCGCGAGGACGGGCGGGAGCGAAGCGAGGCCATGAACTTCACCGGGGGCGCTGACGGCGTAGCGGCGAGCGTCACTTTCTCTCCGGACAGCAAACTCCTCGCCGAGGTGCGTTCACGCTCCGTAACATTTCGGAGCGTTGCCACGGGGGCAAAGGTGGGCGCTACGCCGTCGGAGAAGCGGGGTCCTGACACGGGACTCCCCCAATTCCCCCGCGGGCTTGCGTTCCGCCCGGACGGCAAGCAGCTTGCCACCGGGGGCGCAGACGGTGTTGTGCGGCTTTGGAACGTCCCCAGGCACCAACTGATCAGCAAGCTCAAAACAGCGTCTGGCCATCATCTGGGCGTCAGTCACCTGGGATTCGCGGCTGGCGGCGTCTTGGTCACCGGCAACGGCGGTGCGGCTGGCGGCGCACCGGCGTTGGTCCGGCTCTGGGATGTGGCCTCCGGACGGCCCCTAAAAGACCTTCGCGGTGATTCAAGAATGCCGCTTGGCTGCATCGCGATTTCCCCCGATGGCCGCACAATCGCCGCCGGGAGTCCGGACCAACGTGTCACCCTCTGGGATGCCGCCTCCCGGAACAAGGTCGCGACACTGGAAGGGAAGGTTCGCGTGTCCTCGCTGGCGTTTTCCGCCGACGGCAAGCTTGTGGCTATGGGGGATCCTGACGGTTCCGTCTATCTATGGCGGCGGGCAGACGGGAGGCAAACGCGCCGTCTTGCAGGCCATGAGGGGCCGGTCCTCGCCCTGGCGTTCTCTCCCGACGACAAGACCTTGGCGACGGGCGGGATGGACGGTAAAGTCCGCCTTTGGAACTCTGCGAGTTATCAGGAGGAGGCGACGCTGACGGGGCAACGCGACTGGGTCTGGTCGCTGGCATTCTCCCCGGACGGCAACTTTTTGGCCGCCGGAAGTAAGGACGGAACCGTGCGGCTCTGGCGCGCGGCGCCCTTCACCCAGACCGATGCGCTGCCCCCTGGAGGCTCGTCCCCGCGCCTCTAGCTCGATGATCGTGCCGCCGCCGCCGCGCACGATCACTCCAGCGTCCGTCTCTGCCGTCGAGGGGCCGCCGCCACGTTTCAAGGCTTTGCCCCGTGGAATCCGCTCGTCCGGCGTCTCTCTCGCCCCCCGGTTCGGCAGCAGGGACGCCGCGCTGCCGCCTGGCCGAAAGGTTCGTCCCGCTGCACATCCCCTGCCATTGCCCCGCCTCTCCGAAGATTTCACGGAGCTTTAACGCTGCGTTAGCGTCGGCTTAACGGCGGCCTGTTAGAGTGGGGACGTACGGTAATCCGGCGCAAAGGCCGGCGATCCCGGGCGCGGACAACCGGGTTCGCGCTGACGATGGTGAAGGAGAACAGAAGATGATGTATGCCAGACGGATCCGCGCCGCTATTTCCGCTATTTCCGCAGTGAGCCTGGCGCTTGCGGCGTTCGCGCTGCTGGGGTTCGCACGCATCGCCGCGGCCGCCGACCAAGTGCCTTTCCACGGCCGCCTGGTAGGGGTGGTCACCCGTGGCGTGGCCAACCCGCCCTTCGTGCCCGTACTGATCGAGGGCGTCGGGAACGCGTCTCATCTGGGGCGATTTACGTTTTCCGCCCCGCACACCGTGAACCTCGCGACTCGGACTGCCGAGGGAACGTACGAGTTCACCGCCGCCAACGGCGACATGCTGTTCGCGGACTTCGTCGGACAATCCTATCCCACGGATACACCTGGCGTGGTCTACATTGTTGAGGAGGCGACCATCACGGGTGGTACGGGCCGGTTCGCCGGCGCCACGGGGAGTTTCACCGTTGAGCGCCTGTACGACACGGTCGCCGGCACGACCATCGGTACCTTCGAGGGGACCATCTCCTCCGGTGGCGCACGTAAGCGCTGACGCAGAGGCCGCCGCTGAGGTGGCTTCGGAGCCGCCGGGAACAACCTGGGACCCTCTCCCGCGAGAGAGGGCCGGAAGAAAGATTCCCCACCGGACGATCCTTTCGCATTTCTCTGGCTCTGCGCTCAGGGTCGCTGGTTAAAGTCGGAAGCGGCAGACAGCGGACAGGCTGCCACATAAGGAAAATCTCATGATTCTACTTGTTCTCGCGATTCTCTTCTTCGGGCTGATCGCGGCACTGGGAAGCTGGCTGGTCTATCATCTGCTGCGACAGAATGGTCGCATTCTGCAGCGCCTCGAGACCCTTGAAGCACAGGCGGCGCGTCCGACCGGCCCCTCCCTGTCGGCGCCAGGCCCTCCGCCCGGGCTGCCGATAGGCGCACTGGCGCCCGATTTCGAGCTCGCCAGCCTGGTGGGCGACCGCCACAGGCTCTCGGACTGGCGCGGCCGCCGTGTGCTGCTGATCTTTTTCAATCCCGGCTGCGGCTTCTGCTCCCGGATGATGCCCGCGCTGGCCGCTCTACCGATCGAACCGGCCACCGGTCGGCCGGTGCCGGTGGTAGTGACCATCGGCAGCGCGGAAGAAAACCGCCTGCTGGTTGAGGAGCACGCGCTGCGCTGCCCGGTGCTGCTGCAGGAGGGCGGCGATGCGATAGCGGCCCGCTATGGGGCGGTCGGCACCCCGATGGGCTACCTGCTTGACGAGGACGGACGCATCGCCAGTGAGCGGGGCGCGGGCGCCGAAGCGTTACTGGCGCTGGCAGGCACGGACGCCGACCCGGCGGGGGAAGTCGCGGACGATCCGCGGAGCGCTGCCCCGGACACTACGGGCAGTAACGGACACCCGAAGCATGGAAGGAACCGCTCGCTGTCCGAAAGCCGCCTGAACCGCAACGGACTGGCCGCCGGCACACTGGCGCCTGCCTTCTCCGTGCCCCGCCTCGATGCCGGGAAGCTGTCGCTGGAGCAGTATCGGGGTCGGCGGGTACTGCTCGTCTTCTCCGACCCGAACTGCGGCCCCTGCGACGCGCTGGCCCCGCGGCTGGAGCAGGCCGGTCACGAGCGGCCCGAGGTGCAGATCCTGATGGTGAGCCGCGGGGACGCCGACGTCAATCGGCGGAAAGTGGAGGATCTTGGACTGACCTTTCCGGTCGGTCTGCAGCGGCAGTGGGAAATCTCGAAGCTCTATGCCATGTTCGCCACGCCGATCGCTTACCTGATCGATGAGGGAGGACGGACCGCCGCCGATGTGGCCATCGGCGTGGAGCCGATCCTGGGGCTGCTCACCAGCGCGGAGGATGCCGGAAGTGCGGAGAGTACGAGCCGCGCGCACCGGCGGCAGGAGGCTCGGAGGGAGCGCGCGTCGGTCCGCGCGTGAGCCAAACAGGGCGCCGGTGCCCTGGCTCTGTCGCGAATCAACGAAACCGTGTATTGCGGAAGGAGAATGTCATGAAGAACCAGTTTGATGAATTAGCCAAGACGCTCGCCGGGGAAGAGCCCGGGTCGGAGCAGACGAGCCCCCCTCTCTCGCGGCGCGAAGCGCTGCGCAGGGCGGGCCTGGGCCTCGCGGGGGCGCTGCTCGCCTCGCTGACGCTGGGAGGACAGGCGCTCGCCGCGCCGGGTGGAAATAGCGGCAAGGGCAATAGCGGCAAGGGCAATAGCGGCGCGAAGGGGGCCAAGAGCCCATGCACCGAGTACTGCCGCCAGTTCGCGACCAAAGCCGAGCGCAACCGCTGCCTGCAGGTTTGCCAGGCCTGCCCGAGCACCCAGTTGCTGTGCGGCACGAGCGCCTACAATCTCGTTTGCTGCACCGGGGGCACCTGCTGCGGCGGCGTGTGCACCAACCTGGCAACGGACCCGAATAACTGCAGCGCCTGCGGCCGGAACTGTGGCTCGTTTCCCAACGTGAACGTCACGTGCATCAACGGAAACTGCTCCTACGCCTGTGCGGCCGGCTGGGCCGACTGCGACGGGCTCGCATCCAGCGGCTGCGAGACCTACCTGGCGGGCGACCCGAACAACTGCGGCGCCTGCGGGTTTTCCTGCGCCGCGGGCCAGTCCTGCTGCAACGGCGTCTGCACCGACACGACCAACGACCCCAACAACTGCGGTGGGTGCGGCTACAGTTGCGCCAATCAGGAAGGATCGTCCACCTGCTGCAACGGGGTGTGTAGCGACCTGAGCACCGACCCGAACAACTGCGGCGGCTGCGGCAACATCTGTTCCGGTGCCACGCCCTACTGCTCGAACGGCGTCTGCGGCTGCACCGGAACCATCTGCGGGAGTGCGTGCGTGAATACGAACTCGGACCCCCGCAACTGCGGCGCCTGCGGCAACGTGTGTTCCGGTGCCACGCCCTATTGCGAGAACGGCGTCTGCGTTTTTTGCCCGTCGTCGGGGACGATCTGCAACGGTGCGTGCATTGATACGTACTGGGACTCCCAAAACTGCGGCGGCTGCGGCAACGTCTGCCCGGGAGGGTTTAGTTGCATCTGGGGCGTTTGCGAAGGGTCTGGTGGTGCTTAGGCTACTAGTACCTTAACTCGGTAGATTGCATGAAGGGCACAGGTGCGGTACTTGGGCTTCATGCCTGCCAAAAAGTACCGCGTCGCCTTGACTCAAGAAGAACGCCAGCAACTGCAAAAGGTCGCCCAATCCAACCGGCGCAGCGTTCGTGAAAAGACCCGCGCCCGCATCCTGCTGCTGGCAGATACCAAATGCCCGGCTATGGCTATGGATCGGAGCGCGTTGTTCGAGTCAGACGCCTGCTTGCTTCCGGGTTCGTTTCCGAGCACAGGTTTTCAGATTCGGAAGCAGGCAACCTTTGCTGGTAACAACGCGCTCCGATCCATAGC
>JAABUN010007809.1_pt1 | contig 11297 bp, 9 predicted proteins | sample 5559311 | NCBI WGS metagenome assembly JAABUN01 (sample SAMN10711877, study PRJNA513370) | rock metagenome | isolation source: Antarctica rocks | place: Antarctica: Victoria Land, Siegfried Peak sud | reverse complement strand
CCAACCAGGAAACACCAGTGGAACACCACGGCAGGAAGGCCGGACACCACCCCGCGCCCAAACACCGAAAGCGCCGGATGATTCACAGAATCATCCACGACCAAGAGCGGGTCGGTGGATCAAGGCTTAGGCTTGCCATGATGGGGCTCAGAAGCTCGAGGATTCAAGGAGACGTTGGCGGGGATTCCTGGATCGCTATCGGGGGACTCGTCGTTGGACGTCGTGCGCCGCTCTGCACCACCGCTACACGGAGGGACCGCCGGGCGGGGGCGCGCGCCCAGCGCCGCCCACCACGTCCGGGGGCGGCGCTCGGCGTCGGTCCTGCTAGGCGAGTGCTACTCGAAGTACTTGATCCCGTATCCGGTGTTGGAGCTACCGTCTGCGCGGGTGTACTTGCTGGTGCCCCACCACATGAACGAGCCGGAAAACCAGTGCCGGTTTGCCCACGAGTACGACATGCTCTTCGGCACCGCGTGGTAGACCAGAGGGAAAGCGGAGCCGGCTGGCGGACTTGTGTTGATGTCCCCGTTGAGCAGCACAAAGCTGTGGTGGCCGGGGCCGTTGACGTTGAGCGTCGGGTCCCAGCCGGACATCATCGTGCTGCGGTTTGAGCCATACTGGCAGCCGTTGGACTTCCACCAGTCCCGCACGTTCGTCGGGTCGCCGCCCGAGCGCAGGCGCAGATCCGCGACGCAGTAGTCCGGGCTCCAGCTGCCGTTGGCGGAGTATGCGATGTGCAGCTGCCCGTTCGGGTCCTTGATCGGTTGGGGGCCTTCATTGATGTAAGGGTTGCCGACGACACGCTCCCACCACTCCCGCGGCTGCGAGATGATGTAGCGAGGACCCGTCGTGGTCGTGGCGCTGTTCATCCGGGCGATGTACAGGTTCTGCTCGACGTTCGTGTCGCCGGCCCAACCGGACCAGACGAACCACCGCTGGTTGTCGAACCAGAACGGGATGCCGTCGATAGCCCACTTGTTGTCCGGCAGCGCCATCTGTGTCGCCGAGCCGTAGCCGCTCTGCGGTGTGGAAGAGCTGATCACGTACATACGGTGCGCGGACCCGCGTCCAGCCGCGAAGTAGATATAGAAGCGACCGCCGTCGTAGACGATCTCCGGCGCCCACACCTCAGGCAGTCCCGACGGGTTCGTCCAGATGGTCACGGCGTTCGCCGACGCGAGCCCGTCGACGGACGACGCTGCGCGAACGACGAGGTCGTCGTCATTGACTGACTGGACCGAGTAGTACGTGCTGTTCACGCGGATGACACTGGGGTCAGCCGCGCGTATGAGTTGAGCCGCTTGCGCCGGGTTAGCGACGGGGACGATCAACACCGCCGACACGACCACGGCCAGAGCGAGAATGATGGAGCGAAGCTGCTTCACGTGCGCTAGTCCTCCTGTGGCCTCGCTTCACGCTCCGCCGTTAGGGCACGGCAGACACGCGTACGGCGGGGATGACGAGGCAATGTGAAGTAAACATCCCGACCGGCACTCCGCCTGAAGCCGCATGCAGCCTGTTGATCGAAGTAGCTCGATTTTGCTCACATTGAGGATGGGTGTCAAGACTTGGGCTGTGCGAACTTGCGCGATTCTGCTCAGGAGCCGCGGCGGGGTCGCACTGGTCTTGCGCCAGCATCTCATCTAGGTTCGCAGCGCGGCGCGGCGAAAGGTCGTTCGGGCACCCGGACTGCTGACCGCGCCGGATCGCCCCAGCCTGCGGCAGCCCTGCGCACCGCGTCGCTCCACGCACTCACCCCCGTAGTCCGCGGCCAAACGGGGCGGCAGTGACTCCTCGTCGCCGTTCTTCCTCCCCCGTCCTGCCTGCCCGGCCCGCCCGAGGCGCTCACGGCGCCGGCGAAGCGGCCGACGGCCAAGGCAAGCGTCTCCACCTCCTCGGGTGGCCAGTCAGCAAGGGTCCGCCGCAACCACGCCATGCGGAGCGCGATGGCCCGCCGGCGCAGAGCAGCCCCTTCGGGCGTCAGCACGACGGCGGCGCGGCGGCCTGAAACTTCCCGCCCAGCTGCCCGGGTCGGACTCGAGTTCGCGCAGCAGCTGACCCGTGACTCCTGCAACGGCGGCGGCGCCCAGCGGCGGCAGCAGCGCGACGACGACGACGACTCGATAGTCAACCCGGCTAGGGACGCTGCCACGACGCACCCGGCGGCAACACGGGGAACGTCACGAGGGTTACGCTGTTGGACTGTAACGGCAACGTTGCTCAGAAGCTCGCGCTGGGCTACAGCACCGGCGCCTCGAACTCCGGGCAGTGGCGATCGTCGGACCCGGCGGCAAGTGCGCCGACGTCTCCGGAGACAACATCCGAAGGAACCTCGGCGCGGTGCAGCTGTGGGACTGCCTGAACGGGGCCGCCGACCGGCGCTTGACCTTCAGCGGCACATCCTTGCAGACACTCGGCCGTTGCCTTGACATTGTCGACAACAGCACCGCGATCGGCACCCAGGTGCAGCTGCATGACTGCAACGGCCTCGGCGGCCAGCAGTGGGTCCAACTCAACGGCTCGATGCGGAATCCGTAGTCAGGACGCTGCCTAGATTCACCGAACGACTCGAGGTCCAACGGCACACACCTGCGCATGTGGGACTGCAACGGCAGTCCGGTGCAGGCTTTAGGAAGGGCTGACACGCCAGGCCACGGCCCTCCCTCGACGGCAGCGCACCGCGGACCCGCGGCCCACGCCGACACCGGTCGGGGCGCACGGTTCCTCCCAGCCCAGGGCGACCTGATCATGTCGGACTTGCTTGGTCATGTTCAGAGCGGCAGGTGATCAGACGTTGATCACTTAGACTCCACACTATGTTTCCCGCCCAGCGTCGCCGCATCATCCTCGACCTGGTGCACAGCAACGGGGTGGTGTCGCTGCGTGAGCTGACCGAGGCCGTCGGCAGTTCCGAAGTGACGGTACGGCGGGATTTGCGTGCCCTCGAGGCCGAAGGGGCGCTGACCCGTCGTCACGGCGGCGCGGTGCACTTGGCCGGGCTCACCCACGAGGCCAGCTACGCGCAGAAGGCGTCGGTATCCGAGGCAGAGAAGAAAGCTATTGCCCGAGAAGCGCTCGGTCTGGTCGAAGAAGGGGATGCCGTCGCCCTGGGTGCCGGCACCACGACGTTGGCGCTGGCCCAGCTCATGGCTGGTATGCCCGATCTCACTGTGGTCACAAACAGCCTGCTGGTCGCGAACGCTCTGACCCGGCGCAGAGGGCCCGAGGTCATCATGACCGGCGGCAGCCTCCGGACCTCGATCCTCGCACTGGTCGGACCGGCCGCTGAAGAGTCGATCTCGCGGCTCAGGGTCCGCCGGAGCTTCCTCTCCGGCAACGGCCTCACGGCCGAGCGTGGGCTGTCGACACCGAACGTCCAAGTCGCAGCCGTTGACCGCGCGATGGTCTCGGCAGCGGAAGAGGTGGTGGTCCTCGCAGACCACACCAAGGTCGGCGTCAACACGATGGTGCAGACGGTGCCCCCAGCCCTCATCGCGCACCTGGTCTGCGACGACCATGCCGACCCGGTCGTCCTGGCAGCCCTGCGAGCCAACCGGGTGCAGGTACACGTAGCCGCCACAGGCACCAAGAAAGACGTCGAGGACTAATGGGGGCTGTCGGGCTCGCCGGTGCTGGTGGCAGGCTCGGCTTCTGTAGCGACCGGGAGGTCAGCACGACCTAGACCTAGATCGTGCGCCTGCCGGTCGTGGGGAGGCTCGACCTCAGATGGGATGACGTACCCGTCGATCCGGGTGACCGGGGTGGCATGAGCACTTGACCATTAGTCCGACGGATGTCTCCTCCGCGCTGCCGAGGGGTCAGGTCGGCCGTCCTGGGAGCCTGGCTGTCAGCGGGGACGACCTGGGCGGGAGGCGGATGTGTTGTTCGTAGGAGATGAGTGGGCTGAGGACCACCACGACGTGGAAGTCCTTGACGAGCACGGCTGGCGGCTGCTGCGGGCCCGCCTGCCTGAAGGAATCGAGGCATCAGCCGCTTGCACGCGCTGCTGGCTGGCCCTGCGGAGGGCCCGGCGCCGTGACCTGGACGCCAGGACCAGCGACCTGCCCGGCTGCTGAGGGCACCTGCACTGCGACAACCACCGGTGGTCCAAACGGCCTACGCGGTCATCGTGACCAGCCAGGTCCAGATGTGCGCGGGAGTGGCTCGTAGATGCACCGAAACGTCAAGGTTCCTCCCGTACCCTTCTCCTGAGGGGCGGCGGGGCCGAAAAGTTGGCACGACCGACGGGCGACTGCTTCCCCTCGTTGACGGCGGTGCGACCTGCACGTCGGCTGGATCGACAGACCGGTCTGCCTCACCGCACGACGCACGGCTGGGCTTGGCTGCTCGGCCCCGCAGGGAAAACCCGGTGTGTCCCACCGCGACCGCGCCGATACCGTGCCTGGTGGCTACAGCACCCCGCCCGGCGCCTTGGGGTGTGGGCTGCTGTCTGGAGCGATGGCAGACATCCGTTCTTTAGCAAGGCCCGAGACAACCTGGTGGTTGGTGCCCCATGCCTCCGGTTTGTGGCTGTATGCCCAGGGCAGCGGGTCACAAATTGGTCTCGGTGTGCCAATTCTGATCAGCCGCGCTCTAAATCGATCGGTTTCGTGGTAGATCTTTGTCTACTGATGTTTGTCAGTGTGCACTTCAGGACCACGATCACCCTCGTCCTGATCCGGCAAAGACGCCTTCGAGGAGAACTAGCGATGACTGTGACACCCGCGCTCCGTGCCCCGTCCTACCGATCGATCCGACCCGGCCTGAAGGCGCTGGTCGCTGTCGTGGCCTCCGGCGCATTGCTGGTCGGCTGCACGAACAGCGGCGAAGAGACGCCTGCGGGCGCGGCGGGTGCCTCTGGTGACTCAGGGGGCGGGGAGCAAGTCGTGCGCGAGCCCAGCGCAGGAGCCAGCGGCGAGGGCTGCACGCTCGAGTCCTACGGCAGCGGCATCGAGCCGCTGGGGCTGGACAGCGCGGTCGTCGGCTTCTCGCAGTCCGAGCCCGACGCCGCCTCCTTCCGTGCCGCGGAGACAAAGTCGATCCGCGACGCGGCCGAGGCCGTCGGCGCCGAGCTCATCGTCACCAACGCCAACGCCGAGCTGCCAAAGCAGATCTCCGATATTCAGGACCTCCTCAACCAAGGCGTCGAGTTGCTCATCGTCGCCCCGGTTAACTCCGACGGGCTGGAGCCCGCGCTGTCCGCCGCGTCCGACGCCGGGGTGCCGGTCATCACCATTGATCGCAAGGTCACCGCCGAGGCCTGCCAGGACTATCTGACCTTCATCGGCTCAGACTTCCTTGAGCAGGGCCGCCGCGCCGCCGACGCGATGGCCGAGGCCACCGGGGGGGAAGGCCAGGTCGCGATCCTCCTCGGCTCCTCCGGCAACAACGTCACCGACCAGCGCAACGAAGGCTTTAAGGAGCAGGTCCAGGCCGAGCACCCTGGCCTGGAGATCGTCGAGGAGCAGACCGGCAACTTTGCTCGGGACGAAGGTCAGACGGTCACCGAGCAGCTGCTCCAGTCCAACCCGGAGATCGACGCCATCTACGCCCACAACGACGAGATGGCCCTCGGCGCCGTTACCGCGATCACCGCGGCCGGCCGCCAGCCGGGCACCGACGTCAAGATCGTTTCCATCGACGGGACCGCGAACGCCGTCCAGGCCATCGTCGACGGGCAAATCAACGCGGTCATCGAATCCAACCCGCGCTTCGGCCCGCTGGCCTTCCAGACGGCCGAGTCCTTCTTTGCTGGCGAGGCTATCCCGGAAGACATCATCATCCAGGACAACGAGTACACGCCGGACAACGCCGAGGCCGAGCTCGCCAACGCCTACTGACCGCCAACGCCTACTGACCGTCAACGCGTCCTGACCCGGGACATCATGACCGCCGCAGAGGAGCCACCCGTGTCTCAGACCGTGAGCAAAGTCCCCCCCGCACCTGCTGAACGCTTCGCCGCCCCGGTGCTGGAGGGCACGGGCCTGTCAAAGTCCTTCGGTGGTGTGCGGGCCCTGCAGGAGGTCGACTTCGTTCTGCGACCCGGGCAGATCCATGCCCTCGTCGGCGAGAACGGGGCCGGCAAGTCGACCCTGATCAAGCTGCTAACCGGCGTTCACACCCCCGACGGGGGCACGCTCCTGCTGCACGGCGAGCCCACTAGCTTCTCCCGGCCCTCCGACGCCCAGCAGGCGGGCATCTCCACCATGTACCAAGAGGTGAATCTGGTCCCCCTGCTGAGTGTGGCCGCCAACGTCTTCCTCGGGCGAGAACCACGCCGCTACGGCCTCATCGACACCGGCGCCATGCGCCGGCAGGCCCGTGAAGTAATCGACCGGCTGGGCCTCACCGTCGACGTGAACGTCCAGCTCGGCCGCCTCGGCCTAGGGGTCCAGCAGATGGTGGCCCTGGCGCGAGCGGTCTCGGTGGACAGCCGGGTCGTCATCATGGACGAGCCGACCTCGTCCCTGGAGCCCGCAGAGGTTCAGACCCTTTTCTCCGTCGCCGCGGACCTCGCGGCCTCCGGCGTCGCGATCGTGTTCGTATCCCACCGCATGGGCGAGCTCTTCACCTTGTGCGACCACGTCACGGTGCTGCGGGACGGTCGCAACGTGCACACTGGCCCGATGGCCGACCTCGACCGGATGTCGCTGGTCTCGCTCATGCTTGGGCGAGGGGTTCACGAGGTCGAACAGGCGGGCACCACGGAGTTCGGCGAGTCGCACCTGCAGGGCCGAGAACCCGTCCTGCAGGCCAGCGGGATCAGCGTCCGGAACCGGCTGAACGGCGTGTCGTTCTCGGTTCGCAAGGGCGAGGTGCTGGGGCTCGGGGGTCTGCTCGGCTCAGGCCGCTCTGAGGTCGTCAAGGCCATTTACGGCGACCTGAAGACCACCGGTGGTGCCGTTGTAGTCGACGGGACACCCATACGGACCGGTTCGGTCGCTCGATCACTGGCCGCGGGGCTCGCGCTGCTCTCAGAGGACCGCAAAGCCGAAGGCATCATCCCCGAGCTGTCCGTGCGTGACAACATCGCCCTCGCGGTCCTCCCGCGCCTGGCCAGAGCGGGGGTCGTCTCAGACTCCAAGGTGGACGCCCTCGTCGAGGTGTTCGTCCGACGGCTGCACATTAAGGTCTCCAGCCCGCGGCAGAAAGTGCGGGAGCTCTCCGGCGGCAACCAGCAGAAAGTCCTTTTGGCCCGGTGGCTCGCCACCGAGCCTAAGGTGTTCCTCCTCGACGAGCCGACACGCGGTATCGACGTCGGGGCCAAGCGCGAGGTCCAAAGCCTCATCGACGAGCTCGCCGAGCAAGGTCTCGCGGTCGTGCTTATCTCCAGCGAGACGGACGAGCTGGTCGAGGGCAGCGACCGCGTGGTCGTGCTCCGCGAAGGCACCTCAGTGCAGGAGCTCGACGGGCAGGGCCTGACGACCAGCACCCTGCTGACGGCGCTGGCCGGGGGCGCGACCCCGGTAGGAGAAGAAGACGAAGAGGAACAGAGGCCATGAGCACCGCAACGGACCCCGCAGCCGCGGCCAGGCACGTGGAGCGAGCAAAACCCCGCCCGTACCGGTTCGACCGCGACTGGTTCTCACGCAACGGGGTGTATGTCGCGCTGGCGCTGCTCATCGTCGTCAACGTCCTCATTACCCCGAACTTCGTCAGCACGGGCAATTTGCGCCTGCAACTGGTGCAGGTGGCCCCGATCCTCATCGTCGCCCTGGGGATGGCCGTCGTCATCGGCACCGGAGGCATCGACCTGTCCGTGGGGGCGGTCATCGCGTTGTCGGCCGCGCTCATCCCGTTGTACATCGGCTACGGCCCCGTCGCCGCCGTCCTCGTGGGTCTGGTCGCCGGCGTGGCGACCGGTGCGCTCGGCGGCACGGTCATCGCCCGCTTCGGCATCCAGCCCATCGTCGCGACCCTGGCCATCATGGTGGCGGGGCGCGGGGTGGCAAACCTGGTCGGCAGCGAGATCAAGAGCATCCGCGACCCGGGCCTGCGCGAGCTCGGCAGCGGCGGCGTGCTCGGGGTGCCTTACGTCGTGCTGGCAGCGGGCCTGGTCGCCGTCGTGGTCTGGTTCGTCGTCCGGAAGACCACGACGGGCCGTCAAATCGTCGCCGTCGGCGGCAACCTGCGCGCAGCCGCCCTGGCCGGGGTCCCCGTCAGGCGGGTCATCACCACCGTCTACATCCTGTCCGGCGTCCTGGCCGCCTTCGCAGGGGTGCTGCTCGCGGCACGGTTGCAGGCCTCCGACCCGACACGGCTCGGTCTGTTCGTGGAGCTGTACGCCATCACCGCGGTCGTCGTGGGTGGGACACCACTGCGCGGCGGGCAGGTGCGCGTCCTCGGCACGGTCGCAGGAGCCCTTCTGATGCAGCTGGTCACCTCGACCTTGATAGCGCAGAGCGCCCCCGACGCTGTGGCGCAGGTCGCGCAGGCGGTCATCGTGGTCCTGGCGGTATACCTCCAGCTCGGCCGGAAGGGCAGCAGATGAGCCAGGCACTCGCCCCTGCTGACAGCCAGACGAGCCCGGCAGGGCTCGTTAGGCCCAACAGGGCGGCACAGGTCGCGCGACTCGCGCAACGACAGGGTGCGCTGGCCGTCCTCGTCGTGCTGTGCCTGGTCGCGGCCACCCAGTTCAGCTCCTTCGCCACCCCGGCCAACCTGCAGAGCATCGCCATGCAGGCCTCCTTCCTCGCCGTGGTGGCCCTCGGGATGACCTTCGTCATCCTCGGGGGCGGCATCGACCTGTCGGTCGGGTCCGTCTTCGCTCTCGGCGGGGTCCTGGCCGCCTACGCCAGCCAGTACGGCACGCTGGCGGCGATCGTCGTGCCGCTCGTGGTCTGCGGTCTCATCGGGCTCACCCAGGGCCTGATCATCGCCAGGGGCGGCCTGGAGCCGTTCATAGTCACCCTGGCCGGGCTACTCTTCGCCCGCGGCCTCCTGCTGCTGGTGACCGACGGCGGCACGACGACCTACCGGGTCCCCGAAGACAGCGCCTTCCGTCAACTCGCCCAGGGTGAGCTGTTCAGCCTGCCGTACCCGATCTTGATGGTCACCGTCCTGTACCTGCTCGGCAGCCTCGTGCTCTACCGCACGTCCTTCGGGCCCACTGTGCTGGCTATCGGCGGGCAACAAGACGCCGCTGAGTTAATGGGGCTGCCCGTGGCCAGGACGAAGGTCGTGACCTACGTCGCCTCCGGGCTGCTCGCCGGCTTCGCCGGGGTCATGATCGCCTCGTACACCTCCTCTGGTGTCACGGTCCTTGGCGTGGGATTCGAGCTGACTGCCATCGCAGCGGTCGTGCTGGGCGGCACGTTGCTGAGCGGCGGCGCCGGCACCGTCTTGGGCACGCTCGTCGGAGTCCTCCTGTTGCAGGTCATGGCCAACGTCATCAACCAGGTCGGCAGCCTGCAGAGCGCATGGCAGTCCGTAGTGCAAGGGGCGCTGCTGCTCAGCGTCGTGGTCGCCCAGCGCTACCTCGCCGGCATCGAACGTCGTTGATCAAATGCCGAGCTGTCAGGCCCAGTCTCCAGCTCGAGCTGCTATGGGCGGGCGAGCCGCGCGGAAATCTGTGCAACTGCAGTCCCGTCCGCTGGACGGGGGCTGCTCCGTCAGTTGAACGTGCTCGACGTCTCCAGGCACGGCCGCACTCGGTGCCCAGCTCCCGACGCCGTGGACGGAAGAGGTGGCTCGTGTACTGGAGCGCTCCTCGCGCACCCGGTGATGCGTACGAGGTCCACCACCTGCATAGCCTGCTGGAGCCGGCCCGAACAAACGCGCAGAGGGCGTGGTCCTCACCGTCAGCGACTTCACCGCGCTGGACTCAGAGTAAGGGCCGTGGCAGGTAGCTGCACTGCAGGACGCTCTGCAGTACGGCCCCCTCGTGCTCGCCGACACCTCATACCGTGACCTGACGTCCGCCGGTGGATGCCCGACGGGACCTGGCGCTATCCGAGCCGCCCAGCCGGTGAGGTGACCAGCTGGATCATCGTCTGCGACTGCGGCTCTTCGAGCGGCTCGACGGCCACGTGGCTGGGACCGGAGCTCGTCAGGGTGCCCTCCGCGGCACTGGAGGACCTGCAGGACCGCCGCATCCACGCCGTCGACGCCGGCGTCCGGGACGTGTTCCACCGTAAGGACGTCGAGGCCGTGGTGGCCGACCTGTGGCGCTCGGAGCACCTGTTCACCGTCGGCACCCTCGACGACGTCGCCGCCGCAGCGGCGGGGGTCCACGCCGCACGCGCGTGTCTGGACGGGGCGGTGGCCATGGCCCGCAACGGCGGGGCCAGCTGGGCCGACATCGGCCGCGCCACCGGCATGAGCCGACAGTCCGCCCAGGAACGATGGCGCACGACATCACCGGGACCTCGTTCCTGGGGTGTGGTGTGCCGACACGCAGACGATGAGTCGTGGAAGGTCTGGGAACCACCGACCCCACGACCGGGCGGCCCACCGAGCCAATGGCACTGCAAGAGGCTCCGCACGCTGCGGAGCATCTGGCCAACCACTCCGGAGCAGTGATTGGTCATCCCCTGGATGTCGGTGGCTTGCTTCGCGATCCCACCGTTGGCGTTGGTCTCAATCAGCGTCGCACCGCGGGCCTCGGCCTCGTCAACGGTCGACTGCGTCTCCGCGATGCGGAACGCCGCCGTCTCCGGCTCGGACTGCGAGAAGCCCACCGTCGCACCCTCGAGCTCGCACTTCGGGTACCCCTTGCCGTTGGCGGTGCATCCTTCGCCCTCGGCCACCTCCTGGCTCGCCAAGGTCGGGCTCACGTCCCTCCGGAGGGGGCGCGGCAGCCTCTTGGCTATCGCCGGAGAATCCCGCGCGAGCAATCCACGGCCTGCCGGCTGGCCGTCCTGCTCATCTCATCAGAGGCGGAAGAGCTTGTCGAGGGCTCAGACCGCATCGTCGTCCTCAAGGACGGTCGCATTGCCGACCTTCTCGGCGGGTACCGGATGACCGAGGACGAGCTGATCTGGGGCGATCGCCGGTGACCCGACGTCAGGACCCTCCGGCGAGCTGCACCCCCTTTTGAGCCATACCGCACCGGTGCGGTGCACCACTACGCCTACACAGTGCCCGACCTGGAACAAGCAGTCGGCTTCTTCACGGCGGTCCTCGGTGCCGAGCTCGCGACACGATTCGGACCGCTCGCCGATCCTTCCGGTAATTCCTTCGCCAAAAACTCGACATCCACCCCAGAGCTGAATTGCGCTCAGCGCTGCTTCGACTGGGACCAACGATGAACATCGAGTTGCATGAGTACAAATCGCCGGACCAGCGGACCGAAACCC
>JAABUN010007808.1_pt1 | contig 11298 bp, 10 predicted proteins | sample 5559311 | NCBI WGS metagenome assembly JAABUN01 (sample SAMN10711877, study PRJNA513370) | rock metagenome | isolation source: Antarctica rocks | place: Antarctica: Victoria Land, Siegfried Peak sud | reverse complement strand
CGACGCCGCTTCCACGCGAACTAAGCAGAGTTCTTCTGGTTGCCCCCCGGACGGTAGGGCACGCGGCTTCAGGCAATCTGGGTTGGCATGGCAGTATCTGTGGGGTGGGCTAGCGAAGTCTGCTTAGCCGCGACGCCGGTCGCCTGCGGTCTTCGTGCCCCTGAAAAGGGTTCCTGGCCATGCCGAAGCGCAGGGCGGTGTTCCATGCAGGCGGTGCGACGGCCTGATCGACCACGATCCAGCGCAGGCTTGCCAGCAACCGCAACGCGCTGCTGCGGCAGGGCTTCGCCTACCCGCGTTCGCTTGGCGAGCGGAACCATTTCCGCTTGGCGATCCATGCCGGGGACACCAAAGGCACGGAACATCCGGCGCGCCTGACCCGAATTCGGTCCGGCCCACCGGCGCGATGGACGCCTGCCACAATCGGGTGGCATCGTCACCGCCGAACCGACAGGCTCCGACATGACCGAGATCAAGCCACATGCCTCCCACTGGGGCTACTTCGATGCCGTGGTCGAGAATGGCCGGGTGGTCGGCGTGCGGCCGTTCGGCCCGGACCCGTTCCCCGGCAGCCTGATCGAGGCGACGCCCGACATCGTCCACGCCGCCAGCCGGATCGACCGGCCGCACGTGCGGGAGGGCTGGCTCGCCGGGCGCCGCAGCGGCAGCCTCCGGGGCGGCGACCGCTTCGTGCCGGTGACCTGGGACCGCGCCATCAGGCTGCTGGCGGACGAGGTTCGGCAGACCCGCGCGCAGCATGGCGACGCGGCGATCTATGGCGGGTCGTACGGCTGGTCCTCGGCCGGGCGGTATCATCACGCGCGGACGCAGTTGCACCGCTTCCTCGGCCTCGGCGGCGGCTTCACCTCCTCGACCACCGCCTATTCCTACGCGACGGGACAGACCCTGCTGCCGCACGTGCTCGGCACCAACGAGGTGCTGCTGGGGCGCGTCACCGATTGGGCCGCGATCGCCCGGAACGCGAAGCTGATGCTGTGCTTCGGCGGCCTGGCCGCGAAGAACGGGCTGGTGAATTCGGGCGGCGCCGGGCGGCACGACTACCAGGGGCTGATGCGGGAGGCCGCCGCGGCCGGGGTGCGGTTCGTCAACGTCTCGCCGTTCCGCGGCGACACCGAGGCCGCGATCGGCGCCGAGTGGGTGCCGATCCGCCCCGGCACCGATGCCGCGATGATGCTGGCGATGGCGCAGGTGCTGGTGGCGGAAGGGCGGGAGGACCGCGGCTACTTGGCCAACCGCTGCACCGGTTGGGAGCGGCTGCGGGCCTACGTGACCGGCGAGGCCGACGGTTGTGCCAAGACGCCGGACTGGGCCTCGGCGATCACCGGCGTGCCGGCCGCGACCATCCGTCGCCTGGCGCTGGAATGCGCCGGCACGCCGACCATGCTGACGGCATCGTGGTCGTTGCAGCGGGCCGATTACGGCGAGCAGCCGTACTGGATGCTGGTGGCGCTGGCGGCGATGCTGGGCAGGATCGGCAAGCCGGGGCAGGGGTTGGCGTTCGGCTACGGCTCGACCAACGGAGTCGGGGCGCCACGGCGCGACCTGCCGGCGGTGTCCGGCCCGGCCGTGCGCAACCCCGGCGGCCTGCACATCCCGGTGGCGCGGATCACCGAGCTGCTGGAGCGGCCGGGCGGCGTGCTGCAGTACAACGGCCGCGACATGGTGCTGCCGAACATCCGGATGGTGTGGTGGGCCGGCGGCAACCCGTTCCACCACCACCAGGACCTCGGGCGGCTGCAACGGGCCTGGGCGCGGGCCGAGACTATCGTGGCGCAGGAGCCGTGGTGGAACGCGCTGGCGCGTCATGCCGACATCGTGCTGCCGGCGACGACGACGCTGGAGCGGAACGACATCGCATCCTCCTCACGCGACCGCTTCGTGCGGGCGATGCACCAGGCGATCTCGCCGATCGGCCAGGCGCGCAACGACACCGACATGCTGGCGGATGTCGCCGACGCGCTGGGCTACCGGGAGCGCTTCACCGAGCAGCGGAACGAATGCGCCTGGCTGCGCCACCTGTACGAACGCTGGCGCCAGGCCTGCGCACCGCTGGGGTATGAGGCGCCGGGATTCGACGCGTTCTGGGAGGCGGGGCACCTGGAGATCCCGGCGATCGAGGCGGGCCGCGAATACACCCAGTTCGCCGGGTTTGCCCTGGACCCGGAGGCGCACCCGTTGGACACGCCCTCGGGCAAGGTGGAGCTGTATTCCGAGACCATCGCCGGGTTCAGCTATGCCGATTGCCCAGGGCATCCGGTGTGGCTGGAGCCGCGGGAATGGCTGGGTGCGGCGCTGGCGGCGACCTATCCGCTGCACCTGCTGTCGTTCCAGCCGGCGACCCGGCTGCACGGGCAGCTCGACCCCGGACGGGTGGCGGCGGCGGACAAGATCCAGGGGCGGGAGCCGATCCACCTGAACCCCGAGGATGCAGCCGAACGGGGCCTGGCCGATGGCGACGTGGTGCGGGTGTTTAACGCTCGCGGCGCCTGCCTCGGCGGTGTCAGGATCAAGCCGGACCTGCTGCGGGGGGTGGCGGCGATGGCGACCGGCGCGTGGTACGACCCCGCGGTCCCAGGCGATCCGGACGCCCTGTGCGTGCATGGCAACCCGAACGTGCTGACCGCCGACATTGGCACCTCGCGGCTGGGCCAGGGCCCATCGGCGCAGTCCTGCCTGGTACAGGTGGAGCGCTGGGAGGCTCCGTTGCCGCCGGTCACGGTCCACGGCCAGCCCGCCGTCACGGCCACCTGACGCAACCGTTCATCGACACGTTATCCTAACTGACAGAAATAGAGGGGGGACCGGGGGGATACCTTCCCCCGGCCTGACTTTTTCTGGAGACGCGTCCGTGATCCGCCGCCGCCCGTTGCTGACCACCCTGCTGGCCTCGACCGGAGCATCCTTCGAGGCCGCCGCCCTCACCGACCTCGGCGGCATGGCCCTGCCGGTGAAGCAGGACGATACCGTGGCGCCCGGCTACCGCCGCGACGTGCTGGTCCGCTGGGGCGACCGGGTGACCTTCGACGCACCGGGCTGGACCCCGGCGACCCCAACCGCGGAGGGCGCCGCCGCGCAATTCGGCTGGGACGCGCGGGTGGCGGCCATCGCGGTGCCGCAGCAGCAGGCGGCCGACGGGGTGCCGCGGGCGGTGCTGGCGGTGGCGCATCCGGCGGTCGATCCCGCCATGGCATGGCCCTCGCCCGGGGCCGTGACGGACCGCCCGGCGGTGGCGGTGGCCATGCAGGGCGCCTCGCTGCTGAACCTGGAGAAGCAGCGCGGCCGTTGGGTGGTGGTGGATGGCGGCTACCAGAGCCGGCGGCTCGGCGGCGGCACGCTGTGCCGGCTTTCGGGTCCGGCGGCGGGGGCGGGCAGCGTGCAGGGCGTGCTGGGGCCGACCGGCGGCAGCGGGACGCCCTGGGGGACGCTGCTGCTGACCGAGGGCGATGCGGCGCCGTGGCTGGCCCGGCTGCGTGGCCTGGATGGGCGCTTCGCCGAGTCCGCCGGCTTCGGCTGGGTGCTGGAAGTGGACCCCTTCGACCCGCAATCGGTGCCGGTGAAGCGCACCGCGCTCGGCCGCTTCGCGCATGGCGATGCGGCGGCGACGCTGAGCCGGGACGGCCGAGCGGTGGTCTACCTGACCGAACGGCGGGTGGGCGGGCACCTGTTCCGCTTCGTCTCGGCCGGGCCGGCGACGCAGCCCGATGCGCTGGATACCGGGGTCCTGGCGGTTGCCCGGCTGCAGGACGAGCAGGTCCGCTGGCTTCCGCTGCCGGCGGGCGCGGCCACCGCGCTGGACCCGGCGGCGGCGGCGCGGCAGGCCGGCGGCAGTCCGCTTGACACGCCTTCCGGGTTGGGGCTCGACCCGACCCGGCCGCGGTTGCTGCTGGCCTGCCACGGCAGCCCGACGCGGCCCTCGGGCCATGTCATCGAGATCTCGGCGGCGGGCGGCGATGACGGGGCCGCGGCGGCGACGGCGCTGCTGCTGTTCGCCGCCGGAACGCCGCAGTCGGGCGGCCGCTACGGACCCGCCGGCCTGCCGCCTGGCAGCGCCTGGCCGGAAAACCCGGATACGGTGGTGGTGGATGGCGGCGGCCGGGCCTGGATCGGCACGGACCGCGGCGGCCGGGTCGGGGTGCAGGCAGAGGGACTCTACGCGGTGGATTTGGACGGGCCGCGGCGCGGGGTGCCGCTGCCGATCTACGGGGCGCCGCGGGGCGGCTCGATCGGCGGGGCGGCGGTGACGCCGGATGGCGAGGCGATGTTCGTGGCGGTGCGGCATCCGGGGGCGGAACCGGGGGCGCGCTACGAACGGCCGGCGACGCGGTGGCCGGCCTTCGAGGCGGGGACGCCGCCGCGGACCACGCTGGTCGGGCTGGTGCGGGTGGCGGGGGGGGCGGTCGGCGGGTAGCGGCCGCCGGGCGCTTCAGCGCCATTTGGCAGGGCCATGCCGGGTACATGGTTCGGCGATGGTTCCGGGCCTGCCGAAGGCGCGGGCGGCTGCCGCGATCAAGGTGGCGAGGAGAGTGCCGACCGCCGCGGCCAGGGTGGCGCAGGCCTGACGGGTTTGCGCCCGCCCGAGATGATCGCGCGTGCGTTCCACGGCGCGCAGGGTCTTCTCAAGGAGCGGACCGGTGGAGCCTGGCTGGCTGCTTTGGAAACGCAGCCGCGCCTCGGCGATGTCGAGTTCGACCCAGGCGGCTTCGATGCGCTCGCCTTGCAGGTCGGCGTGCGCGGCCTGTAGCAGCAGGATCACCGGCTCCAGCTCCGCCGTGACTAAGCAGACTTCGCTAGCCCACCCCACAGATACTGCCATGCCAACCCAGATTGCCTGAAGCCGCGTGCCCTACCGTCCGGGGGGCAACCAGAAGAACTCTGCTTAGGTTGCCGAGGCGCATACGCTCCGCCGCCAAGGGCCGGCCGGCCGTTTCATCTTGCCAAAGAGGGGGCTGGCCGGCGGGTTGTCGTGGGCGATTGGGCATTGTCGGTTCGTGGCTCCTCGATGCGGACCGCCGTTCAGGCTGGCCGGATCGGAGAATGCAACACCCAGGATGACGGCGGGTTCCCCTGGGCGATGAATAAGGGGCCACGTGAATACAACAAATGGTTACAGGCGGGGCAAGACTACCGGACCTGCCATTGCTCGACCCACAGCGAGGTCGGGTTGAGGTGCCCGGTCGGCCGCACGCCCTGAAGCCAGGGTGGCCAGACATGCGCGTCGGCGCGGAACCACAAAGGCAGCGAGGGCAATTCCGTCGCGGTGATCGCCTGCAGCCGGGACCACAGGGCGCGGCGGCGGCCGTGGTCCAGCTCCTGCGGCAGGGCTTCCAGCAGGGCGTCCATCTCGGCGTTGCGCCAGCCGCCGTAGTTCTGGCCGGACCAGTTGCGCTCGGCGCGGGGGATTTCATCCGAGTGCAGGCTGCTGCGGGGCACGCCCTCGGGTCCGCTGATCCAGGCATAAAGGGCGAGGCCCTGGAAGCGGCGGCGGGCCAGGGTCTCGGCGAAGAACACGCGCGGCGGCTCGTTGCGGATGCGGGCGTCGATGCCGGCCTGGCGCCACATGGCCTGCAGCACCTGCTGCACGGCCTCGCGGGCGCGGTTGCCGGCGGTGGTCATGAGGTCGAGCTGCAAGCGGTCCCCGGCGGCGTTGCGGCGGCTGCCGTCGGCGCCACGCGGCCAGCCGGCGGCGTCGAGCAGGGCGTTGGCGCGGGCGAGGTCGAAGGGCCAGGCGGGCGTGGCCGGGTCGTGCATCGGGTCCAACGGGTTGACGCTGGTGTGCGCGACGGTCTGCCGTCCCTCGAACAGCCGGGCCACGATCTGCGCCCGGTCGGTGGCCAGCAGCAGCGCCTGGCGGACCCGGAGGTCGGCGAGCGCGGGGTGGCCGTGCTGCAGATCGAGGTGCTCGTAGATGAGACCGGGCTTGTAGACGATTTGGAAGCGGCCGGCGGTGCGACGTTCCAACGCGGCGGCCTGCTCGACGGGGAGGCCGAGTTCGCCGGCGACCATGTCCACTTGGCCAGCCAGCAATTGCGCCTCCAGCGCGGCGGTGTTCTCCACGGTGCGGATCTGGATGCGGCGGAAGGCGGGGGCGGGGCCAGCCCAGGCGGCATTGCGCTCCAGTGTGACGCCGGCGCCGGGCTGCACGGCCACGATGCGGTAGGGGCCGTTCCACAAAGCGGGGTTGGCGGTTTCGGTGTCGTAGGCGGTGCGGCCGCGGTAGCCGCGCGGGCCAGCATGCCAGCGGGCGCGCTCGACATGCGCGGGCAGCGGCTGGAAATCGCCGAGGCTGGCGAAGTCGAAGGTGGTGCGGTCGAAGCGGAGGGTGATGGTACGTGGGTCGACCTCGATGATCTCGTAGGCGGAGCGGTAGAATTCGGCGCCGCCGAAGCCGGTGGAGTCGTCGCGCCCGGCCTCCCAGGCGAAGCGGAGGTCGGCGGCGGAGACCGGCGTGCCGTCGCCCCAGCGTGCGTCGGCGCGGAGCCGCCAAGTGGCGCGGAGGCCGGGCTTGCCGTCGGGCGTGGTCTCGCGGACCGCGCCGCCGTTCTCCAGGCTGGGCAGGGTCTCGCACAGCAGGCAGGTTGGCGCCCAATCGGCGTCGTAGGCGGTGACGGGGCGGCGGGCGAAGCCGAGCACGTAGGACTTCGCCGCCATGTTCTCGATGTTGGGGTGGAAGGTGGCGGGGAATTGGGTGATGCCGATGGCGAGGGTGTCGCGCGGCTGGGCTATGGCGGGGGCGGCGAGCAGCATGGCGGCGACGATTAGGACGAGACGGGCGGCCATCCGCGGGCTCCATACCAGATGCGAAGGATGGTGATGTTCTTGGCTGCCGGCCGGTAGACCAGCCGAAACGGCGTTCCAGGGACGCTGAAGACCCGTCTGCCGCCCTGCGGAAGCGCGACGCCAAGGTTCGGGACGTCACCAAGGTTCGCTGCTGCATCCTGCAGGCGGGCGATCATGCGGTGCGCCGCCTCGGGATCGTCCCGCGCAATGTACGCTGCCGCCTCGTCGAGATCGGTCAGCGCGCGGTTGGACAGGATGACCGGGGTCAAGCGCGGCGGCGCCGCACGGCCTCGATCGTCAGGGACACCTGGGCGATCGCATCCTCCAGGGACACGACCCGGCCCGCCGCGACGTCGGCCTCGCCCACGGCGATCGCGGCCTCCGTCTCCGCCATATCCTGAAGATGCCGGTGCAGCAGGTCGGTCAGCAGCGCCTCCGGCGTCATCGCGTGCTCCGCGGCGCGGCGCTTGAGGGTCGCCGCGATGTCGTCCGGTAGGTCCAGCTTCAATTCCATCGCCGCCTCATCACTCCGGTATCCCTTCAGGTATCCCCTCTGTCGCCTTCAGCTTCGCCGCCGCCGCCGCCCGCGCTTCCTCGACGCTGCCGATGCCGCCATGGGCGCGCGACCACGCCACCGGGTCCTCCAGGAATTTCCGCACCTCGCGCAGCGCGCTTTCGGCGAAGTAAGGGCGTTCGCGGCAGACCTCCAGCACGTCCCACCAGGTGCAGAGGTGGTGCAGGTTGAGGCCCATCGCGGCCATGGTCTCGAAGCTGCCGGGGAAGACGCCGTAGTAGAACACGACGAAGGTGTGGTCGCAGATGGCGCCGGCGTCGCGCAGCGTCTGGGCGAAGCGGATCTTGCTGCCGCCGTCGGTGGTGAGATCCTCGACTAGCAGGGTGCGCAGGCCTTCCGGCACGTCGCCCTCGATCTGCGCGTTGCGGCCAAAGCCTTTCGGTTGCTTCCGGACATAGGCCATCGGCGTCAGCATCCGGTCGGCGATCCAGGCGGCGAAGGGGATGCCGGCGGTCTCGCCGCCGACCACCACGTCGATGCTCTCGTAGCCGACGTGGCGGCCGATCTTCTCCACCGCCAGGTCGCAGATACGGTTGCGGGCGCGCGGGAAGTAGATGATCTTGCGGCAGTCGATGTAGACCGGGCTCTTCCAGCCGCTGGTGAAGGTGTAGGCCTCCTCGGGGCGGAAATTCACCGCCTTGATCTCCAGCAGGATGCGCGCCGTGGTGAGCGCGGCGTCGCGGTCCCAGTCCGAGGCTCCGGGAGACGTCGCCTGCATGGCCATGCCGTGTGCCTTTCCATATGCGCGGGGGCTGGGTGCGCGCTGCCGTGGCGACGCCGCGCCGCGCTGGTTTCGTAGCCGCGCCGCCGTCCAACGTCCATGAGCCCGGCACCGAAGACCGGTACGGCGGCATGGGTGCTGGCCGATCCGCGCGCTGGCACGGCGGCGCAGGCATTGGGCATCGCCGAGCGGCTTGGCGTGCCGTTCCGCACAATGGCGCTGGAGTGGGGGCCGGCGGCGCGGCTGGCCTGGCCCTGGCCGACGCTGCGTGGCCTTGCGCCCGAAACGCGCGCCCGGCTGGTCCCGCCCTGGCCGCGGCTGGTGCTCTCGGCCGGGCGGCGCAGCGCCCCGGTGGCGCGGTGGCTCGGGGCGCGCGGGGCGCGGCTGGTGCACTGCATGAGGCCGGGCTTCGGCGCCACGGCCTTCGACCTGCTGGTGCTGGGACGGCACGATGCGGCGCGGCCGGCGCTGAACCTCGTGGAGGTGCTCGGCGCCACCCACCGGGTTTCACCTACACGGTTGGCGGCGGCACGGGACGAATGGGCGGCCCTGGCGGCGCTGCCCGGCCCGCGGGTTGCGCTGCTGGTCGGCGGACCGGTCCGGGGTCATGGGATGGACCCCGGCGTGGCCACGGCCCTGGCGCGACAGGTGACAGGCTTCGCCGGCAGCGTGCTTGCCACCGCCAGCCGTCGCACTGGGGGGCCGGCCACCGGGGCACTGGCCGAGGCGCTGCGCGGCACGCCGCACCGGCTGTACGGCTGGGGCGAGGCCGGGCCTAACCCCTATCCTGGCTTCCTCGCCTGGGCTGATGCGGTGGTGGTCACGGGGGATTCGGTCTCGATGCTGTCGGAGGCCTTGGCGACCGCGGGGCCGGTCTTCGTCGCCGACCCCGGCGGCCTCGGCGCGCGGCACCGGGCCTTGGCCGAAAGCCTGTACGTGGCGGGCCAGGCCCGGCCGTTGGCGGCGGCGCCGGTACCCTTCGCACGCGACCCGCTGGACGAGACCGGACGGGTCGCGGCGATGATCCGCGAGCGGGGGTGGGTTTAGCGCCTGTCCCTTGTCCCTTGCCGGCACGGGTCTCGAAGGCCGTCACCGATTATCCATGGGCGCCGGGGTATTCCAGGGCCACCTCACCGGTGGCTGCCATCCCGCGGCGAAGCCGGCTCCGGTAGGCTGACGGGTCCGGCAGGCGGGCTTGACTGAGACGGCGGGCAGCCGACATCCCCGCGGCCGGGGCGCGTAACCGCCGCCGTCGCCGGGCGAAGGAAGGACATGGTGATCCAGCGCCTGACGCCCTCCGCCGCAAGCTCCCCAGGGCCAACTGCCGCCGCACCGCGCCGTGCCCATCCGGCTGCCCGGCGTGCCTTCACGCCTTGGCCCTGGCTCGACCGCACCGGCAGCGTCTCGGCGTTCAAGGCCGGCGTGCTGGCCGCCACCTTCGTGCCGGCGTTGATCCTGCTGGGCCGTTGGGCCACCGATGATCTCGGCGTCGAGCCGCTGCGCGAGGCGCTGCAGCAGACCGGGCTGTGGTGCATCCGGCTGCTGCTGCTGAGCATGGCGGTGACGCCGCTGCGGCAGGTGCTGGACTGGCCGCAGGTAGTGCTGCTGCGCCGGATGCTGGGCCTGGCGGCGGTGGCCTACGCGACGCTGCACCTAAGCTTCTACGTCGCCAACGAGGGCTTCGACCTGGCGAAGGCGGCCAGCGAGATCCTCAGCCGCTTCTACCTGACGGTCGGCTTCGCCGCCGCCCTGGGCCTGGCGGCGCTCGGCTGGACCTCGACCGATGGCTGGATGCGGCGGCTCGGGCGGAACTGGAAGCGGCTGCACCGGCTGATCTTCCCGATCGCCATCCTCGGCATCCTGCACTTCTTCCTGCACTCCAAGACCGCGGCCTCCGAGGCGGTGATGGTCGCCGGCGCCTTCGTCTGGCTGGTGCTGTGGCGGCGGCTGCCGGCGGCGCATCACGGCCATCCGGGCGCGTTGCTGCTGCTGGCGCCGCTGACCGCGGTGGCGGCGGCGGGGCTGGAATACGCCTGGTACGCGCTGGCGACCTCGGTGCCGGCGGAACGCGTGCTGCTGGCCAACCTCGACGTGTCGTTCGGGCTGCGGCCGGCGCTGTGGGTGGGCGTCGTGGCGCTCGGCGTCGCCATGGCGGCGGCGCTGCGGCGGCTGGTGCCCCGGCTGGCCAGGGCCACGGGCTGAATTCCTGGCTTGTCTGCTCGTTGCCGCCGCTGCGCCAGGTGCGGGCTTCCGGGCGGCCCCGGCTTGGCAACCGGCCACATCCTTTCCGACATCCATGCCCGGGCATCAGGAAATCCGCGGGACGGGCAACTCCTGCAACTGGGCGATTTCGTGCCTTACCCGAGCCTCGTAGACGATGGATGTTTCGATGCGGGTCACTCCGGGCCGATTGGTGAACCGATCGAGCGCCAGATCCTTCAGATGTTGGGTGTCGCGGGCGACGACGTGCACCACGAAATCGTGGCGGCCGGTGATCAGGAACGCCGAACGGACCTCGGGAATGTCCACCACCTCGGCCATGAAGCGGTCGACCGTGACCCGCTCATGCTTGGAAAACTCGATGAAGAACAGCGCTTCGAGCCCAACGCCCATTGCCTTCGGGTCCACATCGGCATGCGACCCGCGGAGCACCCCGTCATCGCGCAGTCGCTTCAGCCGCTCGTGGGCACTCGACGGTGCCAACCCCACGGCGGCGGCGATCTGCTTGTTGGAGAGGCTCGCATCATTTTGCAACAGCCGCAGGATGCCGAAATCCGTTCGGTCGAGCGCCATGATCTGAGCCTTATCACCAAAATAGCTTCGATATCTTTGATCATAGCCCGTCGTGTAGCCTGCAGAAACCAGAAAATGCCGAACACGCTGAGGTGAATGGCAGAAGTTGGTGCGGTTGGCAAAACGAGCATAGGGAGGTTGAAGTGGTCGATGACGGGAAGCTGCAGCACCTGATTGGTCAGATCGTGTCCGACCTTGGCGGCGCCGCAAGCGTCGCGATGGTCCGGATCGGCGATGCACTCGGGCTGTACAAGGCCCTCCAGGCCGACGGGCCGATGACGGCGATGTGTTACTACCCAGGTGCTGCAGCGACAGTCAGGCCAGCCGGAGGCTCGCAATCAGGTGCTTGGGATCGCTGGTCAGGGTCTGGAGCAGGTCCCAGCCTTGCTTTCTCGCGGTCGAGAGGAGCGAG
>JAABUN010007806.1_pt1 | contig 11299 bp, 9 predicted proteins | sample 5559311 | NCBI WGS metagenome assembly JAABUN01 (sample SAMN10711877, study PRJNA513370) | rock metagenome | isolation source: Antarctica rocks | place: Antarctica: Victoria Land, Siegfried Peak sud | reverse complement strand
GCCGGTCCAGGCAGCGAGGCCGGCGATGGGGCCTGGCGGCAGGACCGGACGGTCTACCGCATGGGTGTCAGGCATGTCGTTTCCCCTGGTTTTCGCAACAGGGTGCGACGGCGCATTCAGTCGCGCAGCAGTACTCCGGGCGAACTGGGCGGCCCACTTGGCTAGGAACGCTCACGGCCAAGTCCCGTTGAAGGGGGACTGCCGCGAGATTGGGGATCAGGCTGCGGCGGACGCTTGCGGGAGCAGTTCATTGGCGGCGTAGAAACGCTGCCGATGCGACCGGGCTGAAGGTGCATGGCGCCGGCGAGTGGCTGGCCGAGAAGCATGGCGAGTGTGGCAAGCGGAGCTGGCGAAAGCTCCACCTGGCGGTGGATCCCGATAGTGGCGAGATCCTCGCCTCGAAGCTGACCACCACCGAGGAGGGTGTTGCCGCCCTGGTCGGCCCGCTGCTCGAGCAGATCACCGGCCCCATCGCCTCGGTCATCGCTGACGGCGCTTATGACGGTGAACCGGTCTACCACGCCGTCGCCGAGCACCAGCCAGACCCGCCCGGGCGGTGGTCATCCCGCCCCGCTTCAGCGCCGTGCCGAGCCAAGCCAAGCCGCCGGCACCGCGCCCACTCAGCGCGAAGGCCATGTGCAGATGATCCGGGACAAGGGACGCATGGGTTGGCAAAGTTCGGTCGGCTACGGCAGGCGCTCGCTCGGGGAAACCGCCGTGTCACGCTACAAGGCCATCATCGGTCGGCGCCTTCGCGCCCGGACTCTGTCCGGCCAGAAGACCCAAGCCAGGGTCGGCTGCTCGGTGCCCAACCGGATGACCCGGCTCGGCATGCCGCTGTCGCAGCGCACCGCGTGAAGGCAGCTACAGCCGCCGCTCCGCACCCATCAGCCGACTTATGCACCAAAGCCGCCTGTAGGCCGTGTTTTGCGAGAGTACCTGGGCAGTTACGAAAATTGTAGGACAGGGCGTCCGATAAAGGGGGGCTGAGTAGCAACGGAACAGAAAACCTACATAAGCGGCGGCGTCAGGCGTCATCGATGCCCGTGGCATTGGGATCTCGTAGCGGCCGAAGCTCGCCGCGCGCGACCATGTCGGGAATGGTGAAGGCGTAACGCCCGAGCATATTGATGTGCTTGGACCCGAGCGGCGACAGGCGGGCAACGTCGTCATCGAGGACGGCATAGCCTTCGGCGCGCAGCTGGTCGAGCGCAGCATCGATATAGATGGTGTTCCAAAGCACCACGAGATTGACGACAAGCCCGAGCGCGCTGAGCTGATCTTCCTGTCCCTCGCGGTAGCGCTGACGAAGCTCTCCGCGCTTGCCGTGGAAGACAATCCGAGCCAGCTGGTGGCGACCCTCGCCACGATTGAGCTGGACCAGGATGCGGCGCCGGTAGCTCTCGTCATCGATGAACCGCAGCATATAGAGCGACTTGATGAGACGGCCGAGTTCCTGCAGCGCCCGCGCGAGCTTGGTCGGCCGATCATTGGTTTGGAGGACGCGGGTAAGCCCGGCTGCCCGCACGACGCCGAGCTTGAGCGATCCCGCAAGGCGCAGCAGGTCGTCCCAATGCTCGACGATTAGCTTGGTGTTGATCCTGTTCACCGCGAGGTCGTCCAGCACGCCGTAATCGACCTTGCCATCCACTCGCCAGAACCGCGCGCCGCCAATGTCGGCGATGCGCGGGGAAAACTGTAGCCCGAGCAGATGGAAGACCCCGAAGATCGTATCGGTATAGCCCGCCGTATCGGTCATGACCTCGCTCGGGCGAAGCTCGGTTTCCTGCTCGAGCACCACCGCCAGCAGGTAGAGGCTATCGCGCAAGGTGCCCGGCACGGTCACGCCATTGAGGCCGGAGAAGCGATCGGAGACCAGATTGTACCAGGTGACGCCTCGCTCCAGGCCGAAGTAGCGCGGGTTGGGGCCGGCGTGGATCGTGCGGACGGGGACAGTGAACCGCAGGCCGTCGGCTGACGCGACTTCCCCGCCACCCCAGGCCCGGGTGAGCGGAATCCTGTTGTGGGCGGCGACGAGCAGCGCATTGGCCGCGGTCAGCGTCTCGGCGCGCATGAAGTTCTGCTTCACCCAGCTCAGCCGCGACCGACGCAGCGCGGGGACCTCGGGACGAAGGAGCGGCTCGAACCCGGTGTTGGTCGCCTCGGCGACGAGCACACCGCAGATCGTTGTCGCTATATCCTCGGCACGCGCGTTTCCTTCGCTTGCGTGGGTGAACGCCGCACCGAACCCCGTTCGCGCATGCATCTCGAGGATCAGCTCGGGCAGGTCGAGCCGCGGCAGTCGCGCATCGACTGCGGCGCGAAGATTGATGAGGCTGAGCGGCTCGTCGATCTTGTCGAGCGGCTCGAGCGACAAGTCAGTGCCGCTCGCCGCCTTTGTGATGGTCACCGCCGCATTGTCAGGCACGCGCCTGGCTGTCTCCCGGTAGGCGAGGTCGAGGCGTACGGACAGCTTGGCGATCTCTTCCTTGCCCGCGACGGCCACGCCCACCGTGCGGCACACCGTCGGTCTTGCCGCTTCCCAGGCGGCACCCGTCAGCAGACCCTTGCGCGGATCGGCATATCGAAGCGAGCGGACGGGAAAGACGTCGCGACGACGGATCGCCCGGCGCAGCCGATCAAGCGTGCAAAGCCGGTAACCGGTCAGGTCGAAGGCGCCGTCGTCGGTCTTGAGCTGACCGGCCCAAGCCTTGGGCACGAACGCCGTTGGTGCTGGACCGCGGCGCTTCTCTCCCTTGTGGACCCGGCGCAGATGGTTGATCGCCTCGAGCAGCGGCTGCCCCGCGGGCGCGGCGGCAAGGTCCAGTCCGGCGAGCATCTTTGGCAAGTACCGCATCGTCCCGCTCTGCTGGCGCAGCTCGGCGAAATAACTCTCGTCGGTTGGCCTCGCGAGCAGATTGACCTGCTCGACGGCATCCGACAGCGCCGCCCGATCGACGAGCGCGAAGACGGCCGCGCGCACGTCGGCATCGCCGATGCTGTCATCGAGCAGCACGGTGCCGACATCGCGGAGTCTGAGCGACGCCGCGTCGAGATCGCGCAGCGAGCGCATCCGCGCTTCCTTGGCGTTGATGCGCGCGTTCGAGAACATCTTGGTCGACACGACGTCGAACAGGTCGATGATGTCGTCGCTGGCGGAGGCTTCGAGGGTATGGATGAAGGCCACCAGGGTCGCCGCGCGCCGATCGTCTGGCAGTCGCGCCACGGCTTGCGCTCTCGCGGCGCCAGCGAAGCGCGCCAGCCCGGCCGCCTTGCCCGGCGGGACGCGGTCGAGTTCGGGCAGTCCAACGGTGAACGTGCGAATTTCTGTCAAGCGGTCGACGGCGCGGCTGATCTCGGGGCCGCTTTGCAAATAGGGTCCGTCGCGCAGGCGATCGAGCGGACTCTGCCGCCCGTCCTCGGGAACGGCGACCAGGGTATCGAGATGCGCGCGCTGATCGGGCGTCAGATTGTCGACCAGGCGACGATGGATATGGGCGTGTACGCGAGTGCGCACCCGTGCGACGTCGCGCTCGAGGACCGACAGACCAGGCAGCAGGATCTTGGCTTCGAGCAGCCAGGTCGCTGCCGCATCGAATAGCGCCGATGGGCGATCGGTGCCCGTCCAGCACAGCGCATAGACAAAGCGGTGCAATCGGAACGAGACGCCGGGGTCCGAGAAGACACGGTAGCCATAGTGGTCGCGTATGCGGGGCCCGTGTCGCCATCTCCCTTCACTCGCGCAATATCGCGCCATCAGTTCGGTCGGGCTGCCAATCGCCAACTGGTCGCCTGCGAAGCGCGCAACCGACGCCGGTACCTGCGCTGGATTCTCGAGGAAGGTGCCCAGCAGGCGAAGCGAGCCGAGCTGCACCGCGACGCCGAGCCGGTTGTGGTCGCCGCGATGCGCACCGATGAACGCGCGGTCCGCGTCGTCGAGGTGGAAGTGACGCGCCAGCTGCTCCGATGTCGGATCACCGGCGAAGCGGCCATATCGCAGTGCCTGGTCGTCCGAGAGGAAGCTGACCGGCACCGCCCTGTTCTACGCCGCTATCGCAGGCTTGCCGGTGAGCTTGCCCAGCAGCTCGCTGGCTCGCTCTCGGGGGCGTCCCTTTGCATCGACATAGGCGTACAGCGTGGATACCGAGACGCCGAGCTGGGTGGCGACGTCGCGCGCGGCGTTGTCGCGATCTGCCATCAGCGCCATCGCCGCCTTCAGCTTCTGCTTCGTCATGACACGCGGCCGACCGCCGGCACGGCCGCGCGCCCGGGCCGCGGTCAGCCCCGCCATCGTCCGCTCATGGATCAGGTCACGCTCGAACTCGGCGAGGGTGGCAAAGATGCCGAACACCAGTCGACCCGTGACGGTCGTGGTGTCGATATCGCCGGTCAGAACCTTCAGCCCGACTCCCCGCTTTGCAAGATCTCCGACCAGGCCGACGACGTGCGGCAGCGAGCGGCCGATACGATCAAGCTTCCAAATGACGAGGGTGTCACCGTCTCGGGCAACGTCCAGCGCCTTGCCGAGTCCGGTGCGTTCGGTCGCCCGGCCCGAGCACACGTCATCAAAGACCCGCTCGCACCCGGCTCGATCGAGCGCATCGCGTTGCAGGTCGAGGTTCTGCTCGCCTGTCGACACGCGCATGTAGCCAATCAGCATTGATGCTTTCCCCTTCCTCTATCAATCTATCCGAGGCAGGGTTTGTCGGCTACAGGTTTCTGGACGGCTTAATGTGTGATTAGGCCGGTTCTGAACAATCGTCCACGGCCGTTCCGGTGCTTCACATCAAACCGGGGTTTGTTGGAAAACGAACTCGTCCGCTTTCGACCTGCAATGTGGACGTTGTCGGCCAAACGCAGGACCGCTAGACGCTGCCTTGTCAAAAAAGGGAAGATCGGTGCGGTTGGCCCGGTCCCCGCGGAAGCGGGCCCTGGCCTTCCTGCGGCGTCGAGCCCCAAGACCTTGAACGCTGGCGCTATGGTGCGGTAGCGAATGAAAAGGTTTGACTATGCAACAGCAGATTTCCGTTATCACGCTCGGCATCGCCGATGTGTCGCGCTCCCGCCGGTTTTATACGCAAGGCTTTGGCTGGTCGCCTGTGTTCGAGAATGAAGAGATCATCTTCTACCAGATGAACGGCCTAGTGCTCGGGACCTTCCAGACGTCGGCGCTGGAGAAAGACATGAACCGCTTCGGGTTATCTTCGCCGGGCGCATTCTCGCTGGCGCACAATGTGCCGAACCAGGAGGACGTCCAGGGCGTGATCGACCGCTTGGCCAAAGCGGGCGGCCGCGTCGTCAGACCGGCGGACGCACCCGCGCACGGCGGCTTTCGCGGCTATGTGGCCGATCCTGACGATCACGCCTGGGAGATCGCCTGGAACCCGGCGTGGCGGATCGATGAACGCGGCCTGGTCACATTCGCGACCTGATCCCTCTCGGGGTAGCGTCGGTCGACGTCCGCTTCCCCGTAACGTCACCGGGAAGCGGACCGTCCGGAAAATCCCCCTTCTCGGACTTACGATGGTCATGGCTCTGAACCGGAAGCCGGCGTTGTGTAGGTTTTCTGTTCCGTTACTACTCAGACCCCTAAAGGAAGAACCGAGGTTTTCGGAAACGTTCTCTGCCCGTCCTGCAAGGGGGGGGGGACAGTGGGATAGGTAGGTGCTTGGACGGCCGATACCTGCTGCGGTGTTCTCCCCTACGCCGATGCAAATCCAGGGGGCTACGCATGAGAAGCTGGTAGTTGAGTAAGCTTCTGGCCACAGAAGCCGTCGATCCGCACTAGAAGGTCACGAGTGCTGACCGTTTTTCCTCAAGGAAACGCAAACGGCGCTTGGTTCCGCGGCCGGTCCCATGGCATCGTGCCGCCCGCCTCTGAGGGGGGAGGCCGGGTATGGGGATTACGCTGAACGGCGGTGAAAGCCCGCCTGCATCAACTTGCCGCATGCTTATCTTGGGCGGCTCGAAGGGCGGTTGCGGACGAAGCACACTCGCTAAGAACCTGCTCGTGCTCGCAGGCCAAGCTGGGATCCGAGCCATCGGCATAGACTTCGACGCTCAACGGACGTTCAGCAAGTGGTCGCAGCGGCGCGCTGCCTCTCGCCAGAAGCTGCCCGAGATTGTGCCCACGGAGGTCATTGCGGGCCAGTTGAACCAGTGGCCGTCAATCGCACCAAAGGTCAGCCACTACCAGCTTGCGATCGTCGACACTCCGCCAGGCGTCGAACACGACATGGTAGACATGATTGCATTGTGCCGAGAGGCGGCGCTGGTCCTGGTGCCGACGAGCCCGAACTACGACGACTTGGAAAGCGTTGTACCCTGGGGGGCCAGCCTCAAGAAAGTAGGGAGCCGGTCGGCTTTTGTCCTCAACAAGGCGAACCGCCGAACCAAGAGCTTTGCCAGTGCGCGGAGCACGCTGCTGAAGCATGGCAATCTTGTCCCCATCGAGGTACCTGTGCTCGAGGACATCGCTACCCCGTCTTCCTCCGGATTGGCCGTTGTCGACTACGCCAAGGGGAAGGGTGCAGACGTCATGGCGGACCTGTGGCGGTACGCAAGCCGGGAGATCGGCCTATGACAAAACTCCGAAGCCGTCCGAAGCTCGACGTTTCCGACACGAGCGAAATCGCCGTCGAGGATCAGAGGAGCGAACAAGCCGCCGCCGTCCTCCAAGTGTTTAATGAAGGGCGGCAGATAGTTGAGGAGGTGTTCGAGGGAGGCAGCCTCGCTCCGGAAAAAGCCGACGCCATTCTGGCGGCCCGCAGCCGCATCGCTGACCAGTGGGGCAAGGCGAAGCACGCTGCATTGCTTATCGGCCAAGCGCTGCTGGCGCTGTCGAGGACGCTGACTGATGAGGAATATAGGCACCTCCTTACTGGCTCCGATCGCCTTTTTGAATTCTCGTCGGCATTGGCGACCAAGTTTCGCCGGGCCGCCGAGCTCGCCGAGCAACTCAGGATGCCAGCTGAGCGCCTGCCTGGCTACACGACCCTTTACGACCTGGCCTGCCTGGGGCCGGACGGCGTCGCCCTCGCCAGGGACCGCAATCTCATCCGGCCAGAACTGCGGCGGCAGGACATCCTCGCTCTCCGGCAGGAGCTCCGGACCCACCGGATTTTGGCGGCGCCGTCCGTGGCAGAGGAGAGCAATGACGCGCCCGGGCGCATAAGCCGGGAGTCGATGCAAGGGCAGTACGATGTCCTGGCGGCCGAGCGGACGAAGCTGTTCAAGCGATTGAACCAAGTACAGGCGGAAATGTCCGTTCTTGAAGAGCGCTTGCGGCTGGCGGCGGGGCACCGGTCATCGACGGGGAGACAGCGTAAGCCTGGGGGTGCCCACTAACCTTGGCGGCCGGGCTACCGGTGAGGCACGCCGGACCAGAACTCCGCTTCCAAAGATCACACCCGCCAGCTTGGCCTGTGATCTTTGAAAGCAATTCTTCCGGGTTACCGGGAAGCGATGAGTTTCTCGGCCACCGGCGGACGCGAGGGGAAGAGCACTAGGCCGCGTCCCTCGTAGTCATCTTGCACCCGGGCCTCTGGATAAACAGCCATGGCCAGCTTGAGGTTCGGCACGAACTTGGTCTTGAAGTTGTTCATGGCCGCGAACCCGGCGCCGAACTGCGTCTTAAGGGCGCGCCAGGACAGCGGGGTCGGCTTCGAGAGCGAGTGGAGCCGGTAGGCAAGCCAGACATAGATGTCGATCGCCATGGAATTATTAGAGATGGCGACGATGGCGGCTTCCTGGATCGGCACTGGGTGCCGCTTGAGCCCCTCGAAGAAGGCCTCCGACAAGCGTGCTGTCTGCGCGAACAGGCTGCCCTGGGTGCCCTCCTCCTCCTCAGGCTCGAGGAAGATGGCACTATCCATGATGTTCTGGTTTGCCAGTCCGAGCCGGTTGCCCTGCCTGACTTCGAAGGTGAGGCGGCAGCGGCTAATGCGCTCCGTCTGTTCCCGAACAATGCCGAGGTTCTTGCCGCCGATAGGGATGCCCATTCGGCCCAGCCACTGCCGCAGGCTCTTCCCAAGCACCACTTCCCGGCTGCTAGTTCTGAGCGCCTCGGATTGCAGGTATATGAGAATGAGCCGTGCTCTGCTTCCAAAGGGCACACCCACATGAACCGGCTCGCCTCCCGAGCCACGCCGCATCCCGGGCTCGACGATGAGGCAGTAGCGATCGCCAGCCACCTGCCACCCCTTGTGGTCTGGCAGCCTGCGGTGGGGTAGGGCGGCTTGGCACCAGCCGCTGTAGAGAAAACCGATGCTGCCGTCCTCATCTGCCATATAGGCGGCTGCAGCCTCGACGACTTGGCGGTCGAAGTCGAGTTGCAGGGTGGCCTGCCGTCCCTTCGCCCCCAGGATGTCGTGCACCTCTCCCATGGCGCCGAAGATGCCGTGTTTCGACCGGCGTGTCGCTGTGCACTTTGGAAGCGGCAGATACTAGGAAGGGTAATTGATTCTTGTACTTGTAGTAGGCTCCCAGAGTGCACGGGATAAGTGCGCAAGTTGTTGGTTCCGCTATAACGCCGCCAGTGCTCCAGATTCCAGAGTGCACGGCCCCGCTTCCAAAGTGCACAGCCCTGCCTGTGGACGGCACGGCGCGACTCGGGGCGTCCCCCATTCGGCATGAGTGCCGTCTACATGCTGGCATTGACAGCATCTGCAGCACGGAGGTGCCAGGCGGCTGTAGCTGTCTTTCAAGCGGTGCGCTGCGACACCGGCGACCTTGATGGGACTTCCTACCCCCGAACAAGAGCCCGATGGTGGGTCGGGGCACCTTGCCGAGGCTTGCCGTGCCCTGCGCCTCCGAGAGCATGCAAAATCGTGGGGGGCTCGTCCCTGCTTGGGTAGGTCGTCGGCTTGCAAAGCGATGGAGACCGCCTCCGGAACTGGTATAGCGGGTCGAACTCGCGGCGGACCTACAGCCGGATGTCACAACGAGAACCGGCCCCCACGATTTTGCATGCTCTCGCCATTACATGCCGGGCCAGGGCGTCGACCAGCGGTCGCACCAGCCACGCCATCTGCCCCACCATGTCAGCCAGCGTCGAGCGGCATTGCTGGCTCACTCCGCCGCGTTCCTGATCCGCGCCAAGTCCAGGTCGCCCTTGGCACCCCAGCCCTTCACGTCCCGCGGCACCTCCGGCCGGAAGTGCTCGTACAGCCGGAAGCCACAGCGGTTCAGCTCCTGCGGCTCGATCCCGGCGGCCAGCGCTTCCATGGCAGCGCGGACCTCCTCCAGGCGCCCGCCAAACGCCTTCGCGATGTAGGCCGCCACCGGTGCCGCTGGCGCCGGCTTGCCCTCACCGGCCGCAGCCAGCACCACGCCGTCCGCGTCATGCGTCAGCCTGACGTCCTTGCCGAGCAACCTCGCCGTGTCCTGCGGCTTCCCGGGGGCTGCATCCTTGCCGTGGTCGCGCTGCTCGGCGATGCCCAGCCGCCGCGCCTTGGCGCGGGCTGCCGTGCCCGCCACCGCGCTTGCCAGGCTCAGCGCGGTGTCCGGCGGGTGCCCCAGGCGCGCGGCCACCACCGCGGCCCAGAGGGTCAGGACCGGGGCGCGGTTGACCCGGATCGGGGCTGGAGCTTTTGCCATGGCAGCAGGCTACGCCCGACAGTCCGAGGTTCAAGCCTGCACAAGCGCAACCGATTGGCTGCTACCGCCTGCCCGGGCTAGTCGGCCGCGACAAAGCTGGCGGCGTGCGGTGAAACCATGAAGGCAGGCGCCCCGGCGACTGTTGGGGGGATCGGTCGCCGGAGCCTAAGCCGCTCCAGTAGGGGGGACGGGGCAGCTCGCCTGTGGAATGAGGTAGCTCGGAGACGCCATCAATCCCGCCAAGTGCTGGACGACCGGGGCTCGCCAGCCCCCGCCGAGGTGGGCGCGGCGCCACCCGGGGCAGGGGAGGGCAGGGGACGCCCCCCCTCACGTCTAACTTGCCATAATATATGGTTATCGCAAGTTAGTCCGAGGTGCCACAATCAGCGGATAGCGGGTAGCGTCAATGGCTTGAGTAAGCCAAGACGGCTGCCGGCCATGGTCAAGCCCCTGGTCCATCTGCCTGTGCCGGTAGCCGAGGTGACGTAGCCGTCGAGCAAGCGATGGTGCGGGCGGCGCGGGCGAGGCGTCCGTGGCTTTGGACGGCCGTCCCGGGCGGCGCTTTTCCGCGTGGTCCGACCGCACAGGAGCGCCTTGCCATTTTCGCGCTGCCCCTCGTATATGATCTTCTACTTATTAGTTCAGGCCCCGCGAGGAACCGCACCCGGCATGCTCATCAACCTCACCGACCCCGCCGCCGCCGCGGCGGCGCAGCGCTCCGGCGACTTCGTCCTCGCCAGCGGGACCTACGAGGCGGACACCCTCCTCGGCGCGCCGGACGAGCGCAACGCGCTGTCCGGGCTCGGCGGCGATGACCTCCTCCGCGGCCGCGCCCTCGGCGACGAGCTCCACGGCGAAGGGGTGGTGTTCCCGGCCGTCTTCCCGCCGCCCCCGATCACCGACGAGCTGCGTGGGCGCGACACCGTCGAAGGCCGCGGCGGCGACGACACGATCGCCGGCGACTGGGGCGACGATCTCCTCGATGGCGGCGGCGGGGACGACCTCCTGAACGGCGGCGACGACAACGACAGGCTCGAAGGCGGGGAGGGCCGCGACAGCCTCCACGGGGACGCCGGGTGGGATTGGCTCTATGGCGGCGCCGGGAAGGACGCGCTCCACGGCGGCGCCGACGACGACGTGCTCGACGGCGGAGCCGGGGCCGACACGCTCGACGGTGGCGACGGCGACGACATGGCCTCCTACGCGGACGCGGACGGCGCGATCGCGGTGGACCTGGCGGCAGCGTGTTGCACAGATCCGGATGGTAGGCGTGGTCGCCCCGGCCCCCGTTTGAGGTCAGGCGGTGCGGACGTAGTTCGGGCGTCCAAGCTCCACCATGCGATTGAGCGCGTGGACGGCGACATCCACCTCGGTCGCGCGCCGCGCGTCCGTGCGCGAGCGCAGCCCATCGCCGATCACCTGCTTGAACCGGCCGATGGCGGCTTCGGCTCGGGCCCGGGTGGTGTAACCGGACGCTCTCTGCCAGGCAGCTCGTCCGTGTTTGGCGATAATCTGAAGGTGACGGTCGCGCTGCGTGGGCGCGGTCGCGGCCGTGTCGCTCGGCACGGCGGTTGAGCGTGGCGGGATGACCACGGCTGCTTCAGGGTGGCGCTGGGTGACGCCGTCGTAAACTCGATCCTGGTCATACCCGCCATCGCCGGTGAACGAGGCCACCGCGCCTGTGATCTGATCAAGCAAGGGG
>JAABUN010007805.1_pt1 | contig 11300 bp, 8 predicted proteins | sample 5559311 | NCBI WGS metagenome assembly JAABUN01 (sample SAMN10711877, study PRJNA513370) | rock metagenome | isolation source: Antarctica rocks | place: Antarctica: Victoria Land, Siegfried Peak sud | reverse complement strand
CTTGTGGTTCACCGGTACGCCGTACAGCGTCACGCCGGACACGGACTCCGACGCCGTACCGACTCCGGCCCCGATGGCAGTGAGCGCCGCCGCGGCCGCCAGGCCGCTGCCGACGACGGCAGCGAGTGTGCGAGATCTCCTCAAGGTTCTTTCCCTCCGGATCGTGCGCCGGCTCCGCACCGACACGCCGGGATCAGGCAATCGCCCCGAGGGGTACGGCAGCCGACCGCTCGGTGACGGGCGGCTGTGGGGGAGGCGAAATCCGGGGGCGTCTCAGCGCCTCCCGGCGGCGGGCTCACCGACCGCCGACGATCACCTTCCACCCTGCCGTGAGCTGAGTCGCACCGGCGTAGGTGTAGACGCCCTCCTTGAGGATCGCGCGCGCCGCCAGACCGCTCGAGGAGTTGTGATGAGAACGCTGTCCCCGGTACCGGCAACGTGCGTCCAGGTAGTGAAGGTGTCCGAAGAGGATCCCGGGTAGAAGAACCCGTTCTGCGCTTTTCCCCACCTGCCGAAGTTGGTAGGGCGGCTGTACCACAGGTATGAACCAGACCACAGGTATGAACCAGCGGTACTTGGTGATGTTCGTGTAGCCCTCGGCGGCGGCAGCCGTCGAATACTCTGTCGGGCCCGGCCTGCGCCGCTCCGGCTTCGGCCGGGCGCTGGTGGAGGCCCTACTCGCCGACACCCCGGACGGCCGGCTCCGGCTGTGGGCGCACGGCGAGCACCCGGCCGCGGCGGCGCTGGCCGCCAGCCTGGGCTTCCGGCGGGACCGCATCCTCTGGCAGCTGCGCCGCTCTCTCTACGCGCCGCTGGCCACCCCGCAGCTGCCCGCCGACGTAACCATCCGTACCTTCGAGATCGGCCGGGACGAGGAAGGCTGGACCGAGGTGAACAACCGCGCCTTCGCCGGGCACCCGGACCAGGGTCACTGGAGTGTCGACGAGTTGCGGCTGAGGGAGCGCGAGCCCTGGTTCGACCCGACCGGCTTCTTCCTGGCTGAGCGCGGCGTCGGTGCGGCCGCCGAGCTGGTCGGCTTCCACTGGACCAAGGTGCACGGCGCGGACGACGGCCACGGCCACCAGCCGATCGGCGAGGTGTACGTCGTGGGCGTCGATCCGTCGGCACAGGGGCAGGGGCTCGGCCCGGCGCTCACGCTCGTGGGCCTGCGCTACCTGCGCTCCAGCGGCCTTTCGTCGGTCCTGCTCTACGTCGACGACACCAACACCGGGGCGATCAAGGTGTACGAGCGGCTCGGGTTCACCCGCTGGGACGTCGACGTCTCCTACCGCCGCAGCTGACCGGGCAGTCACGTCGGGCAGAGTTCCGCTCCCGTCACGGAACGCACCCCGGCTCGACACCCGCGACTGCGAGCGTCGCCGCCGCGAGCCTCCACGACTCGCCTTTGTGTCAATCGCCCGGAGGAAAGCTCATGAACCACAGCACGGGATCTGGCTCGTCGCCATGGCGGGGACGCCTACGCCGTCCACGCGGTCGGCATGCGGTCGCGGTCTTGGCGGCGGTCACCGCTGTTCCGCTCATCGCGGCCGGCGCGATGGCGCTTGCCACCAACCAACACGCCGGCCCGCAGGGGGACGGCACCGCCTTCACGTCGTACGGATGGCGGGTCACCCCGGCCGGCCAGCAGACCCGCCTCGGTGAGCGGCCGTACGGCGTCGCGCAGAGCCCGGACGGTCGCACCCTGCTGATCAGCAACGACGGCGTGCACGACCAGTCGCTGATGGTCGTCGACGCGGCCAGTCGTAAGGTCGTTCAGACGCTGCACTACCCGGCACCCAAGGCGCTGTTCATCGGCGTCGCCTTCAGCCCCGACGGCACCCGTGCCTACGCGTCGGCCGGTCCGAACAATCTCATCCGCGCCTACCGGGTGCAGGGCCAGCGGCTGTCCGGGCTGGCGGACATCCCGCTGAGGGCTTCGAAGTCGGTCAGCCCCTTCCCGGCGGGCCTGACCGTCTCGCCGGACGGCAGGCGGCTCTACGTCGCCGACAACCTCGCGAACGCCCTCTCGGTCATCAACGTCGCCACCGGGGCCGAGCGGCGGGTCGTTCTCAACCCGGCGACCTGCGCCGTCAGCCGGTTCGGGTTCGACCCGTCGAACGGGCGCGGATGCAACTTCCCCTACACGGTCGAGCTGTCCGCGAGCGGGCGGACGGCGTACGTGAGCAACTGGGGCAAGAGCAGCGTCTCCGCGGTCGACACCGGCACCCTGCGGGTGGTCAAGACCATCCCGGTCGGCACGCATCCGAGCGCCCTGAAGCGCAACCCGCGCTCCGGCGACCTCTACGTCGCCAACACCGACAGTGACTCGGTCTCCGTCATCGACACCCGGTCGAACTCCGTCCGCCGGACGATCTCGGTCGAGCCGTACCCGCACGCCGGCGTAGGCAGCAACCCCGACGCGCTGGCCTTCTCCCCGGACGGGCGCACGCTCTACGTGGCGAACGCCGGCGACAACGACGTCGCGGTGGTCCGGCTGGCGGCCGACGGCAGGAGCGATCGGGTCGCCGGCTTGATCCCGACCGGCTGGTACCCGACCGGCCTCGAGCTCTCGAGCGACGGCAACCGGCTCTTCGCGGTGAGTGCCAAGGGCCTGGGTGCCGGGCCGAACCCGGGTGGCCCACGGCCGGTCTCTGACCGGACAACGCCACCGAACCAGTACATCGGCTCCATGATCAAGGGCCTGCTGTCCACCATCGCCGTACCGTCCGGCCCGGAGCTCGACCGCCTGACCGCCCGGGTGGTGCACAACAACGGGTTCGACGAGCGGGGCAAGGTCCGGGTCGTCGGTCGCCCGGACCAGTCCGTGGTGCCCTACCGGGTCGGCGACCCCTCGCCGATCAAGCACGTCATCTACGTCGTGAACGAGAACCGGACCTACGACCAGGTGCTCGGTGACCTGAAGCAGGGCAACGGCGACCCGTCGCTGACCCTGTTCGGTCCCCGGGTGACCCCCAACCACCACAAGCTGGCCAACAAATTCACCACGCTGGACAATCTCTACGCGGCCGGCGAGGTCTCCGACGACGGCTGGGAGTGGTCGACCGCGGGCAACGCCAACAGCCTTAACCAGAAGACCTGGCCCACCCTGTACGGCGGCCGCGGCTCCTTCTATGCGGGCGAGGGCGGCACCCTTGGAGCTGCCCCCGGCAAGGACCCGAGCAACTCCTACATCTGGGACCGGCTGACCCGGCAGAAAATCAGCTACCGGAACTATGGCTTCTGGGCCACGGCCACGCCGCCGGTGACCGTCTACAACGAGCCCAACCTCTACGCCCGCACCGACGTCGCCTACCCCGGCTTCAACATGCAGATACCGGACCAGGTCCGCTACCGCGAGTGGGAGCGGGAGTTCAGGCAGTACGAGCGGGCCGGCAACCTGCCGACGATGGAGTTCCTGAAGTTCCCCCGTGACCACACCTGCGGCACCAGCCCGGACTGCCCGTCACCGAAGGCGATGGTGGCCGACAGCGACTGGGCGACCGGCAAGCTGGTGGACACCGTCTCGCACTCGAAGTTCTGGGCCAGCACGGCGATCTTCATCATCGAGGACGACGCCCAGGACGGTCCGGACCACGTCGACGCGCACCGCACGGTGTCACACGTCGTGAGCCCGTACACCCAGCGCGGGGGGAAGGTGGACTCCACCTTCTACAGCACCGATGCTGCGGACGATGGAGCTGATCCTGGGGCTCCGGCCGATGACCCAGTTCGACGCCGCCGCCACCCCGATGTTCAACAGCTTCACCGACGACGCCGACTTCTCGCCGTACCAGGCGGAGAGGCCGGAGCAGTCGCTGACCGAGCCCAACCCGACGAACGCTCCGCTGTCCGCCGAGTCCGCGCGGATGGACTTCAGCAAGGAGGACCGGGCGCCGGAACGGGTGCTCAACGAGGCGATCTGGCAGAGCGTCAAGGGGGCCGGCAACAGGATGCCGGCACCACTCGGGGAGACCGACAAGGACGACGGCTGACCCAACGGAAAGCCATTTCACAGCAGGAGGGGCGTCCCCGAGGGGCGTCCCTCCTGCTGTGATCCGGCCGCCGCCTACGTTCTTGCGATCCGTCAGCATCCGCGCCACGGCAAACCTCGACAGGGCGCCGCTCATGGGGGCTGTTCAGGACCGGTGTGGAAGACTCGCGTGTGACCGATGCGGACCTTGTTGTTCTGGGTCTTCTCGCCGAGCAGCCTCGACACGGCTACGATCTCGAAGCCGTCATCCAACAGCGCGGTATCCGCGCCTGGACTTCTCTGGCGTTCTCGTCGATCTACTACGTCCTCAACCGCCTCGAATCGCGGGGATTGGTTCTCAGCGAGCGAGAGAGGACCAACCCAACGGGGCGTCGGATCTATCGTCCAACACCCGAAGGGCTGAGAGTCTGCACCGACGGCACACTCCGCGTCTTGACGGACACGACACCTCAGCCAGCTCCCGTCTTGATTGGCATGGCCAACAGCCCGCTGCTGCCGCCCCATGAACTCGCGGCCGCACTTGACGCGCGGCGACATTCGATCGAAGCCAGGCGCGCCGACATCGCGCAGACGCGCGCGACTCAGGAGCCCCTAGAACCCTTCGTCGCCGCGATCTTCACCCACAGCGAACTCGCCCTCGGTGCCGAACTCGCCTGGATCGACCAAACGCTCCCAAGCCTGGCACCTGTCAGCACGCCAACCGCCCAGGAGGACACCAAGGACACCTACGACATCAAGAAGGCGTTCCCTACGCTGTACGCCATCAAGCCTGGCGACTTCCACGTCGTCGAGGTTCCCGAACTGTCGTTCCTCATGACCGACGGGCACGGTGACCCGAACGTGTCACCTGCGTACGCCGAGGCTGTCGAAGCGTTGTTCTCCCTCTCTTACGCCGTTCGCGCGATCGCGAAGAGCGAACTCGGGCGGGTTCACACCGTGGGGGCGCTCGAAGGGCTGTGGAGCGCCGAGAACCCTCGCGCCTTCGTTGCCGGAGACAAGAGCGCGTGGGACTGGACGATGATGATCTCCCAACCCGCCTGGATCACCCCCGAGATCATCGAAGCAGCATCGAAGAGGGCGGAGAAGAAGGCTCTCGCGGCGCTCGATCGCGTGCGCTTCGCGCCGTACACGGAAGGCACGAGCGTGCAAGTCCTGCACATCGGCTCCTACGACTCCGAGGCGTCCGTCCTCGCTCGGCTCCACGACGAGTACCTCCCGAAGCACCGCCTCACCTTCAACGGCAAGCACCACGAGGTCTACCTCTCCGACCCACGCCGCACCGAGCCGGCGAAGCTGCGGACGATCCTCCGCCAACCGGTTGCCTCCGTCTCGTAGGCCTGGACGGGGATACCACGCGACTACACACACGGTCCCGGCCGAGGAACGTCTATCGGCGACGCCGCAGCCCAAACGGGGCCGCCCGGTCAGAAGCGTCCCAAGAGCCCGTCCGATGAAGAATCTCTTAGCGGGGCCTCATTCGGAACGCCGCTTGCCCTGCGCATGGACGACAGCGGCGGCCCGCCTCGGTCAAGTCGCGCAGGGGTCGCCGGCCAGTGTCAGTCCGTTGGCAGGCGGCGCGGCGCGGATGCCGTCGTACGCCGCTCGCACCCGCTGGGCGAGAGCGTCCCAGCTGTAGGACTCTGACCGCAGCCGGGCGTTCGTGCGCATCCGCGCAGCCGACTCGCGGCCGGACAGGACGCGGTCCAGCGCCAGCGCGAGCGATACCGGGTCGCCTGGTGGCACCAGCAACCCGGTCTCCCCGTCGGCGACGAGGTCAGGAATTCCGCCGGTCCTCGACGCGACAACCGGCAGTCCGGCTCGCATCGCCTCGATCAGGACGGACCCGAGCTCTTCGTAGCGGCTCGGCAGTGCCAGCACCTCACCGGCGGCAAGCACCCCCGGTACCCGCCAGTGCGGCACGGCGCCGAGCAGCGTGACGACGTCCCGGAGGCCGAGGTCGAGGACTGCGCGTTCGAGCATCGGGCGGTCCGGCCCGTCCCCGACGATGACCACCCTCGCGTGCGGCGTGCGCAGCAGCGCAGCCGCGCGGACCAGGGTGAGGACATCCTTCTGCGGGTGCAGCCGACCGACGTAGAGGACCCGGCGGCCGGCCGATGCGGCCACCTCGGCGTCGGGTGCGGCGTCCTCGAACAACGTCGGCTCGTACCCCGACGGGATGACCCAGACCCGGTGGACCGGCAGCCCGTCCTTGACCAGAAGGGCCGCGGTTCGTGCTGTCAGCGTGATCACGGCTCCCGCGCCGCCGATGGCTCGGCGCTCCAGGGGTCCGCCGACGACCTGGAGCGCCGCCGATCGCAGATTGCCGGCCGCCAGGGTGTGCCGGACGCTGGTGTGCACGGTGACCACGAGCGGAACATCGAGCCGGCGGGCGGCGGCCCTGGCCAGCATCAGCACGCCGATGTCCTCGCCCTGGTGAGCATGAACGACGTCGAAGGTGCGGTCTACCCGGGCCAGCCAACGGGCCGCGGCCACGGCGTACAGCTGACGGAACACAGGCACCGGCAGCCCGACACGGACGACCTCGCTGCCCGATCCGACCCGCTCGTAGGCCGGCGCCCCGGGCGGTCGGGTGGTCACCACGGTCTGGGTGACACCCAGCCGGTCGAGGGCCCGCGTCAGCGCGGCCGTGTGCGTCTGCATGCCGCCGATCGGGTCGAACCGGCCGCCGCGCCGGGTCGCCACCTCGTCCGGTGTCTCGAAAACTGAGCACAGCCGCAGGACCCTCACCTGACGGTCCGTTCCATCGGCCCCCGGGAGAGCGCTGAGCGCATCGTCGCCGGGTCATCGGTGATGAAGCACGCGACCCCGGCGACGGCGAGAAGGCGGGCGTCCACCTCCCGGTTGACCGTCCAGCAGCGGAGCCGGCAGCCGTGCTGCCGGGCCAACTCGACGATCTCGTGGTCGGCCAGCACCGTCCGAAGATGGGCGTGCAGTTCGGCGTGGCCGGCAGCGACCACCCGGCGGAGGCCCGCAGCCGCTGGCCGGTCGGGACCGGTCACCAGGGCCCGCCGCAGTTGCGGGTCCAGCCGGCGCGCCTGGTCCAGCAGCTGGGAGGAGAAGGAGGAGAACACAACCTTGTCGTTCAGCTTGGCCCGTTGGAGGACGGCAACCACCGATGCGGCGATCGGCCGCCGATCCGCCGGATCATGCTTCACCTCGACGACGAGCAGCCCGCGACCGCGCGCCACCTCGGTGACATCCTCGAGGCGCGGCGCGACGTCACCGTTCACCAGCGCCACCCGGCGCAGCTCCTCGAACGTCAGGTGTCGTACGAGGTTCGGCAACCCCGCGACCCGGAGCAGGTCCGGGTCGTGCAGGCACACGGCGACCCCGTCCGCAGTGAGCCGGACATCCACCTCGACGCCCTCGGCACCGGCAGCGAGCGCGGCGTCCACCGAAGCGACGGTGTTCTCTGGTGGCCCGTTCTGGATCCGCTGGCCTCGGTGACCGATCAGCTCCACGTTGTCAGGCTCGCAACAGAGATCGACCATGCGACGACATGGACGTGACGACTCCGTGTCCGAAGCTCGACGAATCGATGGCAGGCACCTCGGCCGACCACTCAGCGGAAGATCGGCCAGCCCTGCGACGCGGCCAACGTGGCCAGGGCTCGCCAGTCCTCGTAGTCGGCGAAGCCCTCGGGCGGACACGCCTTGCCGACGAAGGGCGCTACGTCGAAGGTCGGCGCCTCGAGGTTCGGCGGCGCGGAGAAGTTGAGGACCTCGGTCAGGTTGCGCGCGTTCGCGTCCCGGACCGTGAGCGGCTGCAGGCCGAACCGCCACTCGATCATCCTCAGCACCGAGGTGTGGTCATAGACGTTGTGTCCGACGTATCGGCGGCGCGCCCGTGGCGAGATGAGCAGGCAGGGCACCCGGAACCCGCGCAGCCCCTGGCCCTGGTGCACGTCGGGCGCATGGCTCGGCGGTACGTGGTCGAAGAAGCCACCCCACTCGTCGTAGTTGATGATCAAGGCGGTCTTGGGCCAGTTCGGGCTGTTCTTGACCGCCTCGTACGTCCGGTTCAGGAAGTCCTGTCCGACCCTGATGTCGGCGTGCGGATGGTCGTCGCCCGAGGTTCCGCTGCCCTCGTCGAGGAACCGGGGATCAACGTAGGACACCGCGGGCAGCGTGCCAGCCGCGCAGTCCGTGAGGAAGTTTGAGTACGGGCGGCTGATCGACTGGTACTTGGTGCCGTAGAGCGCCAGGAACGGCAGGTCGGAGTAGTAGTAGCGACCGGTCACCCCGGCGTCGGCCAGCCGGTCCCAGATCGCCGGGAAGTTGGCCTGGGCGGAGGAGTTGTGGGTGCGGTCCGACTGCGCCGAGTGCTGGTAGAAGCGGTTCGGATAGGTCTCGGCCATCGTCGCCGAGAAGTACCGGTCGAACGCCGTCCAGTACGTCGCGGCCCGGCTGTAGAACGCCAGGTCGGACGGCCGGTAGTAGCCGATCGAGTAGCTGTCGTTCGCACCAGAGCGCAGCCAGCCGTCGCAGGCGCCGAAGTTGAACTGCACCCGACCGCCCTCATAGGAGTGGTCCGGGTCGGGATGGGCGCAGCCCTGATAGGTGCGCAGGTGATGGGTCGCGTGCGGGTTGCCGTCCCGGTCGGAGTAGCTGAGGCCGGCCTGCTTGCCGTCCGCCCCCGGCAGCCAGCCGAAGAAGTGGTCGAAGGACCGGTTCTCCATCATCACCAGGACGATGTGGTCGATCCCGGACTGGGCCGGCGGCGGCAGGGCGGCCAGGCCACCGGTGGCCGCGGCGGCGATCCGCTCCCGGCCGGCCAGCGCCGCCGCACCGGCGGCCGCGGCGGCACCGGCGAGGAAGGTACGCCGGCGCATGGGCAGCTTGGGGGTCGAGGGCTCGTCGGTCACGGCGGTCAGACTCCCTTGTTGTAAACGTCGGTGCCGAAGCAGCGCTGCGTCGTCGCGGCGTAGCCGAGGTGCGCCAGTCCGAAGATGTCCTCGATGCTGCAGAGCAGCCCGTAATGGTTGTATGGGGTGTTGTTGAAGCTGCCGGGCCTGATGTACGGCGAGACCAGCACCGCGCCGACCCGGCCGCCGCCGAGCCCGAAGATACCGGGGAGGGGGGTGTTGGGCCCGGCCCCTTCACCGCAGCAAGCCGAGGCGTCCTGGTTCTCCTTGAACGCCTCGGCCTCGTCAAAGGTCACGACCAGCAGGCCGTTCTGCTTGAACGCGGCCGAGCCCAAGATCTTAGGCACCCACTGCTGCAGCCACTTGTCGGCGGTCACCAGGCCGCCCGGCTCGCCGGTGACGCACGGCTCGTCGTGCCCGTCGTGGCAGAGGTTCGGCGTGATGTAGCTGAGGTTCGGCGTCGTGGCGACGGAGCCCAGCGCGGCCGGCAGCCGGTTGAGCGGCAGCACATGCCGGTCGCAGTAGGCCTGCCGGTCGATGATGGAGTGGAAGTACATGAACGGGTTGTGTTTGACGGCGTACTGGTCACCCGGCCGGGCGGTCTGCGTGTCGTCCTTGCTGTTCAACATCGGGTGTCGGCAGGTGTCGGGCGCCGGTGAGTTCGCCATGTCCTCCATGTAGCCGGCCCAGGTGAAGCCCTTGGCGTCCAGCTGCTGCGGGAGCGTGCGCACCGAAGTGGGGTAGACGCAGCCTTGCCCCACCGCCTGCCCGGGAGGCGCCGTACCGGCACCCTTGAAGTCGCCGTAGGTCTGGCAGTCGGCCTGGGTGTCGGGGTTCGGGCCCTGGCCGCTGATCTGGGCGATGTAGTTCGGCAGGCTGTTGTGCGCCGGCGCGAAGTACTGGCTGAGCAGCAACCCGCGATCCCGCAGGGTGTGCGCGAGGTAGGGAGCCGCCGAGTTCAGCCGGAACGTGCTCTGGAAGCCTTCGTTCTCGAGGTTGATGACGAACACATGCCGGATGGGTGGCGGGGCGACCGTGGCGGCGGACACGCCAGTGCTCGGGGGTGGCGGCGGTGCGGCCGGAGCGGCGGCGGCGCCCCCGAGCAGGAGGGCGGTTGCCAGGGCGGCGGGGAGCAGCGCGCGGCGTAGCGATCTGAGCGACATGTCGCCTTTCTCGCAGGTCCAGGTGACCGGCTCGGCCGTCGTAGGTGGCCGACAGGCAAACGCTGGCCGACGACTCCCGTGGTCGTCCTTCCCCAGCCGGCCAAGGCCTCGGTGATCTACTGGCCGAGGCGCGTCGCTGGCTGGGCCAAGCCCGCGAAGAACTGCGCGCCGCACGGGTGATGGCCGAAGAACCTGAGATCCCGATGCGGATGCCGGCGTTCTGGTGTCACCTCGCATCCGAGAAGGCCCTCAAGGGGCTGGCGACCGCGCGCGGTATCCCCCTTCGCAAGACGCACAAGCTCATCGAGATTCTGGGCGCGCTGCCGACCGAGGATTACGCAGCTTTCCACGTTGAGGATCTGCACCTGTTGGACCCGTGGCAGGCGGCCGGCCGTTACCCGGGCGACGTGTCAGATCATGGGCCGCAGGCACGAGGCGCTGCTTGCTGCAGCCGGGAGCACGGTCGGCACTGCGGAGAGCCTCGTGGAACGGCAGCCCTGATGCCAGGACCGCACGACGAGCCGTCGTTCGAGGACGCGATCGAGGGATCGCTCATCGACCACGGCGGCTGGACCAAGGGGACGGCGTACCTCTATTGTCGCGCTATTGAAGTTCGTTGACCGCCGCGGGCACGTGGGATGAGCTGGTCGGCTGTCTTGGTCCAGACGAAGGGCTGGCAGCGGTCGTTCCATCCGTCGATGAAGGTGCCGATAGCGGCGATCAGTTCTTTGACGCTAGTGAAGGTGCCGCGGCGGATCGCCTGCCGGGTGATGATCCCGAAGAAGATCTCGACCATGTTCAGCCACGACCCTGACGTCGGCGTGAAGTGCAGCGTGATCCGCGGGTTGCGCGCCAGCCACGCGCCTGGATGTTCGGGTGCTTGTGAGTGGCGTAGTTGTCGACCACCATGTGCAGCTTCTTGCGTGGATAGGCCCTTCGCGACCCGCTTGAGGAAGGCGAGGAACTCGTCGTTGCGGTGTCGCGGATAGCAGGCGTCGGTCACCTTCCCCGTCGCGACCTCGAGCGCGGCGAACAGCGTGGTGGTGCCGTGCCGGACGTAGTCGTGGGTGCGGGACTCCGGCAGCCCCGGCCGCAGCGGCAGGATGGGCGCGGTCCGGTCCAGCGCCTGGATCTGGCTCTTCGTGCGCCACGAGGCGCCGTGTTTGTCCGGATGGAGGTGAGAGGACTCCATCCCCGGCCCGTCGCAGCGGGTCGGTGAAGCTGACGGCAGCCTGAGCCGGGAGACGCCGGGGAGGGTGGG
>JAABUN010007804.1_pt1 | contig 11304 bp, 11 predicted proteins | sample 5559311 | NCBI WGS metagenome assembly JAABUN01 (sample SAMN10711877, study PRJNA513370) | rock metagenome | isolation source: Antarctica rocks | place: Antarctica: Victoria Land, Siegfried Peak sud | reverse complement strand
GCGTCGAGCTTGAGCTGTACCTTGAGCTCGTCGCCGCACAACGGATTGGTGTCCTCGAACTCGAGGTCGGCACCCTCCATCTCGCCCCAATTGTGCGGGTTCTTGTAGTGCTCGAGGATGTACTCGCGGTAGAGCTGGTCCATCAGGCGAAGATCCTCTGAACCGTGGCGAGTCCGTCCACCAGGTGATCGACGTCCTCCCGAGTGGAATGGATCGCGAAGGAGGCGCGGGTCGTGGCGTGCACGCCCATGGCCTTCATGAGCGGCTGAGCGCAGTGATGCCCGGCACGCACGCAGACCCCGTCCCGAGCCAGGATCTCCGCGGTGTCGTGAGGATGGATACCCTCGAGCGCGAACGAGCACAGCGAGCCGCGAAGCGAGTGATCGGAGGGCCCGTGCAGCGTGAGCCCAGGCACCTCGCCCAGTCGCTCGACGGCATAGCCGACGATGTCCTGCGAGTGTTCGCGGACGGCGTCCATTCCGATCTCGGTGAGGAAGTCGCACGCCGCGCCCAGCCCTACGGCCTCGGCGATCGGGGACGTGCCTGCTTCAAAGCGCGCGGGCGGCTCCGCGTAACGAGACTCGTGCTCGGACACCGAGGCGATCATGTGCCCGCCGCCCAGGAACGGCGGCATGGCCTCGAGCAACGAGCGGCGGCCGTGCAGGATGCCGATGCCTGTGGGCCCGTAGGCCTTGTGCGCCGTCCAGGCGTAGAAGTCGGGATCGAGCTCGGCCAGGTCGATGGGCAGGTGCGGCGCCGCCTGGGTTCCGTCGACGAGCACCACCGCGCCGGCCGCGCGCGCCCGGGAAACGATCTCGGCCACCGGGTTGATCGTCGCGAGCACGTTTGAGACGTGCGCGACAGCCAGGAGCTTGGGGCGGCGGGCGAGCAGTATGTCCAGAGCATCTAGATCGAGCAGGCCGTCTTGACCGACCGGCACGAACGCCAGCTCGGCCTCCTTCTCGGAACAGAGGATCTGCCACGGGACGATGTTCGAGTGATGCTCCATCTGCGTGAGCACCACGAGGTCGCCGGCGCCCACGTTCGCACGACCCCAGGAGTAGGCGACGAGATTGATCGCCTCGGTGGCGTTCCGCGTGAACACCGTCTCACCGGAAGTCGAGCCGACGAACGCGGCCGCCTTCTCGCGCGCGCCCTCGTAGGCGTCGGTGGCTTCAGAGGCGATGGGATAGACGCCGCGGTGGATCGAAGCCCGGTACTCGCGGTAGTAGCGATCCATCGCCTCGATGACGGGCACGGGTGTCTGTGACGTGGCGGCCGAGTCGAGGTAGACGATCCCCTCGCGCGCCGAGAGGACCGGGAAGTCCGGCGAGGTGGGGACCGTGAGGCTCATGCCGCCGCCGCGACCTCCTCGCCGATCCACCCGTAGCCGCGCTCCTCGAGTTGGGTCACGAGCTCCGGCCCACCCTGCTTGACGATGCGGCCCTCGTACATGATGTGCACGAACCGCGGCTTGACCATGTGCAGGATGCGCTGATAGTGGGTGATGATGAGGACGCCCATCCCCGAGGGCTCGGCCACCGTGTTGACGCCGGCGGCGACCACGTTGAGGGCGTCGATGTCCAGGCCCGAGTCCGTCTCGTCGAGCACCGCGAGCTTGGGCTTCTGAAGGGCGAGCTGGAGGATCTCCATGCGCTTCTTCTCGCCGCCCGAGAAGCCCTCGTTGAGGTAACGGCTCGAGAACTCCTTCGGAACGCTCGTCAGCTTCATCGCGTCCTGCACCGTGGTGCGGAACTCCTTGAGCGGGATGGGCAGCTCGCCGCGTGCCTCGCGATGCGCGTTCATGACCATCCGCAGGTACTTCGTCACCGTGACACCCGGGATCGCGACGGGATACTGGAAGGCCATGAAGAGCCCCGCACGAGCGCGCTCGTCCGGAGCGGCTTCCGTGATGTTCTCGCCGTCGAAGATGATCTGACCCTCGGTGACCTCGAGGTTCGGGTGACCCATGATCACGTTCGCCAAGGTGGACTTGCCCGAGCCGTTGGGACCCATGAGGGCGTGGAACTCCCCGGCCCGGACGTGCAGATCGACTCCCTTGAGGATCTGCTTGTCGCCGGCCTGAACATGGAGGTTGCGGATCTCGAGGTCGGACATCAGACGGGCATTCCTCTTTCGACAGACACAGACACGGATACGGGGGTACGGGTGAACGCGACCAGCTCGGCGAGAGTGGTGCGCTGCAGGGAGCGGATCACGCCGATCTGGACGCGGGTCCAAAGAAGCTTGGTGGCGCAGGCGTTGGCTTCCTCGCCATGGTGGGAGCACTGCACGCGCCCCTCACGGTCGTCGAAGAAGCAGTCCATCGGCGCGACGGCGCCCTCCAGAGCGAGAACCACCTGATCCATGGTGATGTCCTCGGCCGTGCGGGCGAGCTCGTAGCCGCCGTGCGCCCCTCGCGTCGAAGTGACAAGCCCTGCCTTCTTGAGCAGCGCGGCGATGCGCTCGAGGTAGGCGAGCGGCAGTCTCTCCGCCTCAGCCACAGCCTTCAGCGATGTCGGCCGCGAATCGTTGAGCCCGAGCTGGATGAGGAGCCGGACGCCGTACTCTGCCTTGGTCGTGAAGATCATCGGCCTCAAATCCTACCAGTGAAGTCGGAATGGGAGTGAGTGGGTAGGAGCCGCTCATGCTCGAGATCGAAGAGGTTCGCAACCGGCTGGATTCGCTCGAGGCGCGTGTGCGCGAAGCGCGTGCCGCCGCCGACGTGATGGCGGAAGGTGACGCGAGCGCGGCGTCAGAGCTCGAGGCCGAGCTCGACGGGATGGCCGAGGACGTCGCGGCGCTCAAGGCCGGTGTCTCCTCCACCCTGTAGGGCTCCTGCTTTCCTGGGTGGCATGACCCAGAGCTCCCGCTCGCGCGAGGACCTGCGCAATGTCGCCATCATCGCCCACGTTGATCACGGCAAGACCACGCTGGTCGACGCGATGCTGTGGCAGTCCGGCGCCTTCCGCGCCAACCAGGACGTCAATGAGCGCGTCATGGACTCCATGGATCTCGAGCGCGAGAAGGGCATCACCATCCTCGCCAAGAACACTGCGGTCCGCTGGGGTGGCACGAAGTTCAACATCGTCGACACCCCGGGCCACGCCGACTTCGGCGGCGAGGTCGAGCGCGGGCTGATCATGGTCGATGCGGTCGCCCTGCTCGTCGACGCCTCCGAGGGCCCGCTGCCCCAGACGCGATTCGTCTTGCGCAAGGCGCTCGAGCGGCGCCTTCCGGTGATCCTGATCATCAACAAGATCGACCGGCCTGACGCCCGCATCACAGAGGTGGTCGATGAGGTCTACGAGCTCTTCCTCGACCTCGACGCCGACGAGGGCCAGATCGAGTTCCCGATCGTCTACACGAACGCCAGGGCTGGGACGGCCTCGCTCGATCCGGACGTGCCGTCGGACTCGCTGGACACGCTGATGGAAGTCCTCATCAACCACGTCCCAGCGCCCGAGTACGAGGAGGGCGCCCCATTGCAGGCGCACGTCACCAACCTCGACTCCTCGCCCTACGTCGGGCGGCTCGCGCTCTGCCGCGTGCGCAACGGGACGATCCGCAAGGGACAGCAGATCGCCTGGTGCCGGGCGGACGGCACGATCGAGCCGAACAAGGTCGTGGAGCTCTACGTGACGGAGTCGCTCGATCGCGTTGACGCCGAGGAGGCGGGGCCGGGCGAGATCATCGCCGTCGCCGGCCTTCCGGACGTGACCATCGGGGAGACCCTCGCCGACCCGGCCGACCCGCGGCCGCTCCCGATCATCTCGGTCGACGAGCCCTCGCTCAGCATGACGATCGGCATCAACACCTCGCCGCTGGCCGGCAAGAGCGGGACCAAGCTCACGGCCCGGCAGGTGCGCGACCGGCTCGACCAGGAGCTCATCGGCAACGTCTCCATTCGCGTGATCGACACGGAGCGCCCGGAGGTATGGGAGGTTCAGGGCCGCGGCGAGCTCCAGCTCGCCATCCTCGTCGAGATCATGCGCCGCGAGGGATACGAGCTCACGGTGGGCAAGCCGCAGGTCGTCATCCGGACGATCGACGGGAAGACCCACGAGCCCGTCGAGCGGATGACGATCGACGTTCCTGACGACTACGTAGGGGTCGTGACCCAGATGGTCGCGCTGCGCAAGGGTCGCATGGAGCAGATGGTCAACCACGGCACGGGCTGGGTCCGCATGGACTATCTCGTGCCCGCCCGAGGGTTGATCGGATTCCGGACCGAGTTCCTGACCGAGACGCGGGGCACCGGTCTGCTGCACCACGTCTTCGACCGCTGGGAGCCGTGGTTCGGCGAGCTGCGCACCCGGCCCACCGGGTCGCTGGTCGCCGACCGCCAGGGCGCCACCGCCTCCTTCGCGTTGTTCAGCCTCCAGGAGCGCGGGTCGCTGTTCGTGGGGCCGGGGGAGGAGGTGTACGAGGGGATGATCGTCGGCGAGAACTCGCGCGCGGACGACCTCGACGTCAACGCCGTCAAGGAGAAGCACCTCACCAACATGCGCAAGTCGACGTCCGACGTTCTCATCCGTCTCGTGCCCAAGAAGCAGCTGTCGCTCGACCAGGCGCTCGAGTTCATCCGCGAGGACGAGTGCGTCGAGATCACGCCGGACGTCGTGCGGATGCGAAAGGTCGCGCTCGACCAGAACTCGCGCGTCAAGCTCGCCCGCCGGCGAGCGAAGGAACCCGCCGGCGCATAGCGTTACGGGTCGGATGGAAGCCCTTCCCGACCTAGCGGGTCATCGCTCCTGCGCCGAGGGCGCTCGACCACGCTCCTCAGGGCGCGGGAGCACTTCTTCGCGCACGTTCCCGAGGAGGACCCGTCGGCGCTGACGCGTTCCTTCACGGCCGTGGCCGAAGCCGGCCGACCCGACCCGACCCGGAGGCTAGGGTGAGCCCATGGCCGACAACACCAAACTTCAAGGGACCGTCGCGCTCGTAACCGGAGCTTCGAGTGGCATCGGCGAGGCGACCGCGCGTGAGCTTGCGGCGAACGGCTCGGCGGTTGCCCTCGTCGCGCGCCGCGTCGACCGCCTCGAGGCTCTTGCGGACGAGATCCGTGCCTCCGGGTCCACGGCCATCGCGCTCGAAGCCGACGTCACGCAGCGCTCCGAGGCGGAGGCCGCCGTGCAGCGTGCCGTCGACGAGCTCGGGCGCCTCGACGTGCTCGTGAACAACGCCGGGGTGATGCTTCTCGGACCGGTCGTCGACGCTCCGGTGGAGGAGTGGGAGCGCATGGTCCAGCTCAACGTGCTCGGGCTGTTGTACTGCGCGAAAGCGGCCCTGCCTCACCTGCTCGAGGCCGCCGAGGGCGAGCCGCGCCGGACGGCCGACCTGGTGAACGTCTCGTCCGTGGCGGGTCGTCAGGTCCGCCTTGGCAGCGGCGTCTACAACGCCACCAAGCACGCGGTCGGCGCGTTCAGCGAGTCGCTGCGTCAGGAGGTGACAGGCCGCCACCTGCGGGTGTCGCTCGTCGAACCGGGAGCGGTGGACACCGAACTGCCCGGCCACAACCGACCTGAGATCCTCAAGGGCCTCGACGAGCGCTTCGCCGACATGACGCGACTCGAGTCGCAGGACATCGCCGACGCGATCGCCTACGTCGTCACGCGCCCGCGGCACGTCGCAGTCAATGAGATCCTGGTGCGACCCACCGAGCAGCAGCTATGACCCGACCCGCCCCCGCGCGGGCGCTTCAGTCCGCCTGACCGCTGAGGGTAGCCCGGCGATGCGAGCCCCCGGCGCCGACGCGCACCACGTCGGCCGCGCGGTGGCGCTCCAGACGGCGTGCGCGGTGCCCGGCTTCATCACCGGAGGCGTGGTCGTCCAGCTCCGCGAGGACTTTCCCGTGTCCGAGCTCGCCCTGGGGGTCGCCTTCTCCATCTACTGGGGTGTGGCCGCCGTCGCCTCGGCCCCGGCCGCCAAGCTCGTCGAGCGCATCGGGCCGGGGACCGCGATGCGACTCGCCGGTGTGATCGCCGCCGCTTCCTGCGCCGCCATCGCGCTGTTCGTCGGCTCCATCATGGCGCTCATCGGTCTTCTCGCGGTCGGCGGGCTCTCGATCTCGCTCGCGACGCCCGGGGTCAACGCGCTCTTCGTGCGCTCCGTTCCCCCGGACCGTCGCGCTCTTGCCTTCGGCCTGTCGCAGTCCGGCCCTCCCGCCGGATTGCTGCTCGCCGGCCTGGCGGTGCCGGTGGTCGCCGAGCCCGCCGGCTGGCGTGCCGTCTTCGTCGGCGCCGCCGTCCTCGCGTTGGCCGCGGCGGCCGTGGCGCCGCATGGTGAAGCCGGAACGGCAGCCGGAGCGGCGTCCGCCGCGCCGACGACTCCCCCGGACCTGCGTCCGCTGGCGGTGGTCATGCTCGGCGTGACCCTGGCCAACGGGGCGCTGGGCGCACTCAACGCCTTCCTCGTCGCGGCGGCGCCGCAGGCCGGCGTCGACCCGAGCACCGCGGCCATCACCCTCGCGGTCGGGAGCGCCATCACCATCGCATTCCGCATAGGCGTCGGTGCCCGCACCGACCGGCGCGGCGGCGGCGACCCCCTGCCGATGGTGATCGGCCTGCTTGTGACCGGGGCGGTGGGCTTCGCGCTCGTGGCCACGCAGCAGCCCGTAACGTTCCTCTCCGGCGCACTGCTCGTCCTCATCTTCGGCTGGGGCTGGATGGGCCTGTTCACCTTCGCGGTGGTCGCCCGCTACGCCGCGTCGCCCGAGACCGCCACCGGGGTGATGCAGACGGGCTTCTTCGCAGGCGGGGTGCTCGGCCCCGTGGGCTTCGGCCTGCTGGTGCAGACCGGCTCGTTCACCCTCGGGTGGATCGTGGCCACCGTCGGGGCCCTCGCGGCAGCGGGGGCGGTCGCCGCGGCCCGGCGGGTCCTTCCGCCCCACCAGCTTCGCGCCACCCGGATCGAACCGCTCCCAGAGGTCCCGCCGGGCGATGGGACGGGCGGGCCGCGGGGCGCGCGCTAGAGCTTCAGCGGCGTGCCGTCCTGCACCCGTGCGGCACCCTTGGGCGAGAACGCAAAGCCGCGCGCGATCGCCGCCTGCTGGTCCTGCACCTTGTAGGGTGCAGCCACGTAGAAGGCGCCGCGCAGCGGCAGGCGCCCGAGGCCAATCGTCGACTCCGTCCAGGTCATGCCGCGTTCGAGACCTGCGACGTGGGTGGGCTGCGGATCCTCGGCGGCGCCGAAGGAGGGCGCGTCCGTGGCGATGTGGGCGACTCCGCGGTCGAAGAGCAACTCGACGGCGGCGGGCGTCAGGACGACCCAGCCGGGCTCGGACTTGTCGACCAGCGGCTTCCACAGCAGCCTGTCCTGGGTCCGGTCGCGGTCGGGGAAGCGCTTGAAGTAGAGATCCGTGTAGCCCGAGTACAGCAGCGGCACCTCACCCGCACCAAACCGCCCATGCCGCGCCTCCCAGCGTTCGAGCCAGGCGCGCGAGACCTGCGCGCTCTTCCCCTTGGCCTTGTGGCGGGCCAGGACGTCCCGGAGGTCGACCACCACCGCGGCGCCCATCAGCGCGGAGAGCTGGTAGCGGTCGCCCGTCTTGCGGCCGAACGCGTTCCCGCGGGCGCCGGGGATGTTCACGCCCGGCGGCGGGACGAAATGGGGCGGGAAGTCGACCTGCGTGCCGGTGTGCTCGGTGATCTCATAGCGCGACACCGCGGCGACGCCCTCCTTGACCGCTCCCGAGTTGCCCGTGCCCGTCGGGCCCCGGCGTCGCTTGAACCAGGAGAGGGGGATCGAGTCGAACTGGGGGTCGCCCGGAAAGTTGACGGGGTACTCCTCGCCGGTGGTCACCGACAGATCGACCACCTCCCAGCCGCCGCCCGCGGCGATTGCGCCGCCCAGGATCGCTCCCGGCGTCCCCACCGCCGCGGCCGTCTGAGCCGGCGCCGGCCGAGGGCGTCCGAGCAGGACCCCCGCCCCCGCGGCGGCGGCGGCCGCCCCGGCGCGTAGAGCGCCCTTGCGCGTCATCAGGCCAACGTGATTGTGGCTCATCGAACCCCTCCCCCTCTAGCTGGTGACGGACGGCGTACCCGGGCGGCTCGCTGGCTACCGTCCGGCCACGGGCGGGCTCGCGACGCCCGTCTTGCCGAGCGCCTGCAGCGCCGTGGGCAGCATGGTCAGCTCGGGGACATAGGCGTTGGGTGGCAACGTGGCCAGGAAGAGGCAGGCGGCGGCGAGGTCCTGCGGCTGCAGAGCGGCCTCGCGGACCGCGGCGTCGGGCGGCACGGGCCGGTTGTCGAGGATCGGGGTGTTGACGATCCCCGGGAGCACCGCGCTGACCCGCACCCCGTGCTCGTGCTCCTCCAAGCCGACCGCCCGGGCCAGGGCGAGCATCCCGGCCTTGGACGCCTGGTAGGCGGCCCCGGAGACGTCGGGCCACGAGCCCGAGACGCTGCCGATGAGGACCGCCAGGCCGCGCGCGGCGCGCAGCGCGTCGAGGGCGGCGCGCAGGACGTAGAAGGCGCCGGAGAGATTCGTGGCCACGAGGCCGTCCCACCGCTCGGGCGTCAGCTCCTCGAAGGTCCGCTCAGGGAGATTCACGCCCGCGGCGATCACCAGGACGTCGATGCGCTCCAGCGTGCCGAACCAGTCGCCCACGGCGCACGCGTCCGAGATGTCCAGGCGGTGGGCGTTCACGCCGGGCACTTCGGCCTCGATCGGCTCGCGCCGCCGGGCGAAGGCGTGCACCTCGGCGCCCGCGTCGACGAGGGCGGTCGCCGTGGCCAGGCCGATCCCGCTCGAGGCGCCGGCCACCACCGCAACACGGCCGTCGAGCGCGCCGCCTGTGCTCACGCGCCCGCTTGCGGCTCGGCGAGAAAGACCTTGACCTGCGCGGTCGGGCCCTTGACGAGCTCCGCGAAGGCGCCGGGACCTTCGTCAAGCGGCAGCGGATCAGGGAGCCTTCCGAGACTCGCCCGGCCCGCGACGAGCCATTCGAGGCCCTGGTCGAAGTCGCGCTTGGCGTAGGCGTAGGAGCCCTGGACGGCGATCTGGTTGCGGATGAGCGGGTGGAAGCGCAGCGGCGACTCGTCGTCGGCCAGGCCGACGGCCACGAGGGTGCCGCCCGGGCGCAGGAGCGCGATGCCGCCCTGCCTCGTCGCGCCCGCACCCACGGCGTCCACCACGAGGTCGGCACCGAGGCCGTCGCGCCGACCGCCCAGATCGCCCCCGGCTTCTTCGGCGGACGCGAACACCGCGTGAGCGCCGAGCGCCGACGCCAGTGCGCGCCGGGCATCGTTGCGCTCGACCACCGCGATGTGCTCGACCTCCTCGTGCAGCAGCGCGGCCTGAAGGCACATGAGGCCGATCGTCCCCGCGCCCATGACCACGAGGTCTGACCCCGGCCCGCGCGAGAGCCCGAGCCGCAGCGCGTGGACGCCGTTGGCGAACGGCTCGGCCAGCGCGCCCACCCGCGCGCTCGTCCCCTCCGGCAGCTCGCGGAGGTTCGCCACGGGCACGCGGACGCGCTCGGCGAAGCCTCCGGGATGGTGGATGCCGATCAGGGTCCGGTTCGGGCACGCGTTGTCGAGACCGGAGCGGCAGAGCGCGCACTGCCCGCAGGACTCGATCGGGTTGACGGTCACGACCTTGCCGAGCCACTCCTCGCCCGCCGCGTCGCCCGCCTCGGTGACCGTCCCGGCGAACTCATGACCCATCACGAGCGGCGGGACGCGATTGTCCATGTGCCCGAGGTAGCCCTCGAGCTCTGAGCCGCAGATGCCGCACGCGCCGACGGTCAGCACGACCGAGCCGGCGCCGGCCTCCGGCTCGGGCACGTCGTCGACCGTCATCTCCTCCGGACCGCGCCAGACGATGGCTTTCATGCCCGGAGCCTAAGGGATCGTGCCGTTTGCCGCTTTCGCCCCGGGGTATGGATTGCTCGCGTGAGGGTGACGGCGGTGCAGACCGCGGTGGTGGAGGCGAACTACGACTGGACCTTCGTCCGCGTCGCGACCGACGACGGCCTGTACGGCACCGGCGAGTGCTTCCAGGCGCCGGGGCTCACCGCGATAATCCGTGGCCTCGCGCCGCTGCTGATCGGTGAGGACGCGCGCGACGTCGACCGGCTCTGGGCCAAGCTGCGCTGGGCGAGCTCGGGCGCCGGCTCGGTCGGCGGGATCGTCTACAACGCGATCTCGGGAATCGAGGCGGCACTGCTCGACCTGGTCGGCAAGTCCTACGGCATGCCCGTCTACCAGCTCCTCGGCGGCCGCTACCGCGAGCGTGTCCGCGTGTACGCCGACTGCCACGCCGGGGAGGCACTCGAGGCGATGGACGCCGTGCTCGTCGCCCGCCGCCCGAAGTGGCTCGACCCGGACGACGACGTTGAGCGTTCCACGGTCCCGTCCGGCGTCCTGCGCCCGATCCACGGCCGCGCGTACGGTGCGCACGACGCCGAGGACTTCCTGCAGCCCGAGGCCTACGCAAAGCAGGCGCGCAGCGTCGTCGACGAACAGGGCTTCACTGCGCTGAAGTTCGACCTCGACGTCCCGACGCCGTACGTGCGCGACACCCACTCAGGCACGCTGACCCGGCGAGAGATCGCCTTCATGGCCTCGCTCGTGCAGGCGGTCCGCGAGGAGGTCGGCGACGAGGTCGACCTCGCCTTCGACTGCCACTGGCGCTACGACGTCTCGAGCGCCCAGCGGCTCGCGTACGAGCTCGAGCCCTACGGTCTGCTGTGGCTCGAGGACCCCGTCCCGCCCGAGAGCGCGGACGCCATGGCGCGCGTCACCCGGGCGACGCGGACGCCGATCGGCACGGGAGAGAACCTCTACCTGCGTCAGGGCTTCCGACCGCTGCTCGAGGCAGGCGGTGTCGACGTGATCTCGCCCGACCTGCAGAAGACGGGCGGGCTGCTGGAGTCGCGACGGATCGCCGACCTGGCCGACGCCCACGCCGTCGCCTTCGCACCCCACTGCATCGCGAGCCCGATCGGCACCATGGCCAGCGCCCATGTCGCCGCCGCCGTCCCCAACTTCCTCGTGCTCGAGTGGCACGGGATGAGCGTGCCGTTCTGGGAGGCGCTCGCCGCGGGGCGCGACCGGCCGGTCATCGAGCAGGGCTGGATCGCGGTGACCGACGCACCCGGGATCGGCGTCGAGCTCGACGAGACCGTCGCCCGGGCCTACGCGAAGCCCGGCGAGCCCTTCTTCGGCGAGGCCGTCTGATGGCGCCGACCATCACCGGCGCGCGGGCGCGCGACGTGCGCTTCCCCACCTCGAAGGGGGCTCACGGCTCGGACGCCATGAACCCCGACCCTGACTACTCGGCGGCCTACGTGGTCCTCGA
>JAABUN010007803.1_pt1 | contig 11304 bp, 17 predicted proteins | sample 5559311 | NCBI WGS metagenome assembly JAABUN01 (sample SAMN10711877, study PRJNA513370) | rock metagenome | isolation source: Antarctica rocks | place: Antarctica: Victoria Land, Siegfried Peak sud | reverse complement strand
CGGGCCCCGTCGATGCTGTGGTCGTCGGGGTGGGCAGCGGCGTGATCGTGACCGACGGCCCGGCGGTCGCCTGGCTGATGCTCGCGGTACGCTTGGCGGGGCTCACGTAGCTGGTGCCCGCGCCGCCACCGCCGCCCCCGAGGCCATTGCCGCCCGAACAACCCAGCAAGGACGCCGTGGGGCGTCGGCGCGAAATTGGACCCGACGCGGATGAGGTATTGCGGGGGTCGGGGTAGGAGTGCCTGATGCGGGGCTAGATTGCTCTGCGGGATCAGGGTGACGACGAACCCCGTCCCCGTGCCGGTGGTCTCGATCGCGGCATGGCGGACCAGGGGATGCGGCGGCAAGGTCACCCCGGATACCGCGTTTTCGAGCCACATCACGAATCGCTTGGGATCGGTCAGCGGCCTCTTTTCCGTCGTGCCGTTCGGGTGCTTCACCCCCCAGATGATGATCCCGCCCTCCGAGTTCCCGAATCCCGATATGGCGCGACCAAGGTTCTTCCGATCGTCGGGGTGGAGCCTGCGACCGTTCCCTTCGTCGGCGGATTGCTTGAAGTCGAGGAACAGTTCTTCGGCGGCGCGATCGGCGATCATCTCGTCAATAGCGGCTTCGCGGTCCCGTATCAGGCGATCGAATAAATCCTCTGCCCGCCCCATCGTCCCCCTCCACCGACTGATGGCACCGATCCAACGTCGCATTGTCCCACGACAGCATCGATAGGGGAACATGTTAAAGCGCGGCGAGAGACGGACGGGGCGGGGCGGGTCCATGCTCCTCTTGACCGCCTAGACGCCATAGGGCATCATGCATCATGGTGACAATTGGACGTAGGGGAGGGAGCGAGCGATGCGGCGTCCGGCAGTGCTGATCGTGTGCGTGGCCGCGCTGCTCGTGGCGGGTCCGTGGGGCGGGTTCGCCGCCGCGCAGGGGTCCGCCCAGGTGGCGGAGCGGTGTTTCCCGGAGACGGGCAAGTGCGTGGGCGGCGAGTTCTACGCCTACTGGCTGGCGAACGGCGATCTAGCCCAACAGGGCTTGCCGATCTCCGGCGAGTTCGACGAGGTCAGCCCGACGAACGGGCAAACCTACCGGGTGCAATACTTCGAGCGTGCCCGGTTCGAGGCGCACCCCGAGAACCAGCCGCCGTACACCGTCCTGCTCGGCCTGCTCGGTCGCGAACAGTTCCTGGTGAAGTATCCGGGCGGGCGCCCGCCGACCAACCTGGAAGGCCGGCGGGATGGCTGCTTCACCCAGACCAACCGCTGCGTCGATACGCGCTTCCTGGCCTACTGGCTGGCGAACGGCGGGCTGGCGCAGCAGGGCTTGCCGATCTCGGATGAGTTCGCCGAGGTCAGCCCGACGAACGGGCGGACGTATAGCGTGCAGTACTTCGAGCGGGCGCGCTTCGAGTACCACCCCGAGAGCGTCGATCCCCGCTATCGGGTGTTGCTCGGCCTGCTCGGTCGCGAACAGTTCCTCGTCAAGTATCCGGGCGGGCAGCCGACCGGCCCCAAGCCCCCGCCCAGCCCGGTCCCGAGCGCGTCACCGACGCCCGCACCGTCCCCGAGTACACCGCCCCCACCCGGCCCGGCACCGACCCCGGCACCGACGCCCGCGCCCACACCCACGCCCAGCCCGGCCCCCGCACCGGGCGGGTTCAACCCGAACGACTACATCGGGCAAGGAGACAGGTACAACTGCCCCGACTTCGCCTCCCAGGCGCGGGCACAAGCGGTGTTGCGCGCCGACCCGACCGATCCCAACAAGCTCGATTCCGACCGCAACGGGATCGCCTGCGAGGGCAACCCCGCCCCCAAAGACCTGACGCCAGTCCCACGTTAGCGCGCAGCGAGAGATGGACGGGATGGGGGCACCATTCCGGGGTGCCAGATGCTCGTCGCGATTCAGTGGCGCGTGGCCGGGGCGAGGAGGTCCTGGACCGCGCGCAGCAGGTCGTCCAGGTCGAACGGCTTGTGCAGGAAGGCGTCGCCGCCGTAGCGGGCATGGTCGTCCCGCACCCCGTCCAGGTTCGCCTTCGCCGTGGATAGCACCAGGACGGGGATGCCGTGCGTGCGCGCCCCCGTTTGCAGCCGCTCCAACAGGTCCCAGCCCGCCCGCTCGTGGCGGATCAGGTCCACCAGCAGGACCGAGGGCCGGAGGGCGGCGATCTGGTCGAACGTCTCGGGGACGTAGTTCGTGGTGGTGATGTTGTACGCCTCGCCCTCGAACAGCTCGCGGACGAGGTTGAGGAAGTCGGCGGACCCGTTGACCGCGAAGAGGTGCGGTCGATCCATCCGCGCTCGCTCGCGGTCGCCCATCGGCCTGCGGTCATTAGTAGCCATGCGCCCCTCGTTCTTTCATGCAATCGCAGTGTCGCAGAGGGACGACAGGGTGTCAAATGTTGCCCAGCGCGTCCCCTTCTTCCACGCGACCGCAGAGGCGCACCGGGACGGCGTGATGGCAAACCCGTGGGGACGCCCCGCGCGACGTTCGCGAGGCGTCCCCACGGACCCGCCGGGTCCGCTACTTCCCCCCGACGATCGTGATCGTTTTCTGCGGTTGCCCCGTCTTGTACGTCGTGGTCCCCTCCTTGCTGACGATCTTGTATATCTCGGTCTTGGCTTCCTCTTTGCCCGCGCCCACCTTCACCACTTCCGACATGATCCGTGCCTCCTTCTTTGCGTCGTCTCGCCTCAATATTCGTGACCTAGCCGCTGTACGGTCCGCTGCGAATAGGGGGTTCCCGGCCGCTTGGCCCCCCTCCAGGCATCCTGGGGCATCCTGGCGCGTCTGGGGCGGCGTCTCAGCTTCCCCGTCGCGACCAGAGTTTATGCACGAGCCGCTGCCGACGCTGGCGGGCGTCAGACAGCGGTATAACTCAGGGTGGGATATTCGGCGGGGCGACCGAGGAGATAGCCCTGAACATAATCCGCGCCGTGCTGATGTGCCCAGGCGAGTTCTTCCGGCACTTCGATCCCTTCAGCAACGGTGCGCAAGCCGAGCTCGCCCGCCGCTTCGAGGATCTTCTGGGCGATCAATGCCTTATACGAATTATGGTGCACGTCGCGGATGAGATCGATGTCCAACTTGAGATAATCGGGGCGCAACTGGTGCAGGAGATTCAGCGAGGAGTAGCCCGACCCGAAGTCATCAAGGGCCACCTCGAAGCCGGCATCGCGATAATAGTGGAGAATCCGCTGCAAGTGACCAAGATCCCGCGTGCGATCCGACTCGGTGACCTCGAAGACGATCCGGTCACGCGCGATCCCGGCGGCGTCGATTGCGACCACAGTGGAGCGGAGACAGAAGACCGGGTCGTAGATGGCGGTCGGATTGAAGTTGATAAAGATCTTGCCACCGATCTCCCGCGTTGCGGCTTCGCGAATGGCGGTGCGCCGCGCCAGCAGATCGAGTTGGAAGAGGAGTCCGGCATCACGCGCCAGATCGAGGATCGGGCCTGCGGAGATGTGCGCGCCATCCCGGACAATGCCACGCAAGAGTGCTTCATGCGCGAAGACCTCATCTGGCGCGGCGGCATGGACGATCGGCTGGAAGTGGCAGGTGAGGCGCTGCTCGCGCATCAGATCGAGGAGCCAGCCCGACTGGACCTGGCCGATGAACCGTTTGAGCGGCGTGACCTGTGGGAAGACGGTCAACGCTGGCGCTGCGGGATCGGTGGTGAAGAGGGCCTGGGTGTCGCGCAACTCCTCACCGCTGAGTGTCGCCGCAAGTTGCGCGATGAGCGGATCGAGTTCGCCTTCCATAAGCTTCACAAGCACACTCTGGCCATCGCCTAGCCGCTCATACGTCGCCCCAGCACTGTGCAGCGCGGCAAGCGCTTTCCCAAGGCTGTGCCCGAGCGGGAACCAAAGGTATAAGTGCCCGGAACCGGCAGTCTTCTCCGGCAACCCTTCGCAGCGCTGGCAGGGGGCGCTCGATGTGACCGAGAGGGGGATCTGTTGCATCAGAAGACCTTTTTTCCTTTGCAGCGCAATAACCAATACAGGATGCTCGTCATAAGCAATGCGAGGCTCGGCTCAACATACTCAGTGTACCGTTTGACCCATGGCGGAATATAGGGGCATTGGGGCAGATCTAAGGGGGTAAATAGTCCTATCTACGGATTAAATACTACAACGTGACATTTCGGAGGCGGCCACCGATGCGCCAAGTACTGACGCCAAATTTGGGCGATGTCATCGGCAACCAAGCGTATCAGAAATGCAGGCGTAGCGCTAATCTCACGTTGTAGTATTAAGGGATGCGCGTGGAAATAATCCCCCCGAGGGGCTAGACTGCGGTGCAGGCCCGGCTGTGACTCGCGCGGGAGGGGACCTGGAGCTGACCGACGCGCACAAGGCGCTGTTCATCGCGGCCGCCCGGGCGCTCGCCGGCAGCGCCCGCCGCGTGTTCATGGCGCGGACGGTCGCGGGACTCGGCCGCGGCGGGCCGCGGCGGGCCGAGCGGGAGTTCGGCTGGGACCGGGGGACGATCCGCGAGGGCGCGCGCGAGCTGGCGAGCGGCGTCGCCATCGTCGACGCCTTCGCGCTGTGCGGGCGCAAGCGCGCCGAGGCGCATCTGCCGCACCTCCTGGCCGATCTGGAGGCCGTCGTCACCGGCCAGCGCCGGCCGACCCGACCTTCCGCACCACGCGACTGTACACCCGCCTGACCGCCGCCGAGGTGCGCCGCCTGCTCATCGCGCAGCGGGGCTGCACCGACCGGGCGCTGCCCTGCGTGCAGACGATCGGGGCGAAGCTGAACGCGCTGGGGTACCACCCCCAGGCCGTGGCCAAGAGCAAGCCCCACAAAAGAGCGCCGAAACCGACGCCATCTTCGCCGGGGTCGCGGCCGTGAACCGGGCGGCGGATGCGGCCCCCGACGCGCTGCGCGTCTCGCTGGACGCCAAGGCCACGGCCAAGCTCGGCCCCTTCTCGCGGCGCGGGAAGAGCCGCGTGCCGGTCGCCGCCGCCGACCACGACTTCCCGCCGACGGGGACGGTGACGCCCGTGGGCCTCCTGCTGCCCGAACCGGACGAGGTGTTCCTCTACGCGGTGACCGCGCGGGTGACGAGCGACTGCCTGGTCGATTGCCTGGCGCAGTGGTGGGCGGGGGTGCGCGCCCGCTGCGCCCATGTCACCACCCTCGTGCTCAACCTCGACAACGGCCCGGAGAACCACAGCCACCGCACCCAGTTCATGCACCGCCTCGCCCAGTTCGCGGCCGACGCCGGCCTGACCGTCCGCCTGGCCTACTACCCGCCCTACCACAGCAAGTACAACCCGGTCGAGCGCTGCTGGGGCATCCTCGAGCAGCACGGGAACGGCACGCTGCTCGACGCGCTCGACACCGTCCTCCAGTTCGCGGCCACGATGACGTGGCAAGGTGCGCACCCGACCGTGACCCTGGTGACCACCGCCTACGGGCGCGGCGTGACGCTGACCAAGGCGGCGATGGCGGACGTGGCGGCCCGCCTCACCCGGCACCCCACGCTGGGCACATGGTTCGTCGACATCCACCCGCCACCCGAACGGGAGGGCTAATTCCGCGCGAGGCCCTAACGGTACTTTGTGGACTTCGGATGAGCGGGTGGAAGCGGGCGGATGTGGGCCGCCAACTCAGACATGAAGCGCGAGTACGTATGGCCTATGCTTCGGCCCGGCGGCGACCGATTGTGGCCGTTTCACCGAAGTCCACAAAGTACCGCTAAGAGCGGGGCGTTCACCATCAACCCGGCGGCTGGAACAATCCAGACTGTCATGCTCACGGGTAACGTCATACCGACGATCTTAACCGGTACTTACAAAGGACAGGTGCTCGATCTGGAATTGACCCAAGACGCGACGGGCGGACGCACCTGCGCCAAGTCGGTCAATAGCAAGGTGCCGGGCGGGACACTGCCCATCTCGGCGGGGGCTAATGCGCGGGACTGTCATAGGTTTAAGTGGGATGGTTTCGGGTGGCTGCTGGTGGGTTATCAGTTGAACTTGAGCTAGTCAACGGATCGTCTATACTTTCGTGTACAAACATTCAAGAAATGGTAGGTCGGTGAGCGATGTGGACGATCTTAGATTGGCTTAGGCAGAATGCCGGAGTGCTTGTCGGAAGTGCCTCTCTACTCTTCGCCGTACTTAGCTTTCATCGCCTCAACCTGCGGCGTGGGAAGTTGCGAGTCGGACCACCCCGCTCCTTTGAGATCGGGCAAATGTCCACAGGCACAAGGTCGCAACAGCGCATCATTTTGCGCATACCGCTCGTGTTGTTCAATGACGGAGCTATCCCCATCATCGTGCAAAACCTTCAACTGGTCTTCCTCGACAAAGTCAGCGATCACGAGCTTCATCCCCTCCGATTCTGGGGAACGATCAAGCACCTAACAATTCAGGACAAGGGGAGCAATGAAGAGACACAAGAGCGTCGTCTGGCCTACCAGTTTCCAGTTAAGGGGAGAGAAGCGGTGTCGATCATCTGCGAGTTTTGGGGGCAACCCGGAGAGGTGGTTCTTGGAACAGTTGGGCCAAAGCGCGTTGAGCTGAAGGCGAAGTTGGACGAAAAGCCTAAATGGCGAGCTCTTTGCGTTTTCACGCTTCGCTTCACTCAAGCTCAGGCGGACGCTTGGAGGAACACGCGTGGTGAAAATCTCTTCTTGGCATTCACAAACAGCGAGGACGATGATGAAATCGATCCGTTGCTGGGCCAAAAGTAGAAGCTCACATTGCGCCTCACCCAGGACGCCACCGGATCGCGCACCGCCACCTGGCCGAGCAACCTTAAGAAGGCGGGAGGCAGCTTGGTACTGAGCACGGCGGGGAATAGTTCAGATGTAATTGTCGCCAGATGGGACGGGCAAAATTGGATAGAGGTTAGTCGGTCGTTGAATGTGAGTTAACCCTTCTTCTGGGCACCTCACCCATTTGACCGATTGATCGCCCCACGACGACGGAGTACGATGTCGGCAGGCCGGGGAGACAACCGAGGAAGGGGGGGTTATGCCGCGTTACATGGTCCAGGCGTCGTACACCGCCGCAGCCGCAGCCGCGTTCGTCAGCAAGCCGCAGGATCGCGTCCAGGGGGTCCGGGACCTGCTCGGGCGCATGGGCGGGACGATGGACAGCTTCGACTATTGCCTCGGCGACTACGACGCGGTGATCACCTTCAGCGCGCCCGACGACACGACCGCCGCGGCCGTCGCGCTGGCGGTCATCGGGGCGGGGCACTTGCAGGCGTACAAGACGACCAAGCTCCTCTCGCCGGACGAGTTCTTGCAGGCGATGCAGAAGGCGGGCGGGGCCAACTATCAGGCACCGTCGCGAGGGTAAGTCTTCCGGTGTGATCGTTGTGGGTCTTCCCTGGCGAAGGATGCGGACGGGTGCATTGTCGTGCCCGTCCGCATCGTTGCATTGGTGCATCACCTGACGATTCCCTAACGCTTGCGAAACGGCTTCTTCGCGGCCTTCTCCTCGTTGAACCCCAGATGCGGGTCGATAGCCTGGGCAACAGCGTGGGCATCGGGACAACGAGCAGCCAGCTCATCGATGGGGCGAGCCCGAAGACGCTGGGGGCGCAGTTCTCTATGTGACGGTCGTGAGCGATGGAACGCGATGGCAGATGGTAGGGCAAGGCGGGACGGTGGGCTAATACAGACGCTCGGGACTTCGGGAACGAAGGAGGCCCCCACCGCAATTGGTGGGGGCCTCCTGTTTACGCTGAGGGCTACGATTTGTGCATCTCGGTGTAGAGCGCCACGCGTGCCCCGCCCGGCTCGGTGAAGATGCCGAACCAGCCGGTGCCGGGGATCTCCATCTTCGGCTGGATGGTCTTCCCGCCACGCGCCTCGACCTGGGCTAATGTCGCCTCGATGTCATCGACGCCCACGTAGACCAGCGTGCCCTCGGCACGGTTCTGCTCGTCAGCCTTGACGAAGCCGCCGCCGGGGCCGCCGCCAGCCCGGAACATGTGGTAGTCGAAATTCTGGTCGTGCTGGACCTGCCAGCCGAAGATCTCCGCGAAGAATGTGGCCGCCGCGCCTGGGTCACTCGAGGCGAAATCGACGTGGACGATGGGATGACCGGCCATGGCACCCTCCTTCTGACGACCAACCCCGACACCGGGGCGGGGCACCATTCTAGAACAAGTGTTCTCTGCTGTCAAGCCGATAAGGAGGACGCCACCGGCTCCCGCACCGCCACCTGGCCGAGCAACTTCAAGAAGACGGCAGCACGTAACTGTCGTAGCCTGCCGGTAGCTCGATGCACAACCGAAGGTTTCCCCGTAACATCCGAGGAGGGAAAGCTATGGCTGACACCACCTTCACACCGGACCAGATCACCAAGCAGGCCCAGCTCAACGCAGGGGTCATCCCGCTCGTGGCCCTCGCATTCCTCAAGGAGCACGGCATCTCGCTCGACCAGTTCGCGACCTTCGTCGGGGAGCGCTTCGCCCCCGGCTGGTCCACGCTCCAGGGCGGGGCGGCGGAGGTCGCGCGCATGGCCGCGCTCAACATCGTCTCCGGCGGCGCAGACCTGGTGGGCCCGGAGGGCGACGAGAACCGGGCGGAGGCGACCCTCGCGGGCTGGGGTGGGCAGGAGACGCTGGACATGCTGGGGCTGACGCAGGCCGAGGCCGACACGTTCGTGGACGCCTTCGGGCCGATCGCCGCCTCGCTCGGGCTGCGCTACGCGGCGCGGCGCGCGGGGGACCAGCTCCACCTCAGCTTTACGCGCTGACCAGGGGGGGCGCGTAATCACGCCCCGCAACCTCAATACCATCCTCCCGCCCGCGATCCACCCCTCCGGGCGATACCCCCGCCGGCCACCAGCGCCTACACTACGAGCAGACAGCTCCTCCCATTCCTCCTTCCACCTCCTCCCGAGCCGGGTCCCCCCAGACCCGGCTCATTTCTTTGCCCTGGACGCTCGCGGAATAGAACCTGCATGCCACAGACCCAGCGCGTGCCCGCTGCGGCATAGCGACCGCGAAGGAGGCGACATGTATCCTCACCGACGCTCCCCCGCACGCTTCCGACCGACCCACCTGGCCATGAGTCTCCTGGCCGCGACCGCGCTGGCCGCCTGCGGCGCGGCCCCGACCGCCACGCCCGTCCCGCCGACCGTCGCCCCGACCGCCACCACCGTCCCGACCGCCGTGCCCCGGAGCCCCACCGCGACGGCCACCCCGTCGCCCGGCCTCGCGGCGACGGGGGTGCGCCCGGCACCCACGCCCCAGGATATCACCGGCGGCATCCTCCCCACGGCCCAGGCGTTCCTCACCCAGGTGGCGGGCGGGGCCGCCACGCCGGGCGCGCCCGGCCCCCAGGCCTCCGTGACCGGCCAGGTGACCGACGTGGACCCGATCGCGCTCACCTTCACCATCCGGGGGGGCGACGGCGAGGCCTACACCTTCCTGATCGGCACCAATAGCCAGGTGGACCTCGCGGCGCTCGCGAACAACCTCTTCTCGCAGCAGCAAGTCACGGTCACCTACCGGGGCACGAGCGCCCCCTACGAGGTGGTCTGCCTCCGCTGAACCGACGGTGTTCGACGACATCACGGGAAGGAACCCGGCATGCCGGTCAAGAAGGGCGCGGCCTGGAAGCAGGAGCGTACCACCGGGCGCAAGTACGCGGGCGCGGACGGCGACGAGGAGCCGGAGCCGGGCGAGCGCGAACAGTTCTGGGTCTCCGGGTACACGCGCGCCGACGGCAAGGAGGTCGAGGGCTACTACAAGCAGAACCCGGCGTACAAGGGCGCATCGTCGTGACGTTCTACGGACATGTGGTCGGATCGTGTAACCGGCAGCACCCCTGCCGCGTACCTGTAGCCGTAGCTCGCCGTGGGCGCGGGCGGAAGGGGAGGGCCAGCATGAGCGGACTTGGCGACAAGCTCAAGGGCAAGGCGCAGGAGGCGGTCGGCGCGGCGAAAGAGGGCGTCGGCAAGGCGACCGGCAACCCCGACCTGGAGGAGTCCGGCCTGGCCGACCAGGCGCAGGGCAACCGCGACCAGGCCAAGGGGGGCGTCAAAGAGGCGGCCGCGGACATCACGGAGACGATCAAGCGCAAGACCGACTAACCGTTCGCCTCGCGCCTCATTACGACGACCCGGCCGTGCGTCTGTGCGGGCCGGGTCTCCGCGATCCATATCGGGGAGGGAGTATGACCGGGAAGGGCAAGCCGCCACAGGGCACGGACGACCGCACCGGCACGTACGGCGGCGACGACGGGGCCATGGAGCACGAGCGGACCCTGACCGCGCCGGGGGAGGACACCGGGACGACCGGCACGCCCACCGCGCCGCGCGAGCAAGGCACGACCCAGGCCGAGCAGAAGGAGGACAAGGATCTCGAAACGGGCGCGGAGAACCCCGGCTAGCGCGAGGAGGCCCACCATGCCACGCGGCGACAAGTCGGCCTACACCGATAAGCAGAAACGCCAGGCCGAGCATATCGAGGAACGCTACGAGGAGCAGGGCGTACCCAAGGAGGAGGCCGAGGCGCGGGCCTGGGCGACCGTGAACAAGCAGGATGGCGGTGGGAAGCAGTCTGGTTCCGGCCGCAAGAAAGCGAAGCCGAAGCAATAGGACGAAAGCACTACGCCCCGTGGTCGCCGAGCGCCCGTATTGGTCGGGCCGCGTCAACCGCGACGTTCGTCGTCCATCGTCGCCCGCTCGGTCGCGGGCGTCTTCCCCGGTTCGTGCCCCCCGACCGCGCTGCCCGGACGGGCATCCTCCAGCACCTCGGCCTTACGCTCGTCCGGCACGCCGAGGGTCTCATCCGCCACGCCCGCCGCGCGACCGGCACCGACCTTGGGCCGCTTCTTGTCTTTGTCCGTCATCACCGCCTCCTTCTGTTGTTGCCCACCGCACGTTATGGCATGCAGTATCGGTGCCACGGCAAGCGGTACGAAAGTACCATGCTTCCGGCTCTATCCTCGTGGCCCCGACGGCGTAATACTGAGCGTGCAGGCAGCTTGTGGCGAGCGGGTCTTGCATCCTCCGGGGCGGGCGGTGTGGCTGGCACCGGCCCGCCCTGACCTCTGTGCATCCGGCCCATTCCTTTCCCGACCCCGACCCGCTACACTGTCCCTATCGACAACCCCCGACCCGGCGCGACCCTGGCACCGTGGTCCGGGTCACGCCATAATTGCCCAGATTTTGCACAGGATTCGCACGTAGGAGGGTGGGCATGGAGACGCGCGGCACCATCCTCGTCGTGGACGACACCCCGGACATCGCCGCCCTCCTCCACGCGGTCCTGACCGAGGCGGGCTACCGCGTGCTCGTCGCGCCGTCGGCGGCGACCGGGCTCCAGG
>JAABUN010007802.1_pt1 | contig 11305 bp, 10 predicted proteins | sample 5559311 | NCBI WGS metagenome assembly JAABUN01 (sample SAMN10711877, study PRJNA513370) | rock metagenome | isolation source: Antarctica rocks | place: Antarctica: Victoria Land, Siegfried Peak sud | reverse complement strand
GTTGTGATGACACCGGTGAGCGATCCCGACGACCTGCAGGCGTTGGTCGAGTTGTCCGGCGCGGGCGAGCAGGTGCTGGCCGACCTGGACGCGTGCGTGGAGCGGCTGCACCAGGTGCAACGCGCCAAAGTGATGCTGGCCAGCCTGGACACCGTTACGTTGCGCGGCGTCCTGGCGGCCCGGCGCGCCCGCCTGCCAGGGAAGGCGGCGGCCTCATGAGCGTCGTCAGTGTCGAAGAGCTGCAACGCGCCTGGGCAGCGGCCCAAGCCGGCCACTTCCGCACCCCCGCTCGTCCGGCTGTCCCAGGTGCTCCGTCCTGCCTGACCGAATCTGACGTGCGTCCTTCTGCCCTGCGGTGGGAACCGGACGGGTTGGTGCTGCCGATGCTCGGCGCGCACGGGTCGGCCGGGACCACCACTCTGGCTGTGGCGCTGGCCACCGTCACGGGTGGACCCGCCCGGGTCGTCGAGGCATGCTCATCCAGGGCCACCGGCCTGGCCGCCTGCGCCACCGCCGAGCTCGGCACCACCGAGGACGGGTGGGCCCGCGGTACCCGCGGGGACGTGGTCTTGGAGCACCGCAGCGAACCGATCGGGCACCCGCAGGACCTGCCCCTGCCGCGGCAGTGGGCGGCGTTGGCCGGGGTGACCGTCCTGGACGTCGCCGCCGAGCCGGGGCAGATGTTCGCGTCCGGGACATGGCTGGCTGCCGCGGTCCGCGAAGCTCGCGGTGTCGTGGTGGTGACCACCGCGACCGTTCCCGGCCTGCGCCGCCTGGAGAGCACCCTGCACCTGCTTGGCCTCACCGGCGAGCAGGGTGACCTGGGCCGCCACGTGGTGGCGGTGCTGGGACCCCTGCGGCGCCGGTGGCCCCGGGAGCTCACGCACAGTCTGGGCACCCTGACCGCCGGGGTGGAGGCGGCCGGGCACCTCGTACCGGTCCCGCGCGACCCCACTTTGGCTGTCCGCGGCCTGGACGGTGACGACCTGCCACCCGGTGTGTTGGCCGCGGCGACCCAGATCCTGCGACTCACCCAGCCGGAAGCACTGACCACCCACGTCGAAAGAACCCGCCCATGAACATTCTGACCACTGCCAGCTACCACGCGGCGACGTTGCCGATGGTCTGTCCCAAGGCGCCGCCCGGCGCGCAGGTCCACGTGGACTCGATCATGGGTTTCGTCCTGTGGGGTGTGCTGATCCTGTTCGTGCTCGGCATCGTCATCAGCATCGCTGCTGTCGTAGCCGGGCGGGTGTTCGGGATGCCGCACGCCTCCAGAGCCGGGGTGGTGGGGGTGGTCATCGTGTTCATCGCCGCCATCGCCTACCTGATCCTGCCGGGCATGCTGGACGCCATGCTCGGGTCGGGCTGCGTCTGATGAGCACCGCCGATTCCCCGGGCGGGTGGGGCCGGTCACGCTTGCTGGCCATCCTTGCTGCTGCCTGCGCCGCCGTCCTGGTGGTGGTGCTGGGTCTGGTCCTAGCGGTCCGGCAGGCCATGAGCACCAGCGACGTCGATGCTGCACAGACCGAAGCGGCCGCGACCAGCCAAGCGGTCATCCCGCAGGCTCCGGGTCCGGGACGGCGGGCCGCGATCGCAGGCGCCCCCATGCTGACGGTGGACCCGACCGCCGCCCGGGCCGGCACCCCCGCGACCACACCCGCACCCGTCATCGCGGTGCCGGCACCGACCGCGACGGGTCCGGGTGGGGTCCCGTCCGGCCTGCCGCACACCCCGCAGGGTGCGCTGGCCCAGCTGGCGGGCATCGACACCACGGTCCTGGTCGGCATGTCCATCTCCCAAGCTCACCAGGTGCACCAAGCCTGGTCGGCCCCCGGTGCGCTCCCCGCGCAGGAGTGGGTGATGACCGCCAATGTGGCGGCGTTCCTGGCCGCGGCCGGCCAACCCGGACAAACCAAACAGGCGCACGTGACGGTCACGGCGGTCCCGGTCGCCGGGCAGGTCAAAGGCACCGACGGGGATGACTGGGTGTTGGCGTGCGTGCTGCTGGAAGTGACCGCCGTCATCACCGAGGAGGCCCGGATCGCCTACGGGCACTGCGAACCCATGACCTGGCAGAACAGCCGGTGGGTCATCGGTCCTGGCCCTACCCCCGCGGTCGCACCGTCGACCTGGCCGGGCACGGACCTGGCGGCTGCGGCCGGGTGGGCCACCTGGGCCACAGCGGCCACCGATTGACCCGACCCGCTAGACCCACCTGACCGACCGATGTGAGGAGTGTGTGGTGAACCCGTTCGACTACCTCGGCTCGACCGCGGCCAGGATCGTCGCAGAGGGGTGGACCGCGGCCATGGTCTCGTTTTGGACCGCCGGGCTGTGGCTGCTGCGGGTCGTGCTGGGGTTCGTGGACGACTTCACCACCCCCGACGTGTCCGCCAACGGGCCGGGCGCCATCGTGTACCGGTACACGTTCTGGATGGGCCTGGCCCTGGTCGGGATCCTGGCCCTGGCCCAGCTGGGGGTTGCCGCGTTCCGCCGGGACGCCACCTCCCTGGGCCGAGTCGTCATCGGGGTTGGCCAGTTCGTGGTGGTGTGGGCCGCGTGGGTGACCTACGCCGTCGCGGTCCTGGCCGCGGCCGGCGGCCTCACCGAAGCGTTGATGACAGTGCTGCTCGGGGTGGACGGGTGGGCCACCTGGGAACCCCTGGGTGACTTCACCACTGAGGGCATCACCGACGGCACCATCGCGACCGTGCTGGGCATCATGGGCCTGTTCCTGGTGTTCGCCGCCGTCGGGCACCTGGTGGTGATGCTGACCCGGGCCGGCGCCTTGTTGGTGTTGGTGGCCGCCGCCCCGATCGCCGCGGCCGGTTTGGTCAGCGACGTCGGGCGGGCCTGGTTCTGGAAGAGCCTGCGCTGGTTCCACGCCGCCGCGTTCACCCCCGTGCTGCTCGTGTTGGTCCTCGGTGTGGGGGTGCAGTTCACCAACGGTGTCATCGTCACCGACACCGACAGTGTCGCCGCGGCGGTGGGCACCGCGGTGCCCGGGGTGATCCTGATCTGCATCGCCTGCTTCTCCCCGTTGGTGTTGTTCAAACTGCTGTCGTTTGTGGACCCCGGCACCAGCTCCGGTGCGGCCATGCGGGCCGGCCTGGCCGGCGTCGGCGGCCTCCAAGGACTGCTCGCTGGCAACAGCAGTGGTGCCTCGTCGGGCACGACGGATGCCGCGTCGAGCACCGATGACCAGGGCCGGTCCCAGGCCGAACGGGCCGGGCAGGACGACACGTCCGCCAAGGCCGCGCGGGCCACCCAAGGCCTGCTCGGCACGGCGGGTGCCGCCCTGGGGCCGGTGGGTGCCGCCGTCGGGGCCGGGGCGTCCATGGCGTTGGGTGCGATGGCGACCGTGGGCAGCAAAGGGGCGGTGGTCGCCGCGGACGCCACGAATCAGATGGGCGTAGGTCACAACACGTATGTGCCGGACGTCAACGACCGCAGACCAGGCAGGGGTTTCAACCCGCAGGGCCGCGGCGTGGAGAACCAGGACAACGACGGCCAGCAGCCCACCACCCCCACACCGTCCCCACCGGCCCCCACCCCTGCAGCGGGACCAGCCGGCGGGGCAGGTGGCGCCGGCGCGGCCTCGGGTGCTGAGGCCGCGGCCGTCGTGCCCCCCGTCTGACCCCTTGGAAAGGCCACGTTGACGATGAGCATCTACTCCGACTACTCCCGTGCCCGCATCGGCTGGTTCTTTGGCCTGTCCGGACCCCAACTCGCCGTCGTCTCCCTGACCGTGGTGCCGGTCGCAGCGGCGGTCTCCCGGCAGGCGTGGTCCACCGCCGGGATGCTCGCCGCCGGGTGGGCGGTCCTGGTCGCGGTCACGGTGACCCCAGTCCGCGGCCGGTCGGCCACCGGGTGGGTCATGACCATGGTGCGGTTCGCGTTCGGCGCCCTGACCGGGTGGACCCGGTTCCGCTCCCGCGCCACCACCGGGACAGTGACGTCGCTGGACGTGGTGGACCTGCCCGGGACCCTGGCCGGGATACAGGTCCACGAAGGGCCCCCGCACGGCCCCACTAACACCCGGGTCGCGATCATCCAGAACCACGCCGAGGCCACCTGGGCCTTGACCGCCAGGATCGTGCACCCCGGGTTGGGGTTGTGCGAGGCCCAGGACCGGGATGTCTACGGGCACGGACTGGCGCAGCTGCTGGATGTGGCCACCCGCACCGAACTGGTCAGTGAGGTCATCCTGATGGTCCGCACCGTCGGGGAGGACGGCGCCGAACGACACGAGTGGATCACCCGCCACCGCCGCCCCGACGGCCCACCCGCCGCCCGGGCCGTCAACGACGACGTGGACGCCGCCGTCACATCCGCGTCGGTGCGCACCGAGGCCTACCTGAGCGTGGTGGTACCGGAGGCCCGGTTGGGCAAGGCCGCCCGGGAGTCCGGCGGCGGCCTGACCGGCCGGGCCCGGGTCCTGTACGGGACCGCGACCGAGCTCGAAGCGCACGCCCGGTCCGGTTTGGGCACCACGGCGGTGGACTGGTTGACCTCCCCGGAACTGGCGGTGGCGTGCCGGACCGGGTTCGCCCCCGGGGACCGGGCCGGCATCATCGCCGCCCTCGCCGACCTTCACAGCGACGCGTCGGTGAACGCGGAGGTGCCGTGGGCGATGGCCGGCCCCTCCGGCGCCGACCCTGCCCCGAGGCATTACAGCCACGACGCGTGGAACTCGATCAGCGCCACCCTGAAACTCCCGGTCAAAGGCGCAGCGATGGGTGCCCTCGCGCCGGTGCTGACCACCAAGAACCCTGGCGAGCGGCGGACCCTCATGGTGTGCTACCCGGTGGTGGCCCCAGGGAGGGCGGGCCGGGCGTCCGCGTCCAGTGAGTGGGCCGCCGACCTGGGTGAGGCACTGCGGTCCAAGGCCAGGGTGAAGCAGTCCACCGCCACCGGTGATGAGACGGCGAAGGTCCGCCGGATCGAGTCCAAGCTGGCCCGGGGCGCCGCGTTGACCCACCCCTACGCCGTGGTCACGGTCACCGTGCCCAAAACGGTCCGGGTCGCCGAGGCCGGCGCCGGGTTGGACGCCTCGATCCGCCGGGCCGGGTTCGCCCCGTTGCGCCTGGACCTGGCCCATGACGCCGCGTTCGCGGCGTCGGTGATCCCGTTGGGCACCGGGCTGCACAAGAGGACCACCTGACATGGCCCGGCCCATCCAGCGGCCGTTGGGACACGGCAGGAGGAGGAGTCGTGCTGGTGGGCGGGATGTGACCCGGTTGCTGGCCGACTTCGGCCACGACCTGCCCACCACCCCCACCCCCATTACGGCCCACCGGGCGGCCCGGGTGTTCCGGCCGGTCCCGAGGCACGGCCCGCGGACCCCGGATGCCGGGTGGGCCCCGGCCACCGCACCCGTGGTGGGGTGGCGGATGACCAGTGACCAGGCCCCCGTCTTGTGGCCGTTCATCGCCACCCCCGGCCTGGCCCCGACCGGCGCACAGATGGGCATCGACATGCTGTCCGGGTCGGCGTTCTACTGCGACCCGCTCGGGTGGGTGCTGCGAGACGACGTGCCGGTGACCAACCCCAATATCTTCTGCTTCGGCAAACCGGGCACCGGCAAGTCCGCGACCACGAAGGCATTTTCCTTAAGGATGATGGACTTCGGGTACCGCACGCTGATCCTGGGTGACCCCAAGGACGAGTACGAACCCCTCTGCCGATTCCTGGGTGTGGAACCGATCCAACTGGGGCCCGGGTTGTCGGCCCGGGTCAACCCCCTCGCGTTGGGGCCCCTCGCTACCGGGTGGGACCGGCTGGACGCGCCCGCCGCGCAGGCAAGGGCTGCGGTGGTGTTCGGGAGGTGGTTGACGCTGGTCCGCGGCCTGGTCGCCTCCCAACAGCTGGGGGAGCACCGGGTCCCCTTCGGACCCTCCGATGAGGCCGTGGTCAAGGCCGCGCTGGCGCAGTTGACCGGGTACGACCGGGCCGCCACCAGGTTGACCGAGACCACCATCCCCGCGTTGTGGCACGCCCTGGACACCCCCACCAAAACCCTGGTGGCCCAGTGCCGGTACGCCACCGCACGTGACTTCCTGGACTCCACCAGGTTGCTGCGGGACGCGCTGGGCCAGTTGGTGAGCGGAGCCCTGGCCGGGCTGTTCGATGACCACACGACCATCGACATCGACTGGGCTGCGCCCATCCAGTCACTGAGCTTGTCTAGGTTGGAACCACTGGGGGATGAGGCCATCGGGGTCGCGTTGACCTGCCTGAACTCCTGGGGCCGGGGTATGCGGGAAGTCGCCCCTGCCGGGGACCTGCGGATCGTGGTCCGCGACGAGTCATGGAAACAACTACGCCTCGGTCCCGAAGCGGTCAAGTCCTTCGACGCGGACCTGCGGTTGTCCCGTGGGGTCGCCGGCCGCGGCGGCGACATCCAGTACGCCATCGCCCACAAACCCTCCGATTTGCTGTCCGCGGGGGACCACGGGACTCAGGCCCAGACCATCGCGAAAGACCTGCTGCACCTGGCCGACATCAAAATCCTGCACGGCCAACGGGCCGGGGTGGCGACCGAGCTGGACACCCTGTTGGGCCTGGGCCCCCTGGCTACCGACGTGATCACCCGGTGGGCGGTGCAGGGCACCGGCCGGGCCCTGTGGCAGGTGGGGGAGCGGGCCTACCAGGTGCAGACCGTGCTGCACCCCCTTGAGGCGGAGTTGGCGTTCACCAACCAAGCCCTCCTCGGGGCCAGGTAGGGAGGGGTTCCCGTGACCAAACTCATGCTGTTGCTGGTCCCCGTGCTGGTCCTGGTCCTCGGCGCCCCCCTGGCCGCTGCCGTGATCCTGACCGCGGTGGCCAGCCCAGCGGTGGGGGAGCAGGTGGCCACCACACCCTGCCGTGGTGTGTTGCCGGCCACGGGGGCGTGGCGGCCCCCGGTGCAACAGGCCTACACGGTGACCTCACGGTTCGGGACCAGGTTCCACCCGATTCATCTGGAAGACCGGTTGCACGCCGGGGTCGACCTGGTCACCCACCCTGCCCCCGGCCCGGTCGTCGCCGTCAACGCTGGCACCGTCACCACCGTCACCACCGTCACCACCGCGACCACCACGACAACCGGCGGGAACACCGTGGCGGTCGACCACGGCGGTGGGATCACCACGAGGTATCTGCACCTGGCCCGGCTCGACGTGCAGGCCGGGGACACTGTGCACACCGGCCAACAGGTCGGCCTCGAAGGGTCCACCGGCGCCTCCACCGGGGCGCACCTGCACTTCGAGGTCCACACTGGCGGCACCCCGGTTGATCCTGTCCCGTTCATGCTGGCTCGGGGGGCCCCGTTGAACGGCCTCGCGATCGCATCCTCACCCGGACAACCGGCCCCGGTGCCGGGGGTGCCGGTGGACGGGGAAGGTGGGGTCGGGTTCGGGCTGCCGGCCCCGGGGCAACCTCGTCGCGCGTCCCTGACCAACCCCGCCGTGCCGGTCCCAGCCGACATCAAGAATCTCTACGTGGCCGCAGGGGAGGAGTACAACCTGCCGTGGACCCTGCTGGCCGGGATCGGGATGGCCGAAACGACGCACGGCGGGCACACGGGCACCAGTTCTGCTGGCGCGCAAGGACTGATGCAGTTCATGCCGGCCACGTTCGTCACCATGGGTGTCGACGGCAACAACGACGGGGTCGTGAACATTGACGACGACGCGGACAGCGTCCATTCCGCCGCGAACTACCTGACCCGTTCGGGGGTCGCCGATGGGCCCGACGGCGTGAGACAGGCCCTGTTCACCTACAACCACGCCACCTGGTACGTCAACGATGTCCTGGCCTACGCGGAGGTCTATGGCGGTGGGGCCGTGTGGGCCGACCCCACCGACTGCGGCCCCGGCACCGGACCCGGTGACCCGACCCTGCCCCCCATCAGCACCAAGAGGGCCCGGATCGTGCTGGCGTTCGCCGCCGACCAGGCCGGGGAAACCTACGTGCTCGGCGCCAACGGACCCGACGTGTGGGACTGCTCCAGCCTCACCCAACAGGCCCTGGCCCAGGTCGGCATCTCAACGCCGCGGACCGCGGCTGCGCAACGGGACTGGCTCGCGTTGGGCAACGGCCACCGGGTGCAACCAGGGACCGAACGACCGGGCGACCTGGTGTTCACCGACTCCTACCTCGGACCGTCCGTCATCGGGCACGTCGGGTTCGTGTGGGACCCCGCCACCGAGGCCACCATCGAGGCGGTCAACCCGCGGCTCGGGGTCGGGCACTTCTCCTACGCCGACGAGCAGACCGAACGGGCCATCTTCGAGATCTGGCGGGTCGGGTCCATCGCCGACCAGCCCACCACCACCGTGTCATGACCAACCATGCAGTGACAGTCAGGACCACCCTGCCCGGGCTTACGGGGGAACAGACGACGAAGGAGCCAACCGATGCAACGCGACCGACGGCACAACCCCTACCCGCACACCTGGGAAATCCCCCTGGGCATCGCCTGCGCCGTGCTGCTGGTGCTCGTCCTCGGCGCACACACCGGCCGGGCCATCGCGAACCTGACCGCCGGCGCCGGGATCACGTTCCCACCGGCCGCCGACCTGTTCACCAGCACGGTCGATCTGGTCCGCGGTGACGCGACCGCCGGCCTCACCCAAGCGTACGCATCGGTGGCCACCCCCGGTGTGTTGTACGCGTGGATGGCGGTCACCGAGCTGGTCGTCCTGGTCTGCGCCCTAATGGTGGGGGTGTGGGTCTACCGGAGGTGGGGGCCAGGGCGGGTCCGCGGCATGGCCACCAAGACACAAGCCGAGCAGCTCCTCGGCCTCACCCGGCTGCGGAAGGTGCGTAGGCTCGTCCGCCCCGACCTGTACGGCAAGGCCTCACGGTGAACACGTTCGACCCGCGGGACGTCGGGTGGCGTCTGGGCCGTGCCCGGGAACCCCGAGGCGGGCACCTGTGGGTGCCGTGGGACCGCACCACCGGCGTCATCGGCCCGCAAGGCTCCGGCAAGACCCTGGACCTGCTCACCCCCGCCCTGCTCGACGCCCCCGGTCCCGCGTTGGTCACCCTGACCAAACCCGAGGACCTGCTGCTCACGTTCACCGCCCGCACTACTGGTGACCGGCCATGCGTCGTGTTGGACCCGTTCGGGCTGGTCCCCGGGCTGCCCGAGCTCGTGTGGGACCCGATCGAAGGGTGCGTGGACGCGATGGTCGCCGAACGCCGCGCCAAAGCGTTCACCGCCGGCACCATCAAAGGCGCCGTCGCCGAAGGGAACGGCGACCAAAGCGCCCGGTTCTACGCTGCCGAAGCCGCCAAGGTCATCCAGGCCTACTTCCACGCCGCCGCCCTGACCGGGCGCACCATCACCGACGTGCTGCGGTGGGTCGCGCACCCGCACCACACGACTGAACCGGGGGAAATCCTGCGCAGCCACCCGCACGCCGCCCCGTTCTGGGCCGGGCTGCTGCACGGGGCCCTGCACGGCGACGAACGGACCGCCGGGAACACCACTACCACCGTGCAACAAGCCCTCGCGTTGTTCTTCCAAGAACCCATCCGCGCCCGGTGCGTCCCCGGACCTGGTAGGCCCGCCACCGACCTCACCAGTGTCCTGGCCCGTGGGGGCACGATCTACCTGCTCGGTCGCGAAGACCCGTATGCGTCCGCGTCACCGTTGATGACCGCGCTGGCCGAGCACGTCCTGGACACCGCCCTACAGGCCGCACAGCAGTCTGCGTGGGGGCGGTTGTGCCCGCCGATGTTGGCCTGCCTGGACGAGCTGCCCTCCACCGCCCCGTTGCCCACGTTGCGCACCCGGATGGCCAACGAACGCGCGTTGGGGCTCTCGTTCATCTGGGCCGCGCAGACCCGTGCCCAGCTCGACGGCATCTTCGGCCAACAAGAAGCCCGCGCCGTCCTCGGGCTGACCAACACGCTGGTCATCTTCGGCGGGTCCAAAGACGTCGCGTTCAACCAAGAAGTCTCCGACCTGCTCGGCAAGACCCGGGTCGCCCGGACCAGCTGGTCCACCGGGCACCGGGCCGGACGCAGCGTGTCCGGGGACGACATCCCCGTGCTGACCGGGTCCGAGATCCGCCAACTGGGCGAGCGGCACGCCCTGGTCATCGCCGAGAACGGCAAACCGCTGATCGCCCGGTTGACCCGGTGCATAGACGGCCGTCCCGGACAACAACTCCTGGCCGACCAGGGCCATCTGCGGGACCGGCTCACCCAGCAACGGCGCACGGTCGTGCCCGCAGGGGCCAGGGCCACGGCGGCGTTGGCTGAGGCGCACACCCGCGACCTGAACCCGGAGACCTTCCCATGACCCAGCAGAACATCGATGGCCCGACCAAACACCCCGCCGGCCGTCCCCCGTACCCCCTGGTGCTGCCGTTCCCCACCCCCGGAAGCGAGCTGGCCAACACCTACCGGGAACTGAAGAAGGCGAACGACGGGGACCCGCACGACCTCAAAGCCCTCGCAGACCTGGACACCCTGCCCCGGCCCTGGGACCCAGGGTCGGTCACCACCCCGGCCCATCGGGCCGAGCTGTGGGCCTGGCTCGAAGAGGTCGTCACCTGGGTCAACACCGAGTACGTGTGGGAGGCCACCACCATGATCCCGCCCTGCTGGCCCTTCCACCCCCACCTGGTCCACGAGATCGCCGTTCTAGCAGACCGGCGCCACCACGCAGGCCTGGAGTTCACCAGCACCCTGCTGGACGAATGGCACCGGTACGACCTGCCCGCCTTCCTGGACCGGATGACCACCCGCACCCGCTCCATCTGTGAGCAGACCCACCAGCCGTGGCCGGCCAAAGCCCGGCACGCCCGCCACCTCGCCGAAAACCCACGCAGGCAGCAGGCGTACCGGGCGGACCGCAACACCTGCGTGGACCCCTCACCGCCCGAGGGGAGTCGCCGACTACGGGTCGTCAACGGACACACCGTCGATGAGGCCACCGGGAAAGTCGACGGCTAACCAGCGTCGTCGGTATGCCTGAACACCTCCCAACCGATCCTTGTGGAGAGTGGGATAGATGGAACTGGCGGGGCAAGGGACGGAACAGACGCCGCCGGCCCCGTGGCTGACTATCAAGGTGTCCCGCAAGAGGCACCCCATCGGTGATTGCTTCCGGACGGGCCTTCCGGGACGTCCGCGTCGGTTGCTGCGCGGTGACCTGCGGCGTTCCCACAGACCGTTCGCTTTGCGGGACAGCCGAGTCCGATCGCAGAGGCTGATTCAGCCCCTCAGAGTTGAGTCCATCAGCGCGGACGTGTCATTCGCAGGAGTCGGCTGCACCCGGCGTCAACAGTTGAGCGCGTCGACGGTG
>JAABUN010007801.1_pt1 | contig 11305 bp, 10 predicted proteins | sample 5559311 | NCBI WGS metagenome assembly JAABUN01 (sample SAMN10711877, study PRJNA513370) | rock metagenome | isolation source: Antarctica rocks | place: Antarctica: Victoria Land, Siegfried Peak sud | reverse complement strand
CAGGGCGTGCAGTACGCCGCGACCGACTATGTCGACCGGCTGCTCCGGCGAGGCATCAACGTGAGCATGGCCGCGCGCGGGCAGCCGCGCGAGAACGCCTTCGCCGAGCGGCTGATGCGCACGCTCAAGGAAGAGGAGGTCTACCTGCACGACTACGCCGATCTCATCGAGGCACGCACGCGCATCGGCCGATTCCTCGATGACGTGTACATGACCAAGCGCGTCCACTCGGCCCTGGGCTACCAGACGCCCGCCGAGTTCGAAGCCGCTGTGGTAGTATCGGGGACATGACACGTCCAGCTTTCGGGGTTCACTTCACTCTTTAGCTCGACTTTGGCCCTTCGCGATCTGGCGAGGCGGTGTCGCTTCCCTGCGGTGTCGCCAACGTTCGCTTGTCGCTGAGAGCACCGCTGCGATTTTTGCATGTCGGCTCGCACACCCGACATGCAAAAATCGCAGCGGTCATCTGTTTCCCCAGGCGACACGTTACGGACCGTAGACTGGAAAGGCCAAAGTCGAGTTTAGAAGCTGTCCATATAGAAGCCCGGCCCATCGGGGAGGTCGCCGAAGGCCATCATCAGAGCGTCGGCCCGGTCCGGGGAGAAGCCGATGTGCTTCATCATCTCCTCTTTCTACGCGATGCGGATCGCCCCCTCGGAGTTAGTCACCTTGTATTTCGTCTGGGTCAGGTCGGACTGTCCCACCCTTTCGGTGCACTCATGCCTCATGGAGGGCGCGCTTGCGGACGAGGTCGAAGTTGCCGCGCCCATACATCTGTCCCCGCAGCATTTTCAGTTTGAGGATCTGCCCCTCGATCTGCCCTTGGCTCCACGGGAGCGTCAGTCCCGCCCGCACCGTTGCAAGGTCCTAGCGGAGCTTGACGGCGAAGGCGGTGAGCTCGGGGAGGCCACTCCCGGCCGTGTCCGCCAGCCAGCGGTCCAGCCGCGCCTGCTGCCCCCCGTTGCCCTGCGTGCGGATCAGGGCGGCGAAACGGTCGAGCAAGGTTACCGCGGCGGCGATGTCCGGGTCCAGGGCGCGCAACTGGGCGATGGCGGCATCCTGCGGGCGCGCACAATGCTGACCCTGCCTCATCCCGACGACTTCCCTTACCCCGGTGGCGTCGGCTAGCCCTGTGTGCCGGGACACCTGACGACAGACTTGATCGGCTATGCAACCCGCCGATTCGCGCGAAAGGAGCGGCAATGCTGAGAGTAGACCGAGCGACCATCACAATCCCGAATAACCTGACCTCGGCGCGTGCACAGTTAGCATTCAAGCAGCTGCGCGACTTCTACGACCTCCCCCAGGGACAGCGCCTGCAACGTTCGGTGCCATTCGAGGCTAGTATCTGGGGTCAGGCCAGGAATACCTTGAAAGCCTTGTTTCACGGGAAATGCGCCTTCTGCGAAAGCCAGCTCGATACGGCTGCGATTGGCTACATCGAGCACTTCCGGCCAAAGGGGGGAGCGAAAGGCGAACATGGAGAGTATGCCCCCGACCACTACTGGTGGCTGGCATATGAGTGGACCAATCTGTATTACAGTTGCCAGGTCTGCAACTTCAGCAAAGGCAGCCGCTTTCCGGTGCGGCAGCGCGCGAAGCTCCTAGCAACCGGGGATGACTTGCAGCGAGAAGGCCGACTGCTGCTCGACCCCTGCATCGATGATCCCGATGTCCATCTCCTCTTCACCGACGATGGGTACGTGAGGGGTATCACGCTCGAGGGCCAGGCTACGATCGACGTCTTCAACCTCAACCGCGAAGGGCTGATTCGCGCACGGGCGAGGGCGATCCGGGACATCACAGTAATACTGCCGACGTCGCGCTCCTTGCCGAGTTCCGAGGAGTACGAGCTGCTATTTCCGCCGTCTCTTAGCGAAGTATTGTCACTAGACCAAGCCTATGTCACAGCAAAGCGACAAGTTCTGCGTCGCTGGATTTGGGAACGCGAGAGCAAGTTGCGCCGCACGGGGAAAGCGGACCTAGTCGACAGGCTTCTGGCGATGACCGGGCTCACTGCTGCCTCTCCCGATCCCGTGTCACTGTCGGTTACCTCTGCCCCTTCGCCCGACATCGAAACGGCGCAGTACATTACGCGCATTGTCGTGCATAACTTCCGGGCGATTGCCGATCTCGACCTCGAATTCCCTAGACCCCAGAGCGAAGAGTCCGCTTGGTTGGTGTTGCTCGGCGACAACGGGATAGGCAAAAGCTCGATCCTCCAGGCGGTCGCTCTCACGCTGATGGACGATCAGCAGCGCGGTGCGCTCGACCTCGACGCCTCCTCCTTCGTGCGCACGGGGCAGAAGCACGGGTCGGTGGCTGTCCACCTCTCCAGCGATCCCGCCCCGTGCACGCTCACTTTCCGTCGCGGCAAGCGCACCTTCACGTGCACGGCGCCAACGCATCAAACTCCAGCCTTGCTGGGGTACAGCGCCACGCGCCTACCCCCGCGCGGCGAACATCGTCCCCCCATCGAGAGCGGGCGAGTGCGCGCGACCCACCTCTTTGATCCCTTCTTACCGCTGCGCGATGCGCCCTCCTGGCTGATGCTCCTGCCTCGTCAGCCCTTCGGCTTCTGCGCGAAAGGCATCAAGGATCTTCTCCTGAGCGAGGAAGACGCTATCCTGCGGCGGCGACGTGGGAAGGACGGCCGGGCCATAGTCCGGCTGCAAGCCTCCGGCACCATGCACGCGACGACCGATCTGAGCGACGGCTACCAATCGATGCTCGCGCTCGTGGTCGATATCATGGCCACAACGCGGGATATAAAATCGACGCAAAAGGAGGCGTGGCCCAGGCCGGAAGAACTGGAGGGGATTGTCCTGATCGACGAACTCGACGTGCATCTCCACCCGCGGTGGAAGGCTGAGATCACCACCCGGTTGCGGCGCGTCTTCCCGCGCGTCCAGTTCATCGTCACCACCCACGACCCCCTCGTCCTGCTCGGGACCCGCTCCGGTGAGGTCCGGGTCATGCGCCGGGATGAAGAGACGAAGCAGGTGCGCGTCGATCAGGTAGATGTGCCCCCCGGCACCTCGGCCGATGGCATTCTCACAGGGTCCTGGTTCGGGCTCTCCTCGACGCTCGATCCCGACACGATCGACAAACTCGAGCAACACCGGCAGATGCTGCGCCAGGAACGGCCTGCCGAAGATCCAATGCGACGCGTTTTGGAGCAGGAACTCCGCCAGCGCTTGGGCACCTTCGGCGACACCTCGGTCGAACGACTGACCCAGAGCGTCGTGGCCAAGGTCATCGACGACAACTATCGCGAACTCAGCCCCACGGATCGCTCCGCAATCCGCGATCGGGTGTTGGCGATGGTACATGAGCGGCAGGCCGCTAAAGGATGAGTGCACAATGCAACGATTCACGCGACCCTCGAAGCCGGCCGACTTCGAGGGGTCTGTTGAACGGGCACGGCAGGTGATCGCCTCCGCGATCGCCAGGTTGCCGACTACGGCCGCCGCACTGCAAGCGGCTCAGTCGGCAGAGGACATCGGTCAAGTCGCCGCAGTGGCGCAAGCAGCGCAGCCGGCAAAGGGGAAAGGTCGGGGCACAAAAAAGAAGGATGGAGACCCTGGGAGGCTGAATTTCCCCCCTGCCTGGGGCAGATACAAGGCCCACTTTGTCGAGGCGCAACACGGCAAATGCGCCTATTGCGACGCGAAGATTATCGCCAACCAGGATGGCGACGTAGAACATTTCTATCCGAAGGGTGAAGTCTGGGCGCTGCGGGACGACCCGGTGACGTGGGGACAGGAGCGGCGCAACCTGGCGACGGTACAGGGACGACTTCACGATGTGGTGAGTGCGCAGGGGTACTGGTGGTACGCCTACGACTGGACGAACTACCTGCTGGCCTGCAGGGTCTGCAACAGTTACTGGAAGCTCTCCTTCTTCCCGGTCAAGGAGAACCCGCGCACCGCGCCCCCGCGCGAGGAGGTGTGCGAGATCCCTCTCCTGCTCAACGCTTTCGATCAATGCAACCCGGCCGACCATCTGCGGTTCGATTGGATCGGGCAGATCGAGGCGAGAGTCGGCAGCCACCTTGGTCGCGAGACCATCCGCACCTGTGGCCTGGACCGCCTGAGTCTTCAGCTTGCCAGGAAGGGGGCGGCGGAGGATGCCTATCAGGCGGCGCAAGAGTTGCGCAATGCGGTCGTGGCAGGTGACGACGACGCAACTCTGGGGTCTCTGCGCGACTTCCGTCGCTTGGGTCAGGCGGACCGCGCCTTTTCGGGCATAGTCAGGGCGATCTTCGAGGACCAGTGCGAACTGAACTGGGCGGACCTTGAAGCCGCCCTCGACTACGAGTAACACCACCACTCCAACTGTCCCGACAGTCGTCATCGGAAGGTGGGGATATTCAGCATCGCGGCCACGAAGGTCGCGGCCGCGTGGCCGCGCCCGGCGGGAAGCCTGGCACGCCGTTCACCGCGGAGCAGGCCCCGGCCGGCTTCGCCGCCTTGCAGCGCCGACTCCAGGGGACCGGGAGCCCGCCGGCCGCCACGCTGGTCGTGCTGGAGGCGACGGGGAATTACTGGGTCGCCTTCGCGGTCGCCCTGCACGAGGTGGGGTACCGGATCGCGGTGGTGAATCCGCGCCAGGCGCACCATTGCGCCAAGGCGCAACTGCGGCGGGCCAAGACCGATGCGCTCGACGCTGCGGATCTGGCGCAGTTCGCCGCGGCGCTGCGCCCGGCATCCTGGACCCCGCCGCCCGCGGTCTACCACGAGCTTTCTCCGACGTCTTTGTTGGCATTTTGGGGTACCGCACGCGGTGTTGTCCCTGGCGGGCGCGACCGCCTGGCTGGAGCGGTTCGATGCTGCTACTGCGCCGGTCGTGCGGGATCGTAGCGGACGTCGCGCTGATTTCTCCGACGTCTGAGTTGCCGCTTTGCGGCAACGGCGGCTGTGTTGTCCCTGACGGATACGGGCACCGGGCTGGCGCGGCGCTGCTACCGCGCCGCGCCTGGGAGATGTCCCCGAAGGGTTGCGCCGCGACAGATGGCGCGGGTCGCCGCCGCGATGCCCGACGTCAGGCGCGGGCGACGCGCGCCAGACGGCGGCGCAGCAACCCGGCCAGCCACCCGACCGTCCTCCGCGGTCCAGCGGTATGCGCCCACGCCATGCCGACGGTCTGTTCGCGGGCCGTCGGCACGGCGCCGCGGGTACGTGAACCTAAGGCAGGTCGCCGTGCCCTCAGGAGCGCCATCGCCCCCGCGCACCTCGGGGGCAGGGGGAGCCGATCGTCGGCAGGGAGGCGATCCGCGTGCGGATCCGCGACGTGACCCGGCCGGCGGCGTATCGTGCGTAGACACCGGGCGACGGGGAGGGCCGACTCCGGCGGCACCCGACCGCGCCGCTCCCGGTGCAGCACCACCCTTCAGGGACACCTCGGGCACGAAAGACTGCCGAGGCCGCGTCCGTACCTGGTAGGAATCATCACGGAACCGCCTCGCTCCACAACTTTGGCGATCGTTTCGGACGAACCGCCCGCACCCCATAGCCTATTACTCCCACTCTGTGTCGATATAGTTGACACATTGCCGTCGATTGCGCGATAGTTTCTCTAAAGTCGAGCAACAAAAGCTGGCCCTCATAAGGGGATGACGTGTCTCGCCCACCTGCCTGCCTAAGCGCTGTACCGCTCGGCATGGTCCTCATCGCTTTTCCCACATCGTGTGACACCGCGCCAAACACACCGATACCCGCAAGGCTGGTCGCCGCCCGGACTGACACCCCCTCGCGCCAGATTATGACCGCCAGGATCGTTTCGGGTGCCGTGTTACAGCAGGCACTATCCCAATAGCACCATTCACGTTCTCCGCTAACCAACCTACCGGTCGGGGAAGATTGACAAAATAAACGTAAACGTTTAGGATGTTCCTATGGTAAGGGTTATGAGTGACGGAAAACATACCGTATACGTCTACGTTGAGGTGGGCAACAAGCATCACCTCGCTCATTGCAACGTGCGGTGGGCGGACGGGTCGGCGCAAGTGATGTTGCCGACGCTACGCCTCCTTGCCGGCACTGCATTATCCCCTGCTGGGAAAGAGCTACTGTATGAAAACTTGGAGCTATTGATCAACGAGGAACCGCCTCAACCCAGAGAGGGTAGTCGAATGAGTGCGACGACGAAGTGGGATGCGCTCGAATATCAGCGCATCATTGCCGCCGAACGTCGTGGGGATGCGCTTCACGTGCGATTCGAGGATGGCGCACGTGTGGTCGTGGATATTCAACACGTACTACCGGATATACGCGGGCCGCAATGGGAGGCCATGATCGTCAATCCCTTCGAGGTGGTTATCCCGACGCTCGAAGGGCAAGCGGAAGTGCCGTGGTCAACGATCCGCTTGCTGACCGACCGGGACTACAGCGCCCACCTCGCCGAGGTCGCCGACGAGGAAGCGAAGCAGATCGGCTTGCGGCTCAAAGAGTTGCGTACGCGGCGTAATCTCACGAGTAAGGAACTGGCTGAACGGGCAGGCATTACCCCACAAAGCCTTTCACGCATCGAGCATGGTCGACATGACGTGGTCTTCACGACGCTACGACGTTTGCTCGCGGCGATGGGCTATGGCCTCAAGGATCTTGCGGCCCCACCGCCGCAGCGTCCGGCATCGGTTGCGGCACTCCTGAAGCGATTGGCGACCATGGGGATCGACCGTGATCTCATCCTGCACCGCATATTACCGGAGCAGATCAGCGCCCGTGTGGGTAAACGTTCCGGCTCCAGCGATGAAGATCGCCTGGTTGACGAGATCGCGCGAGGGGTGAGCAAGGTATTCAACTGGTCGACATCCGCTATCCTGGGCGGCGATTCGCTGCAATTCGAGCCCACGCTCGTGGCAACAACGAGATTCAAGGTTCGTGGCAAGACCAATGAGCTGCGGGCAACGGCCTACACGTTCTTCGCCCACTATCTTGCCCTGACTTTGGTGGCGGCGACACGTCACCTAGAATCGCATCCCATTCCTGCGGATGCGGACCAGTTGCGTCAGGCCGTGCAAGCGCGGTATGGGGCGGTCGATTTCGAACACGTGCTCGATTTCGCCTGGGACTGCGGTGTGCCCGTCCTCCCGCTCCGTGATCCCGGAGCATTCCATGGAGCCTGCTGGCGTATCGCCGGGCGTAGCGTGATCGTGCTCAAGCAGGTGACCGATTCGCAAGCGCGCTGGCTGTTCGACCTCCTGCACGAACTCAAACACGTCGCGAGCCACCTGAGCGATGAACGCCCGTCCATCGTGGAGGGCCGAGAAATCTCGCCCATGTCCTTGGATTACCGCGACTCGGCGGAAGAGGTGGAGGCGAGCGAGTTCGCCGGTGCCGTCATTCTCGGCGGCCGCGCCGAGGAGTTGGCGCAGGCGTGTGTTGAGCGCGCGCGCGGCTCCGTGGAACAGTTGAAACGGGCTGTCGAACAAGTAGCGGCGATCGAACATGTGCCGTCGGATGCCCTGGCCAATTATGTGGCCTTTCGCCTCGCGCATCAGGGAATCTCGTGGTGGGGAGCCGCGAATAATCTGCAGGTGACCGATCCGCCACCGTGGCTGATCGCCCGCGAGGTAACCCTGGAGCGGGCACAGCTGCAGGACCTTGACGCCCCCGCTCGCGATATGCTGCTGCGTGCGATGACCCATCCCGAGGAGAACTGACGCATGGCTGCCGAAGCACAGGAGCGTAAGGAACTCGCGCCGCTCGCTATCACATGCACCCGCTCGGAATGCGAGAGCGATCTGCATTGCTTCAAGCGGAGCCGCAAGATGACCCCCGCACAGGTCGGAGAGTGTCGATCGTGTGGGGTTCGATCCGTCCATTGGGAACGCGTCCAAAGGCGCGATGTCAACGACGCGCCATTCACGTTCGAAGCACTCAAGCGTGAGTGGATACGGGACCATTTCTGGCACAATATGATCCAGGAAGGCACAGAATTGCATGCCCGACGGAAGGGGCGTGTTGGCTTGCGGGAGCTTGCGGCGAAGCAGTTGCGACGCTCTGTGGGTCCGGCGCAGCCGTATCGCGACGGGCAGCAGACGACCATGAAAGACGGCAATATCATCCATTACGCCCAGCACGCGCTCGCCTGTTGTTGCCGTGCTTGCATGGAGTATTGGCATGGTATCCCGAAGGGAACCGCACTGACGCTAGATCAACTCGATTACTTCACCGATCTTGTCATGCTGTATGTCGACGAGCGGATGCCCTTGCTCACGGAAACAGGCGAGAAGATCCCTGCGCGTCGACACTCCGAAGGAAAATCGAAGCACGGGGCGATGATGGGAGCTCCACGGTAGTGGTGCAGTATATCGAGACCGATACAATCTCCGCGACGCTGCGGGCCAAGGCGATCGATGTGCCGGGACGGCGCCTGCTCGTCACGGACTTCCGTGGATCGTTGCAAGCCCAGGATCTGACCGAGCCACCGAATTGTGATGGGATCGGGCGAATCCACCGCTTCCGACGGTTGACGGGCGACACCTGGCCGGAAAACCCACTGCCTATCGAACCGGCCACTCGTGCGTTGAAACTCCGAGACGCGACAGATCTCCGCGTCCAAGTGTTCCAGAATGCCGTGTGTAACTGGCGATGTTGGTACTGCTTCGTTGACTTCGCCCTTCTCGCGGCCAACCCGCGACACGCAGCGATGGTCTCCGTCACGGAACTCGTTGACCGCTACCTCGCCGAACCGGATCGCGCACCGGTAATCGATCTAACCGGGGGACAACCCGATCTGGTCCCGGAGTGGGTGCCCTGGATGATGCGCGAGCTGCGCGCACGCGGATTGGAGCAAAGCGTCTACTTATGGTCGGATGATAACCTTAGCAACGACTACTTCTGGCGCTTCCTCGATGATGATGATGAGGATCGAGAACTCATCGCTGCCTATCCGTCGTATGGCAAGGTGGGATGTTTCAAGGGTTACAATGCATCGTCATTCGCCTTCAATACACGTGCCCATCCAGCGCTATTCGATCGACAATTCGAACTGATGGGCCGGCTCCTCTCCCTTGGCCTTGATCAGTATGCCTATGTGACCTTGACATCCCCTTCGGTCGAAAACATCCGCGAAGATATGGCGCGGTTCTTTGAACGCCTACAGTTATTAGATGAGCGATTGCCGTTACGCACCGTTCCCCTGAAAATTCAGCAGTTCACCCCGACACAAAGCCGACGATTGCCAAAGCTTGAGGAGACGATGATGAATCAGGAGATCGCGATCGAAGCATGGCAGAATGAGTTGGAGCAGCGTTTCTCGAGCGAAGATCGGGCGCGAAATGTTACCGAAGTCCCGCTCCTGCACCGCACGCGAAGATCATGATCAACGTGCCACAGACGAAAAAAACATGGGATCCAGATTGGCGCTCGTTGATCGATGGGCTAGGCTCTATCCTCGGTCACGATGAGTATTGGATGCAGCGCCTCGTCACAGTCATCGACGAGTCAGTCAGCCTCCATCTGGCCGTCTTCGTCGAACCCTACTTGGGCTATTTACTCGACGGTCGAAAGACCGTCGAGTCGCGCTTCTCACTGCGACGCTCCCCGCCGTATGGTCGTGTCGATCACGGCGACTTGGTGCTACTCAAACGCACCGGTGGCCCTATCCTGGGGCTCTGTGAAATCGCCGAGACATGGAATTATCAGCTCGACTCCCCATCATGGTCGGTAATTCGGGCGGAATTCACAGAGGCCCTCTGCGCCCAGGATCCCGCATTCTGGCAAGCTCGGCAGTCGGCCTCATTCGCGACCTTGATGCGCGTGGCTGCTGTGCGCGCGTTGCCGCCGATCCATTTGCCGAAGCGCGACCGTCGTGGATGGGTCGTCCTCAATCCCCGGAGCTTGTCGTGACCGCGTATGTAATTGGTTTTGCCGGTAGCATTGCCAGTGGGAAATCGACGCTCTCTGCAGCGGTCGCTCGCGAATTAGGGTGGGTGAGAGCAAGTTTCGGTAACAGCGTGCGTGACGAAGCTCGGCAGCGCGGCCTAGACCCAGTATCCAGAGAAGTCCTGCAAGCCCTTGGGGCAGAGCTAATTGAGGCAGGCTGGAGGCAATTTTGTTGGTCGCTGCTGCAACGAGCAGGGTGGCACCCCGGCCAGAATCTCGTGATTGACGGCGTTCGCCATGTCAAAGCCGTTGAAACGTTGCGGTCCCAGGTCAACCCAGCGACTTTTCACCTCATTTATCTCGACGTACCCGACGGGATACGAGAGCAGCGGCTGTATGAGCGAGGAATAGGTCTACAGGAGCAGCGACAAGTGATCGATTGGCACTCGACGGAAATAGAAGTGCAAACAGCGTTAGCTGCAATCGCCGATGTGCACCTTTCTAGCGACATGAACCTAAATGAAAATATGCGCCGGGTCTTAGCAGCCGTTTTTTCGCAGGACAAGTGCTAATCTCGCGCGATATGGTTGCTTCTATGGTGCGGTATCAAGGGTAGCCTTTCGCTTGGAGAATGGGGCGGAACCGCCGTTGCTCGCCATCTGATCTGGGCCGCTGGTCGCGCGGGGTCCGTCTCCGGCTTGCCCACCGTGAGGGTGAAGCGCAGGGCGGGCGCGATCCGCCCCATGCCCCCTTGTATTGTGGCGCCGCCGTGGTATGCGCGAGAGACAACACCCCGGGTAGCTGGCGAGCGCCGCGCGGTCGAACGCGCGGGAACCCGGGGCCGTCAGGCCATAGCCGCTCGTATGAGATTGGGAGGGCACCGACTTCGTGTTGGCGCCCTTATCGTTTGCCCCGCCCAGGGCAGCCCATCCCAGGGGGTGTCATGCGCGACCGACCGGCCTGCGGGCTAATCCCGCCTTCCGCCGCCTGTGGGCGAGCGACACCGTCGCCCTCGTCGGCCTCAGATTTCTCCGACGACTTCGTTGACATTTTATGACGCCGGGCGCAGTATTGTCCCTGACGAGTGCGGTCTCTTTGCCGGCATGGTTCAAGGCTACTCTTGCGCTGACTCACCACTTTCTGGTGCCGCGAGAGTCGTGCAGTTGGCATTCGCCGCTCGTGAAAATCTCTTGGTCTGGTGAGTTACGCGGTGAGTTACGGGGTGGCGATGAGGGACGATTTGGAGCGATGAGCGGCGATAGTAAAGTGCCATTTCTGCTCGTTATAGCAAGACAAACTGGCTATTCTACGAGAAAGCACCTTGTCTCCCGAAACTAACTTTTAATCAGTAGAGATGCTGCATAATAGTGCGGGAGGTTGCATGCCCCCTACCCCCACCGGGCGGTTACGCGGCACCCGCCCCCGACAACTGCCGATTGACCAGCCCGACGACAGCCCGGACCCGCGCGGTG
>JAABUN010007800.1_pt1 | contig 11306 bp, 11 predicted proteins | sample 5559311 | NCBI WGS metagenome assembly JAABUN01 (sample SAMN10711877, study PRJNA513370) | rock metagenome | isolation source: Antarctica rocks | place: Antarctica: Victoria Land, Siegfried Peak sud | reverse complement strand
TGACCGGCCTGTCCGGCAAGGCCGCCGACGAACGGGTGGACAAGCTCGCCCACGCCCTCCGGCTGACGCAGCGTCACTTGGACCTCAAGCCGCGTCAGCTGTCCGGCGGCCTCAAGCAGCGCGTGGCCATCGCCCGGGCGTTCGCGGGAGACCCGACGGTCGTCGTCGCCGACGAGCCCACCAGCGCCCTGGACGTGTCCGTCCAGGCGGCCATCCTGAACGTGCTGGCCGAACTCCAGGCGCAGAGCAAGACGAGCTACCTGCTCATCTCGCATGACCTCGGCGTCGTCCGCTACCTCGCCGACCGGATCGCGGTCATGTACCTCGGGCGGATCATGGAGGTCGGCGACTCCGAGACGGTCTTCGGTGGGCCGAACCACCCGTACACCGAGGCGCTCCTGTCCGCCGTGCCCAATATCGATGGCGAGGAGCGCACCCGGATCCGTCTCGATGGCGAAGTGCCCAGTCCGGCCAACCCGCCGAGCGGCTGCGTCTTCCATACCCGCTGCCCGCGCGTCATCGCGGGCCTGTGCGAGGTGACCGAGCCACCGCTCATCGAAGTCGAACCCGGGCACATGATGAAGTGCCACATCCCGCTCGAGGAACTGCGCCGGCTCCAGTCCGAGGGCCGACCGCTGGTCGTCGAGACCGTCTCGGTCGGGCCGGTCGAGGATCTCTAGGACCGACCCTCGGATGGTGTCGGCTCCGCCACTCGTCGTGGTCGCCGGCGCGACGGCGACGGGAAAGACGGAACTCGGGATCCGGCTCGCGGAACAGCTCCTCGCCGATGGCCGTCCCGCCGCGGTCATCTCGGCCGACTCACGCCAGGTCTACCGCGGCCTCGATATCGGCACGGCCAAGGTGAGCGCCGCGGACCGCCTCCGAGTGCCCCACCACGGCCTGGACCTTGTGGACCCGCCGGAGCGCTTCGCCGTGGCCGACCTCACGCGTCACGCCGGCGCGGTCCTGGCCGATCTGGCGCAGCGGGATGGCGTCGCGCTGCTCGTGGGAGGAACGGGCCTGTACCTCCGGGCGGTCGCGCGCGGGATCGACCTCGGGTCGCTGCCGGACGACCCGGCGGTGCGGGCGCGGATCGAATCCGACCTTGCGCGCGATGGCTTGGCCGCGCTCGTCGACCGACTGACCAGCCTCGCGCCGATCCTCGCAGCCGAGATCGATCTCGCCAACTCGCGCCGGGTAGTCCGGGCCCTCGAAGTCGCAGAGTTGCGTGGCGACGGCCCCCGGCCGGTCCCCGTGGGCTATCCCGGGCCGACCGCCTGGATCGGGCTGACCGTCGAGCCCACCGAGCTCGCTCGCCGGATCGGGCTGCGCGCCCGGGCGCAGTTCGATGCCGGCTTGATCGAGGAAGCCGTGGCCCTGCGCGAGCGGTTCGAGCCGGGGCTGCCGGCGTTCTCCGCCATCGGCTATCGCGAGGCCTGGGGCGTCGCGGACGGCACGCTCAGCCGCGAGGCGGCGATCGCCGCCGATGCGGCTCGCAACGTGGCCTTCGCCAAGCGCCAGGGGACGTGGTTCCGTTCCGAGCCAGAGATCACCTGGCTGGACGCGACCCGGGACGATCCGTTGCCGGACGCCCTCGAGCGCGTTCGGCGGCTTATCGACTGACGCTCAGCCGTCGGCGAGCTCGGTCTCGTCGAAGTCCGACGGGCCGCGCTATCCTGCTGGCCCATGACTGACCGACTGATCGACCTCGAGACGCCCGCCGAGAAGGTCTTCCTGATCGCCGTCGATACCGGGGCCGAGGACGGCTGGTCCGCGGAGGATTCGCTGGCCGAGCTCGCCAGCCTCGCGCTGACCGCGGGGGCCGAGGTCGTCGGTGCGGAATGGCAGAACCGCCGCCACATCGACCCGAACTGGTATGTCGGCAAGGGCAAGGCGGAAGAGTTGCGCGCGGCCAAGCGCGAGACGGGCTACGACGTGCTCATCGCCGATGACGAGCTGTCGCCGGCCCAGCAGCGCGCCCTGGAAGAGCTGCTCAACGTCAAGGTCATCGATCGAAGCCGGCTGATCCTGGACATCTTCGCGCTGCACGCGCAGACCCATGAGGGCCGTCTCCAGGTGGAGCTCGCCCAGCTCGAATACCAGCTGCCCCGCCTGACCCGCCTGTGGACCCACCTGAGCCGGACCGGCGGCGGGATCGGGACACGCGGTCCGGGTGAGTCGCAGCTGGAGACGGACCGCCGGATCATCCGGACCCGGATCTCGAAGATGAAGGAACGCGTGGAGCAGGTCCGCCAGCAGCGCGAGACGGCGGCCCGCGGCCGGGATCGGCGCCTGTGGCCGACGGTCGGGATCGTGGGTTACACGAACGCGGGCAAATCCACCCTGCTCAACTCGCTCGTCGGCAGCGAGGTGGCCAAGGCGGAGGACAAGCTGTTCGCGACGCTCGATCCGACCAGCCGCCAGGTGAAACTCGGGGACGGCCAGACCGCCATCGTGACCGACACCGTGGGGTTCATCCACAAGCTGCCGCACCAGCTCGTGGACGCGTTCCGGGCCACGCTTGAAGAGGTCAACCGGGCGGACATCCTGGTCGAGGTCGTGGATGCGTCGGATCCACACGTGGAGGAGCACCGGGCCACGGTCCAGACCGTCCTCGAGGAGCTGGGCGCGGCGGACAAGCCGCGCCTAGTCGCCTTCAACAAGTCCGACCTCGTCAAGGCCGACGCCCGGGATGGCGACGCGCCCGCCCCGGCGATCGCCGGATCCGTCTTCGTGTCCGCGCTGACCGGCTACGGGCTGGACACCCTGCGGGTCGAGATCGCGGCTGCGCTTGCGTCGCTCTGGGTGGAGGTCGATCTCCACGTGCCGTACCTGGCCGGGGAGTTACTCGCGCGGGTGCGCGAGCGTGGCACGGTCGAGATCGAATACGGCGAGCGCGACGTGCGGATCCAGGGGCGGGTCGCGCCATCGCTGGCGGGCGAGCTGGAGTCGGTCGCCGCTCGCTGGATGGACGCCGTGGACGAGGTCGAGGCGGCCCCGGCCGTCTGACCCCGATGGCCTGGCTTCGTCGGGCCGGACGTGGCCAGCTTCCGGACGGCGGCGTGGTCGCCTGGTCCGTGGCCGAGGGGCGGCACGGGCGGCGCTGGCGCTGGACGGTCGTCGACCCGACGGGTCCTCCGGCTGGCCTGCCGCGATTGCGTCACGCCGGACTGATCGAACTCGACCCTGCCGGTGGCTTCTCGCGGCTTGAAGTCGAATCCGCGGACGGCATGCTCACCTTCCATCCAGATCCCGATGAGGCGGCGGCGCACGGCAACGTCGTCCGGGCCAACGGTGTCACGCCGGTCGCGTGCGGGTGGACGGATGGCGACGCGGTTCGCCTGAAAGCCGATCCGTTCGGCACGGCGGTCGCGGGCTGGCGGGGCAGGGGAGTGGTCGTGACGGCTGAGCTCGCGGTCGGGCGGTCGTCCGGCCCCGACCCCGACGAAGGAGATGCGCTCGCCCTGGACGATCGGGGCGTCCCGGTTCTCGATGAAGCCGTCGACTGGGCCCTCGAAGTCTGAGTCGCGGCCCGGTACCGGCCGGGCGTTGTGGGTACGTTGTGGACAACCGGCGAAAGTCGGCGGCCGGAAGGTGATTCTCGTGGATAACTGGGGTTGTGCGGCTGCCAGCCGGCCGGGTATCGTAGGTCTTGCCTGAAGGGGCCTCGAACATCTAGCGATCTGGTCGGTGTTTACATTGATCGGAGCGTCTAAGTGATCGGCGGTTCCTTCGGGCGTTTCCTTGTGTGCGGCGCCAGGGAGTGAGCCATGGAACACACCCCTGAGCTTGCCCCGGCAACGATCCGCGCCGCGCATCCCGCCAATCCATCCGGCCTTCACGGGCACGCCGCAGTTCGTGCACGAGGGGCTGTCCGCCCGGCTCGGCCTCCCCGTCATCGTCAAGGTCGAGACGGTCAACCCGATCCGCTCGTTCAAGGGCCGGGGCACGTGGGTGGCGGTCCACGCCCTGGCGGGGGAGCGGTCGATCGGTCCGGATCGGGCGGTCGTGTGCGTATCGGCCGGCAACTTCGGTCAGGGCGTCGCGTTCGCCGCCCGGGCGCTCGGCGTGCCGGCCGTCGTGTTCTGCTCGACCCGGGCGAACCGGACCAAGATCGCCCGGATGCGGGCACTCGGGGCGGACGTGATCGAGGTGGGGGAGGACTTCGACGACGCTCGTGGCGCGTCAGAGGCACACGCGGCGCGGGTCGGGGCGACCCTGCTCGTGGACGGCGAGGATCCACGGATCTCGACGGGCGCGGCGACGCTCGCCCTGGAACTGACCGATGCGGTCGCGGCCGGCCGATTGCCCGCTCCGGCGGTCGTGTCCGTGCCGGTCGGCAACGGGGCGCTGCTCAACGGCGTGGGGTCGTGGCTGCGCGACGCCGCCCCCGAGTGCCGGATCGTCGGCGTGCAGGCCGAACTCGCCGACGCGATGACCCGATCCTGGCGCGCCGGTCGGCCGATCGACACGAAGTCCGCGACGACCTACGCCGATGGCATCGCCTCGCGCGTGGCAATCCCGCGGGCGGTCGAGCTGATGCGTGGCCGAGTGGACGAGATGCTGACCGTGTCCGAAAAGGATCTGCGGACGGCCCAGCTGACGCTCACCGAGGAACTGGGGATCCTCGTGGAGGGCGCCGCAGCGGCCTCGTGGGCCGGATTGCTGGCCGGGCCACGGCCGTCCGGACCGGCCGTCGTCATCGTCCACGGGGAGCAACCTCTGACCTTGTCGGCGCGGTAGGGTTCGGGCGTGGCTGCCGCCCGTCGATGTCTGCCCGAAGACCCCGCCGATCTTGCGCGCTCCCTGGTCCCGCTGACCCTGCTCGCGGTCGCGGCGGCGTTCCCGGACGTGCGCCTGGCGGTGCTCGTCATCCTTGGTACGGGGACGGCCATCGCGATCAATCGCGGCGCGCCCGTGCGTTGGGCGTGGGCCGGCAGCGTGGCCGTCGCGCTCAGCCTGTCGTGGGCCACGTGGCCCGCGCCGCTGTCCGCCGCCGACGGCACCGATTGCACGAACCCGGCCTCGCCGATCGCGACGTGGCGCGCGCTCGAGGCACTGGTCGTGCTGGCGGCCCTGACCGCGCTGGGCGTCGCGCTCAAGGCGAGCCGGGGCTCCCTGTCACTGCGCTGGCCCGCCCGTCGATGGGTGAGCTGGGCGGTCGTCGGGTTCGTGGTCTCGGGGCCAGTGGCGCTCCTGCTCGGACCCGCGTTCGCGCGACCGTTCTTCGGTGACGTGGGCTATGAGCTCGCCGCCGGCGCGCTCATGCCGGCGCTCCTGTTCGCGGTCGCCAACGGGGTGATGGAGGAGGTCATCTATCGGACGTCATCGGGCTGCAGATCCCGTTGATGCTGGCGCTCGGTGTCGGCGGCCTGCTGGCCGTGGCCATCGCCGTTCGGACGAGGTCGCTGCTGATCCCGATCGCCGTCCACGTCGGGCTCGATCTGCCGATCTACTTCGCGCTGGCGTGCTGAGGCGGTTGACGGGTGGTAGGCGTGTTGTAGTATGCGACAACGATGCTGACCGTTCCTGAGGCCGCGCGGCGCGCCGGCCGGAATCCCGAGACCATCCGGCGCTGGATCCGCGAAGGGAAGCTGCGTGCTCGCAAGATCGGGACCCAGCATGTCCTGGAGGAGGCGGATCTCGCCGATCTTCTGTGGGAGTCCGACGACACGGTGCCATTGCCTCCAGAGTGGCAGGAAACCTCGTGGGGCGGCCCGATGCCGGATGTGGTCGCTGCCGTACGTCGATCGCGTCTCGGTCACTGATCTTCGTGCGCTTCGTCATCGACGCGAACGTCTACGTGCAGATGAGCCTCACGGGCGGTGTGCTCGCGCCGCTGGCCGGTCACGACCTGATCGCGCCGCCGATCTTCGGCTCGGAAGTCACGGCAAGTCTCTGCGAGTTGACGTATCGGGGCGAGGTCCCCGTCGGGGTCGCGCGTCGGATCGTGGATGATCTGGCGCGCCCTGTCGTGTCCATCCAGCAGCCCGCCGACATGTATGTGCGAGCCTGGGACCTTGCCCGCTCACTTGGTTGGGCGAAGTCGTATGACGCCGAATACCTGGCGCTCGCCCTGATTCTTGAGATCCCACTGGTGACCATCGACGCGCGACTGCGTCGACGCGCCGGTCACATCGTCGCGATGCCGACTCTGGCCGAGGTTCCAAAAGCGTGACCTGACCGCCCCGATCCGGTTGGACTGAACTTGTCGCCCATATCTACTGCCGATAAGGTGAGTTATGTCTGCAAGCTGGGCGCGGACCAGGTTCCCGTGACAGTACGCGGCCTGCAGTCCGTCTATTCGTTACGACTCATCCTTGGTGCGCTCGTCTTGACGCCTCGCGTCGGCCTCATAAGTGTCGGCGAGATCGGCAAAGATCCGGGCCGTGCGCGGGGATGATGCGGAAAACGCCTCGGACCTGGTCCGATACTGGGCAGCAAGTTCGCGCTCCTGGTCCCCACCCTCGCCGCGAAAGACGACGCCACGGCTGTTGAAGGCCTCGATGCGAAAACCGGTGTCGATGTCGCTGCTTGCCTCGCGCTCGATCAGGTCGCGAACGGCTTCGTGAGGATGAAGGCTATCTGCACCCACCGGGGCATACCAAAGGATGTGGCCGACGCGCTGGTCGCCGGTCGCCGTTCGGCCTTCTGCGGCAAGCCTCGTCCGAACCTTAGTGACCCAACCGTCCAGGCTCGCAGCATCGACATCATTCGCCATCGTCGTGCCAGGGATCGGGCCCGTCCAGCTCCACAAGAGCTTGAGCGCGTGTTCCGCGTAGCGCACGAGCTCCGGATCGGGATCCGCAGGCGCCTCCTCATTGTCCGCTCTGAAGATGAGCATCACTAGCTCGGTGAAGAACCCGGGATCGCGGGCTAATCGCCGATAGAGATGCTTGAGGCCTTCTGGGTCTCGCTCGAGGATCTGAAGGAACACCCACTCCAAGTCTGCAAGCTTCGCCTCATCGAACCCCGCCGCGTCCAGAGCGGCCAAGATCTGCCCAATGTCGTAGTCGAGGCCCGCTGCTTCCTCGGGCCGCGGCGGTAACGTAGACCTCGCCGCGGCGTCGAGGATGAGATATGCGGTGTCTGGGTCAAACGACTCGCCCCTTAGGGTCGCGTGCGTTCCGATCAGCTGGACGGCGCTAAACGTCCGCGCGTGTTCGATCAGTTTCCTGGCCGCCACCCATACGTCCTCTCCTCGTGCGAAGCCACGGAAGTTGTCCCAGTACGTCGCCTCGACCTCGGGCCCAAGCTCCGCCGCGAGCGTCCATGCCTTCGCTTGGTCCGACGCCGCAATCAAGACTCGACCGACGCGATCATTGCCCCACGACTCAGCGTGTGAGCGGACCGCGTCTTCGGCCCAGGTCCAACCGCGCTGGCGACTGCGCGCGAAGAAGTAACCCTGAAGGGCTTCAAGCCGTGATGGTTCTCCGGCCGAACCCCACTTGAGGGCCGCCGGCTCAACGGTGTCGTCGTCGATGTGCGCGATCGCCGCCCCGACCGTGTATGGGTTCGTCGAAGCAGCGACGAGCTCGTCGACCCCGGCCCATCCCTTCTCCTCGAAGATGGCGTCTACGGCCGCGCTTCGTTGCTCCGCCAGCCGACTTTCGTATTCCTGGTAGTTCTGACCACTAACCCGTTCTACGCTTGAATGTGACTCGAAGAGCCAGGCATGCTGGAGCACGGGATCGGTCGGCATGAATCGGGCGCCTGTGACTTCGAGCTTTGCAACCCGATCAGATGACATCGCCCAGTCGGCGGTGGCGTAGGTTCGGTGATGTGCGACCACCTGCCGGGTGCGGTTGCTGAGAATGCGAGCGCCCGCCGGCGTCAGTTGATCGAGGTCGAGGGCATCTAGGCCAGCGAGGATTTGGTCTCCGAGCTCATCGCGGAGATCGTCGACGGCCTCGATGAGGCTGTCCCACCGCGACACGTCGAGCCCGGCATCCGCAAGCAGCCGGCTCAAGATCTCGGCGACCATTGCCCAGTAGTTACTCCGGCTGACGGTGATGTCTCCGGCGGGAGTCCATGTCCTCCATTCGGGCTTCGCGGTTGGCATCGCGATGCCCCCGTTGGTCGGTAGCAGCTTGCGCAGCACCTGCCAGGTCGCGGCTGGGTCCGCCCGTCGAGCAGCATCGATGGCCGCAAGTTGACGGTCGGTGTCAGCGCTCGTCTGCGGATGCCATGGCAGGAAAATCTCGACGAGGGAGCTTGACGGGTTGTTACCGGACTTGATGCCAGGGTCGAGTGCCGCGAGCCGCGTAAGGATCACCGCAACATCCGATAGGTAGTCGGGCGCCCAGGCGAGTCGCTCGAGGGCCCAAAGAAGTCCCGGCAGATGGGTTCTCGGTGTGATCATCGAGCGCTCCTCGACGAAGAGTTGACCGAGGACGGGCCTCGGACCCTCCAGACCCCTCGAGACGCCGTCCAAGAATGCCGTCGGCGCAGCCTCGGCGAGCCACGGGAGCTGATCCTCGAGGGTCGCCCACTTCTCGCCGGTAGTGTCGTCATTGGCGTCACGAAGGAGCTGGACTACTACGACCGAAGCTACCTCCGCCCCGCTACGGCCTCGCGGCAGGTTCCCGAACTCGGGCTGTGAACCGAACATCGCGAGGTTCTGAGCGAATGCCCGTCGGAGCTCGTCCGAGTGTGGTCGCCTCTTGCCCTTCACCAGCGCAAGCCAGCGTTCGTCAGGAGGCAGATCCAACGCTGGATCGCGCGCGCCGAGCACCTCCACCACCTCGTCGATGAACGTGGTCCATTGACCGTGGTGCGCGAGGTGCACGATCTGGGCCCACGCATCCAGCGGTGCCCTGACCGACCACTTCGTGTTCGTGAGCCGAACCGGGGCGTCGCCCATCTGGCTCAATCGCAATAGGCCGGCCTGCAACTCCGCATACGGCATGCCCGCCAGCCGCTCGAGCGCGGTCTTATCTTCGTTGGCTTCCTCGTCCCAGCGTCCGGCGAAGAGAGCCGGCACCAGAAATCGCGCGTACTTCGGGTCGGCCCATTCCGCGACAGTCGGCGCATCCGAGATCCGCCTCCGCAATGCACCGAGACGACCGCCGGAGGCCCGAACGGCGGCTTCCGCCCTGGCGAACTCGACGCCCATCTCCTGCAGAGCCGCGGTGAGTTCCGAGTTCACCCCCGCCGGAAGCTCGAGGTCGATACGACCAGGTTGCTGCGGAACGACCGCTTCAATGACGATGTGGCCACGTCGAAGGGCGTTCGGGATGGCTGGAGCCGTGAATGTTGGGATCAGGATCATCGGCGGGTCTTCGATGGTCGCGAGCTCGTTCCACGCACCGGGCCCGTGAACGACGACGGCGCGCTGGATCGCGGACGCGTGAGCATCGCTGGCGAGAAGTGCTGCGGCGACGAACGCGAGGCCCTCGTCGCCCGAGTTCGCATGGATCGAGTGGTAATCGGCCGGTATCTCGACCCAGCCCCTGACGATAGCCGCCTGTGCTTCCCGGGCGCCGAGAGCCAGACGCGTCGTTCCCGTGTACCGCCAGAAGGTCCCCCGCCAGTCGTCCCACCACGCTTCAAGCGTCTGCGCTTCTCCGAGACCGGCCTTGTCCATGACCTCGGCGAGCCACAACCGGGCAACGGGAGCCTTCTCGAGCCAGCTCTCCAGGTCGCTCGCGGTCCAAACCTCGACTCCTGCCCAGTTGCCTTCCTTGCGTTTCTCATCTAACCAGTCGTCTCGGTTGTTCCAGTGTCTCGGCGTCACGAAGACGAACGTCGAAGCCATGCGAATGGCTTCGTCCGTCGCGTCGGTTCGCTTCCTGTAGTCGCGTTGGGCCTTGTCAGCGACCGGTCCGGCGCCCCACTCCCAGAAGGATTGACCGGACGGGACACGGAAGTTCCCTTCCGCCACGTTCACGACGCCGTCCCACCCAGGCGTGTTGCCGGCCTTGCCTACGGGGATCCGCAGTCCGGTCGGGCTCGCTGTCTGGAGGATCAACTTCTGAACGAGCCGTCCCAGCTCGGACTCGGCTGCGAGTGATTGTGCCCAGAGGTTCAGGTCCTCGGCGTCAGGAAAAAGGGAGAACATGGGCATCAGACGCTCGGCGCCGAGCTAATTCGCACGATGCCATGTGGGTCGCTTGTTGCGCGATCCGCGAGCCTAAGCCTAAGGGCCCGCCACGCGCGCTCGGCGCCGCCGCAGGGTCCATTCACGACGCTTCCTCACCGTATGACGCGTGCGACTCGGCGACGTTTGCGAACTCGATACCTCTCGAGGATCTCTCGGTACGGCTCAAGAAGAAGTCCCGTGTCGGGGCGTCCATGAAGTAGACGTAGCAGCCGCGGAGGCTACGGGTCAGCAGGACGCGGTAGGTGCTCTTGACGTAGCGGATGAACTCGGTCTCGGTGACGCCGCGGCGGACTACGCGGTCGTGCCACTGGTCGCGCTGGCCGACCCGTCCCCCGTCCATCGGCCGGTAGACGAGGTCGGGACCGACGATCACGCCGACGTAGTCGAACTCGAAGCCCTGCGCGGTGTCGACGCAGCCGACCTGGTCGATCCCGGCCTTGTCGCTCGCCCAGAAGTCGGACTTCGGGATGCCGGCGCCGAGCCGTCCGACGCCGTCCCTGGCATTCCACGGCATCGACCACTCCCCCACCCTGACGTCCGGCATCCGTGGGCTAGTACCGGTAGAGCGATGCGACGAATGGCGTCCGGTTGAACATCATCAGGGCCAATGGCAGCCCGATCACCGTAAGTTGGATGAGCCAGGCCGCTGCCATCCAGAGACCCGACGCCCACCAGCCGACGATGACGAACCAGAGCCCTCGGATGGGCCACCCGACTTGCGGCCGACCCCGCTGTGAGATCACAGTCGTGCCATCGGCGTCCTGGCCCATCGTCCAAGTCCTCGTCCGCGGGCGCAGGGTCAAGATCGATGGCAAGCGGTTGATCAACCAGATGCCGAGCGGAATGCCAACGATCGTGATGAGCGCGAACCACGCCACAGCGACGACGATGCCCGACGCCCACCAGCCGATCAGAAGCCACCAGATGAATCTGACCAACAGATTCGGACCGTGCGAGCGCTCGACGACCAGCGTCATGTCCCCTCCCGAACCCGACGCGCCGTTGACGGCGGGTCCCTATCGGTTGATCCGCGGTTGACTATAGACCACCCAGCCCGTGCCGACGGAGCCCTTCGAGCTCGGACGACGCCTCATGACGGGCTGCCTGACGCACATCATCGGAATTGGCGTTCCTGGGCGTCTCTGATCGCCCGGACGACATCGATCGGCAACTCGACAACGATGACTTCGACTTCGAGGTCCCG
>JAABUN010007799.1_pt1 | contig 11308 bp, 8 predicted proteins | sample 5559311 | NCBI WGS metagenome assembly JAABUN01 (sample SAMN10711877, study PRJNA513370) | rock metagenome | isolation source: Antarctica rocks | place: Antarctica: Victoria Land, Siegfried Peak sud | reverse complement strand
CCGGCCGAGCGCTTCCTGCGCGGCACCGGCGCTGACGTGCAGTTCGTCCCCGCCGACTTCCGGCGCTTCAGCCGGCTCTACGAGCACGTCCCGCCCCGCGTGATGGCCACGGTCGCCACGCCCCCGGACGCCGACGGCTACCTGAGCCTGTCGCTGCACGCGGGAGCCTCGGTCGACGAGCTGCACCGCTGCGGCGCCGATCCCGAGCGGGTGCTGATCGTCGAGGCCAACGCCGCCTTCCCCCGGACGTTCGGGGTCCTCCCGGAGCACCCCCACCGGCTCCACGTCGACGAGATCGACATCCTCGTGGAGGGCGATCGGCCGCCCCTGGTCATCGCCGACGACGTCCCGACCGAAGCCGACACCGAGATCGCCCGCTTGGCAGGCGGCTTCATCACCGACGGGTGCACCATCCAGACCGGCATAGGCGGCGTGCCCAACGCGGTGGCCACGCTGCTCGCGGACGGCCCGGGGGGCGACTACGGCGTCCACTCCGAGATGTTCACCTCCGGCCTCATGCGCCTGCACCAGGCCGGCAAGGTCACCAACGCCCACAAGGGCCGGTACGTCGGCTGCTCTATCGCGACCTTCGCCGCCGGCGTCGCCGAGCTCTACGCCTTCCTCGACGACAACGAGGACGTCCGCTTCCTGCCGGTCGAGGTGGTCAACGCGCCCGATGTCATCGCCGCCAACTCCCGGATGGTCATGGTCAACGCCGCCGTGGCGGTCGACCTCGCCGGGCAGGTGGTGGCCGACACCGCCGGCGGACGCCAGTACTCCGGCATCGGCGGCGCCGAGGACTTCACCATGGCCTCGGGTCTGCAGAACGAGGACCGCTCCCTGCTCTGCCTGCCCTCGACGGCCACGGTCGCCGGCGACACCGTCTCCCGGCTGGTCGTCGGCCACCCGCAGGGGACGATCATCACGACGCCGCGACACCAGGTCGACGTGATCATCACCGAGTACGGCGCCGCCGAGCTGCGCGGGCTGACCGTGCCGGAGCGCGCCCGGGCGCTGGCCGCGATCTCCCACCCTGACTTCCGCGACGAGCTGACCGAGGCAGCCGTCGGGTTCGGCAGCTGACCTCCCGCTCGTCGACGCCGGCCCGCCCCGGCTGGCTCAGGTGTCGCCGGTGCTGCTGACGACCCGACCACCGAGCTGGGTGCGGACCAGCTCGAGGGCGGCGTCCTCACCGCGGGGCGCCGCTGCCTGCGGAGGCGCGTCCGGGTCGTCGGGCACGGCCTCGTCGCCGGGGGCGAAGTCGTACGGCGGTGGGGGCTCCACCGGACCGCCGACCGGCCGGGCAGGCGCCGCGGTGTGGCCGCCGAGGCTCTCGTGGAGCACGCAGCGCAGGTCGAGGTCGGCGCCGAGCGTCTCCTGGAGGGACTCGCGCAGGACGTCCGGCCCGGTGCTGGCCTGGAACTGCCGCAGGATCGGGGCGTGCTGGAAGGCGAGCACCAGGGTGCGGCCCTCCAGCTGAGCGACCTGGGCGTCCGCGAGCTGCGCGTGGGCGGTGCGCTTGCGCGACTTCACGGCGGCGAGCACCTGGTCCCAGGCGGTGCGCAGGCCCGCGGCGTCGAGGCCGCCCGGCGCGGCGGGCGGGCCGGGTGCTGGCCCAGCCGCAGCCACCGGCGGGGCAGCAGAGGCGGTCGGCGCGACCGGGCGACGGCCGCCGGGTGTCGCCGGAGTGGGCCAGCCCGGCTCGGCGGGCGCCGCCGGGGACGGCGCGGGTGCCGCTGCGGTGGGGGCGTCCGGGCGCGGCGCGGCGGCGGCCGACGGGCCGCTCGGCGCCGGGCGGTCCGCGCCGGACGCTCCCGAGCCGTCGGGGGCGGACGCGCGGCCGGGGGCGGTGGCCGGCGGGGCGGTGGTCGCCGCGGGCGACGGGGCCGGCGCGGTCGCCGCGGGCGGGCTCGTGGGCGCTGCCGGCGGCGCTGCAGGGGCAGCCGAGGGTCCTGCAGCCGGCGGGCCGGCGGGCGGCGGTGCCTGGGGAGCGGGCGGAGGCACGGCCTGAGCCGCCGGTGCCTGAGCAGCCGCTGGCCGTACGGCCTGAGCCGCCGGAGCAGTAGCCGGACGGCCGCCTTGCGGCTGCCCGCCGCCGGCGGGCGCGCCGGCGATGTCCAGCCGCCGCTCGAGCCGCTCGAGGCGGGTGAGCAGCGCGGCGTCGTCTCCCGTGGCCGCCGGGAGCAGCACGCGGGCGCAGACCAGCTCGAGCAGGAGCCGGGGGGCGGTCTTGCCGCGCATCTCGACCAGCCCGGCGTGGAAGAGGTCAGCGGCCCGCGACAGCCCCGCGGTGCCCATCGCGACCGCCTGCCGACCCATCCGCTCGAGCTGGTCGTCCGGGCAGTCCAGCAGCCCGGAGGACCCGGCGTCGGGGACGGCGTCGAGGATCACCAGGTCGCGCAGCCGCTCCAGCACGTCGGTGGCGAAGCGCCGGGGGTCGTGGCCTCCCTCCATCACCTGGTCGAGCAGGCCGAAGACGCCCGCGGCGTCGTGGGCGGCGAAGGCGTCGACGATGCCGTCCAGCAGCGTGTCGGGGGTGACCCCGAGCAGCGCCGCCGCTCCCTCGCGCGTGACTCCCTCCGGACCGGCCGACGCGAGCACCTGGTCGAGGATCGACAGCCCGTCGCGCGCCGAGCCCGCGGCGGCCCGCACGACGAGCGGCAGCACCGTCGGGTCGACCGAGATGCCCTCCGCCGCGACGACCTTGGAGAGCAGCTCGGTGAGCGCCTTGGGCGACATGAGGCGGAACGGGTAGTGGTGCGTGCGCGAGCGGATCGTCTGCAGGACGTTCTCCGGCTCGGTGGTCGCGAAGACGAACTTCACGAAGTCCGGCGGCTCCTCGACGAGCTTGAGCAGCGCGTTGAACGCCGCCGTCGTGACCATGTGGGCCTCGTCGATGATGTAGACCTTGAAGCGGCTCGACACCGGGGCGAAGAAGGCCCGCTCGCGCAGGTCGCGGGCGTCGTCCACGCCGTTGTGCGACGCCGCGTCGATCTCGATGACGTCGAGCGAGCCGGGCCCGTTGGGCGCCAGCGCCACGCACGAGTCGCACACCCCGCACGGGTCGGGCGTCGGCCCCTGCTCGCAGTTGAGCGAGCGCGCCATGATCCGCGCGCTGGAGGTCTTGCCGCAGCCGCGCGGTCCGCTGAACAGGTAGGCGTGCGAGATCCGGTCGTTCGCGAGGGCCTGCCGGAGCGGGTCGGTGACGTGCGACTGCCCCATGACCTCGGCGAAGCTGGCCGGGCGGTACTTGCGGTAGAGCGCCAGGCTCACGGTCGGCCTCCTCGCCACGGTGCGTCGAGCGGGGGGACGCGGTCGCACCCACGCAGGCGACCCCCCGCACACCCGCTCAGAGCTCGCCTGCCCTTGCTGCCTTCCGGCCCTGGGGGAGTTCAGCGAGATGGGCGCCGCACGAGGGGTCTGCCGAGCACCCTACCGGTAGGCACCGACGAGCGTGCCGGGCGGACAGGACCGGATCGGGCGCTCCCGCAGGGCCTCGCCGGCCCGGGCCCGGGACAGGTTCGCCTCGATCCGCGAGTCGGCCGTCACGGCGGACCGCTCGCCCAGCACGCAGGACCGCTGGGGCTCCGGGAGCCGGTCCAGCGCCGGCACGGCGTCCGCCGACAGCTCGGCGAGGTACTGGCCGTCGAGGTCGCCGGTCAGAACGAACCGCTCGACGTTGCGCTCGGCGATCCGGGCGTCGGGGTCGGCGAGGGCGAAGACCAGCAGCCCGACGGCGGCGCTGAGCGCGAGCGCCCTCGGGAGCCAGACCGCTCGGGGTCGCGTCAGCGCCCCGAGCACGAGCAGCAGCACCACGGCGAGCCAGCCGATGGCCCCGTCGACCGACAGGCGCAGCCGGGTGAAGCCGTACTGCTGCTCGTACAGCCCGAGCCGCCGCGACGCGGAGGCGAGCACCACGAGGGTCAGCAGGCACAGGACACCGAGCAGCACCTGGCGCAGCCGCCGGCTCCCCGGGGTCGACGGCGCGAGGCGGGACGCCACGGCGATGACGCCGAGCGTGAGGACGGCTGCGGCGACGAGCTGGCCGAACCCCTCCCTCGCGTGCTCGGCGTAGGTCAGGTCGGACGTCGCCAGCACGTGCGCGCGGCCGCCGAACAGCACCGTCAGCTGCACCGCGACGAAGGCCGCGAACAGCAGGTCGAGCAGGACCAGCGGCAGCACCCACTCGACGGGACGCAGGACCCGTCCGGCGTACGGGGCGCGGGCCGAGGTCGTCGGCGGTGCCGACGCCACGCGCACAGCCGCGCCGACCAGCACGGCGACGGCGAGGGCGACGGCAGTGCGGGCGACCAGCGTGTCGCCGGGTGCCGGCGGAACCAGCCGCCCGAGGAGCTCCCCGAAGGCGGCGTCGGCGGTGGCGAACAGCGCGCCGAACACGACGAGCAGCGCGGCGGCGACCCCGGCCCCCCGCAGCACCGGCAGCAACGCCGAACGGCGCTCCGCGGCGAGCAGCGCCGGCACGGCGCGGGCCAACCACGGTGCCGCTGGCCACCAGCGCAGCGGTATGGCCACCGCCCCGCGCACCACCGCCACCCAGCCGTCGGCGCCGCTGAGCAGCAGTGACCAGCTCGCGGCAGCCCCGAGCACGCAGAGGCTGAGGAGCCAGGCCGCGTCGCGCAGCACCGCCACGAGGACCAGCCCGACCGCGACCGCGCCGAACGCGGCGCCGAACGGCGTCCGCAGCCGGGCCCCGGGGGGTGCGGCGGCGGCGATGCCGAGGGCGGTGACGACCGTCCCGACGCCCAGCCGGTGGTCGGGGACGAGCGTGGCCGCCAGCAGGCCGGCGGCGAGCGCGCGGCCGAGGACGGGCAGCGGGGCCGGCGGGAGCGGGGGACGTACCGGACCTGCGGCGGGCGGCGGCGGGGGCGGCGGCGCCCAGGGCGGTGGGCCGGGGGGTGGCGGGGGCGGGGGTCCCGGGGGTGGCGGTGCGGGCGGAGCCGGGGGGGCGGTCGTCGGCATGCGGGGTCCTTTCCGGAGGCGAGCGAGGGACAGGGGGTCGCGGGCACGCCGGCAGAGCGCACGAGCGACCAGCGCAGGTGCGGGCGCAGGGAGCGGAGTCGGGAGCCGGGAGCCGGGTCAGTCCGGCGGCACACCCGGTAGTTCGACGACCATCCGGCACCCGGGGCCCGGTTCGGCGGGCTCGACGCGGATCGTGCCGCCGTGCAGGTCGACCACCCACCGGGCGATGGCGAGGCCGAGACCGGTCCCGCCGTCGGAGCCGCTGCGCGCGTGGTCCACGCGGGCGAACCGCTCGAAGACGCGCTCCCGGTCCGCGGCGGGGATGCCAGGCCCGGCGTCGGTGACCACCAGGGCGACTCCGGCGGGCGTACGGCCGGCGCTGACCTCGACGGTGCTGCCCGACGGGCTGTGTCGCATCGCGTTGTCGAGCAGGTTGGCGAGGACCTGGTGGACCCGCTCCGGGTCCACGAACGCGGCGAGCTCCGACGGCTCGACCCGGGCCGTCACGGTCACGTCGCGGTCGGCCACCTCGGCCTCCCGCACGGCCTGGTCGAGCAGCGGAGCGAGGGGTGTGCGACGGCGCTCCAGCGGCACGACCCCCGACTCGAGGCGGGAGAGGTCGAGCAGCTGGGTCACCAGCCGGCCGAGCCGGCGGGTCTGGGCGAGCGCGGTCTCGAACGTCTGCGGGTCCGGCGTCGCGACGCCGTCGGCGAGGTTCTCGAGGAGGGCCTGCAGGGCAGCGATCGGCGTACGGAGCTCGTGGCTGACGTCCGCGACCAGGCGACGCCGCTGGGCGTCCACCTCGGACAGGTCGGCCGCCATGCGGGTGAAGGCCCTCGCCAGCTCGCCGACCTCGTCGCGGGAGGTGGCCGTGACCCGCGCGCTGTAGTCGCCGCCGGCCATCGCCTCGGCGGCCGCCGCCATCTCCCGCAGCGGCGAGGTCATGCCGTGGGCGAGCAGCTGCACGAGAGCCAGGGACAGCGCGGCTGCGAGCAACCACCGGGTGGCTGCTGCGATGTCGAGCGCGAGGCCGATCTCGTTGACCAGCAGGGTCATCGCGACCGCGACGAGGATGACCGCGCCGAACTTCACCTTGATGCTGCGCACCCGGTCGAGCGGCCTCATGCGCGGTCCGCCTCGAGCGCCTAGCCGACGCCGTGCACGGTGCGGATCAGGTCGTCGCCGAGCTTCCGGCGCAGCGCGCGCACGTGGCTGTCGACGGTGCGCGTACCGCCGTGGCCCCAGCCCCAGACGTCGACGAGCAGGCGGTCCCGGGTCAGCACCGTGCGCGGCTGCTCGGCGAAGCGGAGCAGCAGCGCGTACTCCGTGGGGGCGAGGTGCACCGGCTCGCCGGACAGGCGGACGAGCCGGGCGCCGGTGTCGACCTGCACGTCCCCCAACCGCAGCTCGGCAGCTGGTTCGAGCTGCTCGGTCCGCTCGGCCCGCCGGAGCAGCACCTGCACCCGCGCCACCAGCTCGCGCGGGCTGAACGGCTTCGTCATGTAGTCGTCCGCCCCCACGCCCAGCCCGACGAGCAGGTCCGTCTCGTCGGTGCGAGCCGTGAGCATGAGCACCGGCACGTGGCGATCCCGCTGCACCCGACGGCAGACCTCGAGGCCGTCGAAGCCCGGCAGCATGAGGTCGAGCACCACGAGGTCGGGCCGCACCCGCTCGCACAGCTCCACCGCGCTCGGGCCGTCACCCGCGACGCTGACCTCGTAGCCCTCGGCGCGCAGCCGGTCGGCCACGGCGCCCGCGATCGCCGCCTCGTCGTCGACCACGACGACGTGCCGCCGTTCCGGTGTGCTCACGGGACGGAGGCTAGGGCGGCGAGGTGCAGGTCCGGGGCGGCTGAGGTGAGGGAAGTGTGAGGGCGCGTCGCCGGGCTCCGCTAGGATCGTCGGCGGAGGATTCGCCTAGTTGGCCTATGGCGCACGCTTGGAAAGCGTGTTGGGGGCAACCCCTCGCGAGTTCGAATCTCGCATCCTCCGCCACGAGGTGCACGAAGGCCGGTCACGCTGCTGCGGAACCGGCCTTCGTGCGTCCCTGGGGTGACGGCGGCCTCGCGGCATCCTCGGCAGGCCCGCGCGCCGCGGCGTGTCGCTCCACGGGAAGTGGCGATCTCGCAGGCTCAGGGCCGGGCCATGATCCCCACATCCCTTCCCGCGCGCCGCTGCGGTCCGCCGGCGCCCGCCACCGCTGTGCCGGCCTCGCCACCGAAGCGTCACGAGACCGCCGGAAGACACGTGCCCGCGTCGCCGTCGCCGGTCGACCCGGCCTGGCAGGCTGACGGCATGGGCCGCCCGGACGACTCCTTCGTCGACGAGCCGCGGGACGACAGCGAGCCGCGCCTGTCCCGGCCTCGGCCTCGGCGACGGCCCCGCCGCGGGTCCCGCCGGCTGGGACGCCAGGCCGCGTCCGGCGCCGGCAAGCTCTCCCGCAGCGGCGTGCAGCGCGTCCGCGCCGCCGCGCGAGCCGACGGCGCGGACCGGAGCGGGCTGTCCTCGCTCATCAGCGTCCACGCGCTGCACGCCGCGGGCGACGCCCTGGTCGCGGTGGCACTCGCGGGCACGCTGTTCTTCTCCGTCCCCATCGGCGAGGCCCGCAGCCGGGTGGCCCTCTACCTGCTGCTGACGATGCTGCCGTTCTCGCTGCTCGTCCCGATCGCTGGTCCGCTGCTCGACCGCTTCCCGCACGGCCGCCGGACGGTGCTCGCGGTCACGACCGGCGCTCGCGGCCTGCTCACCTGGGTGATGGCAGGCGTCGTCGCCGGGTTCGCCCTCTACCCGCTCGCGCTCGTGGTGCTCGTCCTGTCGCGGGCGTACGGCGTCGCTCGCGCCGCCGCGGTCCCCCGCGTCCGGCCGCCGAGCGTGGGGCTCGTCTCGACCAACGCGCGGCTCAACGTCGCGGCGGTGACGGCGGGCGCCGGGGCGGCTGCGATCGGCGCCGGCGTCTCCGCGCTGGCCGGCTCCGGGATGGTGCTGCGGATCGCGTCTGTCGTGCTGCTGCTGGGCGCTGTGCTGTCGCTGCGACTGCCCGAGCACGTCGACGAGCCGATCGCGCCCGCCGACGAGGCGTCGGCACCCGTGCGGTTCCGGATCACCCGGGCGGCAGCGCTCGTGACCGGGCCCTTCGCGGCGGCCCTCGCCCTGCGCGCGGTCGCGGGCCTGCTCACCATCTTCCTGGCGTTCCTGCTGCGGGCCGAGGGCGCGCCCACCGTCCTCGTCGGCGCGATCGTCGCCGCTGCGGCGATCGGCCAGCTCGCCGGCACGGGGGCGGCGGCCCGCCTGCCGGAGCAGCGTTCCCGCCTGCTCGCCGCGATCGCCCTGACGCTGCCCTTCCTCACCTGCCTGCTGGCCGCAGTCACGTCCCAGGACGTCTGGTACGTCGCGGCCGCGGGCGCCACGGGGGTCTCGGTGTCACTGTCGAAGTTCGCGCTCGACGCCGCCGTGCAGCAGCACGTCACACCGCGCTCGATCAACAACGCCTTCTCCCGGTCGGAGACCGGCCTCCAGCTGGCCTGGGTGCTGGGCGGCGCGCTCGCACTGGTCCTCCCGACCAGCGCGACCGTCGGCTTCGCCGTCGCCGCTGCGCTTCCCGTCGCGGGCGTGCTCCTCGCCCGGCAGCTCGCGGTCCGTGCGAGCGCCTAGGCGCCGCGTCCCCTGGCCGTCTTGAGCGCCGTGCGGCCCTCGTCAGCGGCGGGTCGGCCCGCCTCGGCTGGAAGGCTGACGGGCCGACGGGCTGACGGGCCGACGGGCCGACGGGCCGACGGGCCGACGGGCCGACGGGCCAGCACCGATCCGGGTCCGCCCCTCGACAGCAAGGCTGCCGAGGTGGAGTACGCCGCGAGGAGCTGGTCGGGCAAGACCGGGGTAGCGCCGTCCGCACATCCGCGCACAGCACGCCTCGCCATGTTCGCGTCGGATCCACAGCACCAGAGCGCTGGGGATCCATCGCGGAGGCCAGCGAGCCGTACGACTGGGCAGCGTGTCGGGCGTCAGAGCACCCGGAGGCCGCGTCAGGCCTGGTCGCGCTGGGCCTTGAGCAGGTCTCGGATCTCCTGGAGGAGGACGACGTCCTCGGACGGCGCCTGCACCTCCGGCTCCACGCCGTCCTTGCGTCGCTGCATGAGCGCGGTGACCGGCCGGACGACGGCGAAGTAGGCCACCGCGGCGACGATCACGAAGTTGATGAGCGCGTTGATCGTCGAGCCGATGACGATGCGGCTGCCGTTGACCGTCAGGCCCGCCCGGCCGAAGTCCGGGATACCGCCGACCGCGCCGATCAGACCGCCGATGAAGTCCGTCGCGAAGGCGGACACCACCGCGCCGAACGCCGCCCCGATGACGACCGCGACGGCGAGATCGACGACGTTGCCGCGGAGCAGGAAGTCCTTGAAGTCCTTGACCACATCAGACTCCACCCGTGAGCGCCGCCACCACAGCCGCGTCGCCGCCCGTGAGAGCGAGCTGGTGCACGGTCCAGGTCGCCACCCCGCCCGAGGTGAACGGGTCCTCGGCGAGCAGCGCGTCGACCGCCGCCCGGTCGGCGAGGCGGGCCAGGACGAAGCCCCCGGTGCGTGGAACGAGCCGGCCCCAGGCGACGAAGCGCCCCGCGTCGCGCTGGCGCTCCAGATGGGCGACGTGCGCGGCCAGGAGGGCGTCGACCTCCGGCTCCGGTCGGACGTACGTCGTCATCAGCATCCACAGCGGCTCGGTCACGACAGCAGTGTGCCCTCCGGTCAGCTGCCACCGGCCGACAGGCGCCATCCCGGGTCTGCCACGCTCCGGTCCGGGAGCAGCGTGCGAGGGTAGGCCGACCACCGGGGCGGCGACCGCCCGCCGAGGGACGACGAGCAGGAGGACGGCGTGATCGGGTTCATCGTGGCCGGGCTGATCATCGGGGCGCTGGCGCGTCTGATCAAGCCGGGAAAGCAGCACCTCAGCCTCCTGGCCACGCTCCTCCTGGGACTGGCCGGCTCGGTGATCGGCGGCCTTCTTGCGCAGCTGCTCGGCACCGGCGGCATCTTCGAGCTCAACGTGATCGGGTTCGTCCTGGCTGTCGTGGCCGCGGTCCTGCTCATCGGCGTCGCCGAAGGCATGTCCTCCAAGAAGCACAGCTGATCCAGCGCTGGAGCGCACGCACGGTCCCCGCGTGAGGGAATCCGCTGCGGGGGAGGACCGTCGCGTGGCTTAGCCCGCACCACAACCCTCGCCGCAGCCCGGTCCGCCCGCCGGCCCGCGCCCGGTAGCGCCGCGCTTCCGCTCGGTGCTGCTGCGCCGCTCGGCCGTACCGCTCGGCGAGGACCCGTTCGTACGATGGGGCGCCCGTGCCTGGGCCGCCGTCGGCATGCTGCTGGTCGCCTACCTGCTGGTGCGGCTCATCGACGTGATCAGCGTGGTGCTGACCCCCCTGCTCGTCGCGGGGATCATCGTCTTCCTGCTCAACCCGGTCGTGTCGCTGCTGCACCGCCGTGGCGTGCCGCGCCTGCTGGGCACGACCGTGGCGTACCTCGTCGTGCTGGGCGGGCTGATCGGCGGGAGCCTGTGGCTGGCCGTGCCGCCGCTCGTCGAGCAGGTACGCAACGCTGTCGAGGCGCTGCCCACGGACCTCGCCGGCGTCGAGGCGCAAGCCGAGGAGCTCGCGCGGGAGTTCGGTGTGGACGTCGACGTCGACGTCACCGAGGTGCAGGGGTGGATCGTCGACAACCGCGAGGCGCTGCTGGGCTCGCTGACCGGTGTCGGGGCCGCCACGGCCGATCTGCTCGTGGTGCTGGCGCTGAGCCTCATCGGGCTGGTGGCGGCGTTCTACCTGCTCGTCGACCTCCCGCGGCTGCGGCGGGTGGCCGTCGCGGTGGTGCCGCCGGCCCGACGGGAGGAGGCGGGCACCCTCGGCATGGAGGTCGCCGGCACCGTCGGCGGCTTCCTGCGCGGGCAGATCCTCGTCGCGGCCTTCGTCGGGGTGGCGACCACCCTCGCGATGCTGCTGCTCGGCCTGCCGCTCTGGCTGTTCGTGGGCCTGGTCGCCGGCATCACCAACCTGGTGCCGTTCGTCGGTCCGTTCGTCGGTGGCCTGCTCGCGATCAGCATCGCCCTCGCCAACGGCGAGCCCCTGCTGGCGCTCTGGGTGTTCCTGGCCATCGTGGCCATCCAGCAGGTCGAGAGCTCGATCGTCGCGCCCCTGGTCGTCGGTCGCACCGTAGAGCTCCACCCGCTCGTCGTGCTGCTGGCGGTGCTCGTCGGTGGGAGCATCGCCGGCATCCTCGGGCTGCTCGTCGCGGTGCCGCTGGCGGCCAGTGCGCGGGTGCTGTTCCGCCACTTCTGGTTGG
>JAABUN010007798.1_pt1 | contig 11308 bp, 10 predicted proteins | sample 5559311 | NCBI WGS metagenome assembly JAABUN01 (sample SAMN10711877, study PRJNA513370) | rock metagenome | isolation source: Antarctica rocks | place: Antarctica: Victoria Land, Siegfried Peak sud | reverse complement strand
ATATTGCAAGAGTGCTATCGCACATATCAGGTCTTCTCCTCTTGTTTTTGTTTGGTCACAAAATTTTAGGAGAAGACTTTTCTGTTTTCAAATATCAAACTTTATAACTGGCAACTTGGGTTAATTAAGAGGTTAATAAAATTGTAAAAGTAACAAAATCCCTTTCGGAAAAATGACTAAACGACTCTGCACTGGAAGTGCAGAGGTTTGAAAAAGGAACGCGAATAAAATTCGCTTGATTGTTTTTTTCCGATAAAGAAAAGAAAGCATAATAAATTCTTGCAATGAAATTGCAAGGTTTTGACCTGCGTGTTTCAAAGAATAAAAAGAAAGATTAAATCAGCGTTGGTATTTCGTTATTAATCCTTTCGCACCAACCGCCCAGCCATATTTTTTCGTCATAAAAAGCCCGTAGAGATTTTCTTTTGTTCCGCTGTCTTGCTTTATCCAGGTTCTGCCTTTGTCGGACGAGCGCAAAATTGTTCCGCCATAGCCGACAATCCAACCGTTTTTATCGTCGGCAAAGTTCACACGCAAAAACGTACTTGGAAAATTCGTTTTAATCGTTTCCCAAGTTTTGCCACCGTTCTCGGTTCGCAAAATCGTGCCTTTCCCGCCGACGACATAGCCTTCAACGGAATCTCTGAAATCTACATTATAAAGTGCCTTGTCGGTTCCCGATTTTTGAATTTGCCAATTTACGCCGCCGTCGTATGTAATCAAAATCAATCCTTTATCGCCGACAATCCAGCCGCGCGAACTGTCAACGAAATCCAGGTGATACAATTCCGTTTTTGAAGGAACGAGAATTCGAGACCAGGTTTCGCCGCCGTCCTCTGTCCGCATTACAAGCGAATCAACCACATCTCCGTCCTTATTGAGCAATGAGCCGACAATCAGACCGCGTTTTTTATCGGCGTAACGAATGCTCAAGAATTCCGGCTTTAAATTTTTGAAATCACTCGCCTTGTAAATTTTTGTCTCCCGCCAACTGCGCCCGCCGTCATCGGTCAGGAACATTTTTTTTCCCGCCACAACGTATCCGTTATCGCTGTTCCGAAAGTATATTTCGTTTATGTCTTCTTCCGTATTAACGAACTGTTTTTCCCAACTCTTTCCGCCGTTGGTTGTAAAAGTAAAATAACCTTTGTCACCGGCGACAAAACCGCGCTCGGCGGAGGTGAAAAACACGGCAATCAAATCGCCCGCCGCATCGCTTTTAACAGTTTTCCAAGCGTTTTGCGCCTTGATAAATGGCACGGCACAAAGAATTATAAAAGAAAATAAAAATACTTTTTTCCAAACAGACACTTGCTCTCTCCTCCGATAACTTCCAAAAAATAAGATGGCGCGAACGAATAAAATAAACTTTATTCGCTCAAATGTCACCTTGAAATAAGGGATGAAAGATGAAATTTGAGGGATGAAATGAAATTTCTATATTTTTATCTTTCTTATTTCAAATTTCATCCCTCAAGTCTCATCTCTATTTAGTTATCCGGTAAACATTGCCCTTCCAAACAACCACAACCTGTTCGCCGAGCGCGAAAAATTGCGCGAGCGCGGTTTCTTTTTTGATTAAATCAAAGAATTCGCTGCTTGCAAATGTGAGTTTGATTTCTCGAAGTTTAGCTTCTTCTTTGAATTCAGAATCAATCCACACATCGTTTTCCAGATAAAAAGTTTTCGCGCCGACCTTTTTGACCGTTCCGGTTTTGATAACTTCATCGTCTTCGGCAGCGGCGGTTGTTTGCAATTGCCGTTTTTTAGCGTCTTTGCTGGCTTGAACCGCGCTTTTTCCGGTTGTCGTTTTGGCGAGCGGTTCGGGTTTTGCCGGAGATTTTCTCGCAATGCTTCTGTTGTTTAACGGAAGGTTAGAGACGACCGTATTTGAAGTGTCGTTCATTTGCAAATTAGAAATTCTTCTATTTTCTTTCTCGCTGCCGTCCGTTGCCAAATATGAAGTATAAGGCGTAACGATTCCGTAGCGCGTTCCCAAATCAACCACTTCGTCGCGCAATTCCTTTTGTTCGCCGTTTGAACGAATTTGCTCCATCAGCCAACCAACGCGGCGCGTTGCCCAGAGGCGCGGTAAAAAATCGTTTTTCTCGGCACGCATCGGAAAATCAAGATTTGCATAATTGAAAGTTCTGGTTTGTTTGCCGGTTTTCCCTTTCAAATGAAGAGTTATATTTTCAATGTCGCTCGTGTTTTTATAACGTCCGATTAAAGATAATTGAGTGCCTTTGAAAATATCCGTTAAATTTCGCGGATAAAGTAAATCCGTCTGCACAACTCCGAAATCCATTTCCAAATTGGTTAGAACAGGCGAATTAACCTTCGTGAAAAAGTTTGAAACTTTTATTTCCAAATCTTCCTTCGGCTCGACATAATCAGCCGCGCCGGAATTTTCCGCCGCGAGTTTATCAAGAAGTCTTGTATTGACATCGTAACCGACGCCAAAAGTGAAAAGCCGCAAATCTTCAACTCTTAATTCTTTTGCATTGGCGACGATTTTTTCGACGTTAGATTCGCCGACCGTCGGCAAACCGTCTGTCATAAACACGAGCATTTTCGGTCTCTCGGAAGAATCGAACTGTCGAAGCGCGGCACGAAGCGCATCGTTGATATTCGTTCCGCCGGTCGGCGCGAGTTTTTGGACAAATTCTTCGCCGCGCGATTTGCCTTGCGAATTTGCCGTTATCATACGGCTTTCCATAAGGTGTTCTTCGCCCGCAAAACTTATGACATTAAACCTGTCGCCGTCACGCAAATTTCGGATGCCGAATAACAAAGCCGCCCGCGCTTTTTCCATTTTGCCCTCGTCCGCCATCGAACCCGACGTATCAAGCACGAAAACAATATCTTTGTTAAGCAATTCGCGCTCGGAAAGATTGTCTTTCGGCGACAATTGAAGAAGAAAATAACCGTCTTTTCCGGCTTCGCGGTAAGTCAGCAGCGACATTCCGAAATCATTATTCGAGAGTCCGTAAAAAAGCTGAAAATCACTGTCGCTGCTGCTTGTTTCAAACGAAACCGTCGCGCTTGTTTCGCCTTTGTTATTGACTTCGATTTTGTGCGAAGGCGAATAAATATTTCGCAAGGCTTCTTTTCCAATGATTTCGATTTTGCCCGAAACCATGCCGAATTTTTGCGGGTTATTTGATTTCCTTGAAAAACCCGACGAATCATTTTCCGACATCGGAATCGGGCGCGGATTCGTCCATAAATTTCTTCCCGTTCCCAAAGGATAACGATACGCGACAGTTCCCGATTCAGCTTTTAAAACCTGCGAATAAGTCATTTCCAATTTTTTATCGGAATTAGGCGGAATCGGAAAAATCGAAGCCTGAAACAAATCTTTTCCGGCGTATTCAAGCAGTCCGGGGTCTTTTTGCCTTCTGACAATTTCGTCGTAAATTCGTCTGGCTTCTTCGCGCGTACGAACTTCGCCGACGAGTTTTTTGCCGTTTTCCCAAATCGCAAACTCAACAATCGCAGCGGTTTCGGGAATCGGAAAAAAATACGTCCCTTCCAAAGTATAAGGTGTATCGTTGCGAAAAACTTGCTCGACGCGCGTCGTCGCCACTTGCCCGTTAATTTTCGTGTCGATTTTTATTGATTTCACAGGCAGCGCATTCGGAATCGGAACGGGACGCGGGCGCGGAATTGGGCGGCACGGGCGAATGTCGCAAATAATCGGCACGATTACGCCTTGCGCGTTTGCCGAAATGACCGATGAAAAGCTAACAATCAAAAGATAAAAAAGAATTGTCGCATTCTTAAACATTATATTTTTCTCCTTGAAATACAGAGTAAAAGCGCGGTTATTAAACTTTACGCTTGGTTTGACTGTTTGAAGAACGAAACGAGTTGCTTTAGCTTGCACGGTTATTTTTTTGCGAATCTGATAAATTGTCGGTAATAAAGTGCGATGAAAGTTAAAATAAAACTAAAATTATTTATCGAGAAAGCGTAACTTTTTTCATCTCTGGCGGAAATAGGAATAGAAGAGAAAATAAAGCGGCGGGAACTTTAATTGGCAAAACCGTATCACAATCTTGAAGAAAATTTGATTGAGAGAGCCTTTGAAGGCGACGCGGCTGCGTTCGGCAAAATATATTTTCTTCTTCGTGACCCGATTTACGGCTTTGCTTTTCGGATGCTCGGTGAAAGCGCGGCGGCTGAAGACATCACGCAGGAAACTTTTATATTCCTGATTGAAAATTCAAAAAAGTATCAAAAAGAGCGCGGCTCGCTTCTCTCTTTTTTATGCGGCGTTGCCAGAAACCGCATTATGCATCATTTGCGAAAACGCGGAAACAGTGTCGAGGTCAGTCAGGAAGAAACCGACGATTATATCGAATCGAAAAATGAGACGGGACGCGACCCGTTGGAAATTCTTCTCGAACACGAGCTTGAACTAAAAGTTACCCAAGGCATTGCTAAACTTCCGCCGCTGCAGCGCGAGGTGATTATTTTAAGAGAGATGCGGGAATTGTCTTATGAAGATATTGCGAAAATTACCGGCGACGACATAAATGCCGTCAAGGTTCGACTTTATCGCGCCAGACGAAATCTCGCCCGCCGGATTGCTCCGTATCTGAAAACCAAAGAGGAAAATTGTTATGAAATGCAATGAAGTCGAAAAGCAAATAGATTCTTTTATTGATGACGAACTCAGCCCGCCGCTCGCCGGTAAAGTCGAATTTCATTTAAAGGAATGCCGTGCCTGCCAAGAAACTTTTGAGAGTTTGCAGATATTACGTCAAATGCTTGGAAAAGACATTTCCGTTCCCGCTTCCGGCAAACTTGACGGGCGCGTGATGAAAGCGTTTTCCCGACATCACGAAACTAAACAAAATAAAAATTGGCGGAATATAGTTTTCGGGCAAATAGTCATTCCGAAACCGGCGTTTGCGCTTGCTCTTTTATTACTCGCCATTTTCACAGGATTAGCTTTTCAGCTTGGCAAAATGGCGGCGACGGATATTCAGTCGGAGACGTTCATTACAGCAACGGCAAATCAGCCGCCGCAAACGTCCGAACCGAATTTGTTTTCTAAATCCGCTAAAGAGTTTGAAGATAAAATTCCCGATGCTCCGATTATCAAATATATCGAAGTGCCGGTTGTCAAAGAAAAAATTGTAACCCGCATAGTCTATGTGAATAAACAGCCGGGCAAAGAAAATGGTATTAAAGCCGGTTCCGCAAAATCGAAGCCGGACAATTTTGCCTTAAACAGTTCGGTCAATGAAAACAGATATGCGACGCAGATTAATCTGAAGGAATTCCAACCAGTCGGTGAGATGAAAGCCAAAATTATTAGAAAGGATGAAAACTATGAAAAGTAAAATGTTTGTTTATTTATGCTTTGTCTGCGGTCTGTGCTTTGGTTTTTTCAGTGATGTTAAAGCCCAAGAAGGAGTTCGATTTAAAGGCGGTCTAACGGTAAGAATTAAAACCGAAACCGCGCCGTTGGATTCGACCAACAGCATCCGCGGCAGCGTCGTTTATATCGGCACTACCGAAAATACGATGCACCGGCTGATAACCGATAGAAAAAATAAACTTTATTTTGGATATGACATAGTTGTTACGCCGCAAACTGAAACAAATAAGTTTGTGCTTTCCTTCAAACCTTTGTCTATCAATCCGAGTAATTTTGTCAATATTGATAATCTCGCCGCCCAAGTTCTTCCCAAATATCCCGATGATATTTTAGTCGAAGATGGTGATACGATAACTTTAGAGCTTCTGGAAAACCCGCAAACGAAGGTTAAAATTTCCGATGTTATTAAAATCGCCACCGGAAACTCAAAGGACGGAGATTTTTTTTCGGAGCGCAAACCAGCCCGTGATTTCACTATTGACGACGTTGAACTACAACTGTCTAATCTCCAAGTCTTTGTCAACGGCGAAAAAATCGGCAAAGGCGGCGGCGGCGTTTCCGGCGCGAACATCTATTTTTACTTTCAAGACAAAGGTCGTTTTATAATGTCGCCGTTTCTGCGAAAAGGCTTTAATTTTCAAAAAATCGGCGTTATCGAAAACAACAAAATTTCTTTTACCTTTAACGGCGACAATTACAAATTCGTTTCAAGTTCGCCCGTTTTAGGCTCAGGCGGCAAATGGAACGTCTGGGTTTTACACGATTCAAAATATCGTTCGTCTTTTCAGCTTTCGCCAAGCTCGCCTTATGAATACGGCGCGGCGGACATCATCGAATCATTGTTTAAGGGGTTTCAACCGTTAAAAGGATTCCGACAGTTGAAAGGATTTCAACAGTTCTCAAACCGCAACGCAGACTATCAAAATTTTCAATCAAAATAAGGAGATGGAAATATGAAACGCTCTGGCTTTATCATTATTTTTTTCAGTTTATTTACCGCTTTTTCCGTTCATGCCCAAACGTCTGCAAAAAAGCCGGTCAAACAATGCAACGCGCAGCTTGCGCGGCAAATAGTCGAGCAGCAAGCCGATTTCAGCAAAACGCTCGGTGAAACCGACCAGCGCGTTAATGTTTTAATCAAAGTTGCCGATTTTTTGTGGACTTCCGACCAGGAATCCGCTCGAAGTTATTTTGCCGAAGCCTTTAAAGTCGCCCAAGAGCGTTTTCGGGAAAAAGGCAATGAACCTGTGAGAACCGGCAATATGATTTTAAGTCGTGTTGATTACCGTTTTGAAGTTGTGCGGGCAATCGCCAAATACGACGGCGAATGGGCAAAGAAACTTTCCGAAACGATTTTGAAGGAATTTGACGAAGACAAGGAAAAAGACAAGCGCGACGAGTATGACCGGAGCCGCGAAGTTCGTGAGCTTTTGGGGATTGCCGCCAAAGTTGCAAAAGACAACCCGAATCTGGCATTGTCGCTTGCACGCCGTGTGATGCGCTATCCGTTAAATAATAATTGGTATTTTTCGCTGTATGAAATGGCTGGCAACAATCAATCTTTAGCCGACCAAATCTACGGCGAAGCACTCACAGCTTATGCGGACGCGGAAGTATTCAGGCTTTTGTATCTTTCGGCTTATCCGTTTGGACGCGAAAGAATTTTCGGCATTGAAAGTTCCACTCTCGGCACGAGCCTTCCCGCCGATTTTTCTCCAAATCCAAACTTAAAACGTCAATTTTTGCTCACACTTCTGCGCCGTGTGGTGAAGCTCACGCCTAAAAGCACCGAAAAATCCCTGCAAACTTCAACACCTGAATCAGCCGTCGCCGTCATCGCAATGAACGAACTCGAAATCGTCATATCTCAGCAGTTTCCCGATTTGATGCCGACATTTTCGCAAGCTAAGATTCACGCGAATTCCGTGGTTTCCAACGAAATAATGGACGCGGCAAATAAGCGCGACGAATCGGGCAAGAGTTTCGGAAAACCGTTTGCCGAAAAGTTAAAAGAGTTGGAAAAAGCCGACGCTGAAGGCAAACTCAAAGACATTCAAATCGTTCAACTGCTGACATCGGCGAGAAAAGAGGAAGATTATAAAGCGGCGGAAACGTGGCTCGATAAAATCACGGAAGACGCGCCGCGTGAAAGCGCGAAAAATTATTATTACTTTCAGCGTTCCAAGTTGGCTTCAAAGGAAAATCGTTTTGAAGACGCGCAGAAATACGCGGACAAAATCGGTAAAACAGAGCTTCGCGCCGTCGTCTATTTCGACCTTGCCGAAGCCAAACAGAAAAACTCGGCAACCAGACTCGAATCGCTCGATTCGCTCTCGGAAGTTTATAAAATGGCGCAGAAAAGCCCCGACACAATTGAAAAAGCGCAGGTTTTGCTCGGCTTGGCGTATATGTATGAAAAGGTTGACCATTTTAACGCGCTCGACGCGCTTTCCGGCGCGATAAAGACCGCCAACAAACTGGAAAATCCGAACCTTTTTACAAGTTTTATGTCGCAGCAAATTATCGGAAAGGGTTATGCCAGTTATATCGGCTATGAAGTTCCGGGTTTTGATATAAATAAAACTTTTTATGAAATCAGCCAGAAGGATTTTCAGGGCGCAATCTCGCAAGCCGAAAGTTTTTCGGATAAATACCTGCGAACTTTAGCGGTATTGGCTTCGGTAAAAGACTGCGAGAAAAACGAACTGACGGTCAAGCCAAAAGCAAAGACAAACTAAACGACTCTGCACTAGAAGTGCAGAGGTTTGAAAACGGAACGCGAATAAAATTCGCTTGATCATTCTTTTCAGACTAAGAAGAAGAAAGCGTAATAAATTCTTGCAATAAAATTGCAAGGTTTTTACCTGCGTGTTTCAAAGAATAAAAACGAAATAAAAGCGAAGCCGAACTGATTTAAAAACAATTACGCCGCAAAAACGCGCAAAAGATTCAAAATATTTTTATCTTTTTGAGTCTTTTGCGCCTATTGCAATTAAAAATTTTACAATTTCGGATTGTCGTCCGCCGTTAGCGCGTCTTCAATATCCTTTTCGAGTTTGGTGCGAACTCTTTCGACCAGCGAATCCGCTTTTTCAACACTTTGCTCTAAAACAGCGCGGTTGTTTTGAATTTGAGTAAGCAAGGATTCAAGATTTTTCTTTTCGGCAGCCAGAGATTTTTTTCGCTGGTCGCGGATTTCTTCCGGTCGCAGCGAACCTGCGAGAGCAGCGGAGCGTTCGAGATTTTCGGTGCGCGAATCGAAGGCTAGTTGGTCGAGCCGTGATTGAACCGTCGATTCCTTTTCGATTATTTCAAAAAGCTGTTTTCTGAGCGATTCAGACCGTTGTTCAGCCCGCGAAAGAATATCCAGATTCAAAAGCAGACGTTTTTGCTTTTCGTCGTATTCGTTTTTCTGCGTGGATTCGAGCGATTTTATCCGCCTGTTCAATTGATTGATTTGCTTATTTGAAGCATCAATTTTATCGTCAACGGTTTCCTCCGGCGGCTGTGCAATCGGTTCGCTGACGACGTTCTGATTTTCGCTCGGAATATCTTCGGCACGACTTATGATTACAGGCAAGGTTTGCATCGGAGTCGGAGAAATTACAGGTTGCGCGGGACGATTTGCTCTTCGTCTCGAGGTCTGCGCGCTTGTTGCGGAAACCGCAGCAAATAAACCGATTAGAACCATTGCCGCAAAAACAAATTTTATTTTAAGAATTTCGGATTTCATTTTTTACACCTTTTTTTGATTGCTCGTATCTTTATCGGGCAGCAAATCGCCCGTGAAAAATTCGACGACATTTTTTCCCATTCCGACAAAAGGTATCGCGTCAAGTCCGGCATTCAGCACGCCGTAGACCATACCTTTTCTCCTGATGTCATAGCCGACCAGACCGATTGCCATGACTGTTCCGACATACGGAACTGATTTTGCGACGCGCTTGGCAACCGTCCAGCCGCCGGCGTGAACCAATTTTCTTTTCATACTCGAATTTTCTTTTGCCATAATAATTTTACTCCGACGGTTATCTATTATACTTGCCTTATTCGGATGACAAAAGCATACTTTTACTTTGCACGCGCATTTTTTCCTAAAGTTTCAAATGTTAAGATAAAACAATGTCGCTCATCATCAAAAATCTTTCCAAAAGGTTTGATAAAAATTGGATTTTAAAGGACGTTTCGCTCGAAGTAAAAAAAGGCGAAATTCTCGGTTTGTTCGGAATCGTCGGTGTCGGAAAAACGACGGCGATTCGCGTTATTGCCGGTGCGGAAGACCACAACGGCGGAAATGTTATTTTCGATTCGCGGGATTTTTCAAAATTAAACTGCGAAGAACGCGGCTTTCATTTTCCAAAATTGACGAACGACGAATTTTGGAAGTCAATTTTTAAGAATCAAAAATCTTCCCAGCTAGCCGACGGCGAAGGTCAGGTTTTAGCACTCGAAGACGCACTGCAAAAAGCTGAAACGGTGCTGCTGCTCGACAATCAATTTTGTTTTATGGACAAGCGGTTGCGCGAGGAAAATTGTGAGAAACTGCGAAAAATGACGAAGGAGAAAAATCTGGCGGTTATTTTTGCGACAAACGATTATGATGAAGTTTTTTCGATTTGCGACCGCGTTGCCATTCTTCACAACGGCGAAATCGTGCAGAGCGGAACGCCGCGTGAGGTTTATGAAAAGCCGAATTCGGTTACTGTGGCGCGAACGACCGGAAACAATAACTTAATTGAAGTCAGATGTTTATCTTCAAACAAAGCTGATGTCTTAGAATTTCAAACTATCGTCGGCGAACATCGCCTGCTGACCGATAAAGTCGAAAAAAATCTGCTCGGCGCGATTCATCAAAACATGACACTCGCCATTCGTCCCGAACATATTTCAATTTCATTCGGCGCCTCTTTTCCAGAAGATAATTTGTTAAAAGCCAAAATCACCGGCATCACGTTTAACGGCGCGACGACTTCGATATATCTCGATGCCGACGGCTTAAAACTTGAAGCATTGGTTTTGCGTCTGGTCGGTTTGACCGTCGGCGAAGAGTGTATGGTCGGACTTCCGCCCGACCGAATTTTAATATTAAAAGATTAAAATTATCAAACAATTTTAACGCCGTAACCAAGACCATCGCCCACTGATAAAACTTGCGCTTTTAGTTGTGGGTGATTGACAAATATTCGATTAAAACTTCGCAGAGCGACGGTTGATTCTTCGTCCTTTTCGGCAGAATTTTCATTCGCTACTTCACCGCCCCAAAGCAAATTATCTACAATTACAACACCGCCAGCGCGCAAAAGCGGCAAGCACAGTTCGAGATAGTCGGCATATTCAGTTTTAACTGCATCAAGATAAATCAAATCGAATGTTTCCTTTATTTTAGGCAAAACATCCAAAGCCATTCCTTTAACAATTTCGACTTTTCCGATCAATCCGAGCTTGTCTAAATAATTCTGTGCCAAGTCAATCATTTGCTGACTCGGTTCAATTGTCAAAACTTTTCCATCATCCGAAATTCCCTTTGCCAGATGCGCCGCGCCGTAACCAATTGCCAAGCCGATTTCCAGACAATTTTTCGCTTCGATTGCCCGCGCCGTCGTTTCCAAAAACCAAGCGACTTCGCGGTCGGCTATCGGGACGTTATTTGCTTCGGCGTATTTTTCCATTTCCGCCAAAACTCCGTTGCTTTTTGGCAAAAGACGGTCAAGATAAATTGCTTGTTCCGGCTGCAAAATCACGTCGAATTTAGATTTCATAAAATACTTGTCGCAAAGCGAAGTTCAATTTTTATTCCCTTTAGGGCATTAAATCTGTAAAATGGTTTAATGCCGAAATCTAAAAAAGCTGAGCTCGATAAAAAAGGTTTTGATGAAGTTCAATGGAATAAATACTTTCGTCGTTATCAACAGGAAT
>JAABUN010007797.1_pt1 | contig 11310 bp, 5 predicted proteins | sample 5559311 | NCBI WGS metagenome assembly JAABUN01 (sample SAMN10711877, study PRJNA513370) | rock metagenome | isolation source: Antarctica rocks | place: Antarctica: Victoria Land, Siegfried Peak sud | reverse complement strand
GCGGCTGCACGTGGTACTCATGCACTAACTCGCGGATCTCCGCCGTCGTGAATCCCGGACTGATCGTCATCGCCTTACTCTCCCAACTGATCGTGAAATGACTCACAACCAGCCTGGCAAAGAGGGGAGCATCCATTTCTGCTGTTCGGGGAAGTCCATTGGGCACCCACCTCAACTTATTGCGAGCGAACACTAATACATAGTCGTGATCTTCGGAAAACCACTGCGCCGAGTTCTTCGGCGAGAAAACCTTCTGCCAGATGATTTGAGCGACAAAGTTCTGCGCCCCGAACACCTCCGCGCAGAGCTTGCGGAGGTTGTCGACTTCGTGGTCGTCGATCGAGATGAAGATGACTCCGTCGTCGCGCAGGAGGTTTCGTGCAAGCTTCAGACGCGGATACATCATGCTCAGCCAGTCCGAGTGGTATCTGCCGTCGGTATAAGTGAGTGCGACTAGCCGAACGTTTTCGTCGTCGGCCTGACCGGATCTCCGCAGATACTCCCCCGTGTCCTCGGCGAAGTCGTCGTCGTAGATGAAATCACGACCGGTGTTGTACGGCGGGTCGATGTAGATCAGCTTCACCTGGTTGAGGTACGACTCCTGCAGCAGCTTCAGCGCATCGAGGTTGTCGCCCTCGATAAAGAGGTTCTTGGTCGTGTCGAATTCAACGGACTCCTCCCGCACCGGCCGGAGGGTCTTCGCGATCGGCGCATTGGCAGCGAAGGCAGCGGCCCGCTTGCCCGGCCAGTCGAGTTGGTACCGCTCCTGGGGACCCTCGACGACATGATCCGACAGCTCCTGGCGGAGCAGATCGAAGTCGATCGCTTGCTTCGGATTGCCGTCGGCGTCGAGTGTTTCCGTCACCACGCTGGGAAACTGCTCGGCAAGTTTGGTGATGTTGACCTCGGTGAGGTCTGGCGACGTCATTCGTAGTTTCTCCACGGTTACCTTTGCTGTTCCAACTGGGCTTGCTTTGTCATCAAGGTGCGGCGCAACTCGATCTTGCGGTTGAGCTGTAGCTCGATGCGAAGCTTGCGTTCCAGCGCTGTGATCTCGCGCTCCAGCATCCGGACCTCGTGCAGTCGGGCGGCAACCGCAGACACGTCTTCGCCGGGTCGCGTCACGATCGGCATCAGCGGTGCGAGCAGCCCGGTATAGAGCGCGGGCAGCGTGATTGCCGTCGGGAGCGGTCGACGTAAAGCATCGGTTGGCTGCCAACCCGTCGAGTAGTACGGACTCACGGTAGGAACGCCCGGGCCGATCTGCTTGTGCGCCGCGGCCATGCGGACGCGCCGACCGCCGTCGTTGCCAGCGCCCGCCGCCCTAACTACCTCGAAGATGATCGGAAACGGAATGGCCCTGTCGATCACTCCGAGGACCGCCGGCGGGACGTCGTCGTGCTTGGCCTCGATCTCGAACACCTGAATCTCCGGGACCGCGCTGCTTCCGGGAAGGTTGATCGAGCTCTCCGCGAGCTTGTACGCCCAGGTGATGCGCTGGACCTCGGAGACGAATTGCTCGCGCACGGCGGTGCTGACCGTGCCGTGCTCGTACAGCTTCTCTTTCGGCACACGACTGCGCACAGTCGCCGCCGGTGGCCATGCATAGAGCAGGTCAGCCACGTGCCGCCACGTCCTGGACCGGATCAACGACCGCGACGAAGGCAAGAAGCTCGAAATCATCGAGACCAGCGATGGTCTGGGTGAGCGCGGTGGTAGACCCGCCTGAGAAAAGGCTGTCGATGTCACGCTCCTCGGTCACGTCGATCATCGATCGGATAGCCCGCGTGAGCAGGTCCGAGTACTTGCCCATCTCCGCGCCCTCGTGCGTGGCGTCGTTGAAGACTTGTACCACTTCCCCGACGGGTCGGTCATGGGGACGGCACCCTGCGCGGACCAGATCGAGCAACCGCTTGGCTTCGGTGTGATCGGCGATCACACCGCCATCGCTATCGAGGTACACGAGGTAGTGCGGGTGGAGCCGGTTACCTCGGTTGATGGAAGCGTCGGCCCGGACGTTGCGTAGCGCGAAGATCACGCCCGGGTGGAGACCTTTCACGGGGTCCGCCGGGACCACGGCGTGCAGACCCTTCGGCACAGTCGCCAGATCACCGTGCTCCTTCACGTACCCGAGTAGATCCATCCGGAAATCGTTGAGACCCAGATCAGTAATGGAGACTCCGGCGCGGACGTCCTCGAGTTCGATGACCTCATCCTGCAGCTTGCGTAGCTGCTCCCTCCGGAAGGCGGCGTCGTTGTCATCGAGGGTGAGAATGTTGTCATCAGCGGTGCCGGCAACGTCGGCGATGACCATGCGGTTCTCGACGCGTTCCTTGAGGTTGATGTATTCATCGAGGGAGATGTCGGGCCAGAAGTTGACCAGCTGGATCTGCGCGTTGGTCGAGCCGATCCTGTCGACCCGGCCGAAGCGCTGGATGATTCGAACGGGATTCCAGTGGATGTCGTAGTTGATGAGGTAGTCGCAGTCCTGCAGATTCTGCCCTTCGCTGATGACGTCCGTGCCGATCAGAATGTCCAATGCGCGTGTCTCGGTCGGCATCGTCAAGTGGCGCTGCTTCGAGATCGGGGAAAACAACGTCATCACCTGCTGCACGTCCAGACCCGTGCCAAGCGTCGTCTTCGGACTATGGGAGCCTCCGGTGATCACCGCGAAATCGAGTCCGAGCGCGGACAGTACCGGTGCGAGTTCCCGGTAGAGGTAGTTTGCGGTGTCGGCGAAGGCGGAAAAGATCAGGATCTTCCGGTTTCTGGGATTGATGGGGTTCTCGACCTTGGTCCTGACCAGGTTCACCAACGTCTGGAGCTTCGGATCATGCTCCGGGGTGACGGCGCGCATCTCGTCGAGCAGCTCACGAAGGGTTTCCCGGTCGTTCCACAGGTCCCGGCGCCAGGACTCGACGTCGATGTCGTCCACGTCGATGGTGATGTTCGCCCCCATTGTGATGGCCTCGGCGTCGTCGTCGTCCAGGTCGAGATCCAATACCTCTGCGCCGAGGTCAGCAGTGAGATCGGCATGGGTGTCGAGGTGCGCAAGTCGTCGATCCACGGTGTTCTCGATCTTGGCCAACGTTAGCCGGAAGGCCTCGACAGAACTTTCCAGACGCTTCAGCAGATTCACTGTCATCAGCTTCTTCAGGCCCTGCTCACGTCCGCCCTGCCCGAGGTTCGAGCGGGCGTTGCCAGCCGTCACGTTGTACAGGTCGTCGTACTTGGCCCGCCGACTCGGGAAGACGTACGCCAGCGGCGTGTAGACGCCGAGTGTGAGTTCCTGCAGTTGCGCGAAGATGTCGTTGTAGCGGGGCACCGAGGGCAGCCTCGTCAGCGGTTCCCGGATGGACAGCGGCGGTAGTCGATCAGGGAAGGCACCGATTTCGGTCATGTCGTAGAACGTCTGGATGTGCTTCCGTGACCGCGCGATCGTCACTGCATCGAGGACCTCGAAAAAGTCGAAGTCGAGCATTTGGAGGATGCGGTCGGTGGTGCGTGCTTCGACGTCGAGCGCGGACCACTCGTTGAAGACCCGCTGGGCGTCCTTGAACACCTTCTCGATGGTGGTCGAGATGTTCAGCTGCTGTGCGAGGCTGTCGGATTCTCCCTCGTAGGCGAGCTGGAGCTGATTCTTCAGATCGTTGAACCGGTTGTTGACTGGGGTTGCCGAGAGCATCAGCACCTTGGTCTTCACGCCCTCGCGGATCACCCGTCGCATGAGCTTCTGGTAGCGGGATTCCTTCTCCTCCGCGTAATCGGCGTTGCGGAAATTGTGGGATTCGTCGATGACCACGAGGTCGAAGTTGCCCCAGTTGATCCGGTCGAGGCGCACACCCATGGATTCGCCCCGTGTGCGGGACAGATCGGTGTGCGCGAGTACCTGATAGTTGAACCGGTCTGCGGCGAAGATGTTGGTGGTCAGGTTGGCGTTGTAGTTCGTCCAGTTCTCCGCGAGCTTCTTCGGGCAGAGCACCAGCACGGATTTGTTGCGCAGCTCGTAGTACTTGATGACAGCGAGGGCCGTGAACGTCTTCCCGAGGCCCACGCTGTCGGCGAGGATGCACCCGTTGTACGTCTCGAGCTTATTGATGATGCCCATCGCGGCGTCACGCTGGAAATTGTAGAGACCCTGCCAGACCTTCGTTTCCTGGTACCCGGTCCGGTCGTTGGGCAGGACGTCGTCGCTGATGTCCTCAAGGAACTCGGCGAACAGGTTGTAGAGAATCAGGAAGTAGATGCGAGCCGGGGAGTTTTCCGCGTAGACGCTGGCAATGTGATCGGAGACGGCTGCGGTGACATCGTCCAGCTGGTCCGGGTTGTCCCAGATCTGGTCGAAGATGCCGAGGAACTGGCTCGTCTCCGTCGCTCCCTCGAACTTCGTGACGACGTTGGAGACAGCGGGTCCGGGTTCGTAGCCGAGGTCGGTCGTGCTGAAGCCTTGCAGCGGAAAGTAAGCCGCGGCGTCGTTCACCGTAGCGAGCGACTGCATCGGGTTCCCGGTGGCGTTGGAACGGAAGGTCACCTTCCGGCGAATCCAGTCCGCGCACTCTTTCGCGATGGCGCGCTGTGTGAGTTGGTTGCGCAGGCGGACTTCGAACTCCGACCCGGAGAGCGCCGACTCTGCTTGATGTGCGGGAATGAAGAACTCGCGGCGCTCCCGGCGAACCTTGTTCGTAGCCTTCTCCGTGACGAACGATGGCGCGGTGAAGATGAACTGCAGTACCTCGACCTGTTCAAGCTCCTTGCGCAACGCCTCGAATGCGAAGATCGAGAACGTCGAGGCCGCGATCCGCACTTTGGAACCGGGCTTGATCTCGGACTTGAGGTCGTCGCCGAGAAGGTCACCGACGTTGTTGATGATGCGCACGGTCAGGGTCCAGCCGTGCTTGCGAATTGGGCTTCGCTGGTCCACACGAGGCGCATAGTTGGCTGCCCGTTGAACAACGTCATTTCGAGCATATGAGACCTCCTCAATGTGCGCCGGGCCGTGCAATCCGGCCTAGCCGATCGTACCCGAACCGCTGCTGATTCCCTGGTTCATCTCGATGTCTCGGACTAATGACTGCGTGAGACGGGGCTCAGCAGCGTACCTCCGAGCGTCCGGATTGGTCCTCGCTCATCCGGTCCGATTATTTTGGTTCAGCGTCCGCAGAGACCCTGGACTCGCGCGTTGTGGGACTGGGTCACTGCGGCCGCCGCCGATCGAGCAATGTGGCCGCGGATGGCCAGCACAACGGCAGGAGCACGTTATCGACGAAATCCATCACTAGCCCTGCTTCGATTCGGAAGTGCTCGTGCACGACGACGTTATGTGCGTGAGTCGTGGGTCCGCCCACGTAGCGCTCTTAGCGCTAGCCATTCCCCTGAATTCTTTCGCGCGCACGATCAGCGATACGCTGCCGGAGCTGCGCTCGAACCTCATCATGAATGCTCGTCGATGTCTCCTCGGCCGTCTCAACGGAAACCACGAGCGCGTACCGGACGGTCTTTCCTGCACGGAGCCGTTGGGCGTCGTCCATGCATTCGACGTGGATGGGGAACGCGTCGCCGTCGCCGAAGACCATCGTTCGAGTCCCTTGGATGATCTCGTGCTGGAGACTCCCCCGCCTGACCGTGTAGCGCTCTGCCTCAGTTCGGTCTCCACCCGCGAGGTTGGTGTCGGGTGTTGCGAAGTAGACCTTGGCACTTCTATACCTTGTGAGGTGGCCCACGGTCGGAACCATGTATGCGAGGCTAATCGTGAATCGGTGCCATTCCGCTCGCGCGCGAAGGGACGGCGGCAGAGGCAAGTCGTACGTGTGGCGCTGGTTTCGCGCGATCAATCCTCCACTGACGAGTACAGCTCTGTTGGTTGCGGCGGTTCCGAGCCGGTTGGTGTCGAGCCGCCCATATCCGAGGAGCGCTGTCAGGTACCGGCGGGTCTGCTGATTGTTGAGTCCGAGCTCGCGGCGGAGTCTCGATTCCCAGTCGCCCCAGTTGCTTGCGTGGGCAAGGAGGGCACGTACGAGCAGTGGATGGTATTGCGGATCAGGTAGTGCTGCGTCCTGAGCGTCGGGTGCGCCTGCTTCGAGGATGTCGAACAGGCGACTCGCTTCGCGCGTCACCAATGCGGTGGCGTTGCTGGTGCCGACGGTGAACACGGTGTTGTTGGTCGCGCCAGCTCGTCCAGGAGCGGCGACTTGGAGGCCGGGGCCTGCGATCGCTGTATGGGCCGGCTCAATGGCGACCGTCTCGTCACCGGGCGTGGTGATCGGGCGGGCGTAGAGCGCCCTTCCGCCGGTGTGGTGGAGGTCCGGCTTGACGGATCGATCGACACCGGGACCTGTCGCACCGTAGTGAGCGGGCGCGCCTGGGTGGGTGATGTCCCAGACGGTGTCGGGCACGTCAATGTCTCCGAGCCCGTCTTCGTGAGTGGCGCCAATGGTGAGTGCGTTGAGTGCGTCGCCCGGGGGCAAGATGCCCCGTAGGAGCGCGGCGTCGTAGACGGAACGAGTTGCCGCTGACCGTGCGGCGTTGGAATCTGTAAGGGTCGCGGCAGGGATGATAATCGGGTGGCTGTGGTTTCCCGCGCTGACGATGAAAAGCAGGTTGTAGGAGTGGGCGAGCCAGTCGAGCAGACGGCCGACGGGGCTCATTCTCCTCACGAGGGCTCTCGCTTGGGCACCGATGGAGAGGTTGACGATTCGGACGCTGGGTGCGACTGCTGCTCGTCCCGCTTCGCCCTCGACGATGCGCTTGATGGCCTGGTGCAGTAGGTCGGTGAGCAGTCGGTTGGGGAGGATCTGCTCGTACCCTGCGGCAACCTCGTGGGGCCGCATGATGGGTCGCACGTACAGGGGGCGGTCCAGAGGTTCGCCGCCGATGGAGAGATCGCCCTGCACGATGAGTGAGGCCATGGCAGTGCCGTGGTTGCGTGATGACAACGGGTAGCTTTCGGCAAGACCGTCGGGGTCATCGACCACCAGCCTGCCGGCGAGGGCGTCGTGGTTCGGAAACGGGAGGCCGTCAAGGAGTGCGATGCGCGGCAGTCCATCCAGTCGATCTCCGGGTGGGAGTCGAACTTCGGCGACAGGTTCGAGGGTAGGCGGCGCAACGCTCATGGGCGTGAACGGGCTGACGAACATGACCTCGTCGGTTGTGAGCAATCGGATGGACGCGGCACCATTGTTTAGTACGGAATGAACTTGCTGGATCGGAAGTTCCGCGAGCACCGCGTGATAGCCGATGTCGCCGATCTGTGATTGGTCGAGGACTCGTCCGCCGCTCGCAGCGATGGTTTGTTCGACGTGAGTCTGGGCGCTGACGCGCTGCACCGCTTCGCGTCGGTACCAAAGTTCGATTTCGACCACAACCGTGCTGACGGACTGTCCGACGAGGTCGAGGGTTTCCTGCCACTGCTCACGCAGCCCAGTCTCACGGATGCGATCCTCGGGCCCCCATCGTCGGATCGCGGTCAACTGTTGGAACGCCGACTTGAATTTGCCAAGGCCGTGCTCGAATGAGGTCGACGGATCATTCTGCCACAGGGTGAACAATCTCAAGAGTTCTTCGATCGCCTTGGCGTTCGACATCACGAGGTAGAGGGAGTGCGATACAGGTTTGTCCGTGCGGCCCGCTTCCCGCTCGGCCATGTAGAAGTCGTCGTCGGGATCGGATCGGTCCCCCAGCAGCTCGGACAGAAACTCAAGACCGTCTATCTGGTTGATCGCGTTGCGGAAGTCCTTGATGCTGCCTGCGAGGTCGAAAACAACGACCAGTGCCGGGTCGACTTCGTCGGGGGTCTCCGCGGAGAGACGCACCCGCTCCGCATCGAAAGCTGCGGTCAGATCAGCGAATTGAGGCGCTAACCGCTCTCCTTGCCTGCCCGCACTGGGTTTGGACAGGCGAGGCATGTCTCGCGGAGTCTGTGTGGGCCGTTCGGCGACGACTGGCGGACCGAATGCCAGGAGCGGTCGGCGCTCCGCGGTCACGCAGTGGCCTGACCGCGCCTGTGCTCAAGGCGTTCTTGCACGATCCGCCGTAGGTTACTGTCCGGCAGTTCCAGCACCGCTCGGCGGCGCACATCGAGCGCAAACTCTTCCAGTTCGGAGTAGCTGGCTCCGGCGAGTTTGTCAGCCAAAGTACGTGGAGCGAATCCGAGGTCACCGCCGAGTCGTGCGGCGAGCCGTTCGAGGAATCGGGTTGCCTCGGAACGACTCGGTGGTTCGAGTTCGGCCCGAATCTGGAAGCGCCTCCATGCGGCGCGGTCAAGTAGTTCGCTGTGGTTGGTCGCGCCAACGAAGAGTACGTGCGCTGGGAGACGATCGATTTGGAGCAACAACGTGGACACGACGCGCTTGATTTCGCCCGTCTCGTGCTGATCTGACCGCTCTTTTGCGATGGTGTCGAGTTCGTCGAAGAACAGTACGCATCGACGCGTGCGTGCAAACTCGAAGGCATTATCCAGTCGGGCGGCCGTCTCCCCCAGGAAGCTGGACATGACGCCTTCGTAACGAATCACGTAGAAGGGGAGCATCAGTTCGGAGGCGATGGCCTCCGCGACGCTGGTCTTCCCGTTGCCTGGGGGGCCGGACAGTAGCAGCCGGTTGCGAGGTTCGATTCCATAGCTGCGCAGCAACTCAGCGCGCTTCTGCTCCTCGATCAGTTCTGTGACGACCCGCAGTGGAACAGGGGCAAGTTCGAGGTCATCGAGGCGACGACTGGGGACGACTTCGTGCACCAGGTCGCGAATCGCGGTGGCACGATCGTCGCGCACTAGGCCTTGCCCGGTCGTGGTGATCAGCTCTGAGAGACGGTCTGCGACCAGGTGGTGCTGGTTGGCACGCTCTTCGGCAATCACCGCTTCGACGAGGGTGCGGAACCGATCACGGTCCCCGTGACGCTCGGCCTCTACGAGATCGAGAAGCAGGTCGGCGCGCGCCATCTCTCGCCTCCCTCAGTTGAGTGCTGACATCCTTCGCCAATCCTACCGGTGGCGGTCTTCAGGCTACTGAGCCGCGCCGACACCCAGGACGCTACCGGAGCGCGATGCCTCCCGGATGCGAACCCGAATCAACAGGACGAGACTGATCGGCCCGATGAAGGCGAACTTCAGCGCGTTCCAGATGAACAGCATCACCAGTAGGTGCAGCCAGCCTGGACCGCCGTCCTCGGCGAGCTGTGCGCAGATGCTCGCGGCATAGAGGTAAGGGATCGTCAGCGCCATCGCTGGGACGCCCCATCGCAGGCCGCGTCGTGTGCGGATTGCGTCGAGCAGGATGTTGGTGGGCATGTAGCGGCGCAAGTAGTACCGGGTGCGGACACTGAGGGCCCAGATGAGTCGGAACATGGACAGTCCTCTTCAATGGTTCGGCGACAAGAACCTGAAAGGACCGCCCGTTGCCGGGAAAGTCATACTGTCGCAACGAGCGACAGCGCCAATATAGAGTCCGCCTCGACATCCACATTAGGACTTCGTGGCGGCGCTCGGAAGGGGTAGGCGGTTATAGAGAGCGCCCGATCGGCTCTCGTCCACGTGGCCGCCCGGGTGCCTCTTCCGCGCCGGTGGTGAGGCTATGGGCCCGGTCGAGCGCTATCTTCGCGCGGGCGGCGTCGATCTTCTGCGCGGTCGCCACCGGGGCGGGGCCGAGAGGAGTGTCGTCGTCAATGCCATATCGGTCTCGGTACGCGGCCACGGTACGGGCGTACCCGCGCCAGCCCCGTTGCTTCAAGTGTTCGCCAGGTGGTGACCCAAGAGCTTTCGTCCACGTGGCCCTTTATTGAGCGCAGTTTCGAGCACGGCATCGGCTTGCTTTTCGATCAGGTCGCATCGTTCATCGAGTGCTTCCGACCCTTCCAGAAGGGGCCGGAGCACCGTAGCGCCCACGATTCGGTCCACCTCATGGACACCTATTGGTGCACTCCTCGGGGAACGAAGCGGAACGGGATTGGTCCACTTAGCCAACAGGAGGCTCGAGCAGATCGAGCAAGTGGACCAGCCAGTGACCACTTCCAGAAACAACAAATCCCTGATGAAAATTGCTTCTCATCAGGGATTTTCCGTCGGGATGACAGGATTCGAACCTGCGACCCCTTGACCCCCAGTCAAGTGCGCTACCAAGCTGCGCCACATCCCGTTCGGCCCGCTCAGCAGGCCGAACCACTCGGGTAACAATACAGCATTTCGGGCCCTAAACCGCACATCGGAGGGCGGTCAGCGCTTGCGGCTCCGCTTCTCGCGGACGCGCATGCTGACCTCGATCGGCGTGCCCTCGAAGCCGAATGTCTCGCGCAGGCGACGCGTGATGAAACGGCGGTAACCAGGGTCCAGGAACCCCGTGGTGAAGAGGACGAACTTCGGCGGACGGCTGGAAGCCTGGGTGCCGAAAAGGATGCGCGGCTGCTTCCCGCCGCGGACGGGGTGCGGGTGCGCTGCCACCAGTTCACCCAGGAACGCGTTGAACCGTCCCGTCGGAATGCGCCGGTCCCAGGACTCGAGCGCGACGTCGAGCGCCGGCACCAGGCGGTCCCGGTGCCACCCGGTGAGCGCCGAGATATTGACGCGCGGCGCCCACTCGACATGCGCGAGGTCCTGCTCGATCTCGCGCTCGAGGTAACGGCGGCGCTCGTCGTCGAGCAGGTCCCACTTGTTGAACGCGAGGACGATCGCGCGGCCCGACTCGATGGCCATGTTCAGGACCCGCACGTCCTGCTCGCTGAGGACCTCGTCCACGGCGAGCAGCACCACGGCGACCTCGGCCTTCTCCAGCGCGGACTGCGTGCGCAGCGAGGCGTAGAAGTCCGCACCCTGCTGCATGTGCACGCGCCGGCGGATGCCGGCGGTGTCCACGAAGCGCCATGTGCGCCCGCCGAGTTCGATCATCTCGTCCACGGGGTCACGTGTGGTTCCGGCCAGGGGGTCGACGACGGCGCGCTCGGATCCCGCCAGCTTGTTCAGCAGGGAGGACTTCCCCACATTCGGCCGTCCGATCAGCGCGACCCGGCGGGGCCCGCCGGAGCGCTCGATGCCGCCGTGCTCCGAGAACTCCGGCAGCACCTCGACGACCTTGTCCAGCATGTCGCCGGTGCCACGCCCATGCAGCGCGGAGACCGGCCAGGGCTGGCCGAATCCGAGGCCCCACAGCACGGAGGCATCGGCCTCGTTCTGGATGTCGTCGACCTTGTTCGCCACGAGGATGACGGGCTTCTTCTTGCGGCGAAGCATGCGCACCACGGCCTCGTCCGTCGCAGTGGCACCGACCGTCGCATCCACGACCAGCAGCACGGCGTCCGCCATGTCGACGGCGATCTCCGCCTGGTCGG
>JAABUN010007796.1_pt1 | contig 11310 bp, 10 predicted proteins | sample 5559311 | NCBI WGS metagenome assembly JAABUN01 (sample SAMN10711877, study PRJNA513370) | rock metagenome | isolation source: Antarctica rocks | place: Antarctica: Victoria Land, Siegfried Peak sud | reverse complement strand
AGGCGCCGCTCGGTCGGCAGCGTCGTCATCCACTGCGCGTAGTCGCGGCCGGTGTGGGCGAGCGTGTAGTCGTACATCAGCTGCGCGAACTCGTTGTCGCGCGGGTCGGAGTAGCCGCAGCCGCAGTCGGTGTCACCGCGGCCGATGGCGACGTCGTAGTTGCCGGCCACCACGGTGATGTCGTGCTCGAGCAGCAGCGGCCAGATCGCGTCGGGCTCCGCGCCGTAGCCGCCGAGGTCGCCGAGGCAGTAGAGCTGCTCGGCGCCGCCGGCCCGCGCGTCCTCCACGAACGCCCGCAGGGCGTAGGGGTTGGAGTACACGCCGCCGCAGACGGCGATCTTCACGCGGCGGACCGGTTCATACGGGACGTACCTCCAGGATCAATGGGCGTGCATGACCCTAACCTGCCGGGCGACCGGCGGCTCGTCAGGCGTCGAGCCGGCTGACGACGTGCTTGAGCCGGGTGTAGTCCCGTAGCGAGTAGGCCGACAGGTCACTGCCGAAGCCGGACGACGCGTAGCCGCCGTGGGGCATCTCCGTGGCGAGCACCGAGTGGCAGTTGAGCCACACCACGCCGAACTCGAGCGCCCGGGCCGCTCGCATCGCGCGGCCGTGGCCGGTCGTCCAGACGCTGGCGGCGAGGCCGTACGTCGTGGCGTTGGCCGTGGCGATCGCGTCCGCCTCGTCCCTCACCCGCTGCACCGTGATGACGGGCCCGAACACCTCGTCGGTAGCGAGCTCGTCGCCGGCCTCGACGCCCGCGACGACGGTCGGCGGGAACCAGAAGCCGTCGCGGGCCATCGGCGTGCCACCGGTCAGCACCTCGGCCGACGGACCCCGGCGCTCGACCATGCCGGCGACGCGCTCGAGCTGGTCGGCGTTGTTGAGCGCCCCGTAGTAGCCGTCCGGGCCGACCTGGACCGTCGCCGCGCCGTCGGCCAGCCGCGCGACGAGCTCGTCGTGGACCCCGGGCGCGGCGAGGACCTTCGTCGCGGCGGTGCAGGACTGCCCGGCGTTGTAGAAACCGAGGTCCAGCAGGCCCTGCACGGTGAGGTCGAGGTCGGCGTCGTCCAGCACGAGCACCGGCGCCTTGCCACCGAGCTCGAGGTGGAGCCGCTTCACCGTCGGGGCCGCCGCGGCCATGACCTCGCGGCCGGCGCGCACCGACCCGGTCAGCGCCACCATCGCCGGGACGGGGTGCTCGACCATGAGCCGGCCGGTGCCGCGGTCGCCGCAGACGACGTTCAGCACGCCGTCCGGCAGGACCTCGGCGGCCAGCTCGGCCAGTATCAGCGGGGTCACGGGGGTGGTCTCCGCCGACTTGAGGACCACGCAGTTGCCCGCGGCGACCGCCGGGGCCCACTTCCAGGTCGCCATCATCAGCGGGTAGTTCCACGGGGTGATCTGGGCGATGACGCCGAGCGGCTCGCGGCGCAGGAACGAGGTGTGGCCGGGGGCGTACTCGCCGGCCGCCATCCCCTCCGGCACCCGGGAGGCCCCGGCGCTGAACCGGATCACGTCGAGCACGTGGGGGATCTCGGCCCGCATCGCGGCGACCGGCTTGCCGGTGTTGCGGCACTCCGCCTCGACGAAGGCCTCGGCCCGCTCCTCCAGCAGGTCGGCGAGGCGCAGCAGCCGCCGGGAGCGCTCGCCCGGCGTCGTGTCGCGCCAGCCGGGGAAGGCGGCCGCGGCAGCGGAGAACGCCGCGTCGAGGTCGGCCGGCCCGGCGACCGGTGCGACGTCGTACGCCTGGCCGGTCGCGGGGTCGAGGACGTCGGTGGTCGAGCCGTCGAGCGGGGCGCGGCGGGCCCCGCCGTAGAAGTGGTGCAGCACCGTCAGGACCCTACGGCCCGGCCGCCGGCGGCGGGTCGGTCAGCAGCGCGAGGACGGCGGGCCGGTCGACCTTGCCGTTGCGGTTGCGGGGCAGCGCGTCCACCACCCGCAGCGGCCGGGGGACCGCGTGGGCTCCGAGCGCCTCGCGGACCGCCGACTGCAGGACGTGCAGGTCGGGGGTGGCTCCGGGCAGCGCGACGACGGCAGCCCCCACGTTGGCGCCCGTCACGACCGACGGGACGCCCACGGCTGCCGCGTCGGCGAGCAGGCCGGTCGCCAGCAGCGCCCGCTCGACCTCCGCCGGGTAGATGTTGACGCCGCCGCGGATGATGAGGTCGACGGCTCGGCCCCCGACGAACACGTAGCCCTCGTCGTCCATCCGGCCGAGGTCGCCGGTGCGCAGCCAGCCCTGCTCGTCGACCGGCGCGAGCTCCCCGCCCCAGTAGCCGGGGGTCACGGCCGGGGATCGCACCCACAGCTCACCCACCTCGCCGCGCGGGACGTCGGCCCCGTGCGGGCCCACGAGCCGCAGGTCGCAGTAGGGCGCGGGACGCCCGACGCTGCCCGGCCGACGGAGCGCCTCGGTGTCGGTCAGGCAGGTCACCGGGGCGCAGGTCTCCGACAGCGCGTAGACGTCGTGCATCCGCAGCTGCGGCAGTCGCTCCCGCACCCGGTCGAGCGTGCCGGGCGGGGCCGGGGCGCCGCCGTAGACGGCGAGCCGCAGGCCGGACATCGCCGGGAGCGAGAAGGACTCGGTCCGCAGCAGCATCTCCCAGATGCTCGGGACGACGTCGAGCCAGGTGACGCCGTGCTCGACGACGACCGCGGTGAGCTGGGCGGCGGTGAAGCCCGCCATGGTCACGGCTGACCCGCCGGAGAGCATCGCGGGCGTGAGCTGCGTGACGTGGCCGGAGACCCAGGCGAACGGGAGGTGGATCGCGGTGCGGTCCGACGGCACCAGTCCGAGCGTCCGGACGTAGAAGGCCGCGGCGTGCCCCGACATCCGACCCGTGACCTGCACCGCCTTCGGGTGACCGGTCGTCCCGCTCGTCGGGATGAGGGAGTAGGTCGTGTCCTGGTCCGGCAGCGGCTGGCCGCTGCGCCAGGGGATCTCGGCGCCGAGCAGCACGTCGGCGGCGTCGGCCACCGGCACGTCGGTCGCGGGCACGGCGCCCGCGAGGTCCGGCTGGACCAGCAGCAGCGAGGCGCCGGTGAGCGAGAGCAGGGCCCCGGTGCGGGCGGGTGGGCTGTCCACCGGGATGCCGACGTGGACCAGGCCGGCGCGGGCACAGGCCCAGATGGCGACCGCGGCCTCCAGCCCGTTGCGGGCGAGCACGGCGACCCGGTCGCCGGGTCGCAGTCCGCGGGCCAGCAGCACCGCCGCGGCGCCCTCGACCAGGCGCGCGAAGCCGTCGTAGGTCGTGCTGGTGCCGTGCGCCGGGTCGACCAGGAGCACGTCGCCCCCCGAGACGGGGAGCGCCTGCTCGAGGACCTCGACGACCGAGTGCGGGCGGTCGGCGTAGCAGCGCACGGTCCGCCCGCCGACGACCTCTTCGACCAGGTCGTCAGAGCCGCTCTGCCGGGACGGCCGCCTCCCGGCGCTCACGCGGGGCTCACGCGACCAGGGCCTCCAGCGTTGCGGCCCGCACGTGCCCGGCCTGGCTGTGCACCAGCTGGAAGGCCGCCGCGCGCAGCAGCCGCTGCGCCGGCTGCTCGAGGTCCATGCCCTGCCCCCCGCGCGCGGCCAGCAGGGCCGTGCAGGCCTCCATCGACGCCAGCAGCGCCTCGGCGCGCAGTGCCAGCCGGCGCTCGAGCTGCTCGGCCGGGTCGACCTCGTCCAGCAGGCGGTAGGCCCGGGCCCGCAGCTCGAGCACGCGCGGCCGCAGCAGCGAGGCGGTCTCGGGCTCCCGCTCGGCGAGCAGGTCGAGGGCGGCCAGTGCGATGCCGAACGTCGACGGCTGCACGTTGGTGTTGAGGGCGCTGTCGCGCTGCGCCCACGGCTCCCGCTCCGCGAGCAGCACGACGTCGGAGTCCGGCAGCACCAGCCGCTCGAGCCGCAGCGCGTGCGTCGAGGTGCCACCCATGGCCGCGAGCGAGAGCTCGCCGGCGCTGGTCATCTCGGGACGGTCCGTGCCGGGCACGAGCCCGAACAGCACCCGATCCGGGGCGTCGCCGTCGGCGGCGACGAGCGCCCCCACGAGCACCACGTCGACCAGCCCCCAGCCCGTGCACCACGGCTGGAACCCGGTGAGCTCCCACCCGCCGTCGACGCGGGTGGCGTGCACCGACGGCCTCGGGGTCCGCAGGTGGCTGTACGCCACCCCGCCGAGCTCCCGGCCGGCGCAGAGCTCCTGCAGGTGCTTGGCGACCAGGTCGGCGTTGTCACTGGCCTTGAGCATCTTCACGACCGGTCCGTGCTGGAACCACACGAACCACGCGTCGGGGCTGGACCCGGACAGCAGCTCGGCCACCCGCCGCTGCTCGGCCGGCCACGCGCCGCCGAGCTCCGGCGGGCCGGCCACGGCGAGCAACCCCGAGGCAGCCATCTGGTCCAGCAGCGAGCGCTCGACCCCCTCCCGCTCGAGCCGGGCGGCGTCGGCGGCGAGCTCGCGGGCGAGCTGCCCCGCGGCGACGACGACCGGCGAGGAGTCCAGGTCCCCGGTCACCGGGCTGGTCCGCGGCCGGCTCGGAGGCGGTTGCTCGGGTGCAGGGAGCTCATGCCCCGACGCTACTGCCGAGCGACCGCTGCTGCCGTCGAGCGGCCGCCGCCACCGGCCGCCGCCCCGCGCCCGCGCCTCTTCGCGCGCCGATCATGCAGCTGCTGCCCGGACCGCACGCTCGCCGGGCGTGCCAGAGGGCCATGATCGGCGCACCAGGCGGCTGTGGTCAGGGGGCCGCTCCCACCGCCCGCGCCCCACCGTCGACGTGCACGACCGTGCCCGTCGTCGCGGGGAACCAGTCGGACAGCAGTATGACCGCTGCCTGCGCGACGGGCCGGCGGTCGGTCGGGTCCCAGCCGAGCGGCGCGCGGGCCGCCCACTCCTGCTCCAGCCCCCCGCGTCCGTCGATCGCCTTGGCCAGCAGCGTGCGCTGCGGCCCCGCGGCGACGAGGTTGACCCGCACGCCGTCGGGGCCGAGCTCTCGGGCCAGGTAGCGCGCCGTCGCCTCGAGCCCGGCCTGCGCGACCCCCAGCCAGTCCTGGCCCGGCCACGCGCGGTCGGCGTCCATGCCGAGCCCCACCACCGACGCGCCGCGCGGCAGCAGCGGGCGCACGGCGTGGACGAGGGCGGCCAGGGACCAGGCCCCCGTCTGCAGGGTGGGGGCCACCACGTCCCACGGCACGGCAGCGAACCCGCCGGAGCGGTCGCCCTCGGGCAGGTAGGCGACGGCGTGCAGCACCCCGTCGACGCGATCCCAGCCGGCGTCCCGCACGGCCCGCTCGAGCCCGGCGAGGTCGTCCGGCAGGGTGACGTCGAGCTCGAGCACGTCGGCGTCGACGCCCAGCCGCGGGGCCACCCGGGAGGTGACCGACAGTCCCCGGCACAGCGGCGAGGTGAGCAGCACCTCGGCGCCCTGCTCGCGCGCCACCTGGACGACCGCGCTGGCGAGGGACCCCTCGGTGAGGACGCCCGTGGCGAGCAGCCGCTTGCCGGCGAGCAGGCCCGTCGGCGCGGTCCCCGCCCCCGGCCCGGTCACGGGCTCACCCGAGGAGCCGGACGCGCAGGGCCGCCTTGTCGGTCTTGCCGACGGCGTTGCGAGGGAGGTCGTCGACGAGCTCGACGCGTCGGGGCGCGGCGTAGTCGGCCATGCCGGTGCGCACCCAGGCGCGCACGTCGGCGGCGGACAGGGGGCCGCTCGCCACGACGAACGCCGCCACCGCCTCCCCGGCCAGGGCGTCCGGCACCCCGACGACGGCGGCGTCCTCGACGGCCGGGTGGCGGCGCAGCAGCTCCTCGACCTCGGCCGAGAAGATCTTGGTGCCGCCATGGTTGATCATGTCCTTGGTGCGGTCGAGGATCGTCACCCGGCCGTCGTCGTCGATCCGGGCGACGTCGCCGGTGGCGAACCAGCCGTCGACGATGGCGGCCGCCGTCGCCTCGGGGTCCGCGGCGTACCCGGTCGTCACGAGCGAGCCCCGCAGCCACAGCTCCCCGGCGGAGCCGACCGGCAGCACGCGGCCCGCGTCGCCGCGCACCTCGGCCTCCATGCAGGGCAGCGGTCGCCCGACCGAGCCGGGCGCGAGCCGCAGGTCCTCGTCGGTCGCCAGGCACGCGGGGGAATGGGTCTCGGACAGTCCGTAGACATCGTGCAGCCGGGTCTGCGGCAGCCGCTCGCGCAGCGCGGTGACGAGGTCGGCGGGGAACGGCGCGCCCCCGGCGGCGAGCCGGGTGAGCGCGGGCAGGTCCGCGATCCCCGGCACCCGCAGGCACAGCCGCCACCAGGACGGGACGGCGTACGCCCACGTCACGCGGTGCCCGGCCAGCAGCGCGACGTACTCCCGCGGTGACGTCGTGTCGACCAGCACGCAGGAGGCGCCACCGAGCATGGCCGGCAGGACGTGGGCGTGGAGGGCGGAGATGTAGTACATCGGGAACAGCACCGCGGTGACGTCGTCGGTCCCGAGCCGGAGCACCCGCTGGTAGCTCATCGCCGAGTGGACCGACGCCCGGTGCACGACCTGCGAGGCCTTGGGCCGCCCGGTCGTGCCGGAGGTGTGCACCACGGCGAAGGTGGCGTCCTGCTCGGGCCGTTCGTCGGGGCCGAACGCCCACGGGCGAGGTGCTGCCTCCCGGAGCACGTCGCCCAGCGGGAGCGCTCCGGTCGCGCCGGCCGACCGGAGCCCCTCGAGGTGGGCGGCGCTGCCGAGGGCCAGCGCGGCCTGCGAGTGCTCCATCAGGTAGGCCCACTGCGCGGGGGCCAGCCGGGTGTTGAGCCCCACCATGACCAGGCCCGCCCGGGCGCAGGCGAACAGCGCAGTGGCGAGGTCGAGGGTGTTGCCGGAGGCGACGGCCACCGAGGCGCCGGTCGCGAGACCGCGCCCCCGGAGCGCCGCGGCTGCCCGCTCCACCCGGTCGGCGAACTGCGCGAAGCCGACCACCGTCCCGTCGACGTCGACGAAGCAGGGGCGCTCCGGCCACCGGCGGACCGCCCGGTCGAGGACGTCGAGGACCGTCGCCGGCCGGCGCGCGTAGGACAGCGCCGGAGCGCCGAGCCACTGCTCCACGACGACCGGGTCGCCGGGCCGGTCGTCGAGGTCGTGCTTCTCGCGCACGTCGGAGGGGGTCATCGTCGCGTCCCGGGGCTAGCGTGCCCGGGCATGGATCGCGGGCAGGTGCTGGCGCTGGTGCGCGAGCGCGCCGTGGTGCTGCTCGGCGTGGTGCCGGACCGGCTGGCGCAGGACGCCCGGTTCGCCGACGACCTGGGCCTCGACTCGCTGTCGCTCGTGGAGTGGGCGCTCGACCTGGAGGAGGTCTTCGACGTCGAGCTCCCCGAGGAGGACGTCATCGCGGTCGTCACCGTCGGCGCGCTCGTCGACCTCGTGCTCGCCCAGCTCGGCCACGACGTGGGGGTCAGCACGGCTCCTCGTACGCCGTGACGGCTGCCCGCTCGGCCATGACGCCCAGCCGCTCGCCGAGGACGCGGAGCGTGTCGGCCCGCACCCGGTAGACCCGCAGGTTCGCGCAGACCGTGCTGTCGACGAGCATGGTCTGCCGCAGGACGCGCAGGTGGTGAGACACCAGCGGTTGCGCCATCCCGGTGGCCGTGACGAGGTCCCGGGTGCACAGCTGGCGGTCGGCCAGCAGCCGGAGCAGCTCGATCCGCCGTGGCTCGGCGAGCGCCGTGAGGACAGCGGCGTTGTCCACCTGCCCGTCCACCTGCCGCCCCTTCCGGGCGTCCCCCTGGTCCTCCGGCGCGCCGTCCACGCCCCGAGTCCACCACAGCGGCCTAGGCTCGCGGTGTGCTTCCGATGCCCTCGACCCGCGCAGCGTGACGTCACCCTCGGGGTCCTTCCTCCCGGCCCCCCGCTCGGCCGGCCGTCAGACGGCGGACATCGTCCTGCCGCGCTCCACCGTCGGTCCGGTCAAGGCGGTGCTGCGCCGGGTCGTCATCGCCCTGCTGACCCTGTCGGCCGTCGCGGTCGTCGTCTGGCTCGACCGGGAGGGCTACACCGACAGCTCCGACGGCGAGGTCGACTTCCTCGACGCGTACTACTACGCGACGGTCAGCCTCTCGACGACCGGCTACGGCGACATCACGCCGGTGAGCGACCAGGCGCGCACCGTCAACATCCTCGTGGTCACGCCGCTGCGGCTGCTGTTCCTCATCATCTTGGTCGGCACCACCCTCGAGGTGCTCACCGAGCGCACCCGCGACCAGTTCCGCCAGAGCCGTTGGAGGTCCTCCTTGCGCGACCACACCGTCGTCGTCGGCTACGGCACCAAGGGGCGCAGCGCGGTCCGTGCCCTGCTCGACGACGGCGCCGACCGGGCCAACATCGTCGTCGTCGACAACGATCCGTCGCACATCGCAGACGCCGGCGACGACGGGATCGCTGCTGTCGTCGGTGACGGCACCCGGGCCGACGTGCTGCGGCGAGCCGACATCGAGCACGCCAGGCGGGTCATCGTCGCTGTCCCGCGTGACGACGCGGCGGTGCTTGTGACCCTCACGGTCAAGCGCCACAACCCGGCGGCGTACGTCGTGGCGGCGGTGCGGGAGAGCGAGAACGCCCCGCTGCTGCGCGAGGGCGGCGCCGACGGCGTCGTCGTCTCCTCCGAGGCTGCGGGCCGGCTGCTGGGGGTGGCCGCGAGCAGTCCCTCGACCGGCGCCATCTTCGAGGACCTGCTCGTCCCCGGCTCCGGTCTGGAGCTCGCCGAGCGCGACGTCAAGCGCGAGGAGGTCGGTCTCGCGCCGCGCGCCTGCCGTGACCTCGTCGTGGCGATCCTGCGGGAGGACAAGACGCACATGTTCACCGACGACGAGGGGCTGAAGCTCCGCAAGTCCGACCGCGTCGTGGTGGTGCGTGCTGCCAACGGCGGTCGGCCTCACGTCGACCACAGCCGGCCGCGGGAGTAGCGCCGGTCAGACGGGCGCGGGCGACCTTGTCGCACAGGGCTCCGGTGTCTTGGCACGGACGCCATCTGTGTCAATGTGACCGGGTGCACACCACCCGGGAGCTGCTGCTCGAGGCCGCCGCCGAGTTCGTGCGGTCCGGCGCCGACTGGGACAGGCTGCGCATGGCCGACGTCGCGGCCGCCGCCGGCGTGAGCAGGCAGACGCTCTACTACGAGTTCGGCAGCAAGGACGCGCTCGGCCAGGCCCTGGCGCTGTGGGAGGCGGCCCGCTACATGGCGGGTGCGGATGCTGCGATGGCCGACCACGACGGCAGTCCCGGCGAGGCCGTGGGCGCCGCGACGGCGTGGACGCTCACCGAGGCGGCCTCCAACCCGCTGCTCAAGGCGGTCCTCACCGATGACACCGGAGCGCTGCTGCCGTTCCTGACCACCCGCTCGGAGGCCCTGCTGCGGGCCGCGAACGACCACTGCGCCGGCTACCTGTCGGAGCACTGGCCCGACCTGCCTGCTGAGCGGGTGCGGTTCGTCGCCGACGCCGTCAACCGGCTGACGCTGTCCCACCTCGTCCTGCCCGGCGCCCGCCCCGACGCAGTCGCCGCCGACATTGCCCGGCTCGTCGACGCCCTGCTCCCTGGAGGACCTCCCGCATGAACGCACCCCACGAAGCCGCTCGCTCCGCTCACGCCTGCGCGGGGACCCCGCAGTGAGCACCCACGAGCTGTACGCGATCCCGGCGGAGCACGCGACGTGGGACGTCGAGATGGCCGGCGCCGCCCGCTTCACCTGGGAGTACGACGACGGGCGTGACCGCCTGCTCTCGCTCTACCAGAAGGGCAAGGACAAGCAGTGGGACCAGGTGCACCGCATCGACTGGGGCATCGAGGTCGACCCGATGGACGTGCTCGGGCTGCCGGACGAGACGATCGCCATCTTCGGCACGCCCCAGTGGGACCGGATCAAGGACGACCGCAAGGCGGTGGGTGAGCTCAAGCAGCACATGACCGCCTGGCAGTTCAGCCAGTTCCTCCACGGCGAGCAGGGCGCGATGATCTGCTCCGCCCGCATCGTGGAGTCCGTCCCGGACCTCGACTCGAAGTTCTACGCCGCGACGCAGACCATGGACGAGGCGCGTCACGCCGAGACGTACGCCCGGTTCTTGCAGGAGAAGGTCGGCCTGCTCTATCCGATCAACACGCACCTGAAGTCGCTGCTCGACGACACCCTGTCGGACAGCCGCTGGGACATGCCCTACCTCGGGATGCAGGTCCTCATCGAGGGTCTCGCGCTCGCCGCCTTCGGGCTGCTGCGCGACATGACGGACCGGCCGCTCCCCAAGCAGATCCTCGCCTACGTCATGCAGGACGAGGCCCGGCACGTCGCCTTCGGCCGGCTGGCGCTCAAGGACTTCTACGCCGAGCTCTCCAGCAAGGAGCGCGAGGAGCGCGAGGACTTCGTCGTCGAGGGCTGCTACCTCATGCGCAACCGGTTCCGGCAGGAGGAGGTCTGGGGCAACCTCGGGTTCGACGTCGCCGAGTGCATGCAGTCCGTCGAGCGCTCGGAGTACTTCCAGATGTTCCAGTCGCTGCTGTTCAGCCGGATCGTCCCGTGCGTCAAGGACATCGGGCTCTGGGGTCCCAAGGTGCAGAAGGCCTACGCCGACATGGGTGTGCTCGACATGGCCGGGATCGACCTGGCGGCCCTCATGAAGCAGGACGAGGACCACGCCGAGGCGATCGATGCCGAGAAGCGCGAGCAGGCCACGCGCCGCGACGAGGTCGAGAAGACCATCGCGCTCGCCGACGTCGAGATCCCGGAGCAGGTCGCCAACTAACCGCCTGCGTCAGTCCTCCTGCGCGGCAAGCGCTTCCAGCAGTCGGCGTAGCGACACGAGGCGTGCATCGCTGGCGTGTCCCTGCGCTGCCCACTCGTCGAGCGCGCAGCCGATGACGCCCGCGTGGTGGGTGCAGCCGGGCGGGCACAGCGCGGCGCCCTCGGCCAGGTCGGGGAAGGCCGCCAGCACCCGTTCCTGGGTGACGGCCCCGAGGCCGAAGGAGCGCACGCCCGGGGTGTCGACGACCGTGCCGCCGCCTGGCAGCGGCAGCGCCACTGCCGATGAGCTGGTGTGGCGGCCCTTGCCCACGCCGGTGACGTCCCCGACGGCTCGGAAGGCGTCGGGCACGAGCCGGTTGACCAGCGTCGACTTCCCGACGCCGGACTGCCCGAACAGCACGCTGGTGCGCCCCAGCAGCCGGCGGTGCAGCTCGGCCACCCCGAGATCGTCCGCGCCCGGACCCGTGACGACCGCCTCGACGCCCAGCGGCTCGTAGAGCGCGAGCAGCTCTGCGGGGTCGGCGAGGTCGCTCTTGGTGAGGCACAGCAGGGGCACCAGGCCGCCGTCGTA
>JAABUN010007795.1_pt1 | contig 11311 bp, 13 predicted proteins | sample 5559311 | NCBI WGS metagenome assembly JAABUN01 (sample SAMN10711877, study PRJNA513370) | rock metagenome | isolation source: Antarctica rocks | place: Antarctica: Victoria Land, Siegfried Peak sud | reverse complement strand
GATGTCGAAGCTCTCCTGGCTGGCCTTGTAGATCCGGGTGCCCACGATGTCAGAGGGGACCAGGTCGGGGGTGAACTGGATCCGGGCGAAGTCCCCACCGACGACCGTCGCGAAGCTGCGTACGGCCAACGTCTTGGCCACCCCGGGCACCCCCTCGAGCAGGATGTGGCCCTTGGCCAGCAGTCCGACCATCAGCTGCTCGACCATGTGCTCCTGGCCCACGATCACCCGCTGCACCTGGGCGATGGCGTCGGCGAGCATCCTCGACGCCTGAGCACCCTCCAGTGCGGCGGGGGCGGCGGGCTGGCCACCGGACGTCGCACCGGCCTGGGACGGCTGGCCGTATGACGGACTGCTCACGCACTACTCCCTGTTGCTTCGTCGGGTGCCGTTGGCTGCGGGCCCCCGCAGCCTGCAGCGGGTCAACTGTACGAGACCCGAGGGCCCAGCCTAGGTGGCACGAGAAAGGGCGGTCCGGCCCAGCCCGGCGAATAGACTCATCCCTGCCCCGCCCGACGTACGAGGGTCACGACCCGCTCCCGTGACGAGAGAAGGAACGATGTCGACGTCCTCGCCAGCCGCCGGATCTCCGGACGGTTCCGGACCTTCCGGAGCGGGCAGCGACCATTCTCAGGGGCCCGAGATGCCGGATTACGTGCCGGTCAGCCCGCTGCTCGCCGAGGACCCACCGAGGATCGGTGGCTGGTGGCTCGACGCCCGGCTGAGCGCCGGTCCCGCCGGGGTCGCGTTCACCGCGCACGACACCGACAACGAGCCGGCCATGATCATCCTGCTCTCCGAGGGCGCGGCCGCCGACGCCGCGGCTCGGGACCGGTTCGCCGGGGTCGTGAACGGCATGCACATCGACACCGTGCTGGCCCGGGGCGGGCACGGCCAGGACACGGGTCGGCTGGGCCGCAAGTTCCGTCCGGAGGCCGATGGACCGGTGGCTCCGGACCAGCGCCAGGCCGCACCGTGGGCGGCCCTGGTCTACGACGGGTCACCGGGCGCCGCCGCGGCGGCCGCGCGGGTTCTGGACGAGGTCGAGCTGGCGACCCTGCCGGCCCAGGGCCGGCCGGCCGGCCCTGCCTACCAGCACTACTGGATCGACCGGGTCCGTCCGGGACTCGCGCGGCTGTGGCCGCTGCCCTGGCCGGGTCGCTTCGACAGGGCGGGCTGGCGGACCATCCTGGTCTCCTGGCTGCTGATGCTGCTGCTCGCCGCTCTGGCCGTGCTGCTGGCCATCCTGATCTTCCAGAACCAGCCGCCCCAGGCCCCGCCGCCCCCGACCGGCGGCTCGGGCAGCCCGCCACCGTCGAGCTCGCCCTCGCCCCAGTCCGGCTCGCCGCCGCCGTCCTCGGCCTCCCCCTCGCCGTCCTCGGGGTCCGGCTCCCCGTCTCCCTCGTCGGCGTCGCCGAGCCCGTCTGGTTCCGGCTCTGCTGAACCCTCGCCCTCGAGCTCGGAGTCCGGCTCGGGATCACCGTCCCCCTCGAGCTCGGAGTCGGGCTCAGGATCGCCGTCCCCGTCGGGAACCGAATCCGGGGGCGGTTCGCCCACCCCGTCGGATTCCGGATCTCCCGGCACCAGCCAGTCACCTGGATCAAGGCTCTGATGTCGACCACGACCACAACCACCCCGGCACCGGCTCAGGTCCGGGCTCCCCGGCTCATCGCCACCGACCTGGACGGCACCTTCCTGTCCCCCGACGGGTCGGTCAGCGCGGAGAACGCGGCCGCCGTCCAGGCCGCCCACCGGGCCGGTATCCCGGTGGTGTTCGCCACCGGCCGCCCGGTGCGTTGGATGGACGTGGTCAAGGACCTGCCCGGATCCCACCCCATCGTGATCGCCAGCAACGGGGCCGTGCTCTTCGACCTGGGCGCAGGTGAGCTGCTGGACCGGGTCTGCATCGATCCGTGGGTGGCCCTGTCGGCTGCGCAGCAACTCCGTACCTGCGTCCCCGGGGTGAGCTTCGCCTTCGATTCCGGCACCCGGTTCGGCTACGAACCGACCTACCGGACCTTGTCCGCCGCCCTCAGCGACGAGGCCCGCCGCAGGGCCCACCTGGGGGCGGAGCCGGCCCTGTTCACCGGGCCGGCCGAAGACATCGCCCATACCACCGAGTTCGTCAAGATGCTCGTGCAGAGCGTCGACACCGCGCCCGACGAGCTGCTCGATCGCGTACGGGAGTGCATCGGGTCCACCCTGACCGCCACCCACTCCGTCACGAGCGGCGTCGGCCTGGTCGAGATCAGCGCCCCCGGGGTGAGCAAGGCCACCATGCTGCAGCGCTGCTGCGACCGGCTGGGGATCGCCGCAGCGGACGTCGCCGTCTTCGGGGACATGCCCAACGACGTGGCCATGCTGACCTGGGCGGGGATGCCGCACGTGGTGGCCAATGCGCACCCGTCGCTGCTGGACAGCGGCTACACGGTGGTGCCCGGCAATGCCGAGTCGGGTGTCGGCCGGACCATCCTGGACCTGATCGGGCCCGGACGACCGCGATGAGCCGATTCCTCCGGGGGCTGGTCAGCTGCCTGCTCCCGGTGGTGACCGGACTCTGGGTGGGGGCGACCAGCTTCGGCGGCACCCTGCTGCCGTGGCGACCGGTGATGGTCGACCTCGAGGTCTACCGAGAGGCCGGCTCCACCCTGCTCCGGGGGGCCGACTTCTACTTCCTGCCCGGTCAGCTCCAGTTCCTCTACCCGCCGTTCGCCGCCGTGCTCTCCGTGCCGCTCGCCGTGCTCCCCGGGTGGTTGGTCCAGGTGGGCTGGACCGTGGCCGGGGTGCTGGCCGTGCTGGCCGTGCTGCACCGGTGCGGCCTCTCCGGGTGGCAGCTCAGCCTGATCGGCAGCGCCGTGCTCTACCTCGTCGAGCCGGTGAGCCAGACCCTGGCCTTCGGACAGCTGGGGATCATCCTGGTCGCCCTGGTCTTCCTGGACCTGGCGCCGGGGCCGCGGGTCCTGCCGCGGCGGCTGCTGCCCGAGGGTGCGCTGACCGGGTTGGCCGCCGCGATCAAGCTCACCCCGGCGATCTTCGTGGCCTCTCTGCTGGTGACCCGCCGTTGGCGGGCCGCGACGGTCGCGGTGCTCACCGGGCTGCTGGTCACCGTGGCCAGCGCGGTCGTCACCCCGCGGGCGTCGTGGCAGTTCTGGGGCCGGCTCGCCCACGGTGACACCGGGCTGGGCAACAGCATCATCTACTACACCAACCAGTCGGTGATGGCCGACGTCGTACGGATCTTCGGGCTCGGTCAGCCGGTCGCGCTGGCCGGTCTGGCCCTGTCCGCCGTGGTCGCGCTGGCCGGCGTGTGGGCAGCGATGCTCTGGCACCGACTCGGAGACGTACGCCTCGCAGTCAACCTTTGCGGGGTCGCCGGTCTGCTCGCCTCACCGGTGTCCTGGCTGCACCACTTCGTCTGGGTCGTGCCGCTGGCCCTGAGCCTGGTGGAGCGGCGGGCCGACGGAGCCGTCGGGCGCCGGCTGCCGCCCGGGCTGATCGTGATCGGTTGGTTGTTCGTCGGCTGGGTCGTCGTCGCCCCGTTCCGCCGGCTGCCGAACGGGGCCGACGTCGAGCTCACCTGGACCTGGTGGCAGAACCTGCTGGCCTCCACCACCGCACTGCTCGGCGTCGCCCTGCTCGCCGTCAGCATCGTCATCGCCCGCCGCCGTCAGGCTGCCGGCGGTGGATTACCCGCTTGCTCGTAACGCCGGGCGAGGTCCCGGCAGGCACGGGTGAGCTCGGCCGGACCGAGGACGGTGAAGTCGGTATCGAAGGTGGCGAGCAGACCTGCGACCCCCGCCCAGGACCAGGCACCGACAGTGAACCGGGTCCGGGTCGGACTGACGTACTCCACGACGGACCCGCCGGGGGCCCAGCGCGACCAGGCCGGGCGGCAGGTCCAGCAATGCGGTGCCGGAGCACTGCCACGCAGCGGGGGTGTCGCCACGGTCCCAGTGCGTCATCACCTAGCGGGCCACGTCGTCGTCGGGCGGCGGCCTTCGGGTGAAGGCGAGGCCGGTGGAGGCGTACGGCCGGATTCGGTCGACCCGGAAGATCTGCCACCCGTCCGTAACCGGGACGAAGGCAACCAGGTACCGGCGCCCCGCCCAGGTGAGGAGGTGGTGGGGTTCGGTCTGGACCGGTGCTGCGAAGTCCGGGTCGCCGGGGGCGGGCCGCCGGCCGCTGCCGGTGAAGGAGTCGAACCGCAGCAGGTGGCTCTTGCGGACGGCGTAGCCGCCCGCCCGCAGCGTCTCTGCGGCGATGGCTGGGGCAGCGAACTCCCACCAGTTCCGTACGGCGGTCAGGTGCATGGCGTCGGCCTCCGCGCGCAGCGCGCCGGCATCAGCTGCTTGATGCTGGTCAGGGCCCGCCCGAGCGCATCGTCGATCCCGGACACACTGGTCCGCGCCGTCTGCAGCGCGACCGCGACGGCGATGGCCTGGTCGTCGTCCAAGAGCAGGGGCGGGAGCTTGCCGCCGGCACCCAGGCGGTAGCCGCCGTCCGGACCCTTGACGGTGCCGACCGGGTAGCCCAGTCCACGCAGGCTCTCCACGTCTCAACGCAACGTCCGCTGACTGACCCCGAGCCGCTCGGCCAGCTCGGGCCCGGACCACAGGGGCCGAGCTCCCAGGAGGGAGAGCAGGCTCAGCAGCCGCGCGGAGGTGGAGGCCATGGATCGATCCTGCCTTCGGGTAGCGGACACCCGGTGGCCGGTACCGCTGCGACGTTGGTTCCATGACCACCTCAGCTCCATCCCATCCGCCGGTCGACCGGTCCGGCTCCCGCATCGACCACGTCAACCTCGCGGTCCCCGACCTGCAGGCCGCAGTCCGGTTCTACGAGCCCGTCCTCGCCTCGATCGGGATCACCAAGATGCTCGAGATCCCGGGCATCCCCGACCAGCACTTTCCCGCCATGACCGGCTTCGGCCTCGCCGACGTCAAGCCCTACTTCTGGCTCATCGACCACGGCACGGTGGGGACCAACATGCACCTGGCCTTCACGGTCGACACCCGCGTGGCCGTCGACACCTTCTACGCCGCCGCCCTCGCTGCGGGCGCCACGTCCCGGGAGGCCCCGGCCATCCACACCCAGTACCACGACGACTACTACGGCGGGTTCGTCGACGACCCGTACGGCATCAACCTGGAGGCCGTCTGCCATCACCCTCCGGAAGCGCCGGCGGCCTAGCTGTCGTACGTCAGACCGGGGTCGCCGCCGCTCGGAAGTTGACCCGCAGGGTGTAGAGCGAGGTGGTTGCGGTGATGTAGAGGTGGTTGCCCTGCGGTCCCCCAAAGCACAGGTTGGCGGTGATCTCCGGCAGCAGCAGCTTGCCGAGCAGGGTGCCGTCCGGGTGCAGGCAGTGCAGGCCGTCCCGGGCCGCCGCCCACAACCGGCCCTGCTGGTCGAAGCGGATGCCGTCGTAACCGAGGGGGTCGGCGGCGAACACCCCGCCGCCGCTGAGCTGGCTGCCGGCCACGTCGAAGACCCGGATGTGGTGCTCCTCGCTGTCGACGACGTAGAGCTGCCGCTCGTCGGGCGAGAAGGCCAGCCCGTTGGGCTGATCAAAGTCCGCGGCGACCACGGTCGGAGCCTCTCCGGGTGAGACCCGGAAGACGTGGCGGGCGGGCTGCTCGGGCTCGGCCTGGTGCCCCTCGTAGTCGGAGCTGATGCCGTACGTCGGGTCGGTGAACCAGACCGACCCGTCCGAGTGCACGACCACGTCGTTCGGACTGTTCAAGGGGTGGCCGTCGTAGCTGTCTGCTAACACCCGGACCGAGCCGTCGTGCTCCAACCGGGTGACCCGCCGGCCACCGTGCTCGCAGCTGACGAAACGGCCCTGCCGGTCGACGGTGCGACCGTTGCTGAAGCCGCACGGGGTGCGGAAGACGTCCGTACGGCCGGTGATCTCGTCGTAGCGCAGCACCCGGTCGTTCGGGATGTCGCTGAAGAGCACCACCCGGGTCGCCGGGTGGTAGGCGGGACCCTCCAGCCAGCGGCCGTCGGCGTGCGCGCGCGCGACGAACCGGTCACCACCGGTCCCCTCGAAGCGCTCGTCGAGGCTCAGGAACTCGGCTGGGATCATCTCGGTCACGCAGGACTCCTCGGTGCTTCCGTGTGCTGGGGTGGCTCGGCACACGTTAATGGGCCGGCCAGCCGAGATCCCCGGTGCACGGCACAATGCAGGGCGTGACTGCTGCACCCCGGGAGACCCAACCCTCGTTCCTGCGCCGCTTCTCGTGGCTGGCCGTCCTCGTCGTGGGCGTGGCCGCCTATCTGCTGGTGCTCAGGACCCTGGTGGCCACCGAGAACCTCAACTTCTTCCCGTCGTTGATCTTGCTCGGCTCGATCGTGGTGCCGGCCTCGGTGCTGACCTTCGCCGCCTCGAGCGGGCGGCAGGTCGTCGTGCCGACCAGCACGATCGCCCTGGTGGCGGTGCTGGGCGGGGTGATCGGCACCGTGGCGGCCGGAACGCTGGAGTACGACGCCCTGCACCGGCTCGGGGCACTGCCGATGCTTGGGGTGGGGTTGATCGAGGAGTCCGCCAAGCTGATCATCCCGCTCGTGGTGCTGATCGTGGTGCGGCGACGGGACCCGCAAGCGGGAGTGATCATCGGCGTGGCCAGCGGGATGGGCTTCGCGACGCTGGAGACCATGGGCTACGGCTTCAACGCCCTGCTGAGCAGCGGCAGCATCCTCGACGTCGAGCAGACCCTGCTGCTTCGCGCCCTGCTCTCCCCCGCCGGCCACGTGGCCTGGACGGGGCTGACCGCTGCCGCCCTGTGGCGGGTCCCCACAGCGGAACGCAAAGGCCGAGCGGTGGCGGCGGTCCTTGGCACCTTCGTGGCGGCCGTCCTGCTGCACGCCGCCTGGGACGGGTCCAACAGCCTCGTCGTGCACCTGCTGGTCGGGATCATCAGCTTCGGCGCTCTGCTGCTGGTGATCCGCCGCTCCCAGCACCGGCTCGGTTCTGGTTATCATCGGGGCTCGGCCCCGGACCGTGGAGCGGCACAGTTGGGGCAGCAAGCCAGGGGCGGTAGCTCAGCCGGTTAGAGCAAGGGACTCATAATCCCTGGGTCGTGGGTTCGAGCCCCACCCGCCCTACAAAGCAGGTTTGACTAGGGATTTCATACTCTTAAGTACAAACGCTTGGCGAGCACGACGCTTGTACACCAAGGGATTCGGTATGCAGCAAAGCCCTGCAGACTGCAGCAACAGGCCAGGGTGACCGTGCTACGCTGGGGGCCGATTCACGGTTCTTACTCCAGGCATGCTCGTGACTGGTTCTTCGTCGGACGCGCCCTGGACCTCAATGATTCATCGGGGTGATGTGCTGGCTTGTCCCACCGGCTGTTGATCTTGGTCGGCGGCGGTTGGTGGCGGGGGCGTGCTGACGCGCCCCGGTGCCGGGTGGCTGCCGGTTCCACTTCCGGCTGGTCGGTCCTTTCGCGTTCGGGGTGGGTGTCGGCCAGGTCAGCTGGGGTGGAGGGCTTGGAGCCGGTCCCAGGCGTTGGCGAGGTCAGTGGCCCAGGCCCAGTCGTCGGCGATCTTGAGGATCTTGCGGCGGGCGTGGCGGACGTGGCGGCCGGGTGCGGCGAACAGCCGGAACCGCAGGGTCTTGGGTTCGGCGACGGCAAGCTCACCGTCCAAGGCAAGGTGCTTCAGCCAGGCGGTCAGGGTGACAGCGAGCGCGGCCAGGTGCAGCCAGGCCGCGTTACGGCCGGCGTGCGCGGTCGGCAGCTTCTCCGCACCCATCGCCTTCAACTCCTTGATCTTGTCCTCGACGTGGGCCTGGGTGCGGTGCCTGGCGTCCAGCCACTGGATCTGACCGCCGGCGGTGTTGGTGGTAAACGCTCCGTAGCGCCAGGTCGCATCTTGGTCGAGTTCGGCTTGCTCGCCGGGCTCACGCAGGGTCCGGCGGGCGATGACCCGCAGATCAGCCGGCCAACCGTTGAGCCGGTCCCCGGCCAGACTGCGGCGCAGCAGTCCGGTCAGGTCGGCGACCTGGGCTTTCGGCTCCGGCTTTCCGTCCGCGGCCAGTCCGGGCGACCAGGCTCCGGCGGGGAGCTGGTCGATCGCTGATCTGGTCCGGTCATCGACGGGCCAGCCGATGGAATACTCCACTCGCCGGCCCCGCCGGCCCTGCAGGGGGTGGGTGTTTAGGCTGGTCAGGTGGTTGATCACGTCGTGGGAGGCGCCGGCGCCGTCGGTGGTGACCAGCAGATCCCGCCGAAACGGTGCCGGGATCTGGGCCAGGGCGTGGTCGATGACCTGCACATGATCAGCGGCGGTGAACGAACCGGCGTTTCCGGGTCGTTGCATCACGACCAGATGATCACCACGTTGGAACACCACGCCGTCAACGGATGCCAGCCGATGCCGCCCTTGTAGTGACCGGCCACACTGGGTTTCATCGTCGCCGACTCGATGATCGTGGCATCGATCCGCACCACCGTGACCGCTGCGGGCTGATCAGCGGACCCGGCCCGGGTCAACGGCAGACCGGCCACGCTCACCGCTGGCAGCCGGCCCTGGTCCGCGGCCACGATCTGCGCCCACGCCGCAGCCCGCACGCAGGCGAGCATCCCGGCCAGTTTCGGGCCGGGCAGCCCGTCGTCGGTGAGCTGGTCGGCGAACTCGGACAGGCCGCGGAGCACCGTCGTGTCCGACGCCGCCCCGCCGGGCCCGTACAACGCCTCCTGCCGAGTCAACGCCTCCACATCGGCCAGACACGACGCACCCGCGACCATGGCGGTGATCGTGTCGGTCAACAGTCGGCCCCGGTCCCGGCCCGGCGTGAAACGGCGCCGGACCACCACCTGCCGCAGCCCGCCAGTCAAGCCGATCCGATCGGCCAACAAGCGTGGCAGAACAGCCCCGGCGTGGCCGATCACGCCCCGACCGCCGACCTCGACCGACAACCCTGTCGACCAGCCCGAAGCCGGTTCATGCCCGGCCCGCCTCACAGAGGTACGCTTCACCACGAAGGTGCTCCGATCCTTGGACGACTACAAGCTTCAACAACTCGTATTCTCCCAGGTCAGGGCACCTTTCCACGCCCAGACAGGCTCGACGGAAGCCCTCAGATCACCACCCCTGCGAATACTCCAGGTAGAAGCCCCCGCCGGTCCCGCTCAGCTGGGTCGCAACATGCACGTAGGTATCGACTGCTTCATCGACGGTGTGCGCGAACGGTAGTCGCGAAAACACTTTGCGGTAGATGCTGGCCTGCATACCCACCGCATCGCTTGCGATGGTGAGTGGCACGAATCCGGGGCAGAGCGCATCGGCTCTCACGCCGGCCGCCCGTACCCTCCGGTCCAGTTCGTAGGCGAAGAGCACATTCGCGAGCTTCGCATTCCGGTACGCGAGCAGCGGGCGATAGCGGCTCTTCACAATCGGGGGTGTACTCGGGGTCTGAACCCGCCGGATTCGAGTAGGGATCTGGCGATGTAGTTGGTGAGGTTGCGGAAGCCGAGGGCGGAGCCGCGGAGGTGTTCGAGGCGGCCGTTGATCCCTTCCAACACCCACCGCAGGCCGCGACGCGACAGCCTCGCCCGCGGTTCAGCAGCACGGCTGGTGTCTTGGCGCCACACATGCCCGCAGCCAGCACACCGGTAGCGGCGCAGCGTGACCTCCAACGTCGTGGGTCGCCAACCCAGCGGTTCGTGCGCCAACCGCCGGATCACGGTGTCGCGTGCGACGCCCTCGCAGCCGCAGCGGCGGCACCACTGATCCGGCTCGACGACACGGCAGGCGAGCACTGCCCGGTCAGGATCCAGTCGCTGCCCGATCACCGCGAGCCCGAGCTCGTCGAGGCGGCAGAACGTGGTCAGGTCAGGGCAAGCGAAGGTAGCGTCAGACACGTCGAAGTCTTCCCGATGGGCGGTGTGAGAACTCCCATCATCGGAAGACCTCGACCCCTACCCGGTGATCGACGCGCCGACCCGCCCTACACCCTGGACTGTGGAGAGCCGGATTTTGGGAGGACAGCATGAACCAGGGCACGCATCCCGAAGAGCTGCCGGCCGAGGTCTTGGACGACGTGGCCAGCGTGGTCGGGGCAGAGGTCACTCTTCTCAATCGCCTACCCGGAGGCGTCAATGGGGGCGCCATGCGCGTCCAGTTGGCCGGAAGGGCAAATGCAGTGCTCAAAGCAGTGCCCCGGGCACACCCCAACCACCTGGACGAGACGTTGCGAGCCCAGAGAGTGGTCGAGCACATGCGTAGGCGCGGCTATCCCACCCCGGCCTGGCTCGGAGTGGGGGCCACAGCCACTCATGTATGGCATCTGATGGACTTCGTTGACGCGGCTCCCGCTCCAGAGCTGACCCCGTCCATCGTTGAGCAGCTGATGGAGATCATCGAACTCCAGGCTGGCCAAGCCTCCGAGCCCTACGACCACTGGTCATACGCCTGGCGGGTCGCCACCGGTCAGGAATCGGCTGTCGCCGGGCTGGATTTCAACGAGACGCCCGAGCAGTCGCTTCTCCGCCGTTCCGTGGCCAGACTCTCGGGGTATTCCTCCGTGGTGTCGGCCTTGGTCGAGCGCCTGCGGCTCGTGTGTGCCGACGTCCCACCACCACGAGAGGCACCTGACATGGTCCATGCCGATCTCTCAACCCCCAGCAATGTCCTGGTCCGTGACGGAGCGGTGGTGGCGGTCGTGGATATCGGGAACGCAGGTAGCGGCACGCGGGCGACTGATCTCACCACCCTCGTGTGGTACACCTTCCAGGATCCGCTGCTGGACGGTGTCCGAAAGCGGCTGTGGACGAGAATCCTCGACCTGGTCGGCTGGGAGGGGGCGGCGGTGCTCGCAGCGACACAGATCCTCCTGCAGCTCGAGCTCCCCATCCGTCACGGCCGCCACGATGTCGTTCCAGAGGTGGTCAAGCGCGGCCATCGCGCCCTCGACGAGCTGAACGCGCTTCGCTAATGTCGCCGGTGGAGATGGTCTGCGAGATGGGGACCTCCGACTCCCGACTACACCCCCGATTGTGAAGAGCCTTTAATCATGGCATGGTTTCACCTCCGGTGACGAGGGTGAGGCGGTCTTTGAGTCGGTAAGACCACGACCTCGGTCAATGTGGCCGCAGCACTGGCTCTCGGCGGACTGTCGGTCGTTCAGGTGGTGGCTGGGGTCCATCGGGCTCCGTTGAAGCGGACCCCGAGCGTGGCGAGCCGGGCGTACGGCTGGTCGGGGTGCCGCGCCGACAGCGACATGGCCATGTCGAGGTAGTCCGCCCCGGCCGCGAAGGCCCCGGAGAAGATCGGCATCACGAAGCGTGGGTCGACGGCGTTCATCACG
>JAABUN010007794.1_pt1 | contig 11312 bp, 12 predicted proteins | sample 5559311 | NCBI WGS metagenome assembly JAABUN01 (sample SAMN10711877, study PRJNA513370) | rock metagenome | isolation source: Antarctica rocks | place: Antarctica: Victoria Land, Siegfried Peak sud | reverse complement strand
GAGTGGCAGCGGCTGCGCGGGCAGCTCGTCGCGGCGCTGGCCCCGTTCCCCGAGGCGCGGGTCGCGGTGGCGGCGGTGCTCGCGTGTTAGCGACCGGCCTCGCCACCGACCTGGGCGCGGCGCTCGACCCGGTGATCCTGGCCCGCCGCCTGGGGCTCGAACCGGATCGCTGGCAGGTCGCGGTGCTGCGCTCCACCGCGCGGCAGCTGCACTTGAACTGCTCGCGCCAGGTCGGGAAGTCGACGATCGTCGCCATCCTGGCCGCGTGGATGGCCGTCTACGACCCCGGCTCCCCTACCCTGATCCTCTCCCCCTCGCTGCGGCAATCGTCGCTCCTCTTCGCCAAGGTGAAGGCGACGCTGCGCGGACTCGGCTCCGACTTCGGCGACCTCGTGACCGACAACGCGCTCTCGGTCACGCTGGGGAACGGCAGCGCGATCCACAGCCTGGCGGGCAAGTCGGGCACGGTGCGGGGGTTCAGCGACGTCAAATTATTGATCATCGACGAGGCCGCTTTTGTGCCCGACGAGCTGTATCGCGCGGTCAGGCCGATGTTGTCGGTCAGCGGCGGCCGCCTGGCGCTGCTGTCGTCGCCGTTCGGGCGGCGCGGCTTCTTTTTCGAGGAGGCCACACGGGGCGGCGGAGCGTGGGAGCGCTTCGTGGTGGACTACCGCCAGTGCCCCCGCATGGATCCCGACTTCATCGCGGAGGAGCGGCGGGCGCTCGGCCTCTTCTTCGCCCAGGAATACGAGTGCGCCTACCTCGATAGCGTGAATGCCCTCTTCGCCGGCGAGGACATCGACCGCGCCTTCGCCAACGACGTGCAACCCTTATTCCCCCTCGACTGATCGGAGCGACACCATGCCCACCACCGACGGGCCCACGGCCCTCAACCATGGTTACGACAATATCCCGGTCCCGACAAGATTCACCGTGGGTTTGGACCTCGGGAAGATGAGCGACTACTCCGCCCTGGCGATCGCCGAGGAGCGCCCCGAGCGCACCGACCTCCTCCTCGGCAAGGCGCTCCTCGTGCCGTATTGGGCCGACGATCCGGCGTATGACCTGCGCTGGCTGCAACGCTGGCCACTGCGCACGCCCTACCAGACGATCGCCGCGGATGTCGCCCAGCGCGTGGCGACGCTCGTCGCGGTGCCCCGAGCCGAGGTGCAGCTCTACGTGGATGGCACCGGCGTCGGCACGGCGGTGGTCGAGATCCTCCAGCAGCAAGAAGCGATCAAGGTCATGCCGGAGCGGATGAAGACGATCACCATCACCGCGGGGCGCGAGGTGACGCGGGTCGCGGGCGGGTGGCATGTGGCGAAGGGCGAACTCGTCGCCATGGCGCAGGTCGCCTTACAGCGGGGCAAGCTCAACGTCGCGCCCGCTCTGCCGGAGGCGCGCACGCTGCGCGACGAGCTGGCCACGTTCGAGGTGACGATGACCGAGGCGGCGAACGCCACGTTCAGCCACCGCGACGGCAAGCACGACGATTTGGTTTTAGCCGTGGCCCTGGCGTTGTGGGGTGCCCGGCAGCGCCCGTCGGTCAGCCACCAGTTCAATTATCGGCGCTAGCGGTCGCTGGAGTTTCCTTGTAGAAACTCCGTACCGAACGCCTCCCAGACCCGGATGCGCTTGCTCGAAAACGTCTTGTGGATCTGGAAGCCGTTCACCACGGCGATGATCGCGCTGTCGTTGTGGTGCGCTTTCCGTCGTCTCGCCTCCCAGACGCAGTGCGCCTCAACCTCCCAGGCCACCCGCCAACGCACCGTCGCTTATCGTCAAGTCGGCCGTCCGCTATCGTGGAACGTGTGCGCCGGGGACACACAACCGCCGCTCTCGGGTACTGACAACAGCAGGGCAAGCTATTTCCCCAGCCGTAGCGCCATTTATACAGTATCGGCACCGTTGGTTGTCGTGACCGGAGAGCATTATGTCGCCCAGAAACCGCCGAGGCGCTGGCGAGTATGCGGCGGGCGGTTGATGACTTGGCCAATGAACCGCTGCGCGACCAGGGGCGACCAAACAACGTGTGCGGGAGCGCCGGGAAAGGCGTACCCGCCACCGATCGGGCCGCGCTGCGGCACATCTGCTATCCTCCAGGCCGCAACCCGATGACAGGAGGTGAGCGGCACGATGCGCACCACAACCCCATGCTGGCAGGTACCGCGCGGCCTCGGGCTGCTCGCCCTGGCGCTGCTCGTCGCCCTGGGCGGCTGCGGCCAGCGCGCGACGCCCACCCCGCTGTCCCCGGCCCCCGTGCCGCCGGCCGCGACCGCCGTGCCCCCGACCGCCATGCCCCCGACCCCGGTGCCCACGATCCCGGCCGCCGCGCGTGGCTACGTGCCGATCCTGTCCTACCACCAGGTGCGCGAGTGGACGGCGGACGACAGCGAGGAGGACCGCGCCTATATCACCCCGCCGCCCGTCCTGGCGTCACAACTCGCCTACCTCCGCAAAGCGGGCTACCAGAGCGTGAGCGCTGCGCAGGTCTATGCCTACTACGCGCTGGGGCAACCACTCCCGCCCAAGCCGGTCATGCTCTCCTTCGACGACAGCGACGCGACGCACTACACCGTCGCCCGCCCGTTCGTGCGGCAGTACGGCTTCTCGGCCACCTTCTTCGTCATGACGGTGGTCCTCGGCAACGAGGGCTACCTGACCCCGGAGCAGGTCCGGGGGCTGGACCGCGAGGGCTTCGACATCCAGCCCCACACCTGGGATCATCACATGGTCACGCAATACACGACCGAGCACGACTGGGTGCGGCAGATCGTGGAGCCGCGGCAGTACCTGGAGGCGCTGCTCGGCCACCCGACGCCCTTCTTCGCCTACCCCTTCGGCATCTACGATGCGGCCGCGGCGCAACATCTACGCTTCTCCAGCTATCTGGCCGCGTTCCGCCTGCGCGAGGACATGGACCCGGCGACCGATCCGCTCTTCGCCATCGAGCGGCGCATCGCCAACCCCTACTGGACGCACGACCAGTTTCTCGCGGCGATCCAGGGCGGCCCATAACCCCGTACACCCGACGGCGCAGCCGGGAATTCTTGCCGGTCGCAGGATCGCCCTGTGTCCGACATCATGCGGCGAGGGCTGCCCAGAGGCCCGCCGACGCCGCGCCGCTGGGATTGCCCGGGGTTGGGTCTTCCGTTGATCCTGGGGCAGCAGGCGCGGCCTGTGCCGCCATCAGGCGGCGCAGGGGAGACATTCTGGACGACACCCGCAGCAGCAATCAATCGCAGCCCCGTACCCGGTCGGGGTCGGCGCGACGGTGGACGCGGTCTCCAAGCTGGTGCGGCTGTCGCACCGCTACGAAGCGGGTTCGCCCGAACGTGCCGCGAAACTGGCGAGTATGCGGCGAACGGTTGCCCGCCTGGCAAACGACACACCTCGCCGCATGATGTCGGACACATATTTGCACCGCCCGCGGTAAGGTGACCGAGAGGCACCACCGATGCTACTGCCCGGCCAGCCGCGCGACGACAGGCGCGAAGGCCTCCATCCGATCCGCTCGCACGCTGAAATAGGCGAGGCCGAGGCGGGAGCGGTGTGCCCGCAGCAGCTCGACGATCTCATCCTCGGTCCCCAGCAGCGCCACCGGCGAGGCGCGCACTTCCTCGATCGGCAGGCCCCACCGGGCGGCGATCGGGGCGGCGGCTTGCCGCCAATCATCGGTGATGGCGACCGCTTGCACGAGCATGTGCAGCCGGAGGTCGGCCGCTCGCTGCGGAGCGGCCTGCCGGATCCAGGCCACCTTGTCTGCCAGGCCCGCGGTGGTCAGGTCGGCCCAGACCGGCGTGCCGCCCGGGCGGATGCGGGGGAGGAGGCTGACGACATCGGCCTGTTGCGCGGCCAGGGCAAGCATGCGCTTGCCCGCCGCGCCCACGAGCAGGGGCGGGCGGGGCTGTTGGCGACAGGGCGGGGCATTGGTGAGGTCGACGATCGCGTAGTGCCGACCAGTGAAGGTCACGGGGCCCCCGGCGAGCAGGTCTGCGATCACCCGAACGCTCTCCGCGAAGCGACTGACGCGCACCCCCGGCGGATCGAACCGGATGCCGGCGCGGGCGAAATCCTCGGCGATCCAGCCGGCCCCGAGCCCGAGTTCGAAGCGCCCCGCCGACAGCACGTCGAGCGTCGCGGCCTCCTTGGCGACGACGACCGGATGGCGGTAGTCGTTCACGAGGACCAGGGTCCCGACGCGGAGGGTCGTCGTGACCGCGGCGACGGCACCGAGCGCCGCGCCGAAGGTGAAGTTCGGCCCTGTCAGATGATCGCCGACGGCCACGATGTCGTAGCCGAGCTCCTCCGCCCGTCGCGCCAGGTGCAGCCACTCGGCCCCCGAGTCGCTCGCGCCGAGTTGGACGCCGAATTGAAACGGCGGCGGTGTCATGGCTCTCCTCCCCCCAGCTCCGGCCTTGAGCCGAGCTGCTCACGATTCGGTTTAGCCGGACTCCGGCCAAGGAAACAAAGGCACCTGCGTGGCACCGCCCGGACCGCGTTGGCGCGCGGCGTAGGTGGGTAGTCGGAGCACCGGGAGCCAGTCGCCGTCGCCCACTTCCCAGAGGTAGGGCTGCGGCGCGCGGTGCGGCGTCTCGTAGAGCCGGGGCTGCCCCACCGTGCCGAGATGTCGTCGGTGCGGCTGGTAGGTGACGTGGTACTGCGCGAGCGCCTCGTCGCCGAAGGCGATGGTGAGCGTCTGCTCGTACAGCCAGACCGCCGCCTGCTCGCCGGCCAAGCCCCGTTCCCCATAGAGGCGCCAGTTGCGGAAGCGCAGATAGCCGAGCCGATCCAAGGTCCGCCCGGAACGGGTGCGATGGAAGATGCGATGCAACGCCTCGAGGGTGAACTGTCGCCCGCCGACCCAGCCGAGCACCGCCGCCGGGCTGCGGCGATCCGGCGGGCGCTGGCGGTGTGCCCAGTGGTTCTGCTGGTTGTAGTTGCCGACCCACCGGGCGTGCTCGTCGGCCAACGCCGCCCACGTCGCCGCCCGGGCGAAGTCCCAGTCGGCCATCCGCCGCTGGACGTTGAACATCGTCTCGATATACGACTGCCAGGGCTGCCGACGCGCGATCTCACGTTTCGTGATCCCGAGGGTGCGGTAGATGGCCTGCGGCTGCGTCGCCAGGAAGACGCCGCCGCGATCGCTGACGAGCGTCTCGGGCGCGCCATGCTGGCGCACGGCGGCATAGAGGACGAGGAGATACGCGACGAGATCCTGCCGCGGCGAGAGCAGGCTGGCGACGATGGCTCGCGAGAAGTTGTCGAGGATCGTGATGGAATAGGCGCGCCCCGCCACGTCAGGGGCATCGAGGTAGCGGATATCCACGGTCCAGATCGCGTGCCGACGTGCCGCCTGGAAGGGCATCGGCCGCGGCTCCCTGGCCACCCGTTCGGCCTTCGGCAGCCCGTAGAGCGCGCGGTTGAGGGCGAGGATACGCCCGCAGGTGCGGGGGCTCGACCTGAGCCCCTGCTGCCGCAGCGCGGCATGGACGCGCCACTCGCCCAGTTCCGGGTTGCGCTGCAGCTCCTTGACCGCGAGGATCGCCCGGAGATCGACCTGCCGTGGGCCACCCTGCCGGGCGTGCGACCGGTCGTCGAGCCCCGCGACGCCCTCGGTCACCCAGCGTTTGAGGACGCGATGGGTCGTGTCGCGGCTGCATTCCAGATAGCCGGCGATACTCTTCGCGTTCCACCCCTCCAGATGCAGACGCACGATGGCGAGGCGCGCGGTTACCGGATCGTCGAAAGCGCGGTAGGGCGGATAGCGGCGTGCGGCACGCGGCGGGAGCGGCTGCTCCGCCAGGAGGCGCTTCACCGTTCTGGAGCTGGGCCGGTGACCGAACCGCGCCCAGCAGATCGTGGTGATCTCGTGGATGTTGAGCGCCGGATACTCGCGCTTCGCGTCGAGGATCGCCTGCCGAATTTGCGGCGCGAGCTGCTGGTGCCGCTCGGGCATGGGCGGCGGGAAGAGGCTGGCCATCCCGTCGCGGTCGAACGCCGCGGCCTGCCGATAGAGGGTGCTCTGCGGCAGGCCGGTCTCGCTCGCCCGCAGGGGGACAGGCTGGCCGAAGAGGACCACCGGGCGCAGCACCTCGTAGGTGCGCTGCTCCGGCGTGCGGACCAGCAGCTCGATCTGTTGCCACTCGTCGGTCGGAGCCATCCGCTGTCGCCGAACCACCTCACCCTCCCCTCGCCCCTGCCGTTCGCCTGGGCTAGGGATACTACGGACTTACCACAGGCGGTGCAAATATGTGTCCGACATCATGCGGCGCGGTGTGTGGCAAACGAACCCACCAACAGTCAGGGGCGAACGAGTAAAGGTAATAATATAACCTTTACTCCCACCGAGGATAACGAGCGCGGCACGTCTCGCGAGTACACCCTCCGTCGCCTGAAGCGCGACCGTCCCGATCTGGCCGAGATGGTGATCGGTGGCGCGTGGCTGACACCCCCGATTTATCGCACTAGGACGGCATAAAATGGTATACTTAGGGTAGGCAAAGCGAACGCCGTGGCGGTGGCCTGAATCACCGCCACGGCGGCACATGGAAGGAGTGACCAACCATGCAAAACGAGACTAGCACGGCGTCGGCCGCACCGCCACAGCGCGTGCATTTCAAGAGTTCCCGGCGCACCCAGCGCAATCCCCAGGCGAAGACGCTTCTCCTCTTCGACCAGATTCTCACCGTCACTGCGCGCTATCCTCGGATGACCGTGCGGCAGCTGTTCTACCAGATGACCACGCGCGGGTACGTGGAGAAGACCGAGCGCGGCTATCAGCGGGTGGCGGATGCCACGGTGAAGATGCGGCGCACCGGCATCCTGCACTACAACAAGATTGTTGACGGTGGCCGCGTTCGTCGGCGCTTGCCCGGCTGGGACAGTATCGGCGACCTGCTCGGCAGCGCTGAGAAGGCGTTCCGGCTCGACTACTGGGCACAGCAACCCGCCGTGGTCGAAATCTGGTGCGAGAAGGACGCGCTTTCCGGCGTGATCATGCCCGTCACCGACCAATACGGCGTGACCTTCGTCGCACTCAAAGGCTTCGGCTCCGTCACTATCGCCTACGAATCGGGCCAGGAATTACGACGAGACGGAAAACCTGTATTCATCTACTATTTGGGCGACCACGACCCTTCCGGTTGGGCGGTCTCGCAGGCCATCGAGGAGGAGCTACGCCAGCACCTCGGTGACAAACTCGCATTCGCGCGCGTGGGCCTCGACCCTGGCGACATCGCCGACCATCGACTGCCGACCAGGCCAGCCAAGCCCAGCGACAAGCGTAACGCGGCATTCATGGAGGCCTTCGGGAGCGGCGATTGTGTCGAACTGCACGCACTGCCACCGGACGATCTGGTTGGGTGGGTGCAGGGTGCCATCGAGGACCACATCGATCCCGATTCGTGGGCGCGTGTGCAGCAGGCCGAGAGAGCGCAGCGTGCCTCGCTGTCCGACTTCATCGCCACCTTCGAGGAGCTGGACGAGGAGGAGGCGTAGCAGCGCCGCGCCTCACGCCGCGCCTCACGCCCCACCGAACACCCGCCGCACACGTGCCCAGAAGCCCGCTGACGGTGCGGCGCCAGGGCCCTGAACGGCGTTGCGCTCGGGGTCACGTGGTGGGGACACCGACCTCGGCATCGACCGTCGCCGCATCCGGATGACCCGGCACCAAGGGTGCGAGCGCCGCCAGCGCCAGGGGCAGGGCGCAGTCGTCGGCGTGCGCAGGCGGGCCCGCGGCCGCGCCAAGCCCGTGGCACACCGGGCAGCGCAGGTGCCCCGCTTCGGTGTGCGCCTCCACGCGCTGCAGCGCCTCCTGCGCCAATTGCAGTGCCCCGCCGATCCGCTCGTGCTCCCGCATCCCCATGCATCCCTTCTCGTCGGGCACGTCGCCCGGCAGTTCCGGCCCCCGCGCCGCGCTGATCGGTTTCCGGCGCTCACGCGGGGCCGCCTGTCCGCGCGAACGTCACCGTCTCCGCCGCCAAGTCGACCGCCTCCATGCACCAGCCGACGCTCCGCCAGCCATACCACACGTGATACGCACCCGACTCTGCATACCACCAGGCGTGGTGTCGCCCCGCCACGCGCGCCGTGGCAGGCAACGATCGCCGCAGGATCGTCGTCTCGAGGGTGGCGAACGCGAGGGTGACGTGTATGTGGCCCGCTTCCCCCTGCGCTCGGAGATAGGCCCCGAGGGCGCTGAACCCGCGCCTGCTCGCCCCCGACATGCCCCCACCCTTCACTCACCACCGAATACCCGCCTTACGCGCGCCCAGAGGCCCGCTGACGGTGCGCCGCTGGGTTTGGTGGCACTCACTGCTTCCGTTGATCCTGGAGCCTGTGGTGCAGGCGAGAGCGATGGATGATACCACTCCCGGGACCAGCGTCGGCCGCCGGTGCTCTTCGAGCGGCGGGGCGGCACCCGGCAGCGATAGCTCAGGCAACCTCGATGCGGTGGAAGCGCGCTTCGGCGAAGAGGAACAAGCCATAGGCGACGAAGCCGAGCGCGGTGATCCCGAGGAGCCAGGGGCCGAAGGGTCGCGTGGCGAGTTCGGCAAGCGCGGTATCGAGGCCGCGCGCATCCTGCGGATTGGCGTTGCGTGCCGCGACGATCAGGAAGAGGCCGATGACCACGAAGACGACGCCGCGCGCCGCGTACCCGATCCGCCCGAGGGTCGTGTAGAGCTCCTCCTCGCTCTTATTCATCGCGGCCAGATCGGCATTATCGCGGAACTTCGCCTTAATCGCCTGGTAGAACTGCCACCCCGCGAAGCCGATCACGCCGAGCCCGACCACGCCGACGAGCCATTGACCGAATGGTTTACTGAGCAGTTCCGCCGTGCCGCCCTTGGCGGCGGTATCGGTGTTCGCGCCCGCATTGCCGGTCTGCAAGAGGCGCACGACGCTGACCGCGAAGCCGAGATGGAGGGTGCCGGTGATCGCGAAGCCGAGGCGCGTGGCGATCCCCTGCGCGTCGCTGCCCTTTTGCTCGGGATCGAGCACGGCCTCGCAGAAGCGCCAGGCGGCGTAGCCGACGAAGCCGATCGCGATCGCGATCAGCAGGACCCGTCCGAGCGGCGCCCCCGCGATCCGCACGAGCACGCCCTTGTTATCGGTCGTCTCGCCGCCACGCCCCAACGCAACCTGCATCGCCAAAACCCCGATCAACAGATAGACCAGGCCCTCCGCCGCGTAGCCGAAGCGCCCGAGCGCGACCAGGACCGGGCTGGCGCGGCGGACATCCTGGCGCGCGTGTGCCTCAACCTGATCGGCAGCGTGTCTGCCCGCGCCCGCCATCGCCCACCCCCTCTCGTCGTGGCACGCCATCAGCGCGCCGCTTCTGCCACGATCGCGCGGAACAGTTTGCAAGATCGACGCCAGCTTACGGCACGCCCCGCTCCCGCCAACGCGGGGGGCGGCCGGCCCCGCCCTCCTAGCCGTGCCACCACCGCCGGGGGCGTCTCCTGTGCCTCTGCGGACGCTTCCGTGGCGCTCGGAGCCGCTGACACCGCCTGCGCCGCCGCCAGCCTATCGCGCTTGGCCTCAGCGTGGTGAGTATTCATCTCCTCAGAACGCCGCTCGAATGGAAAAAGGCCCCGGTCACAGTGACCGGGGCCCTCGGGTGCTCGTCGTGGAACGGCGCGGCGCTTTAGACGCGGGCGCGGCTCCCCGAGATAGCGCGCAGGATAGCGATGAGGATCATCGCCCCGACAATCGCCACGAGGATCGAGCCGATGTCGAGGTTGTTGACCCCGTCGGAGCGCCCGGTCAGCAGCCCGAAGAGGAAGCCGCCGAGGATCGCCCCGACCACCCCGACGACGATATCGCCGACGATGCCGTAGCCGCCGCCGCCCATCAACTTGCTGGCGATGAATCCCGCGATCAGTCCGATGATCAGCCAGGCCAAGATGCCCATGTCGCCCCCCTCTGTGAAAATTCAGCCGAGCCACAGCTGACCCGGCGCACCCGAGGACCATGGATGCAAACGGTATGCCACGACGGCGCGGGCGGGAAAGGGGGGGGAGAGGGGGCCGGGCGCGCGCCCGGGCGACACGCCCAGAGGGGGCAGCGGGTCACACCCGGAGGTGTTCGGCCCTGTCGCCCGGTGCGCGGCGGGTGAACCGGCGCGCCCGGCCTCGCCGCGCTCTAAGCAAGACCAATGCCCCAAGTACCGGGACGATCGCCGTCCCTTTACCCCCGCCACCAGCGCCGTAACTGCCCCCAGAAGCCCGCTGCCGCCTCGCCGCTGGGATTGTCGGGGGTTAGGGCTTCTGTCGTTCCTGGGGCGGCTGGTGCGGCCTGCGCCGCGGTGAGCCGATCGCGCGCGGCCTCGGCCTGCTCGGCACGACGGCGCAGCTCGGCCATCATCGCCGCGACCGGTCCGACCGGGGCTATTTCGTCGCGAGCGTGTCCCGCCCCACCGCCAGCCGGATCCCGCCGCCCTCCACGGCGGCCACCTGCTCGCCGAGGGCGTACCGATCGTCTTGGCCGGTCCCGGTGGCGATCTCGACGTACCCGGATACGGCCAGCCGGGCGAGCAAGGCGTCGGGTACCGCGTCGGGCACCGCAACGAGCGCCGGGTCGGCCACCAGCGTCGCCTCGTGCAGATCGGTCGCGCCGAGGGAGACCCGCCGGACCGTCCCGACGTGCTCACCAGCCGCGTCGACGACGCCCATCCCCGCGCTAATCGCTGCCAGCAGTTCGTTGCCCTGCCCGAATGGTTGCGCCACCATGATCAGCTCCTCCCCGATAACTCACCCCTCCTCGCCACGGACCATCCGCCGCACACACCGTGCCCAGCCCCCACCAGCGCTCGCGCCAAGCCAACACGCTCACGCCATGCCACCCAGCTGCGCGAACGTGCACACGGGTACGGGCAGGCTAGCGACGGCGACCGTCGACACTCTCGCGTCGGTCGCTTTGGCTCGCCCAGCGTCCCGATGGCCGAGGGCGTGCAGCATCTTGTCAAACACGACAAATGTCGTCACAATGCAATCGGCATTCAGGGGCCCTCCGCGGTGCCAACTCGTGTCCAAACACCACGATTGTCTTCCCGAGGACCACGAACGGCCACCTGGCGATCACGTTGACCATCTGTCAGGCCGGTCACGGCGAGGGTTGGTGCGGCATGAATGGCCTGTGGGAACTGCTCAGCCACAACGTCCGCTCGTTGCTCGATACACATCCACTCGTGATCATCAGCACGGTAATCTTTTTCGAGGAATTGGGCGTGCCGAGCCCGATCCCCGGCGACGTGCTGATGATGCTCGCCGGGGTCGGCGCCGCGCAGGGGAAGTATCCGCTCTGGCTGA
>JAABUN010007793.1_pt1 | contig 11314 bp, 11 predicted proteins | sample 5559311 | NCBI WGS metagenome assembly JAABUN01 (sample SAMN10711877, study PRJNA513370) | rock metagenome | isolation source: Antarctica rocks | place: Antarctica: Victoria Land, Siegfried Peak sud | reverse complement strand
GGCGGTCGGCTGCGGATCGGCAGCTTCCCGAGCGTCGGCGCAACCCTCGTCCCGGCGGCGGTCGCCACCTTCCGTCGGCGCCATCCCGATGTGGAGCTGAGCATGGTGGAGGGCGAGCCGGAGGACACGATTCCACGCCTGAAGGCCGGCGACCTCGACCTCGCGCTGATCTTCGACTACCACGAGGTGCCGCTGGCGGCCGACGCCGAGCTCGAGCGCACGCACCTCGTGGACGACGTGGTGGATGTGGTGCTTCCCAGGGGCCACCGCTTGGCGGCGCGCCGCACCGTGCAGCTCGAGGAGCTCGCGGACGAGCACTGGATCTGCGGTTGCTCGCCGAGCTCCTGCGCCGTGATGATCCATCGGAGCTGCAGCGAGGCCGGCTTCGAAGCCAAGGTCGGCTTCGAGAGCGACGACTATCAGGTCGTACAGGCCCTCGTGGCGGCGGACGTGGGCGTCACGCTGCTCCCGCGCCTGTGCCTGACCACGGTGCATCCAGAGGTCGAGGTGCGCTCACTCGGACGCGCCGCGCCCGTGCGCAGGGTGTGGGCGACGCGCATGGCCGATGCCTACCGCTCGCCGGCCAGCGAGGCGATGGTGCAGATCCTGTGCGACGTGAGCGCGGAGTTCGGGGCAGGGCGGGCGCTGGCGGCGGTCTCGTAGGGCCGGCGGCCGTGGGCCGCACGGTTGTAACCGTGCCGTGGGCGAACGGTCACGGCTCGCACGAACCTGTAGCTGTTCTCCAGTCACGCTCTGTGGCATGTCAGATGACCGTGCAGTTGTGCCCGTCAGAGGGGGTCAAGTGCACGGTCGTTCGAGCGGTACGCGACTCGCCGTGGATGACCGTGCAGTTGTGCCCGTCAGAGGCGCGGTCCGCCGGGGCGCGCTGGGCCATCGTCCGGTCCGAGCCTCCGTTGCGCGGACCGTTCTGGACCTCGCCGCGGTCCTCGACTTTGCTCGTCTCGAGCGCGCCCTGCACGAGGCGGAAGTTCGCGGTTTTTGGGATGTTGTTTCGGTCCGTCAACTGCTCGGCCGCTACCCCCGTCGTCGAGGTGCCGTCAACCTGCGGGCGATCATCGACGCCGCGAGCATCGGCGCGGCGGCCACACGCAGCGAGCTCGAAGATCGCTTCGTCGCCTTCGTCGATCGCGTCGGCCTCCCGCGACCCGCGATCAATGCGCCCGTGGAGGCGAGCGACGGCGACAGGCCCGAGGCCGATTGCGTCTGACGAGAACAGCGGGTGATCCTTGAGTTGGACGGCCATGCGGTCCATGCGACGACCGCCGCCTACGAACGCGACCGCGCTCGCGACCGCGCCCTGACCGCCGCGGGCTGGCGGGTCGTGCGTGTGACCTGGCGTCAACTTCATCGCGAGGTGGACCGGCTCGAGAGCGATCTGAGGGCGGTGCTGTACCCGGCGGGGCGCTCGTGACGGCGCGCCCGCCGCGGGACTAGCCGCAAAGGGGTAAGCGACCGTCCCGTCCGCGCCCGCTCTCGACCGCCCCCTAAGGGCCGACTCCCTCCACCATCTCCCCCAGCATCACGAGTCGAAGCCCCAACTCGCCGGCCCGCTCCGCGATCAGCGGCACCGCCTCCGCCGTCGCGGCCGCACTAGGCCGCACCGCATAACGCGCCGAGTCGTGCAGCACGAGGATCGAGCCGTCGCGCAGGTCGCGGCCGGCCATGTCGGCGATTCGCTCGCCCGAGATGTCCTCCCAGTCTCCGCCCCATGCCGACCAGTAGACGGGCTCGAGCTCGAGCTTCCCGCAGGCGGCATACGAGTGCTCCGTGAAGCGCCCGTAGGGCGGTCGGTAGAAGCGCGGCCGCCGTCCCGTGGCCGCCTCGACGGTCCCGAGCGCCCGGGCCGGGTCATCGCGCGCGGCGGTTGGCGTCATGTCGTCGTGACGGAGATGGGTGAAGCCGTGCACCGCCACCTCGTGGCCGCGGGTCGTGATCTCGCGACCCAACGCGATGTTGCGCATGAGCTGCTCACCGATCAGGAAGAACGTGGCTCGAGCGCCCGCGGCGTCGAGACCGTCGAGCACGGCGGGCGTCGCGTCGGGATCGGGCCCGTCATCGAAGGTCAGAGCCACGCGGCCGCCGCCCTCGGGTAGCCGCTCGAGCCCGGGGAACTCCCGCCAACGCTCGAGCGTCTCGGCCTGCTCACCGAAGCTCGGCAGCTCGGCTACCTCTCCCCCGCGACTTCGAGGCGCTGTTCGCCGGCCCGCAGTAGGCGTTCGCGCAGATCGCCCTCCTCATCCGGGGTCGGGTCGAATCCGCGCGGATCGGGAAGGGCGTCGAGGCCCGTGAGTCCAAAGAGGCGCTCGAAGAGCGGCGCGGTGCGGTAGAGCACGGCGCCGAAGCGCGACCGCCCCGACTCGTCGATCAGGCCGCGTTCGAGCAACGTGCCCACCGCCGACTCCGAGGCCACCCCGCGGATGCGCGCAATCTCGGGCCGCGACACCGGCTGCAGATAGGCCACGATCGCCAGGCACTCGGCCTGCGCCTGAGAGAGGGGCGGCGTTCGCGGTCGGGCCAGCAGGCGACGGGCGGCCCGCTCCGCCACGGGGTCGGTGGCCAGCGCGAAGCCGCCCGCCACCTCGCGCAGCACGACTCCCCGCCATCCCTCCGCGTAGTGCTCGCGCAGGCGCGCCAAGGCCTCTACCACCTCGCCCTCGCCCACCTCGCACGCCTCGGCGAGCTCCGGCACCGACAGCGGCTCGGCCGAGAGGAAGAGAAGCGCCTCGAGCACGCGGCCCAGCTCGTTCACGACCCCGCCGTCCGAGTGATGGTGATTGGCCCGAACGGCTCCGGCTGCTGCCAGTCGGCCTCACCCGAGCGGTAGAGCTCGAGCACGGCGAAGAGGGTTACGGCCTCGGTCAGGCGATCGGCACCTGCGACCGCGCGGTCGAAGTCGAAGGTGTCCTTGGCCAGCAGCAGGGCCCGCAGCCGGCCCAGGCAGCTCTCGAGTGACACCGCCGGGCGGGCCATGTGACCGAGGTCGAGGGGCGGCGGGATGCGAAGCAGTCCGCCGAGCGCCTCCGCGAGGCGCTCCGGCGAGTAGCAGGCGCGCGCGCCGTCGAGCGACACCTTGCGCAGCGCGGCCGGCAGCGGAGCCGAGCGGTAGCGGTACCCCTCCTCTTCGCCCAGACGGGCGCGCAGGTACTCGGCCGCGCCGCGGTAGCGCCGGTACTCGAGCATCCGCGCCAGCAGCTCCTCGGCGGCCTCGCCGACCTCGATCTCAATGCCCTCCTCGTTCTCACCGGGAAGCATCAGCCGAGACTTGATCTCGAGCAGCGCCGCGATCAGCACGAGGAACTCCGTGGTGGCCTCGAGGTCTATCTCGCCGGATCGCTTGAGGTGCTCGACGTAGGCGATTACCACGTCGGCGAGATCCACCTCCAGCAGGTCGACCTCCTCCTGCAGCACCAGCGTCAGCAGCAGGTCGAAGGGCCCCTGGAAGACTTCGAGGTCCAGGTCGAGGGCGACGGTGGCCATCGGCGCAGCCTAGGCGGGGACCCCGACGCCCATGCGCTCGCGCACATCGGTCACGGTCGGACCGGCGATAGCGCGGGCGCGCTCGGCCCCTCCGGCGAGCACGCCGAGGAGGTGATCCTCGTCGGCGCGGAGCTCGAAGTAGTGCTCGCGCACAGGGGCGAGATAAGTGGACACGGCGTCGGCCACGGCCACCTTGAAGTCCCCGTAGCGCGATCCGGCGAAATCGCGCTCGACATCGGCGGGCGACCTTCCCCCCACCACCGCCATCACCTCGATCAGGTTCGATATGCCGGGCTTGTCGGGGGCCCTGACCACCTCGCTGCCCGAGTCCGTCACTGCACCTTTGACCTTCTTCACCACGCGCGCCGGCTCGTCGAGCACGAACACCGTGCCGTTCTCCGACCCGGCGGTGGTGGACATCTTGGCGGTCGGGTCCTGAAGGTCCATGATGCGCGCGCCCACCTCGGGTATGCGGTGGCGTGGCACCACCAGCGTGTCCCCGAAGCGCTCGTTGAAGCGCTCCGCGGTATCGCGCATGAGCTCGACGTGCTGGCGCTGGTCGTCTCCCACCGGCACCTCGTCGGCGCGGTAGGCCAGCACGTCGGCCGCCTGGAGCACGGGGTAGAGAAACAGCCCCGCGGAGACCAGCTCACGCTGTCTGGCCGACTTCTCCTTGAACTGGGTCATGCGGTTGAGGTCGCCGTGCGAGGTGACCGCCGAGAGCAGCCAGCAGAGCTCGGTGTGCTCGCGCACCTCCGACTGACGGAAGAGGATGCAGCGCTCGGGATCGAGGCCGGCGGCGAGCAGCATGGCCGCGGTGTCCAGCACGTAGCTGCGCAGGCCATCGGGCTCGAAGGGAACCGTGATCGCGTGCAGGTCGACGATGCAGTAGATCGCCTCACCGCGATCCTGCCCCTCGACGTACTGGCGGATCGCCCCGATGTAGTTGCCGAGGTGCTTCTGGCCGGTGGGCTGGATGCCGCTGAAGATGCGCACGGGCGGCGCAGTCTACGGCGGCCCGCGTGCAGGCTCCTACAGTGTTTCGGCATGGCAACGGTGGTGGAGCCACTCCTGTCGGAGTCGGAGCGACACACGATGGACGCGTTCGTCGCGGCACTGCACGCCGAGCTGGGAGAGGCGCTCAAGGCGGTGTGGCTCTACGGCTCGCGCGCCCGCGGCGAGGACACCGGCTGGGGCTCGGATATCGACCTTATGGTGATCACCGCCCCGCCGATCCGGCGCTACGGGAAGCGCATCCAGGAGCTCATCTGGGACATCGCAGGGCCGGCCTCCTTCTTTTCGGTGCAGACCGAAGACACACGCGGGCTGGCCGAGCGGCGAGCGATCGGCGACTTCTTCCATCGCGAGATCGATCGCGACCGGATCGTCATCTTCGGCGACCCAGGGGCGAGTCCGCCCGCCTCGCGCCCTTCACCGGAGGCGATGAGACGGCGAACCGAGGAGTACTTCGAGCGGGCGCACGAGCGGCAGAGGTTCGCCGAGCTCACGCTGGAGAACGAAGGGTGGTCCACAGCGGTGGTCCTCGCCTACCACGCCATGTTCCTCGCGGCCTCCGCCCTGCTCAGCGAGGAGGATCTCCACCACCGCACCCACAAGGGCACGTGGCAGCTCCTCCTCGAGCACTTCGTCCTCACCGACCGCTTCCCCCGGGCGCTCCACACGGCGGGGGCTAGCACCCAATACCTCCGCGAGGCCTCCGACTACAAGCCGCCACGGCGCTTCGAGGCCGAGGAGGCCGCGAAGGTGGTGGGGCAGGCGCGCGAGTTCCTGGCTAGGGCCGAGGCGATCGTGGGGGTGTAGCCGGGGCGTGGGTCTGAGCCCGAGGCCTATCCTCACCTCCGCCGGGCGTAGAGATCCGGTCCCCCAGCCAGGAGAGCCATGTTCCGTCGTCCGTCGCGCCTAGTCCCGCTCGTCGCCCTTGCCCTCGCGCTGGGGCTCGCCCCTGCCGCCTCGGCGGGGAAGGTCGTGACCATCAAGGGCGCGCCCGCGGCGGGGCCCGCGAAGTACGACCGCGTGTTCGTCGAGAAGCACGGGCCGGACAACGCGAAGACGGTGCTGGTGTTGATCCCGGGCACGAGCGGCGGGGCGGGGAGCGTGGCCCCGGTGGCCGCCGACCTTGCCAAGCGCGTGAAGAGCCTTCAGGTGTGGGGCTTCGACCGGCGCGAGCAGGCCTTCGAAGACACCTCGGGTTTCCAGGGTGGGAACCCGGACAAGGCCCTCGACTACTACCTCGGCTTCAAGTACAAGCGCGTGACGTCCGACCAGGTTCCCTTCGTAGCCGAGTGGGGCCTCGCCACGGAACTGAACGACCTCCGGCGCGTGATCGCCCGGGCTAGCGATGGCGGGCGGCGCAAGGTGATCCTCGGCGGCCACTCGCGCGGCGCCTCCTCGGCGGTGGCCTACGCCGCCTGGGACTTCGCAGGCAGGCCGGGATTCCGTGATCTGGATGGCCTCGTTCTCATCGACGGTGGCCTCGCCGCGTTCGGCCCGCAGCAGTTCAGCGAGCAGGCCGCCCGTGACGGGCTGTCAGACATCCGCGGCGGGCAGGTGTTCAACGACGTTCTCGGCACGGGCATCCCAGAGATCGGTCAGATCTTCTCCGAGGTTACGGCTCTGTACGCGCGCAAGCGCCCGCAGCAGCGCTCCACCCTTCAGGAGAACCCAATCGTGCCGGAGTACCTGCGGCCGTCTTTTCCCGTGACCAACGAGGCCTTCCTCGCGCAGATCTTCGACAAGACGACCTCGCCACCCGGGTTTGCGGCACTGCGTATCCGCGCGGGCAACTACGCGCCGGAGGGAGACCCGCGCCCGTGGGCTGACGGCGAGAACACGGCGATCCAGCGGTTCGCCCAGGCGTTCTCGCGCGAGCCCGCCAACGCCACCGAGTGGTATTACCCGCGCCGAATGATCCTCGACACGAGCGCCGCGAACGCCCTCAAGCGCACGCCGGCGGCCGACGTGCTCGGGTTGCGCCTATTCCACACCAAGCGGATCGACCTCCCGCTCTACGTGTTCCAGACCGACCTGACCTTCGGAGGCGTCGTGCGCGGAGCCGAGACCCTCGTGAAGAGCTCGCGGATCCGCAACCCCCAGATCGTCGACGCGAGCAAGACCACGAGCCACCTCGACCCGGTGATCGCCGGGCCCGAGGGCAACCGCTTCACGCGGACGGTCGAGGGCTTCGTGCGGAAGGTGCAGCGGGGGCGTTCGGGGGGCTAGGGCGAGGACGCTTACCGAGAGCGCCCGGGAGTTCATCGAGCGGGCCGAGGGGCTGCTCGATGAACTCCCGGCTAGACCTCGCCGCGTGTTACCTGTCGCGGCTGGCCGTTCTCGTCCGCCGTGGTGAACTCCCGTGCCGGCTCCTCGTCAGGCGCCCCCGCGCGCTGCCGCACCACCGGCCGCCGCGCCGCCGCGGCCTCGTCGAGGCGCCTCACGGGCGTCGAGTAGGGGGCATTTCGCGCGATGTCGGGGTCCCCGGCCGCCTCGGCCAGAACCGCCCGCATGATCTCCGCGAACCCGTCGAGGGTCTCCTTGGTCTCGGTCTCGGTCGGCTCGATGAGCATGGCCTCGTCCACGAGCAGCGGGAAGTAGACGGTCGGCGGGTGCACCCGATGGTCGAGCAGGCGCTTGGCGATGTCGAGCGTCCTGACGCCGAGGGCGCGCTTGGCCGGGCTTCCGCTCAAAACGAACTCGTGCATGCACATGCGGTCGAACGCCAGCGACAGGTGCTCGCCGATGCCCGGCTCGGCCAGGCGGGCCCGTAGGTAGTTGGCGTTCAGCACGGCGGTCTCCGAGGCGTCCCGCAACCCCTCGCCGCCGAGCGAGCGGATGTAGGCGTAGGAGCGCACGAACACCCCGTAGTTGCCCTGGAATCCACGCAGGCGCCCGATCGACTGCGGCCGGTCGAAGTCGAGGTCGTAGCGCGGCTCGGCCCCGTTGTCCGACTCGACACGCACCACCTGCGGGCGCGGCAGGAACGGCTCGATCCGATCGGACACCGCGATCGGGCCGGCTCCCGGACCTCCGCCCCCGTGCGGCTGGGTGAACGACTTGTGCAGGTTGAAGTGCACGATGTCGAAGCCCATGTCGCCGGGGCGCGAGATGCCCATGACCGCGTTGAGGTTGGCGCCGTCGTAGTAGAGGGTGGCCCCGGCGTCGTGCACCACGCGCGCGATCTCCTCGATGTTGCGGTCGAAGAGCCCGAGCGTGTTCGGATTGGTGAGCATCAGGCACGCCACGTCGCCGGTCGCCTTGTCACGCAGGTCGTCGACGTCGACGCCGCCGTCTACTGCTGTGCCCACCTTGACCACCTCGTAGCCGGCCATCACCACCGTCGCCGGGTTGGTGCCGTGTGCGGTGTCGGGGGTCAGGACCTTGGTGCGGTGCTCGCCGCGCGCCTCGTGATAGGCGCGGGTGAGCAGCAGGCCGGCGAGCTCGCCGTGCGACCCTGCGCTGGGCTGCAGCGACACGTGCGGCAGGCCGGCCACCTCCCCGAGCGCCCCCTGCAGCCGCCACATCAGCTCGAGCGCCCCCTGGGCGTCGGCCGGATCCTGGAGCGGGTGCAGACGCGCGTGGCCCGGCAGCGCGGCCACCCGCTCGTGCACCTTCGGGTTGTACTTCATCGTGCACGAGCCGAGCGGGTAGAAGCCCGTGTCGAGATCGAAGTTCTTCTTCGACAGGTTGTTGTAGTGGCGCACGATCTCCGGCTCGGCCATCTCCGGAAGCTCGGGCGGGCGCTCGCGGATGGCCGACCGCGGTAGAAGGTCCTCGACGGGAACGGACGGGACGTCGTCGGCCGGCGCCACGAACGCCCGCCGCCCCTCGCGCGACTTCTCGAAGATCGTGAGAACAGGAGTCTCGGGTGTATCCGTAGGCGGAAGAGCAGTCACGCCGAAACCCCCTGCGCCGCGGGTTCCCTGTCAACTGTCAACCGTGAACTGTCAACCAATGCAGCAAGCCGATCGATGTCGCCACGAGAACGCCGCTCGGTAATGGCAACGAGCAGTCCATCCGGATACTCCGGGTAGTCGCGCCCCAGCCGGTAGCCGGGGTTCACCCCCGCAGCGCGCGCCCGCTCGAACACGCCGTCGATGTCCGGCACGCGCACGGCAAACTCGCGCACGACCGGGCCGGGATTGATCGCCTCGGCGCCGATCGCCTCCCGCGCATAGGCCGTACGTCGCAGCATCAGCTCTCCGAGCTCGACGATGCCCCGCCGCCCTAGCCAAGAGAGGTAGATGACCCCTGCCAGCGCGTTCAGTGCCTGCGCCGTGCAGATGTTGTGGGTGGCCTTCTCGCGGCGGATGTGCTGCTCGCGGGTCTGCAGAGTGAGCACGAAGCCGCGCCGGCCGTCCACGTCGACCGTCTCCCCCGCGATCCGGCCCGGCATCTTCCGCATGTGGCGCTCGGAGGCGGCGAAGAAGCCGAACGACGGCCCGCCGAAGTCGAGGCGGTTGCCGAGCGACTGGCCCTCGCCGACGGCGATGTCGACGCCGTAGTCGCCCGGCGGCCTGAGGATGCCAAGCGTGAGCGGGTCGACCGCGCACACCACCACGGCCCCGGTGCGCTTGGCGGCCTCCACCAGCGGTCCGAGATCCTCGACCGTGCCCAGGAAGTTGGGCTGTTGAAGGAAGACGGCCGAGGTGTCGTGGTCCACGGCGGCGGCCAGGGCCCCTACGTCGGTGGCGCCACCCTCGTCGAGCGGCACTTCGTCGACGGTCGTGCCGAACCCTGCCGAGTAGGTGGCGAGCGTCTCGCGCGAGTGGGGGTGCAGGCCGCGGGAGACCACGAAGCGCGTGCGCCGGTTCTCCTGCCGGGCGAGCCATCCGGCCGCGGCGACCGAGGACGGTCCCTCGTACAACGACGCGTTCGACACCGGCAGGCCGGTGAGCTCCGAGATCGCGGTCTGGAACTCGAACATGACCTGCAGGCCGCCCTGGGAGATCTCCGGCTGGTAGGGCGTGTACGGAGTGAGGAACTCCGAGCGCTGGGTGATCGAGTCGACGATCGCCGGCACGTAGTGGTCGTACATCCCGGCGCCGAGGAAGGTGACCTGCTCGTCGGCGTGACGGTTGCGGGCGGCAAGCGCCGACAGGTGCTCGTGCACCTCCTGCTCGGCGAGGCCGGGCGGGAGATCGAGGGGGCGGCCGAGCCGCACGGCCGCGGGGATGTCCGCGAATAGGTCGTCGATCGAGCGAACGCCGATGGCGTCCAGCATCTCGCGCCGGTCGGAGTCTGTAGTCGACGTGTAGCGGCTCATCTGCGGTGCGCGTTCTACTCCTGAAGCAACTGCTGGTACGCCGCCGCGTCGAGCAGGGATTCAACCTCGGAGGGATCGCTGAGCCGAACCTTCACGAGCCAGCCCTCCCCATAGGGATCCTCGTTGATGCGCTCGGGGTTGTCCGACAGCGCGGCGTTCACCTCGAGCACCTCACCGGTGAGGGGCGCGAACACGTCGGAGACGGCCTTTACCGACTCGATCTCGGCGTAGGAGGTGTTGGCCTTGACGACAGCGCCTACCTCGGGCGGCTCGACGAAGACGATCTCGCCCAGCGTGTCCTGGGCGTACCAGGTCACTCCGAAGGTGGCCTGGTCACCGTCGATGCGCGCCCAGTCGTGCTCGGGGTGGTAGCGAAGCTCCTCGGGATAGTTCTCGTCGGCCATTCAGTGATCCTTCCGGTAGAGGGGCTTGCTCCGCACCTCGGCGGCGCGCAGCTTGCCGCGGACGTCTACTTCAATCGCGGTGCCTGGCTCCGCGGCGGCAGCAGGGACGTGGGCCAGCCCGATTCCGACGCCGAGACACGGTGAGAGGGTGCCGCTCGTGACCACGCCGTCGCCGGCCGCCGTCCGCACCGCGCAGCCGGGTCGCGGCAGTCCGGGCCCGGTGAAGGCGAACGCCGCCAGCCGGTCGGTCGGCTCGGCGGCGGCGCGCAGGGCGTCCGAGCCGATGAACTCGGTGTCGAGCTTGCAGCACCAGCCGAGCCCCGCCTCGATCGGGGTCCTCTCCTCGGACAGGTCGTTGCCGTAGAGGTGGAAGCAGACCTCGAGCCGCAGCGTGTCGCGGGCGCCCAGGCCGCACGGCACCGCGCCCCCGGCCACCAGGGCGTCCCACACGTGCTCGGCGTCGTCCGGAGGCACGAGCAGCTCGACGCCGTCCTCGCCGGTGTAGCCCGTCCCGCACACCAGGCAGTCGGCTCCGGCCACGCGGGCGCGCGTCGTGCGCATGCGCGCGGGCGCCTCCCCGTCCAGGTGCTCGGCGAGAATCGCGCGCGCGTCGGGCCCCTGCAGGGCGAGCATGGCGTGGTCGCCTGCCACGTCGCGAACCTCGACGTCGAAGCCCTCGGCGCGCGCGGCGAGCCATTCGTGGTCCCGGGCGTGGTTCGACGCGTTCGTGACGGTCATGTAGCGATCGGCGAGCCGGTAGGTGAAGAGGTCGTCGAGCACGCCGCCGTCCTCCCGGCAGAGCACCGAGTACTGGGCGCCACCCGGCTCGAGCCTGGACACGTCGTTGGAGAGGACGCGCTGGAGGAAGCGCTCGGCGTCGGGGCCGCTCGTCTCGACCTCGCCCATGTGCGAGACATCGAAGAGCCCGGCGCCGGTGCGCACCGCCACGTGCTCCTGCCGGATCCCCTCGTACTGCACGGGCATCTCCCAGCCCGCGAAGGGCACGAGGCGCCCTCCGGCCGCCGCGTGACGGTCGTGCAGGGGAGTGCGACGAAGGGTCTCGAGAGCGGCGGTCAGGGTCCGACTGACCCTACCAACCGGGGTGACAACCGCCGGAGGGGCTCAGTCCTTC
>JAABUN010007792.1_pt1 | contig 11314 bp, 10 predicted proteins | sample 5559311 | NCBI WGS metagenome assembly JAABUN01 (sample SAMN10711877, study PRJNA513370) | rock metagenome | isolation source: Antarctica rocks | place: Antarctica: Victoria Land, Siegfried Peak sud | reverse complement strand
GGTTGGGCTTCGCTGATGGTCAGTATCTTATTTTTGGGCGGGGTGCAGCTGGTGTCGATTGGCATTATTGGCGAGTACCTGGCCCGGCTGGGGGCCAACGTGCGGCAGCGGCCCCTCTACATCGTATCGGAAAGCAACCTGCCGCCCCCCGGCTTTTCGCCGCTGGAGGGGTAGGGGAACCGGGCTTTACCCGGCGGTGGTTGTGAAAAAAAGGCAGGTTATGCGTAGTTATTGCTCCGGTACAACTACTACCGGCTCGGGGCCGCGAGGGCCCGGCCGCTGGCTGAGAATCGTCTGGCTGGTGGTGGGCTGCTGCCTGCCGGGGTGGCGGCCGGTGGCCGCCCAGCCCCGGCCGCCGGCCGATACGCTGGCCCCCGTGTCGGAGGCGCTGGTGCGGCACTACCTGGCCCGCTCGCTGTCGGTGCAGTCGCTGCAACTACCCTCGGCCGCCGTGGTGGGCCAGCGCTACGAGCTGATGCACTGGGCTCCCGCGGCGGGAATGCGCCTGGCGGGCCGCCTGGGCGGCTGGTGGGTTACCCCCTGGTCCGACGCCGTGGCGCAGGCTATTCTCGATACGCTGCGCCGCAATATCCGGGTGCTGCGCGCCCGGCAGCCCGACATCGTGGCCCAGGGCTGCATCTTCGAAATAGTGGAGCCGTCGGTCAACGGCCTGACCGTGCCCAACCGCCTGCGGGCCGAGTTTGGCGAGGACACCCTGGCCCTGGCCGCGCGGCACTTTCGCTTCGCCGACATGATGTACCCCGGCTACTACTCGGCCGCCGACAGCAACCACTACCGCTGGGACAGCCGCCCCCCCGGCCAGGCGCCCGGCACCCCCGACCTGAGCCGCTCCGAGGCGCAGCTCTGGTTTTACTACTGCGCCGTGCGCCAAATCGACGCCGGCTGCGAGGCTCTGCATTTCGGCCAGATTCGCCTCATCGATGACCGCGACGCCGGCCACCGCGCCATCTGGAGCCTCTTGCGGCGGGTGCGCCGCTACGCCCGCACCCGCAACCGGGGCTTCGTGCTCTGCGACGCGCACACCCACGGCGAGTACTACGACCCGCGCCCCACCGCCCCGCTGCCCGACTCCGTGCGCCAACTGCTATTCGACTTTCATTCCTGCCCGTTGCGGCCCAACGAAGTGGATACCGTGCGCGCCGGCACCCACGGCGCCTCGCTCGACCGCGGGGACCCCAGCAACTGGGCCGGGGCGATTTATGGCCTGAGCGCGGGTGGGCGAGCCCCCGGTGGGTGGCTCTGCCGCCACCTGCCTGCCCAGGCCGAGTTCGATAACGGCCCCACCGGCACGCCTGATAAGCCGGGCCAGTGGCCCCTGGTATGGGGCCGCGAGGAAATCTCGTGGTTTGCTCATCAGCCCGCCGCTTACCGCGACGAGTGGCTGATATACGCGCAGGGCCGGGTGCGGCAGCTCGACCCCAACACCTATTTCCAGATGCCGGGGGCGCGGGGTGTTACCCTACCCCACTACCCCGGCGATGTGTACTGGGCTACGGAGGCGGGCCAGAGCGAAACCATCCGGGCCATCTGGGCCGGCGAAACGGAAGCCGCCGCCGCCCGCTTGCTGCTGATAGGCCCGCCGGCGCCGTAGCGCCGGCCGCTGAGCACGCAGCAAAGAGGCAAACCCGATAGATTGCGCTTTAGCAGCGCTGACCGGCACCGCTGGCGGGCCTTGAGGCACGCCGCTACTCTACTTTTGTCATGGTGCATAGCTTAGTACAGCGCATATCCTCTTTTTGGCCGGTCCGGCGCGGGCGCACGGTGCTGCTGCTCGTCTTCGGCTTGGTCTACAGCCTGATTTCGCTGGTCAACCAGTGGAATTTTCGCACCGCCGCTCTCGACCTGGGTATTGAGGCGCAGGCCGTGGCCGACTTTGCCCACCTGCGCGCGCCGCGCGTGACGCTGCTGCTCGATGCCCCGCCCACTAACTTTCTGGCCAACCATTTCAGCCTGACGCCCGCGCTGGCCGTGCCGCTCTACTACCTGGTGGGCGGGGCCTGGGCGCTGTTGCTGCTGCAAATCGGGGCGGTGCTGCTGGGCCTGCTGGGTGCCTGGCACTACGCCCGCGCCCAGGGCGGTAGCCCCCGCGCCGCCAACTGGGCCCTGGCGCTGCTGGGCTGCCAGTGGGGCGTGTACTCCGCGTTTAGTTATGATTATCACGACAATGTGCTGGGCGCGATGGCCCTGCCCTGGCTGGCCCTGTGGGTGGGGCAGGGGCGGGGGGGTAGGGCAGCGCTGGCTGGCCTGCTCATCCTGGTGAGTAAGGAGAACCTGGCGCTGTGGCTGGCGTGCGTGCTGCTGGGCCTGGCCTGGCAGCATCGCGCGCACCGGGCGCGGATGGGCTGGCTGACGCTAGGAGCGGTGGCATCACTGGTTTACTACCAGCTCATTACGCGCTACGTGATGCCAGCCCTCGATACCACGCACCGGCCTTTTATGCAACTGGTGCGCTACGCCTGGCTGGGGCCTTCGCTGCCAGCAGCAGTGGCCAACGTGCTCACGCACCCGGCGCGGCTCTGGGCGGTCATGTTTCAAAATACCCTGCCCGATGCCAGCTACGACTACGTTAAGCTGGAAACCTGGGGCGCCGTGCTGGTGTCGGGCGGCTGGGCCTTGTGGCGCCGGCCCTGGTACGGGCTCATGCTGCTGCCCATTCTGGCCCAGAAGCTGCTGGCCAGTGACTACGGCTTTTGGGGCATCAATGGGCAATATTCCATCGAGTTTGCGCCCGTACTCACGCTGGCCGTGGTTGATGCGCTGCGGGGGGGTAGGGCCTCCGAAGCAGGCTTTCGGCGGTGGGCCTGGGCGGCGGCGCTGGCGGGCGCGGCCGTGTTTACGGTAGTCACGCTCTACACGCGCCGCAGCCAGTGGTACGACCGGACCACCGGCAACTTCCTCATTGGTAGCCACTACCGCAGTCCCTACCCCGACCGTGCCGGCCTGTACGCGGCCCTGGCGCGGGTGCCGGCCGGCGTGGCACTGAGCACGTCTTCCAACCTGGTACCGCACCTGCTCGACCGGCGCGACGTGTTCCTGTTCCCCGTGTTGCGCACGGCCCGGCTGGTGGCGCTGCCGCGCGAGCCCAACGAGCACGACGCCTGGCCGCTCTCGCAGGCCCAGGCCCGGCAGGCCCTGGCCGCGCTGCGCGCCCGCCCCGGCTACCGCGTGCTCTACGAAGATGCCCAGCTGGTGCTGCTGGCCCGCCCGGCCCTGGCCGCCGACTCGGCCGAGGTGTGGCAGCCCTAACGCTGCCCCTACCCCCCCCCCAGCCCGAGGCCGTGGTAGAGGCGCGCCAGCGGCAGCGTAGCGCCTACGCTGCTGAGGTCGAGCACGGCCGCCGGGTCGCGGGTTTCGCCAAACAGCCAGTGGTCGTTGTCCTGCCGCGTGTATAGCTCGGCGTGCACCGCCTGCAAGTCGAGCATCAGGTACTGGCGCAGGCTGGGCAGCTGGCGGTACAGCCTGAATTTTTCGCCCCGGTCGGCCCCGGCCGTCGAGGCTGAGAGCACCTCCACAATGAGCGTGGGGTTGAGCAGGTTCTCGGGGGTTTTGGCGTCGTTAAATTTTGCCTCGCCGCACACCACCGACAGGTCGGGGTAGAGATACGAGCTGGCATTGAGCACCTGCACGCGCTGGTCGCTGGTGTAGCCGGCGCAGGGGCTGCCATCGAGCTGCGGAAATAACAAGCCGGTCAAATTAAAGCAAAGCCGGTTGTGGGCCGCCCGCGCCCCGGCCATCGCCCGGATTTCGCCGGCGTAGTACTCGTGCTTGTGCGCGGCGTCGCGCTCCAGGCGCAGGTAGTCTTCGGGCGATACGTGGGCCGGTGAGTCGGGTTGCAGGGCGGGTAGTCCCATAAAAAGCGGGTGCACTAAAACAAAGAATGCGATTTATTCAAAAGTGCCCCCCGCCGCGCTAAGCCAGCGGCAGTTCCAGCTCGCCGGGAGCCAGCGTTACACCCTCGTACACGTCGGCCAGCGGCAGCTGGCAGCCCAGGGCCGCCAGGTCGAGCACGGCGCGCAGCTCGCGGGTTTCGGTCAGCACCCAGCGGCCCTGCTCATCGAGCGAGTACAGCTCGGCGTGCACGGCTTCGGAGCTGAGTAGTAAGTAGTGCCGCAGGCTGGGAATCTGCCGGTAGAGCATGAATTTCTCGCCCCGGTCCTTGTCCTGAGTAGAAGCCGAGAGCACTTCCGCGATGAATACCGGATTTAGCAGCGTATCCGGTTTTTTATCCTCTAAAAACTCGGGTCGGCCGCAGACCACCGACAGGTCAGGGTAGAGAAAAGAGGACTTGTTTTTGACGTGCACCCGCTGGTCGCTGCCTACCGGCGTGCAGCCTTTGCTGCGCAGCAGGCCGCGCAGCGTGGCCAGGGTATTCGCACAAACCAGATTATGAGCGAAGCTGGCCCCGGCCATTGCCCGGATTTCGCCAGCGTAGTACTCATGCTTATACTCGGCATCGCGCTCCAGGCGCAGGTAGTCCTCGGGCGACACGCGGGCGGGCGCGTCGGGTTGAGGTTGGAAAGCAGGCAATCCCATAAAGGCAGGCGGGTTAAGGCGAAGAATGCAATTTATTCAAAAGTACGCCCTACCCCCTAACCCCGCTTACCCTGTTACCTTTGCGAGCGCAAAGCCCTACCCCTGCCCCGTGGCCGAACCCACTACTGACTTTTATGCGCACCCCACCGCCGTGCTCGACGCGGGTTGCCGCGTGGGCGCCGGCAGCCGCATCTGGCACTTCTGCCACCTGGCGGCGGGCGCGGTGCTGGGCGAAAACTGCTCGCTGGGCCAAAACGTATTCGTGGCTGATGGTGTGACGCTGGGCCGCAACGTGAAGGTGCAGAACAACGTGAGCCTCTACGAAGGGGTAGTGTGCGAGGACGACGTGTTTCTGGGCCCGTCGGTAGTGTTTACCAACGTCAAGAACCCGCGCAGCGCCGTGCCGCGCCGGGGCGCGGACCACTACCAAACTACCTGCCTGGAGCGCGGCGTCAGCATCGGGGCCAATGCCACGCTGGTATGCGGCATTCGGCTGGGGCGCTACGCCTTCGTGGGCGCGGGCAGCGTGGTCACGCGCAACGTGCCGGCCTATGCGCTCGTCTACGGGGCGCCCGCCCGGCCGCGGGGCTGGATGAGCGCCGCCGGCCACCGGCTTCAGTTCGACGAAGCCGGCCGCGCCACCTGCCCCGAAAGCCAGGAAGTCTATCAGTTAAGTGTCGATAAAAAATCAGTAGCGGTTATGAATGTCGAAACGAGCATAGTATAAATCACTCGCTAGCAACTCATAATTCATAATTCTAAATTCCTAATTAAACGAAGTGTACGACGAACTCCTCCGCAAAGAAGCCAAGCTGGCCGTAATTGGCCTTGGCTACGTGGGCCTGCCCATCGCCCTCGAATTTGCCAAGCAACTCTCGGTTATCGGCTTCGACATCAACGCCGGGCGCGTAGAGATGATGCGCAACCACCAGGACCCCAGCGGTGAGCTGGATAGCGATGCCTTCGAGGGCTGCGACATCACCTTCACCGACTCACTGGAAGTGCTGCGCGAGGCCCGCTTCTTCATCGTGGCCGTGCCTACCCCCATCGACGAGCACGCCCAGCCCGACCTCAAGCCGCTGCTCGGCGCGTCGTCGTCGGTGGGCAAGGTATTGAAAAAGGGTGACTACGTGGTATTTGAGAGCACCGTGTACCCCGGCTGCACCGAGGAGGACTGCATCCCGGTGATGGAAAAGTGCTCGGGCCTGAGCTTCGCCAACGGAGATTTCAAAGTCGGCTACTCGCCCGAGCGCATCAACCCCGGCGACAAGGAGCACACCCTGCGCCGCATCGTGAAGGTGGTGAGCGGCTGCGACGCCGAAAGCCTCGATGCCATCGCCAAGGTATATGAGCTGGTGGTAGATGCCGGCGTGCACCGCGCCAGCAGCATCCGGGTGGCCGAGGCCGCCAAGATTATCGAAAACACCCAGCGCGACGTCAACATCGCGCTGATGAACGAGCTGTCGATGATTTTCGACCGCATGAGCATCAATACCTACGAGGTGCTGGAAGCTGCCGGCACCAAGTGGAATTTCCTCAGGTTTTCGCCCGGCCTGGTGGGCGGCCACTGCATTGGCGTGGACCCGTACTACCTCACCTACAAGGCCAAAGAGCTGGGCTACGACGCCAAGGTTATCCTGTCGGGCCGCACTACCAACGACAATATGGGCGCCTACATCGCCCGCAAAACGGTGCAGATGATGATTAAGCGCGGCAAGGACGTGGCCAAAAGCCGCGTGCTGGTGATGGGCGCTACCTTCAAGGAAAACGTGGAAGATATTCGCAACTCGAAGGTGGCCGACGTTATCCACGAGCTGAAAAACTTCTCGGTGAACGTGGATATCGTGGACCCGCACGCCAGCTCCGACGAGCTGCACCACGAGTACGGCTTCCGCCTCACCAACGCGGACAAGATTCGCGACGACTACGATGCCGTTATTGTGGCCGTGAGCCACAAGCCCTACCTCGACAAAGACGAGGCGTACTTCCAGTCCATCACGGCCGACAATGCCGTGCTGGTCGATATCAAAGGCCTGTACCGCACCAAGCCGATGGAGGACTTGCACTACTGGAGCCTTTAGGCAATGGGTGAATGGGTGAGTGAATGGGTGAATAAAAGCTCCCTGTCTCACGCGGTCATTCACCCATTCACTCATTCACTCATTCACCCATTGATTATGAAGATTCTGGTTACCGGCGGCGCCGGCTACATTGGCTCCCACACCGTGGTGGAGCTGGCCCAGGCGGGCTACGAGCCCGTGATTGTGGATAATTTCAGCAACTCGCAAGAATCGGCGCTGGCGGGTATCCAGGCCATTCTGGGCCGCGACGTGCCGTGCCACCGCATCGACTGCGGCGATGCTGACGCCCTGCGGCAGGTATTCAAGGCCGAAGGCACCATCGATGGGGTCATTCACTTTGCGGCCTTCAAGGCGGTGGGCGAGTCGGTGCAGAAGCCGCTGGAATACTTCCACAATAATGTGGGCTCACTCATCACGTTGTTGCAGGTCATGAAAGAGGTGGGCACCACCAATCTGGTGTTCTCGTCTTCGTGCACCGTGTACGGCATCCCCGACGCGCTGCCCGTGACGGAGGCTACCCCCACCAAGCCGGCCTCTTCGCCCTACGGCCGCACCAAGCAGATGTGCGAGGATATCGTGCACGATGTGTCGGCCGCTCCAGGCAACCAGCTGCATACCATTCTGTTGCGCTACTTTAACCCAATCGGGGCGCACGAGTCGGCCAAAATCGGCGAGCTGCCGCTGGGCGTGCCCAACAACCTGGTGCCCTTCATTACCCAAACGGCCGCCGGCATCCGCGAGAAGCTGACCATTTTTGGCGACGACTACGACACGCCCGATGGCACCAATATCCGCGACTACATCCACGTAGTAGACCTGGCTAAGGCGCACATTACGGCCGTGCAGCGCCTGCTTGACCGCAAAGCTGCTGAGGCAGTCGAAACCTTCAACGTAGGCACCGGCCACGGCAACACGGTGCTGGAAGTCGTCCAGACGTTTGAAAAAGCCAGTGGCCAGAAGTTGAATTACAGCATCGGCCCGCGCCGCCCCGGTGACGTGCCCGCCATCTACGCCGACGCTACCAAAGCCGCCGACGTACTGGGCTTCAAAACCACTACTTCGCTATTCGACTCGCTGGCCAGCGCCTGGAAATGGCAGGTTGCGCTGGGCAATGGGTGAATGAATGGGTGAATGGGTGAATGAGCTACTGCTTCGCCCGCGCCCAACTGCTCATTCACTCGTTCACCCATTCACTCATTCACCCATTGTTTATATGAAAATTCTCATTACCGGCGGGGCCGGCTTCATTGGCTCGCACGTGGTGCGCCTGTTCGTTACCAAATATCCCGAGTACCAGATTCTCAACCTCGATGCCCTTACCTACGCCGGCAACCTGGAGAACCTGCGCGATATTGAAAAGGCGCCGAACTACCAGTTCGTGAAAGGCGACATTGCCGACCAGGCATTTGTGGACCACCTTTTTGCCCACGAGGAGCCCGACGCCGTGATTCACCTGGCTGCCGAGAGCCACGTAGACCGCAGCATCACCGACCCGATGGCGTTCGTGAAAACGAATGTTATCGGCACCGTCAACCTGCTGAACGCGGCCAAAAATCTTTGGAAGCCCAGGGGCTTTGAGGACCACACGTTTTATCACGTGAGCACTGATGAGGTTTACGGCTCGCTCGACTTTGGCCCCGGGATGTTCACCGAAGAAACGGCCTACGACCCGCGCTCGCCTTACTCGGCTTCCAAGGCCAGCTCCGACCACTTCGTGCGCGCCTGGTACCACACCTACGGCCTGCCCGTGAAGCTGAGCAACTGCTCGAACAACTACGGCCCCAACCACTTCCCCGAGAAGCTGATTCCGCTGGCCATCCACCGCCTGCGCACCGGCCAGAAGGTGCCCGTGTACGGCAAGGGCGAGAACGTGCGCGACTGGCTTTTCGTAAAAGACCATGCCACGGCCATCGACGCGGTATTTCACAAAGGCAAGCTGGGCGATACCTATAACATCGGCGGCGTCAACGAGTGGCAGAACCTCAAGCTCATTGAGCTGCTTTGCGACGTGGTGGATGAGAAAACCGGCCAGCCCGCCGGCACCTCGCGCCAGCTCATCACCTTCGTTACCGACCGCGCCGGCCACGACATGCGCTACGCTATTGATAGCAGCAAAATTATGAACGAGCTCGGCTGGAAGCCCAGCGTGACCTTCGAGCAGGGCCTGAGTCAGACCGTGGACTGGTACCTGGCCAACCAGGAGTGGCTCGACAACGTGACCAGCGGCGCTTACCAGGAATACAATACCAAGCAGTACGCCGGCCGCTAGTTTGCACTGTATTAATCGTCTGTCATTGCGAGCGCAACGAAGTGGAGCGCGGCAATCTTTCCTTGATGTAAGCGAAAGTAAACCAGATACTAAGTTAAGTATAAAGGAAAGATTGCCGCGCTCCACTTCGTTGCGCTCGCAATGACAAAATAGTTTTATGTACGAACAACCCTTTACCGACCAGCCACTTACCAACCTCAACTTTCTCGTTACCGGCGGGGCTGGCTTCATCGGCTCCAATCTGGTCGAATACCTGCTCAAGCAGGGGGTAGGGAAGGTGCGCGTGCTGGACAACTTCTCCAACGGCTTCCGCAAAAACCTGCGGCTGTTTGCCGGCAACCCGGCGCTGGAGGTGCAGGAAGGCGACATTCGCGACCGTGAGGCCTGCGCCCGTGCCTGCCAGGGCATCGACATCGTGCTGCACCAGGCGGCGCTGGGCTCGGTGCCGCGCTCCATCAACGACCCCGTGACGACCGATGAGGTAAATGTAGGTGGCTTCGTGAAGATACTGTTTGCGGCTAAAGAGGCGGGTATCAAGCGCTTTGTGTACGCGGCATCCAGCTCGACCTACGGCGACCACCCCGGCCTGCCCAAGGTGGAGGACCGCATCGGCAAGCCGCTTTCGCCCTATGCCGTGACGAAGTACGCCAACGAGCTGTACGCCGACGTGTTTGCCCGTACCTACGGCATGGAGATTATCGGCCTGCGCTACTTCAACATCTTCGGCCCGCGCCAGGACCCCGGCGGGGCCTACGCGGCCGTAATTCCGCTGTTTATCGACGCCATTCTGGAAGATAACGCGCCAACCCTCAACGGCGACGGCGGCCAGACCCGCGACTTCACCTTCGTGGCTAACTGCGTGCAGGCCAACATTCGGGCGGCCCTCACCACCAACCCGGAGGCGCTGGGCCAGGTCTACAACATCGCCGTCGGCGACCGCACCTCGCTGGTGCAGCTATACGACATCCTGCGCGAAGAAGCCCACTCGACCCTGGAGCCTAAATTTGGCCCGAACCGCGCGGGTGATATCCGCGACTCGCTGGCCGACATCACCAAGGCCGAAACCCGGCTGGGCTACGCGCCGCGAGTGCGCATCCGCGCAGGCTTACAGCAGACGCTGAGCTGGTTCAAAGACAACCAGGAATTCATCAAGGAGCGCAACTAAAGCGCAAGGTTTCGCGAGGTACGGCAAGGTCTCGCGAAGTCTGCTCTAGAAGCTTGAAATCAAAAAAGAAAACCTTGCGAAACCTCTTTTAACCTCGCGAAACCTTGCGCTCATGAAAGGCATTATTCTCGCCGGCGGCTCCGGCACCCGGCTCCACCCGCTCACGCTCGCTGTCTCGAAGCAGCTCATGCCCGTCTACGACAAGCCGATGATTTATTATCCGCTGTCGATATTGATGATGGCGGGCATCCGCGAAATTCTCATCATCACTACCCCCCACGACCAGGAGCAGTTCAAGAAGCTGCTCGGCGATGGTAAAAGCCTGGGCTGTGATTTCCAATACGTGGTGCAGGAGCTGCCCAATGGCCTGGCCCAGGCCTTCGTGCTGGGTGCCGACTTCATCGGCCAGGATAAAGTGGCCCTGGTGCTGGGCGACAATATTTTCCACGGCGAAGGCATGGAAGAGCTGCTCAAGGCCAATAGCGACCCCGAAGGGGGGGTAGTGTACGCCTACCACGTGCACGACCCGGAGCGCTACGGCGTGGTCGAGTTCGACGAAAACAAGGTGGCTCTCAGCATCGAGGAGAAGCCCACGAGCCCCAAGAGCAACTACGCCGTACCGGGCCTGTACTTCTATGATAATGAGGTGGTAGAGATTGCCAAAAACCTGGAGCCCAGCCCACGCGGCGAGTACGAAATCACGGACGTGAACCGCGAGTACCTGCGCCGCGGCAAGCTGAAAGTGGGCATCCTGGGCCGGGGCACGGCCTGGCTCGACACCGGCACTTTTGAGAGCCTGATGCAGGCCGGCGAATTCGTGCGCGTGCTGGAGCAGCGCCAGGGCCTGAAAGTGGGCTCTATCGAAGAAGCTGCTTTCCGCCAGGGCTTTATCGATGCCGACCAGCTCCGCACCATTGCCGGGCCCCTGCGCAAGAGCGGCTACGGCGACTACCTGCTGAAGCTGCCGGAGCAGTTGGTAATGGGTGGGTAAGCAACTGTCAATTCATTAGAGTTAAGTACCCGTCAACAAATAGTTTATGGTGACGACAATTGTCTTTCGCAGTTAAAACGCTGGTCTACAAGAGATGATACTCTTTTTAAAGGTTAATTTCTCTGATTTTAACATAAGCTAATTCCTGTCGGGTACTTAAGTGCTTGGTCCGAATTAATTATACAGTAAGGTCGTCATGCAGAGCGCAGCGAAGCATCTCGCGTGGGTTGTTGAACGATTGATTTCCTGACGTT
>JAABUN010007791.1_pt1 | contig 11314 bp, 12 predicted proteins | sample 5559311 | NCBI WGS metagenome assembly JAABUN01 (sample SAMN10711877, study PRJNA513370) | rock metagenome | isolation source: Antarctica rocks | place: Antarctica: Victoria Land, Siegfried Peak sud | reverse complement strand
GATTCCCGACGGCCCCCTCAGTGGTATTTTCCGCTTGGCTCCACGCGCTGATTTTCGCCTTCCCCCGGCGAAAATCAGCGCGTGGCTCGACGCTCCTTCGCGTGTGGTCGGGTGCAAAGTTGAAAGCGTCGCGGGGACACGCGCGAATGCCCGTCCGGACTTCCGGACGGGCATCGTGCTTTAACCTGTTGGTGACCCACCTGAGCGGTCTCGAGTTCTTCACTTAGGATGATCAACGATGAGCAAGTTATTCGGAACCGATGGCGTGCGCGGTCTGGCCAACGGCCTGATCACGGCGGAACTGTCCCTGCACCTCGCCCAGGCCGCCGCCGTCGTGCTGGGACACAACGCCGTCGACGGCGGTCGCCGTCCCACCGCGGTGATCGCACGCGACCCCCGGATCAGCGGTGAGTTCATCGCCGCCGCCGTCGAAGCCGGCCTCGCGAGCTCCGGCGTCGACGTGTACGACGCCGGTGTGCTCCCGACCCCTGCCGCAGCCTTCCTCGTCGCCGATCTCGACGCCGATTTCGGCGTCATGATCTCCGCGTCCCACAACGCTGCGCCGGATAACGGCATCAAGTTCCTCGCCCGTGGCGGCAAGAAGCTCAGCGACGCTCTCGAGGACGCCATCGAGGGCGAGATGGACAGGGCCCGGCTCCGGCCGGTGGCGGGCGACGTCGGCCGCATCCAGCGCTTCGCCGACGCCGAGGATCGCTACGTGGTCCACCTACTCCAGACCCTTCCGCACCGCCTCGACGGCCTCAAAGTGGTCCTCGACTGCGCCCACGGTGCGGCCAGCGGCTGCTCTCCCGAGGTTTTCAGGAATGCAGGCGCGGACATCGTTGTCATCGGCGCGGACCCTGACGGCGTGAACATCAACGACGGCTACGGCTCAACGCACCTCGAGAAACTGCAGGTCGCCGTCCTCGAGCACGGAGCCCACCTCGGTATCGCGCACGACGGTGACGCCGATCGCTGCCTCGCCGTGGACCACGAGGGCACCGTGGTGGACGGCGACCAGATCCTGGCGGTCATGGCGATCGCGATGAAGGATGCCGGGAAGCTCAAGGATGACACGCTCGTGGCCACCGTCATGAGCAATCTCGGCCTGAAGATCGCCCTCCGCGAAGCTGGTATCACCATCAAGGAAACCGGCGTCGGGGACCGGTATGTCCTCGAGAGTATGCGCGACGGCGGCTACAGTCTCGGCGGCGAACAGTCCGGCCACGTGATCTTCGCCGAGTACGCCACCACCGGCGACGGCGTCCTCACGGGACTCCAGCTGGCGGCGCGCATCGCGCAGACCGGCAAGAGCCTCAAGGAGCTCGCCGCGGTCATGACGAAGCTCCCGCAGGTGCTCATCAACGTGAAGGGTGTGGACCGGACGGCGGCCACCTCGGATGAGGGCGTGCAGGACGCCGTCCGCAAGGCCGAGGCCGTACTGGGCGAGACCGGCCGAGTACTGCTGCGGCCCTCGGGCACCGAGCCCGTGGTGCGCGTCATGGTCGAGGCCGCTGATACGGCAACCGCCCAGCGCATCGCGGAGGAGCTAGCCGCCACTGTGCAGGAGCGGCTTTCCATGGAGCCGGTCGCCTAGTCCGTCTGCTGTGCATAACGGCTGCGTCTCACCGGGCGAACTATGCTTGGGACTGCGGGTCCGGAAGGTGATTCGCTGGTCAAGAACAGATATGAAGGTAGTGGCGGAATGGCCGGTTCGGCAGGATGCGCTACGGCTCCTGTAGGTTCACAGGGGCAGTGTTCGACTTGACGGGACGGGGCACATCGTTGCGCAGCGGTGAGGAAATACGGTCAGCGCTCCCGAAGTTCATGACTCGGTGAGAGAGCTCCGAGGTACGGGGCGGGCCGAGGCACAGACCTTTTTAACGAATTGTTCGAGTGCTACGGGTTCAACAGGCAGACCGCCGGCGCAAAGTTCGAGGACTTCAGAAGCTCTGCGGGGTTCATGGACCTGCACTGGCCGGGAACGCTCATCAGATACAGCACTACTGTCCTCGGCGTCCCAGTGGTCGATCAACGCCCGGGGCGATGGCTCAGTGGTGGTGCGCTTGCGGCAGGAGCTGCCGCTTCGTCGATCCTCACTCAAGTCCTCCAAGGGCTGGTGTTCCTCCTTTCTCCCGACGCTAGTGAGCGCGCGTTTCAGTTCCCCGCGCGCTGAATAAACGCTCCGAGACGTTCACCTATTCCGACGCCGGTCGCGGTGAGGTTTTCTGTCGTCGAGCCTGCGGGGAGTGAACGTGCTGCGGGTACAGTCGGTCCCACCTGTGCTTCCCTGGCGGACGGCGGCTCGAGAGGGGGGATGGGATGACTGGCGCTGGACATCGCCTGGCTACTGCCGTGTACGTCGGGTTGGGACTGCTGGCGATCGCGGTCGTCCCGTTCTTGGTCATACCCGCACTGATCGCGGTGTCCTTCACCGTCGCCGTCAGACTGAGAACTACTGCGCCAGAGTTCTCCCGAGCATGGCTGCTGGCAGGGCTGTCCGCGGGTCTGCTGGCAGCAGCAGTGGCTGCGGTCATCTTCTCCGCGCCGCAGATCGTCGGGTCAGTCCTTCTGCTCGTAGGGTTCCTCGCATACGCCGTGACCGTGGTTCTGTTCGGTCGGGGGTGGAGCCAAGGCAGCAAGTACCCCACGGCGTGTTGGCTCAGCGCGCTGTCCTTCGGTCTGGTGGGTCTGCTGACCGTCGTCCTGATGGGAGCGTTCGGGCGCGGGATCGCTCTGGCAGATCAAGGACGATCGTCCTGGCTGGTCGACGCGCTGATCCTGATCAGCGTTGCGGTCATACCGATAATCCTCATCGTCGGGCTCGTCGCATTCTGGAGGACGCGGCGGCACTAGGATCCGGAAGCGGCTGGTCGGTTGTCGCGAGTTCGAGATTGCGTTTGATCCCGGATATCTGCGCAACGGACACCTGCGCGAGCGCCTGGTCCCCAAGAGTTCGCCGACCTGAACTGCCGACACGACACACCTTCGGTGCCTGAAATTCGGATCCGTAGGTGCGCTATTCACGGGATTCCGGAACGTGTGTTTGCCGCGACTTCACGCATAGGATCGACGCATGATTCCGTTGCAGTGGGTGCCCCATTATCGAGAATACGATGGCGAACTCCTCGGATATCTTGTGCCGGACGGAGAGGCTTACGTCCCCGTCACTATCTTCGGGTATGCACTCGACACTGCTGCAGATGAGTACGACGCCACCCACGTGCTAGAGGCCGTTGGACTGAGTTACCTCGCGGATACCTGGTTGCTCTCGATCGACGGCCGCGGAGATCCCACCAACGTACAGATCGTAGAGGCAAGCCCTCACCTACTTCGGGTGAAAAGCGTTGATTACGGCTGGGAGCAGGACTACGGAACGCTGATCGATCTACCCGTACCTGAAACGGGGAGGCTGCGTCGCCAGTAGGGCACCGACTGCGATCAAGGTTCGTGGAGGATCCTCACAAGGGCTTACCGAGAAGCACCATAGCTGGTAACTACCGTGCTCCTCTGGCGGCACCTCGCGCAGAACGTCTGTGATGTGCCCGGAACGGCGTCACTCGAAGGATTGCTGTGCATCGGTGCTCGCTACTCGGTCTTTGTCTCGATCCCATGGGGTGCGACACGGCGGGGTAGCAGGTTTACCTACCTGTAGAAGCTTTAGTGAAATCACATAAAGCGCACTAAAGAAGTTGAAGTTTCTCCAAGGATGCGGTGAGCAACCCCTATACCCCAAATGCAGGAGCGACTCCTGAGAGCGTTATCGGTCGTGACGGATACCTCGAGGAATTCCGCGTACTCCTACGTAGGTTGGACCGGGGTCGGACAGACCAATCGATGATTGTCACCGACCCTTCGAGGCGTGGGTAAAACGGTTTTGCTGGGCGAGTGCCGTCAAATTGCTGAAACCTTCAAGTGGAAGGTGCTCGAACTCGAGGCGAGCAAACACGATGATGCTCATTTTCGTCAGACCGTCTCGTCTCAAGTTCGAGCTGCGCTTTTCCAGATTTCCCCGCGAGCGAAGTGGGGTGACAGGGCTGAATAGGCTGCGCAGGTCCTTCAGTCATTCAGCCTTTCGATCGACGCTGCGACCGGGGTTCCGGCTCTGTCCCTCGATGTGGCACCCGCGGGGGGCCTGGCGGATCACGGCAACCTGACTCTCGATCTGATGGACGTTTTCGTATCGATCGGCGAAGCTGCACAAGATTACGGGACGGGTCTCGTCTTGCTGTTTGATGAGGTTCAATTTTTGAGCCAGATGCAGCTGGAGGCCGTGATTCAAGCCATCCACAAGACGGTACAAAGGAAGCTGCCCGTGACCTTCGTTGGAGCGGGTCTCCCGCAGATTGGGCTAGGTGTTCTTATTCGACTCTTCCGCGAAGGAGGGTGAATCGGTCCTGGGACAATGTCCCCGTCTCATTGGTCGACCAGCAGAGTGATAGCTGCTCGCTTTGCGGTTGGTGCCTTCAAAGGACGCAACTGCGAGTCGGTCGGCGCGGTCTACCCCGGAGGTGGGGTGGGCCGGGGCCATGGCAGCGTGGTGAGGATGATGGCCCCGAGGGTCAGCAGGGTGCCGGCGACGGTCGCGAAGGCCACGCTGGTGCCGGGTGCCGGGACCACGAGGTCGAGCAGCAGCGACCCGACGAGCTGCCCGCCGATCATGCACAGTCCGGTCAGCAGGACGCCGAGGCTGCGTACGAGCAGGGCACCGAGCGCGATGAAGATGCATCCCATCGGACCGCCTAGGTAGTACCACCACTCGGAGGGCAGCGGGTTCGCCGGTCCCGCGATCGCGAGCTTGATGAGCCAGGCCGCGAGCAGCACCACGGTCCCGGCGATGAAGTTCATGAGGGTCGCGGCGAGCGGTGTGCCGTAGTGCAGGGAAGCCGTACCGTTCATGGCCTGCTGAAAGCTCTGGAGGACACCTCCGGTTACGGGCAGCAGGACGGGCAGGAGCCAGCTCGACGCCTCTCCCGCCCCGCCGAAGCGCGGCGAGACGGCCCAGATGACGGACAGGACCGTCAGGACGACACCGATTACGCGCATCGCGGTAACCGCGCGCTTCCCACCGGGGCCGATACCGGCGCCGTCCACAAGGAGCCCGCTGAGGGACTGTCCCATGACGGCGGCCACTGTGAACAGGGCGACGCCGATCAGCCCGATGGTCAGCGATTGTGTGAAGACGAAAAAGGCTCCGATCGCCCCGGCCGCGATGTAGAACGGGGGGAAGCGCCGCTCCCGGACTGAGGGAAGGATCTGCAGCGCACCGGCGCGTGCGGACGGGAGGGCCAGCGTGATGGCGATCATCACCACGAGGCCCGTGCCGAAACTGATCAGCGCGGCCGCGATGCCGTCTCCCAGTACCGTGCCGAGCGCACCGTTGATTCGTCCTTGCACGGGGATGGCGAGGCCGGCCGCAAGGGCGCAGTGACGAGTGAGGAAATTGCGAAGCGGTATGAGACGCCGTCGTTATCAATTGACCTTTCAAATACTGCGGCGATCCCGGCTTTCGTCGCCGAACTTCTCGAACTCAGCGGCGGAATTGACTTGCTGGTAAACAACGCGGGCGTCAACGTACCCAGGGCAGCAGTTGACGTCTCCGAACATGACTGGGAAACGGTGCTCACGACGAATCTCAAAGCGCCCTTCTTCTTGACGACAGAACTAGCTAGGACCTGGCTTGAAACGGGGGCCGTAGCTGCAGTGGTCAACGTAGCTTCCCAATCCGGAATCGTCGCCATCGAGGACAGAGTGGTTTACGGAGCTAGCAAGGCCGGCCTCATCCACGTAACAAAAACGCTGGCGCTCGAGTGGGCTTCACGTGGCATTCGGGTCAATGCTGTCGCTCCAACTTTCATTCGAACCGAACTCACCGAATCAACACTGAGCGATCCGACGCGTGCCGCCGAACTGCTGTCCCGCATTCCGGCGGCACGATTCGGTGAACCAGATGACGTTGTAGGCGCAGTTCTCTATCTTCTCGGGGACACCGCTTCACTGGTAACTGGACACACCATCACCATCGATGGTGGATATACCATCCATTGAGGCAAGTGCCTAACCCCGCACGTTCCTAGCAGGAGCGTCTGTGTCGAGGTTCGAAGTCGGACGTCGCTCGAAGTGTTCACGGGCTGCTGTTAGGAAGTCCTCCGAGCGGGGGTCTTCAGCGGTGGCGCGGGCGAGTTGCAGGGCGCCTATGAGAAGCGCGACGTCCATGAGTACGAGCTGCGGTTCGGCGTCGGGTGTCCGCGTTGCTACGGCGTCAACAAGATCCTCCAATACGCTGCTGTAGCCGTCACCGAGGGGTCCGCCTGGCTCCCTCGCAACCGTACCTAGAAGGGCTGCTGCGACACACCCGTCTGCGGTGTTGTCTCGGTGCTTCGGTGACAAATAGGCATCGGCGAACGCGGCCAGACTGTCCCCGCCCGGCACGTCAGCGCGTTCGCGCATCACCTTCTGGCGTTGTTCCCTCGCCTCCTGGAGTGCCTCGAGGAGGAGGGCTTCCTTTGAGGCGAACTGTTTGTAGAAGCCCCCGTGCGTTAGACCGGCGCGCGCAGACACTGCATCGACGGTAACCCCAGCCGGCCCATGCTCCCGTAGAAGCGCCGCAGCGGCCCTGACTACAGCTGCACGATTCACTGTCATCTGCTCACGAGAAACGCGGGGCATGAAACTCCTTGATCAAGAAAATCAACAGGACGAGCGGCGAAACGTATCGCGGGACGTATGGACACACAGCACACACCCTGCTTAGATGATACTCAACATCTTAATAGATGTTAAGTATCATCTAAAAAAGGAATACACATGTTCGATCTTGCCGGCCGACGTGCACTAGTCACCGGAGGCCAACGCGGACTCGGTGCCGCGATTACCCATGAGCTTCTCGAGCAGGGCGCGGAACTCGTGTACGTGACAGCTCGTGCACCCCACCCGTCCGAGGACCCCCGGATCGTTCCGCTTGCCCTGGATGTCACCCAGTCCGCATCGGTGGAGCAGCTGCCCCGTCTCGTCGAGGGCGTGTCCGTGCTGGTCAACAATGCAGGACGCGCAGCACCCACGACGTCGATTCTGGGTTGCTCGCTCGAGGACGTCAGTTCCGTCTTCGACACGAACGTCCTTGGACCGATCCGCGTCGTGCAGCAACTCGCTCCCATGCTCGGGAGCCAGGAGCAGAGCGCGATTGTGAACATGCATTCCGTGCTGTCCTGGCTCGCCGGAACCGGCGCGTACGGCGCTTCGAAAGCCGCACTGTGGTCGGTTTCGAACTCGCTTCGACTCGAACTCGCCGCGCAGGGCACTTCTGTCGTCGGCGTGCACCTCAGCTTCGCCGACACGGACCTGACGGCGGGACTCGCCCGGGTCAGCAAAGTGACACCAGCATTCGTAGCGAGCCGCGTGGTCGAAGGCCTCACGCGTGGTGATGCCGAAATCCTCGTCGACACAGCCAGCCAGGAAGCCAAGGCAATCCTCTCAGGACCAGTCGAAAACCTCGTCCTGCACATGTAAACACCCCCTGCACCCCGCCCCTCAACCCTGACACGTAGGGCAGGGGCCCAGGTGGCGTCATATACTCGCTCAATGTTCGACGGTATCCACGTTTGCCTGGCGCGTCAGGCCGATGTTCCCGCCATGGCTCGAGTTCATGTCGAAGCGTGGGCTGAGACCTACCGCGGGCTCACGCCCGACAGCATCCTCGACGACCCGAACTTCATCACCGCCCAAGAGAAGCAATGGACAGCAACGCTCACGAACCCGCTGTTCAGCGATTACCGGACGGCCGTGGCCGTGCAGCACGAAAGCATTGTTGGTATCGCCATGTCGGGTCCTTCGGGCGATGAATCCAGTCCACTGCATCTCTACGTCCTGTATGTGTTGGCTCCATGGCGTGGGCCTGGAGAAGGTGGACGACGACGTCCGAGAGATACACATGGCCCGGAACGGAAGCAACGCGCGGACCTGAGATCGACCACTTGAGGCGATGCGGACACGAAAAGTTCATAAGTGCGGATACATGCACCTATGATGGTTCTACCCGTTCCCGCATCAGAGGATTACTCGTGCTATCTGTGCTGCGCCGCCCGGCCTACCGCAATCTCTTCACGGCCCAGGTCGTCGCCCTGCTCGGTACGGGCCTGCTCACGGTGGCTTTGGGTCTGCTGGCTTTCGATCTTGCCGGGGGTCAGGCCGGCGCGGTGCTCGGTACGGCCCTGACCATCAAGATGGTCGCCTATGTCTTCGTGGCCCCGCTGATGGCTGCGCTCGTTGAGAGCCTGCCACGGAAAACAGTCCTTGTCGGCGCAGATCTGGTGCGGGCTGCGATCGCCCTGAGCCTGCCCTTCATCGACCAGATGTGGCAGATCTACGTGCTGGTCTTCATCCTGCAGTCGGCATCAGCGACCTTCACACCGGCGTTCCAGGCCCTGACCCCCGTCGTCCTGCCCGAGGAGAAGGACTACACGAAAGCCCTCTCGCTCTCGCGGGTCGCCTACGACCTCGAGTCCCTCGTCAGTCCACTACTCGCCGCTGTACTGCTGGTCGTGATGAGCTATAACAATCTGTTCGTCGGCACCATGGCCGGTTTCCTGGTGTCGGCTGCGATGGTGCTCCTGACCAGACTGCCGGTGATGCCGCCCACTCAGGCCCGGGGCTCGCTGCTGCACCGCACCACCCTCGGTACCCGGATCTTCCTGCTTGAGCCGACGCTGCGCGGGCTGATGGCGCTCAACCTCGTCGTCGCTACCGCCACGGCCCTCGTGCTCGTCAACACCGTCGTCTACGTCCGTGACCTGTTCGGGGGATCGAACACCGACGTCGCCGTCGCCCTGGCCTTCTACGGGGCAGGGTCGATGTTCATCGCGTTCATCGCGCCTCGGGCTCTTCAACGCATCCCCGACCGGTCCTTCATGCTCCTCGGCGGCTCGATCCTGACCCTGGGCCTGCTCGCCACGGCTTTCCTCGCCTTACCCGAGCAAAGCCGGACAGACCTCGCCGACGGCTCCTGGACCATCCTCCTCGGCCTCTGGGTCCTTCTCGGGATCGGCACCTCGATGATCAGCACGCCCTCCTCGCGCCTCTTGCCCCGAGCTGCCACGGATAACACCAGAACCTACCTCTTCACCGCGCAGTTCTCCTTGTCGCACGCCTGCTTCATGCTCACCTACCCCATCGCCGGATGGGTCGGGGCGGCTGCGGGTCAGACGGCAGCCGCCCTCGTGCTGGGCGCACTCGCCCTCGCCGGCACCATCGCGGCCCTCATCGTATGGTCGTCGCCCGCGAGGGCCGCGCCGGCAAGCGAGGCGGCAGACACAGACCGGGGCGCGAGCAGCGGACGGTAGCGTAGGAGCGACATGAGGATGGGGGAGGGCGACATGGTCAGCACCAGCGACCGACGGTCCGGTCAGCGTGTCGGATCCCGATCTGCAGACGATATTTTTAGGAGCACGTCGATTGACGGACCGAGCCTGGTGCATCCGGTCCATCCGGACGCCCAACGCCTCGAAGCCGGCGCGGCGACGTTCAGGATGCTCGCCGATTCCACCCGCCTGCACGTCCTCTGGCTACTCACCCAGGGACCCGCCGACGTCGGGACCCTTGTGGCAGCGACGGGAGCGAATCGCACGGCGGTCAGCCAGCACCTGGCCAAACTTCGGCTCTCCGGCCTCGTCTCCACCCGCAAGGAAGCGCGCAACGTCATTTACAGCATCGTCGACGGACACCTCACGCGGCTCATCCTCGAAGGCATGAACCACGCAGACCACCGGATCACCGGCGAACCCCTTCACAACTGAAGTGGCTCGACAGGGAAGACGACCGGTACTCGCCGGGTATGACAGTAATCAGTACGACGGCGCGGCAGGCAACCTGAAATGGTCCTCCAGCGTCTGCGTCCCCGCCGCCTTCATCGCGAGGGCTACGTCCTTGCCGACGTAGCGGAAGTGCCAGGACTCCGCCGAGAAGCCCGTGATCTCGTTGAACCCCGACGGGTAGCGCAGGACGAACCCGAACTCGGCGGCGTTGGCGGCTGCCCACTGGGCCGCAGGGGTGTCGCGGAAGCACAGCACGAGCGTGCAGGCGCCGTCGGCCTGGCCGATGTCCAAAGCGAGGCCGGTCTGGTGTTCGGAATGGCCGGGACGCGCCGAGACGGTGTCCGCGCCCACAGCGTCGCCGTACTCGCCGACCCAGTAGGCGTAGGTGGACTTCTGGTTCGCGTAGGAGCGGTACGCGCTGACCAGGACCAGTCCGACGCCGTCGGCCTCCGCCGCCGCGAACATCTCCTCCACAGCGGTGGCCGTGTCGGGTCGCAGGAGGAAATTGTCCGTGGCCGTCGCGACATCGGGCTGGCGCAGGTCGGCGGGTGCGAAGTCCACGGGCGTGAGGGGCCGACTCTTGTTCACGACGACGTCGACGGCGCCGGGATCGGTATGGAGATCAGCCACGGGCGGAGACGTCGGTGCTCCGCCCGGTCCTGCCGCCGCTCCTGAGCCGGGGGGAGCGGGAACGGGCTCGCGCTGCTCCGGCGGGGGCGGGGAGCTGGCCGGCGTCGAAAGATCCGCCGCGCCGGGCTCCGAGTCAGAAGCCGAGTCAGAAGCCGCGCCGGGCTCCGAGTCAGAAGCCGAGTCAGAAGCCGCGCCGGGCTCCGAGTCAGAAGCCGGTTCAGAAGCCGACGGCGACGCGTCGACGCTCGACCCGACGCCCGCTACCGGGTCCGGTGCAGAGCATCCGGCGAGGGCGATCGCAAGCAGCGCCACGGCCACGCGCACCAGGGGGCGCACCAGGAGGCGCACCGTCAGGTCTTCCGGAGGAGCATGCGGCGGATGGAGTGGTCGGCATCCTTGGTGAGCACGAGCTGCGCCCTGCCGCGCGTAGGCAGCACGTTGGCCACCAGGTTCGGTTCGTTGGTGCGCTCCCAGATCTCCGCCGCCGTCGTGCGGGCCTCGTCATCGCTGAGGTTGGCGTACCGGTGGAAGTAGGACTCGGGATCGGCGAACGCGCTGGAGCGCAGTGACTGGAAGCGATTGATGTACCACTCCTTGATGTTGGGGGTCTTCGCGTCCACGTAGACAGAGAAATCGAAGAAGTCGCTCAGCGCGAGGCCCGTGATGCCGTCGGGGCGCGGACGTGCCGGTGCGAGGACGTTCAGACCCTCCACGATCAGGACGTCGGGACGGCGCACCACCACTTCCCGGCCCGGCACGATGTCATAGGTCAGGTGCGAGTACCAGGGCGCACTCACCTCGGCCGCACCGCTCTTGATCTCACTGACGAAGCGCAGCAGGCGACGGCGGTCGTAGGACTCGGGGAACCCCTTCTG
>JAABUN010007790.1_pt1 | contig 11316 bp, 12 predicted proteins | sample 5559311 | NCBI WGS metagenome assembly JAABUN01 (sample SAMN10711877, study PRJNA513370) | rock metagenome | isolation source: Antarctica rocks | place: Antarctica: Victoria Land, Siegfried Peak sud | reverse complement strand
GAGCCGCGCTTCAAGGTGATCGGGGAGTTGCTGGGCGAGGTGTACGTGGTCATCTACACCCCAAGGGGCCGGGCCTGCCGCCTCATCACGGCCTGGGTTGCCGACCTCGTGGACAGGGACCTGTGGCATGACCGTTGAACGCACCGTGACCGTTGACCAGTCCGACCCCAACCGGGGCCGCTACGACCCGAGCCGCGTGGGCAAGCCGAACCCGGCCGACACGGAGCCATACCCGGCGACAAGCCCCGAGGTTGCGGAGGCTACCCGCGCCGAGCTGGCCGAGCTGCGCCGCCGCATGGCCCGCCGGACGGCTTAAACGGCGGCTGGCGGGCTAGGTCCGGCGCCAGGCGCAACGATCCCGGCAAGTCCTCGCGGTCCTCTGGCAGCTTCCGGGTGAGGCTGGATACTACCTTCGGCCAAGTCCTGGCGCGGCCGGGCCGCCGCGGCTCCTCCGGGACTGCCCCGTGACTTCCCCGCGACTTCCCCCTTCTTTCCATAATGGCGATTCGGCGTTGCTGCGGTGCAGCATGATTCTGCTCTAAAAAGTAATGGACCTGCTGTAAAGCGAGTGTTATGAAATGTTATGCACTATGTGCAGCGATGGCGGGCAGACTTGTTGCCCGGCAGGGTTGCGCCTCAACAGTCGCGCGATCGGAATGCATATCATCGTTGATTTCAACACCATGTTGCTGGCTGAAGCAGTGGATAGCCTCCCAGCCGAGCAGGTAAATTCCTTGCCCTTCGAGGCCATCCGCCTGGATGCGAATGGGGCCGTGACCTTTCATGGCGGTGCCGGAAAGCGGCGTCCCGGCACCCGCGGCGCGTTGCTGAAACAAGGCGTCACCAACGGGACAGTATCTTCCATAACCGTTCAAGCTTATCGCGGCTGTATTGAGCGTGCCCTGGCGCAAAGCCACCCCGACCTAGAGTTCAGCCATGTATTCGGCTTGTCAGCCGGAACACAGGACATAGAGGTGCGCGTGCGCGTGCAACCGGCCAAGGATGGCGGACGTTGGGTCTTTTTTCAGCGCCAGGGCTAGTCCAGATGCTGCCACTGCACCTCTGGCGATTATAGCGCGGAACCCAGACGCTGCGATGCAACATAGAGCGTTGCCACTTCAATTCAAACTTTGACGTATAACATCCGTTCGGCGTTGCCGCGGTGCAGCATGGAGTGGGCTGGGGCAAGGCCCTAATGGAACAAGGCGGAACAACAGCCTGCTTGCTCTCGGCAAGCAGGTAGGTCAAAGCTCTTCCCATGTTCGCCGTGGATGAAGCAACCGCACATGCGATCCGCCAAGCTTACCAGGACGGGGGCGAGCTATCCGGTGTGGTCGAACTGCGCCGGCACTTTCCCCTCATCACCGACAACGCTCGTGCGCGGCTGTGCTTGAGGATGATCATGAGTTGGGTGCAGCGCACGCCTGCGCCGGAACCGGCGCCGCATGTCAAACTTGGCACCTCTCCGCCCTCTCGTCGCCAACGTGCGGCAGCTCGCGCTCGTGGCAAATCGTAAGCTGGTCGAACGCCGCCCACTCAGCCCGGCTTCGCCGCTCAGCTTGCGGACAAGCAACTAGCAACCTGTCCCAATTCGTCGAACGGATGTTCGACCAACCGAGATAGAAAGCGGGCTTCCCATAATTGCCGTTATGAGACTCGCGGGTTCGTGAGCGGCGCTTTGCCGAGGCTGGCGCGGCGCCCGGTTTCGGGCTTCTATGGCTGTTGCATGCAGGCCGTTGTGTTCATCATCGCGACGCTAGCCTACGGTTTGCTCGGCCGGGCGGTCCTGGAAGTGCTCTCGTCCGTCTTGTCCGCGCGAGCCGCGGCGGGGATCACTGCCGCGCTCTGGTTCCCTGGCTGGGTCTGGCTGGTAGGCGCCGTGGTTTTGGGGTCCGCAAGGGATGGGTGGTTCTTCCTACGTATGTGGGCCGGCTTCATGGGCGCGCTGTTCTGCATCGCTGCTCCTCTGGCCTTGCTGCCCCATCCCGGGGTGCTAGCCATCGGCGGGATCGCAGGAGCTGCCTGGGCGAGCTGGTGCTTCACCGGCAGCGCAGCGGAAGTCTGGGCCGGCGTCGGGCTGACTAGCAGGGGTGAATCGGCACCGGCATCAAGCTCCCCGCCAGCACCAGCAGCGCCAACTTTTCCCTTCCCTCCTGCGGTAGAGCCAGAACGCACTCCCGCAGCTCTTCCCGCGACAGTCTCCGCGGTGCCGGTGATCAGTGCATCTACGCTGAGCATCATTTGCGACAAGCCGGAGTGCCCGGCCTGCCATAGCTCGATGCGACTGCGGACCGCCCGCCGCGGTCGGCACCACGGGACACAGTTTTGGGGCTGCTCAAGGTTTCCAGCATGCCACGGGACTAGGCCCCTAACTCAACCGCCGAGCGGACGCACCTAGTCTCCGGCGAGCTATAGGCCGATCAGAAAACGCCCGTTACCATAACGCATGTTACGCGAATCGTATGATGCAACGAAATCTTGGTGTATGGAGCAACGCGCAATCGTGCCGGAGCATGGAAGGGCACCTCACCAGCTTGACCTCGCAAGAGTAACAACCTACCCAATGCCAGACGGTGCCCCCATTAGGCTCGTCTGAAGGCGTGTAGCTCAGTGGCAGAGCGCTGCCATTACATGGCAGAGGTCGGGGGTTCAACTCCTTCCGCGCCTAATCAGGGGGTCCGGTAGCAGCGGAACCGAGAGTGCATTTGACCGAACTCGATGCAGCCCTGACCACCTGGACCAACTCATGGACAGGCGGGTCCGCAACCATCGACTTCGTCATGACCTGGGTGTCCACCCTGGGCGTGCCGGTTCTCGTGCTCGCCGTAGCTGTGCAGTGGTGGCTGCCACGGGCGGACCTGCGCCCTCGCTATCATGCCCACTACTATGCCGCATTCATCCTCGATCCCGACGGCTACAACCTGGAAGCCGTCTGCCATTCAGAAGCGTAGGTTTGCTTCAAACCGCTTCCATCCCGAAGGCTGCCTTCCGCAGAGGGTAAGCTACATTCCCATTCGTGGCCCTTGCCGTGGCTGCAACCGCTCCCGCTCGGCCTCGTGCGCCCGCTCCTGCACACTCGCGTGCGCCCGCTGCCCCTCGCCCGCCGCCGCCAGCGCCCGCCCGATCCCGGCCAGGCCCTCCCGCTGCTCCGGCCCGCCCTGGACAGTCCTGGCGCCTCGCAGCAGGGCGCGCACCCCGTCCTCGCCCAGCCGCTGCCGGGCCGCCTCCATGACGGCCCGCAGCTCTGCCTCCACCCCCACCCGTCCCAGCGCCTCCCGCGCCCATGCTTCGGCCACTGCCGGGGACTGCCGCGCCGTGAGCGACCCCCACACCGGGCTGTAGCCCGGCTTCGCCTTGGCCTCCCGCTCGGCCGCGTCGCCGGCCTGCTCCACCGCCCGCACCGCTGCCCACGCCGCCGGGGACAGGCCCCGCACCTCCACCGCGTCCCGCGCCCGCTGCGCCTCCACCCCCGCCACGTAAGCCTGCTCGGCCCGATCCTCGGCCTCCCGCACCCGCACCAGCCCGCCGCCGACCGCTCCGGCGCAGCGCACCGCCGTGTCCCGCTCCGCCTTCAACGCCGCCGACGCGAACCACCCCGCCTTGCCCCGCAGCTCGCCCAGCAGCTCCGCCCCACCGTGCGCCAGCGCCCGCTCCGCCCCCTTCGGCCCGCCCTCGGCTTCCTCCAAGGCCGCCAGCCGCTCCCATGCCGCGTCCGGGTCGCGGTAGGCTTGGCGCACCCACACGCCCAGCTCGCCCCAAGCCTTCTGCACCTGCTCCCTGCGCGCCACCGCCGCGGCGATCTCCGCAGGCGTGGTGCCCCGCCCCTGGCTGTCCTGCCCCCAGGCGTCCCGGTGCGCCGGCAGCATCGGCGCCGGCACCGCCTCGGCCGCCACCTGGTCCGCTGCCGGCCGTGCCCGGCGCTGGGCAGCGGCCCGCACCCTCTGCTTCAACCTCTCCTGCTTCGACACCGTCGGCGCCGGCCCCTGCCGCACCACGATCTCGCTCTCCGGCCGCAGCGGGTCCAGCCCGCGCCGCTCGGCAAAGGCTGCAACCTGGTCACGCGCCGCGCCGGCCTCCGGCCCCGCGCCGTAATCGAGCGTCGTGTCCTTCGTCCGCTCCCGGCCCAACGCCCGCGCAAGCTGCCGCCCGTCGCTGAACTCGGACCGAGCGTAGTGCAGCGCCACCCCATCCCGGTGCCGCGTCAAGGCCACATACGCCGCGTGCCGGTCCATGTGCGCCGACGCCAGCACATGCGCCCGGTCCACCGTCACCCCCTGCGCCTTGTGGATCGTCGCCGCATAGCCGTGGTCCACATGCCCGTAATCCCGCACGTAGAACGTCACCACCGGGGCAGCGTCCCTTCCCTCCTGCCCAGCACCCGACCCGGCGCCAGGCCCGCCAGTGGCCCCGCCAGCCTCGTCCAGCCGCACCGTCAGCCTCTCGCCCCCGGCCTCCACCGCCAGCACCGTGCCCAACGTGCCGTTCTTGACCGCCGCCCCGCCTCGCCCGCCGGGTCCGGCCCCAAGCGCCCGCTCGTTGCGGAGGAACATGAGCCGGTCACCCGCGGCCATCGCCCGCTCGCCCCGCTCCGTCTGCACCGCCTGGTCCCGCCCCAGCTTGCCCGCCTCCCGCAGCCGCTCCCGCGCCAGCCGGTTCAGCTCCCCCACGTCCGCCCGCGTGTAGGCCAGCATCACCCGCGACTGCTCCGGCGCGGCCTGGCGCTCCGCCGCCCAGCCCGCCACCAGCGCCGCCCGCGCCGCGTCCTGGGTCGCATGGCCCTGCACCATCCCAGCACGCTCGTAGCGCCCCAGCGCCGCACCCGTGCGCGCCGTCGCCAGCTCCCGCGTCGCCTCCCGCTGCCACGCCTCGCGCTGCCGCCGCACCGCGCCGATCTCCGCCGCCCCGTGCCGCTCCGCCAAGGCCCGGAACGCCGCCCCAGCCTCGATGGCCTGCAACTGCTCGGGGTCGCCCACCAGAACCACCTTGGCCCCGGCCTCGCGCGCCACCGTCAGCACCCGCTCCATCTGCCGGCTGCCCACCATCCCCGCCTCGTCCACCACCAGCACATCACGCCGGGTCAGGCGGTCCGCCTCGCGCCCCTCTTTCCAGCCCCATTCCAGGCTCGCCAGCGTGCGCGAGCTGATGCCGCTCCCCGCCTCAAGCCCCTCGGCCGCAATGCCGGACAGCGCCGCCCCGCGCACCCGGTAGCCCGCCGCCTCCCACGCCTCGCGCGCCACCCCTAGCATCGCCGACTTGCCGGTGCCGGCGTAGCCCACCACCAGCGCAAGCCTGCCCTCCCGCGTGACATGCCGCACCGCGTCCCGCTGCTCGGACCCAAGCTGCATCCCGCGCCGCTCGGCCGCGTCCAGCGCCGTGAACACCAGCGGCGCCAGCACCCCATGCCGGCGGTCACCGGCCATCCCTGCCGCAGTGCCCTCCATGCGCTGCTCGGCCGCCACCATCTCCCGCGTGCTGAACCGATCCCGACCCCGCCCGTCCACCCCCAACCGTACCAGCTCCGGCGACGCCTCCACCTTCGCCATCACAGTGCCGAACTGCTCCGCCCCATCGCTGTGCCGCGACACGAACCGCGCCAGGTCCTGCCGCGTGAACGTCGAGTGCTGCCGCGTCAGCGCGTCCAGCAGCACCGCCGGGTCAGCGGCGATCCGCTCCCCGTTGCGCCGCGCAATCGCCCGGTGCTCCGCCCGCCGCTCCGCGTTCTGCGCCGGCGGCTCTTGCGATGTCTGCGGCTCCGGGCGCTGCCGTTCTTCCCGCCGCGCGCCCGCCGGCCCGATCTTGTGCTGCGGCTCAAGCGGGATGCCCTGCTCGGCGTAGCTGCGATGGTCCACCCGCGCGTCGTGCCCCAGCTCGCACAGCCGCTGGTTCGCCATCTCTGCCCACCGTACCCGCCACTCCGTCAGCAAGCCCCGGTCGTTCCAGTCGCGCTCCTTCAAGCCAAACCCGGCCTCGCCATCGTGCCCAGCCGGCCCGCGCCCCGGCTCCACCCGCCGCATCGTCAGCATGACGTGAGCGTGCGGCTGCGCCTCGCCGTCCGCCCCTGCACCCCAATGCACGTTCAGGTCCGCTACCATCCCGCGCGACACGAACTGCTCGCGCACGAAGTCCTGCGCCAGCGCGATCCCCTCCGCCCGCGTCAGCTCCCGCGGCAGGGCGATCTCTACATCGCGTGCAAGCTGGCTATTGTGCTGCCGCTCCCGCGCCTCAACCTCGTTCCACAAAGTCGCCCGGTCCCGCCACCGCTCCGGCGCACCATCCGGCAGCATGATCTCCCGATGCACCACGTCCGCCTTGGCCGTGAAGTCGTGGTCGCGGTCCAGCAGCTCGTCATGCAGCCGCTCGGCCGCACGGTAGGCAGCGGCCGCTACCGCGCTGCGGCCCGTGCTGCGCCCGATCACCTTGGTAGAAAAATGGTAGATTGCCATCTAGGAAGTGCCCGCTGCCATCCTGCCGCTTCTGGGAAGCATCCTAGCAGCAGATCAGCGCACGCCGCAACACGGCGTATAAGCGCGCATTTTCTGATTTGCTCCGTTTCACTCCGCAGTAGAAATGACGGGGTGCTTGGGTTGCGTCTTGCAGGTGCGATGGGATAGCTTGGCAGTGCCGTTAGGCTGGTGCCAAGCTGCCAGACCAGCCCAAGGCAACCGCACATGGCACATAAGCCCCGCGACTACGACGCCGAACTTCAGGCCCTCATGGACCGGGCTAAGAAGCTCAAGGGACAGAAGACCGTCCAGCTCGGCGAACTCGTCCAGGTCACGGGTGACGACGCCCTCCCCGTCGAGGACCTAACCGGCGCACTGCTGGCCGCCGTCGAGCAATCTAGGAAGTTACCCGAAGCCGTCACGAGGTGGGCCGAACGCGTCCAGGCTCTCTTTCAAGTAGGGGGCAAGCGGAGCAGCAAGGCAGGTGCCGCAGAACTTGCTGGCGGACCTGCGGGTGACAACGGCACAGTTCCGGCGCCTGGCGGTAGAGCGTAATCGCCTCGACGCCGCGCGTGCCCGCACCGACACCCGCGATTGGGCGTGCGAGCGGCGGCAGAGGACACGCCACCTCATCGAACTGGGCGGCCTCGTGCAGAAGGCCGGCCTCGTCGAGCTGCTTGACGACGACAGGGCCACCCTCCTCGGCCTGCTCCTGGACGCCGCGGAACGGCTGCAAGGCGCAGGCAGCGAGGACCCTGCCTACTTCCGCACCCGCTGGCGCCGGAGCGGCCTGCACACCTTTGATGCGGACAAGGCGACCGTAGCGGAGTAGAAACGGCAGAGGCAAGGAGAGAAGGCGGTTGTTCACTCACGTCATGGTCGGTGCGGACGATATCGAGGTCTCAACCAAGTTCTACGACGCCACCTTGGGCGCGCTCGGCGTTCCGCCCAGGACGCACGACGACAGGGGGCGGGTGTTCTACAGGACCCCGGCTGGCGCCTTCGCCATCACCAAGCCGATCGACGGCGGGTCGGCTACGGGCGCCAACGGCGGCACTATCGGCTTCGCGGCCAACTCGCCCGAGCAGGTGGATAGTTGGCACGCCGCCGGCCTGGCGAGTGGAGGGACGGCGTGCGAGGACCCGCCGGGAGTCCGCGGTGGAGGAAAGCTCTACCTCGCCTACCTGCGCGATCCCGCGGGCAACAAGCTTTGCGCCCTCCATCGCGTGCCGACCTCACCCCCGAGCTGATACGCAAGTAAGACCGGGACGTACCGAGCCGGATATCTATGGTCGAACCACGGCCGGTACGCCTTCTCGCTGGATGACTTCCCGCACGGGTCCGCGGGGGCGCGTGCTAGGCGGCCCTAGCCCGGCCGTGGCGCGGCCACAAGCGAAGGCTGGATCGAACACTCCATGGCTTAAAGCCGCCGCTGAACCAAAAAGCGCGACAGCCATTGCGCGAGCGGGTGGCGTGTCCCGGCCGCCATGGGCGCGACTGCATCCGGGCCGTGCAGGATCACACGGGCTTGGTTCACTTGAGTACGAAGCTCGGCCAGCTCGTTATCCACCAGCGCCCGCAACTCGGTCACTTGGCGTTCGGCCGCCGCGCTCCGTTCCTGCTCCACCCGGAGCTGTGTGCGGTCCTCGTCGGCCCGGGTCTCCGCCTTGGCGAGCTGGGTCCGGAGCACGTCCACCAGCTCGTGCAGCACCGCAGTTTCCCCGGCCGGTTGTCCGACCGGTTGTACGGGTGATTGAACACCCGCTTGTACGGTCGGACGAATGGGCGCGGGCGGCTCCTCACTCTCCGGAAACTGGACCAGGGTCCGCCCGTCGTTCCCGCGCTGGTGGCGCCAGCGCAGGCGTCGCGCCCGTTGCCGGGCCGCTTCGGACGAGATGCCCAACCGCTCACCGGTTTGCTGGTAAGTCAGCCATTCCCCCGCGATGCGCCGACCCTCCACCCGTTCATGCTGCCCGGTCTGTCCGACCGTACGTACGGCTCCTGTCCGGGTTGCAGACTGGCAGCCTGGAGCCGGGCAGGGCAAGGACACATGACTTGCGGTAAGCGGCGGTAACAGCCGCCCGACTCGCCCGTCTCTTTGGCAGCCCTTTGTTCGACCCTGGCCGGATGCCAGGAGTCGATAGGTCGGGGTCACGACATAGAACGGGCAGAATAGCACGGTTCGCGGCACGGAGCGGGAACATGGGCGAGCGCTCTACCACTGGGTTCGACCCTAAGCAGACTTCAGAGCTTCATCCGCTTTCCGCACCGACGAGGCAAAGGCCGCCAACTTGCTCAAGTCGAGCTGGCCTGCGGTCCGGACGCCTGAACTTAGGTCCACGCCGAACGGCTTCACCTGTTGAATGGCAGCACCCACGTTCGCGGGGGTAAGGCCGCCCGCGAGAAACACTGGGAGACGGCTGGCCTCAACAAATTCGGCGCTTATCGCCCAGTCGTGCGGTCGTCCCGTTCCACCCAACTCCGGCGTCGTTGCATTGGGGCGGCCCGAGTCAAGCAGGAAGGCGTGAACGTACAGACTGTAGATTGGAATCATCTCCAGCGCTGCACGGCTCTCGACGTGAACAACCTGAACCCGACGCACATGAGGTTCGACTTCGGCCAAACGGGCGGCTTCGGCCGGATCGATACCCCATAGAATTTGCACGACGGTCGGATGAGTACGACGCACATGGGCAGCTATCGCGTCAGCTGTCCGCTCGACGGTCAGCAGAAATGTGGCGACAGGAGGCGGCGTGAGCTTCGTGATCTCGGCAGCAGCAGAGTCTCCGATATGGCGGGGACTGGAGGGACCCACACAATTGAGGCCGAGGGCGTCGACGCCAGCTTTTACGGCCAGGCGGGCTTCGTCGGCTGACCCGATCCCGCAAACCTTGATTCGAGTTCTCATGCCCAAGCAGTCAGGCAAGTTAGTTCATGGCGCAATGTCTGCTCCCCACCACTCGCTGACCATCGACAGCGTAGCCGTCACCCTGTCCCAGTTGGACTAGCCCCGCCTACCGAGCGGTAAGTTGCTGATCCTGAAAGGGCCTTCGCCGTTGTAGTTTGTCTCTAGTTAAGGTGGGACAGGCCGCGCCCGTGTTCCCGCTCCGTGCCGCGAACCGTGCTATTCTGCCCGTGCTATTCTGCTCGTTCTATGTCGTGACCCCAGGTCGGGACGCCCTTCGTCCCGACGCCGCCTGGCTGCTACGGCGCACAGCGGAGGGCAAGGGCAGCGCTGCCTGGCGCCGGGACCGGACCCGCGCGCAGCCACGCGCAGCCGCTCTTGGGCGGCGAGCATGGCGAGCACGGGGAGGACCCACCCCTTGCCCGTAGTGAGCACTGCGGCGCCCCTGCTGCGAAGGGCAGCGAGAATTATCCACAGGGGGTCGCGCGCGTGTACGCGAAGGATTCAAGGATTCTAAGGATTCTAAGGATTCTGGACTTTTAAGCCATTGATTAAGCTTGGAAAAACACCTCGACCTATGAGAGATGGGGTGCGGACCTATGAGAGATGGGGTGCGGACCTATGAGAGATGGGGTGCGGACCTATGAGAGATGGGGTGCGTGAACGTCTGCTGAACGAGGGAGTTGACTGATTCATTGTTCATCGGTCCAATAAGGTGATGGCAAAACTCCTACCGGCCGAAAACCTACCTGTTGGCCGTACCATGCGGGCAGCGCACCAGGCTGCACGCACCCTGCCCAACGATGAGGTGGTCAAAGCCAGGGAGCTAGTTGAGGCGCGCTTCGCCAGAGGCTCCTCACCCTCAGCTGCCGCCCGCAAGATGCTCGCCCTGCTGATCCAGGCAGCCGCTGGTGACGCTTGGAAGCCAGGGCCGCACAGCGTCTTCAAGCGCAATCTGCGCGGCAGCCACAACTCGAACGACCGCCTGAGCGACGCCTTCGACGAGCTGCAAGGCACCCTGCTGCGGATCGGCACCATAGCCCCGGACGGGCGCGCTGCCGCCCTGGTCGCCCCCGTGGTGGCCTATCGCATTGAGCACCTGGAGGAAGACGACAAAGCCCGGGTGTGGTGGGAGTTCAGCGAGCCGGCCCGCCGCGCCATGCAGGGCAGCGACCACTACGCCGCCATGAACCGCGCCGCCCTGCTGGCCTTCGAGAGCCGCTACAGCGTCACCCTCTACGAACGCGGCGCCTTGCTGGTCGGTCGCCGTGACGCGCGCTGGCGCGGCACCGTGGAGGAACTGCGGGAAGTTCTGGGCATTCCATCTGGCCGCTATCAGCCGTGGGCCGACATCCGGCGTTTCGTACTTGATCTGGCCTGCGCCGAGGTGAACCAGCTTGCCGACTTCGCTTGCGGCTGGAAGGTGGAGCAGGGGCCGCGCAACAAGGTGCTGGCGGTGGAACTCTGGTTCCGGCCCAAGGACCAGACCGGGCGTATGGCCGCGGCCCGCGAACTGGACGAAACGCGGGATGGCCGCAAGGCCCGGCGCGACGGCCAGGCCACGCCAACCCGGCTACAGCCCGACCTGGTGGAGGCCCTGGCCGCCCTCCGCGACGGACGCCTACCGCCCAGCACCGCCGAGTGAACCAGCATATCCAGGACCAGGTTGAGTGACCCCGCCGCCGCCGCCGTTCCGCCTGGTCTATCGCGCCTTCGATGCGGTGGAGTTCGACCCGGCCAAGAGCGAGGAGGTGTTCGAGGCGCGCGGCTTCGACCTGGGGTATATCAGCCGCATCTTCCCGGGCTACGTGCTGGAAGCCCAGGATACCCGGCCCTACTCCGAGCCGCGCTTCAAGGTGATCGGGGAGTTGCTGGGCGAGGTGTACGTGGTCATCTACACCCCAAGGGGCCGGGCCTGCCGCCTCATCACGGCCTGGGTTGCCGACCTCGTGGACAGGGACCTGTGGC
>JAABUN010007789.1_pt1 | contig 11317 bp, 10 predicted proteins | sample 5559311 | NCBI WGS metagenome assembly JAABUN01 (sample SAMN10711877, study PRJNA513370) | rock metagenome | isolation source: Antarctica rocks | place: Antarctica: Victoria Land, Siegfried Peak sud | reverse complement strand
CCGAGAACCCCGGCGATGGCCGCCGGGTTGACCGATCATGTGTGGTCGTTAGCCGAGTGGTTGGCATTCCCAGCCGTGCAACGCAAGTAGGTCACGACCGGGTGTTCGTGATCACCGTAATTCGGCGTAAGCCAGCCCGGATTCCGAGCCAACTCCGTATAAAACGCCTCGAACCGCCGGCACAGGACCGCCCGCCCGAACCGCGCGGCCACCCGCTCCCGGCCGGCCGCCGCCATCCGCCGGGCGGCGTCGGGGTCGGTAATGAATCCGCAAATCCCGCCGGCGAGGGCAGTTACGTCGCCGGCCGGGACGATGATTCCGCCGGCCGGCCCGGTCAGTTCAGCGTTCGCCCCCACGTCGGTCGCCACCACGGCCCGGCCGGCCGCCAGGTATTCCAACAGGGCGTTCGACATCCCTTCGGAGTCCGACGGCAAGACGGCCACGTCCACCGTGCGTAGGAACGCCGGCACGTCGGCCACCGACCCGTGGAACGTAAACCGATCCTGCAACCCGAGTTCGGCGCGAAGTCCCTCAAGGGCCGGCCGGTCCGGGCCGTCCCCGGCAACCGCGAACGTGACCGTCGGGTGGCGGTCGCAGACGACCCGGGCCGCCCGCAGCAGTCCGGCGACGTTCTTGACCGGCCGTAGGTTGGCGACGCAGCCGACGCGGACGGCCGGGCCGGCGAACGGCGGCGGAAAGTCGGCGTAGCGGTCGAGGTCGACGCCGTTCTCGATCACCGCCACCCGGCCCGCGAGTGCCGACCGGCCCTGTTCGGAGTTCGTGAGCGTGACATCGACCAGCGGCGAAATCAGCCGGCCCAGTACCCGGTGCTTGCGTGTTAGCCAGTAGCCGAGGTTGTTCCGCACCCGGACGACCCGAAGCACCCCGGCGGCGCGGGCGGCCGGGGCGGCCAGGTAGGCCGAGTCGAGGAAGTACGCCTGCACGACATCCGGCCGGTCGGCCCGCCACGCCCGCACCAGCCGGGCCGCCGCCCGCACCGCCGCCGGACTCGCCAGCTTGCGGACGCCGAGCCGAAGTACGGAACACGACTCGGGTTCGAGCGCGCGCGACTCGGCCGCCGACCCGTCGAGGAGGACCAGCGACGGCGTCACCCGCGTGCGGTCGAGGCCGCGGATGAGGGCGAGCAGTTGCGACTCGGTCCCGGCCCGGCCGAGGTTGTCGATGACGAATGCTACCCGCACCGGGCGTGCCGGCGGCGGGGTGGGTAACGTCAAGTTCGGCGACCGGAGGAGGGGGGCAGGCATCGTTAGGCAACCCCGGCCAACAGTGGACGCCGGGCTAGGCGGCCCAACAGGTCGGCGTAGGCGGCGGCCTGGGCGGCGAACGTGAACCCGGCGTGCATCGCGCGCCGGCCGGCCGCCCCGAACCTGCGCTGGCATGGTTCGTCGGCCAGCAGTCGCCCGAGCGCCGCGGCCAGCGCGGCCGGGTCGGCCGGCGGGACGAGCAGCCCGGTTTCCCCGTCGGTCACGACCTCCGGAACCCCACCCACCCGGGTCGCCACGACCGGCACCCCGGCCGCCGCCGCTTCCAGCAACACGTTCGGGAGACCCTCACTGTGGCTCGGCAACGCCACAATGTCGGCGGCCGGGAGCAGGTGGTCGAGGTCGGCGATAAACCCCGGCAGCCGCACCCTTTCCGCGAGATTGAGCCGCGCGATCTGGGCTTCGAGCAGCGGCCGCAGGTCGCCGTCGCCGAACACGACCAGCCCGGCGTGGGGGTCGGCCCGCAGGGCCATTGCCGCCGCGTCGAGCAGCACGTCGAACCCCTTTTCCGGGCTGAACCGGCCGGCCGCGACGACGACCCTCCGAATGTCCGCCCCGGCCGGGAAGTACGCCAGCAGCTTCCCACGGGCGGCCGGGTCGGGATCGCCGGCGAACGCGCTCAACCGAGCGCTGTTTCGGATGACGCTCACGCGGTTCGGGGGCACCCCAGCCCGGCGGACCTTCCGCGCCTGCCCGTCCGAGACGCACACCACATGGTCCATGCACCGCAAATGCAGCCGGTCGGCCAGGGTGTAGGCTTGGACCTTCCAGTTCTCCCACGTCCACCCGCGGCTGACGGCCACGGCCGGAATGCCCGCCCGCCGGGCCGCCGGCCGCCCCAGGAGCGCCGCCTTGTAGCCGTGGCACAGCACGACATCGGCGTCGGCGAGCAGCCGGGCGATTTCGCGGACGCCGGCCGCGAGGCGTGGGGTGTCGTGCGTCAGTTCGACGGCGGTGAACCCTCCGGCGGCCGCCCGGCCGAGGAAGTCGCGGCACCGGCCCCCTTCGCGGAAGCTGGCGATCGTGGTGCGGAACTCGTCGGGCAGGGCGGCGGCGAGGCCGAGGATTTGTCGCTCCGGCCCGCCGAAGGCGGCGCTGGCGGTCAGGTGGACGACGTGCATCGCGGCCGGCCCGTCCTTGGGCGTGAGGGGGTCGAACCGCGAGTGTAGAGCGTCGGGCGGCCGGGTGTCAACCCGGCCCCACGTCCACCCATTGCCGAGACTTGGCCGACGCCAGTACGGCGTCGAGGATGAGTTGCGTTTCGTAGGCGTCGCGGAACGTCGGGCCGGCCGGGGTGCCCGATTCCAGCCCCGCCAGGAAGTCGGCCACCTGGTGGGTGAAGCTCACGTCGTACCCGACGGCCAGGCCCGGCACCCACCACTTGTCCATGTACGGGTGGTCCGGGCTGTTGTCGGTGACGTGGACCGACTTCCAGCCGCGGATTTTGGCGTCGTCGGTGTAGTCGAACACCTCCAGCCGGTGCAGGTCGTGCAAGTCCCAGCGGAGGGACATGTCCTCGCCGTTGATCTCGAACGTGTAGGCCGCCTTGTGGCCGCGGGCGTACCGGGTCGACTCGAAGTTGGCCAGCGACCCGTTGGCGAACCGGCCCATGAAGATGCAGGCGTCGTCGATGCCGACCGGCTCGACCTTGCCCGTGAGCGTGTGCAGCCGCTCGGTGACGAACGTTTCCGTCATGGCACACACGCTTTTGAGCGGGCCGTTCAGCCAGACGGCGGTGTCGATGCAGTGGGCGAGTAAATCCCCCGACACGCCCGACCCAGCCGCGGCCACGTCCAGCCGCCACAGCCCCTGGCCGCCCTGGGGCAGGTCCGCTTTGATGGTCCAGTCCTGGAGGAACTGCGCCCGGTAGTGGAACACCTTGCCGAGCCGCCCCTCGTCGATCAGACGCTTGCACAGGGTGACGGCCGGGATGCGGCGGTAGTTGTACCAGACCATGTTGGCGACGCCGGCCTTCTCGACGGTCTCGACCATGACCTTGCCGTCGGCGGCCGTCATCGACAGCGGCTTCTCGCATAGGATCATCTTGCCGGCTGCGGCCGCCGCCAGGGCGATCTCGGCGTGCAGGTTGTTCGGCGTGCAGATGTCGACGGCGTCGATGTCCGGCCGGGCGACGAGGGCTTTCCAGTCGGTCTCGACCGACTCGTACCCCCACTGGTCGGCGAACGCCCGGGCCTTGGCCGCGTCGCGGGCGCAGACGGCCTTGAGGACGACCCGGTAGTCCGACGGGAAGAACTGGCCGACCTGCTTGTAGGCGTTCGAGTGCGCCCGGCCCATGAACCCGTAGCCGATCATGCCGACGTTCAGCGTCTTGGTCGCCATCGTACAACTCCTGACCCTAATTCATCACACCCATGAACCCGCTGTACACCTCGGCCGCCTCCAGGAAGCCCATCCCCCGCCGTTCGGCGTCGCGGACGGCCTCGAGAATCTTCTGGTACGCGCCCGCCCCGAGGTCGCCGTTCCCGTCGGCCGCGAACGGTTGGACGAGCGGGTCGCGGTGGGCCGCCCACCAGGCCCGGAACGCCGGCACGTTGGCCGGTCGGACGTACCCGCCGACGGTGTAGTTCTGCGTGATCGTCGGCTCGAAGGCCTCCTGCCACCCGCCGATGACGTGCAAAAGCGGCTCGAACAAACCCCCGGCCGGCTCGACCAAGCCGTCGGCGTCGAGGCCGGCTTCATCGACGAACGCCGTCGGCCAGACGTACCCGCGGGCCATCCACCCCGGCGTGAACTGGGCGGCGAACGTGACCACCGCGAGCGGCATGTTAAAGAGAAACACGTCTTCGGGGTCGGTCGATTCGCCGTCCGGGGTGGTCACCGCCTGACCGTTAGCCAGGTTAGGGTAGGCCGCCCGGAGCAGGTCGAGTTCCTGCCGCAGCCCGGCGGCGATGACCGCATCCTCGGGCAAAAACCCGTCGGCGTCCGGCGTCACCCGGTCCTTGAGGCCGGGGTCGAGGAAGTCGAGTTGGTCCCGGGCTATGGCGTCGACATCGCCCGGCGTAGCGGCCAGGTAGCGGTCGATCGCCGGGCCGACCGATTCCGGCGGGCCGGTGACGAAGAACGGCCGGCCCCAGACGTGCAAGTCCGCGTCGAACCCGGCCGGCGGGGCGGGGGCCGGGGCGACATCCGCCGGCCGCTTCCCCTTCTTGCCCTTGGGTTTGCCGCCGTCCGCCGGGCCGAGGGCGGCGAGCAATCCTAAGCCCCAGGCGTTGGCCCGGAACCGGACCTTGGTCAGTCGTACCCCGTCGGCCACCAGGTCGTCGATCGACCCCTCGCCGCGCAGGTACGGCAGCAGCCGCGTCTGAACGAGCAGCACGTCGACCGGGTGGGCGCTGACATCGAAACCCATGCGGGGATACTCGCGGCCGGGGCGGGCGGTTACTTCTTCGCGGCCGGGGCCGGCTTCGGCTCCCGGGGGGCGAAGTGGTCGTACACCGCCCGGCCGATCCGGGCGATCGTCAGTTGGGCCTGGTTGTCGACCAGCCAGCGCTGGTCGGCGTTGTCGCACGTCAGCACGCAGACGGCCACGGCCGGGCGGCCGTTCAGGTACAGAATCCCCGCGTCGGTCTTGGCATCGGACACCGACCCGGTCTTGTGGGCCAGGACCGTCCCGGCCGGCAGGAGGCGCACGAGCTTTTCGTTGTCCTGGGTCTTCCGCAGGATGCCGAGCATCTCGGTACACGCCTTCGGGCTGGCCACCCGGCCGGCGTGCAGCAGCCCCAGAAGCCCCACCATCTCGCGGGCCGTGGTCGAGCCGAGGCCGTACTTTTTGGTCCGCTCCCGGTCGATGCTGGTGTCCTTGCTCTTGAACACCTTGGCGTTCACCCGCGTGTTCGGGAAGCCGAGCGTGGCCATACGCGCGTTCGGCGAGGGGATGCCGACCTGCCCGAGGACGAGGTTCGTGGCCGTGTTGTCGGACACGGTGATCATCAGTCGGGCGGCATCCCGGACGGTGAGGGTCGCTCCGGGGCTGAAGCAATCAGTCAGCACCCCGGACCCCGGGACGCAATCGTCCTTGGTCAGGGTCAGCTTCGTGTCGAGCGATATCTTCCCCTCCTCGGCCTGCCAGAACGCCTCGACCAGGACCGGCAGTTTGATCAGGCTCGCCGTCGGCATCACTTCGTCGGCGGCGTGGGTGTACCCCTCGCCGGTGCGCAGGTGCCTCACGACCACGGCGACTTTGCCCTGGTGGGCTTTCACCAGCGGGGCGATGGCCTGGGCGAGCGCCTGCGTCCGGGCGGCCGGCGGCCCGAGGGCGACGGCGGCCAGGCAGACGAGGGGGGCGAGGAGCATTCGGGTTTTCGCAAGGAGTGGAAGCGGCCGGGGAAAGCCGGGCCGGAAGCCCACCGATGACCATCGGTGGGTGGTGCCCACAAAACACTGCGACGCGAGTCCGAAAGCCGCCCTAAGCCGCGTACTTCTCCCGCAGCCTGTCGAGGTACTTCTTGCTCTGCGCGGTGACGGCCCAGGCGTCCGGCCAGAAGCACAAGTCCACGCACCACCAATCCGTCGGCACGCCGGCGGCCTGAATGGCCGGGATCAGTTGGTCGAAGTCGAGGACGCCCGTCCCGAACGGGTTGTGGGTACTGGTGTTGTGTTCGTTGAGCGTACCGTCCGAGTCGATCAAGTGGACGTGGGCGATGTTCCCTTTCAGCTTCTCCAGCAGTTCGAGCGCCCCGCCGGGGAGGGTCTCCTTCGCCCCGATCTGGTTGGCCCCGACGGCCGCGCACATGTGGGCGTGGCAGGTGTCGTACAGGACGCCGAAGTTCGGGTTGTTCCGCTTGACCCGGACCTCGTCGACGAGGGCCAGGATTTCGCTCGGCTTGTTGATCGGGAAGCCCGGCTCGAACTCCCAGCAGACGCGGATGTTGCGCTGGGCGGCCAGCTTGGCGCACAGGTCGAACGCGCGGACCGCCCGGTCGAAGGCCACCTCGTTCGACACCTGCCCGCCCTGGACGACCGTGATCGGCTCGACCGTGTCGACCCGGATGCAGTCGATGCCCAGGTCGTCGGCGAACAGGACGTTCTTGGCGAACGCGGCGACGAACGGGCCGCTGTCCTCGACGGTGAGCATCTTCTGCGACCACAGGTCAGCGGCCAGGGCCGAGAACTTCAGCCCGTGGTCGGCTACGGTTTTCCGCAGTTTGGCGCGGCCTTCGCGGGTGGGGTAGGTGTCGGGGCCGGGGTGAGGGTTGAAGCCGCCGAGTTCGACCCCGTCGTACCCCAAGTCCTGCAGCTTGTGCAGAATGGTGTGGAAGTCGTTGGTCGGGGTTTCCTGGTTGAAAATGTACGCCCAGGTGCCAATCGAGATGCGCGCCGGCATGACTGATCTCGCGTGTCGGCGGGGCGGGTCGGATTCGGCCAACGGAGGTTGCCCGGCCCGCCTCACTCCGGTATGGATAACGTTTCGCCTCGGCCGGCGGCCGGACCCTGTGTGGTCTAGGCCGGTCGGCGGTTGCCGGCAAGGTTCGGCCGCGACGGCGGTATACACGAGTTGGCAAGTGTGAACGGTCGGTGAGTTCCGACCGAACGCGCGCAAGTTTCCCGGTTCGCACGCGAACTCTTGGGAGACGAGCGGCGTCGTGATTGTGGGCGGGGCTGACTGGCCGCCGCCCGTGGCCTTCGAGGACTGGTTTTATGACTGGCACCCAAAGCACCCCGACCCGCGGCCCGTCCGACGCCGCCCGCCGGAAGGCCCCACGGCTGGTGCTGGGGTTAGGCGCATCGCCCCTGGCCGACGCGGTGGCCGACCACTTTCGCACCCTCGGATGGGACGTGACCTACGCCCGCAGCGGGGCCGAGGCCGGGTGGGTCGCCCACCGGTCCAAACCCGCGGCCGTCGTTCTCACGGCGGACCAGCTGGGCGAGAGCGGCTACCTGACGTGCGCCAAGGTGCGGCTGACCCGGCCGGGCGTGCGCGTGGTCCTGGTCGGCCCGGAGGACGCCGAGAACGCCCGCCGCGCCCGGTACGCCGGGGCCGTGGGGTATCTGCCGGACACGGCCGGCCCGGCGGCCGTGGCCCGGGCGGTGCTGGGGAATTGATACGCAGTTGACGGCCCAAGCCCACCGACGAACATCGGCGGGTTATTTAGCCTTCCAACTCGAACAGGCACTCCACCTCGACGGTGATGTTTCCGGGCAGGACGTTGGTGCCGACCGCGCTGCGGACCCCGACCCCGGCGTCCGGCCCGAACACATCCCGCATCAGTTCCGACCACCCGTTCATAACCTTCGGCTGGTCGGTGAATGTGGCCGCGCTCGCCACCCACCCCAGCGTTTTGATCAACCGCTTGACCTTGTTGAGCGTGCCGCAGTGGGTCGTGACGGTGGCCAGCGCCGCCAGGGCAACCTGCCGGGCGGCCGCGTACCCCTCCTCAAGCGTTAGCCCGGCCCCGACGGTGCCGGTCATCAGGGTGCCGTCGGGTCGGATCGGTCCGTGGCCGGACAGGTAGAGGAAGTTCCCGACCTGGACGCACGGCCGGTAGACCCCGAGCGGCTTCGGGGCGGGCGGCAGGACGAGGGACCGGGCGCGGTCGTCGGCGGTCGGCATGGAGTCACCTCGGGGTCGGGCATGTCGCCTACTTGATGAACAGCATCTCCCGGTACGTCGGCAGCGGCCACAGGTCGTCGGCGACCATCGTTTCGAGCTGGTCGCCCAGCGTCCGCAACTCGGCCATCTTCGGCACGACCGCGTCCCGGGCGTAGGTGGCGTGGGCGTAGGCGTCCCCGGTGGCGTGGTGGCCCGTCGCGTCGTCGAGGGCGGCCGCCGCCCCCTGGAACGCCGACGCCGTGTTGGCCAACTCCTGAAGCATCCGAAATTGCTCGCGGCTTTCCACCCCGGCCGCCTTGGTCGCCGCGACGGTTTGGGCCAGTTCGCCCTGGTAGCGCAGGGCCGCCGGCAGGATCATCGTCCGGGCCATCATGACCATCATGTTGGCCTCGATGGTGATCGTCTTGACGTAGCTCTCGCAGAACACCACGTACCGGCTATGCAACTCCCGCTCGCTGAACACCTTGTACTTCGCGAACAGGGCGACCGACTCCTTGGAGATGACGGCCGGGATCGCGTCGACGGTGTTCTTCTGGTTCGGCAGCCCCCGCCGGGCGGCTTCGGCCTGCCACTCGTCGGTGTACCCGTCGCCGTTGAACACGACCTTCTTCGACTCGGCCAGGACGCCCGGCAGCAGGTCGGCCATCGCCTGGTTCAGGTCTTTGCCCCCCTGGGTGGCGGCTTCGAGCCGGGTGGCGATGAAGTCGAGCGACTCGGCAACGATCGTGTTCAGGACCGTGTTCGGCCCGGCGATGGAGAAGCTCGACCCGACCGCCCGGAACTCGAACTTGTTCCCGGTGAAGGCGAACGGGCTGGTCCGGTTCCGGTCCCCGGCATCCCGCGGCAGCTTGGGCAGCACCGTGACGCCGAGTTCCATTTGCCCGCCCTGCTTGGTCGACTTGAGCGATCGGGCTTCGAGCTGGTCCATCACGTCCTGGAGCTGGTCGCCCAGGAAGATCGAGATGATCGCCGGCGGGGCTTCGTTGGCTCCGAGGCGGTGGTCGTTGCCCGCGCTCGCCACGCTGACCCGCAGCAGTTCCGGGTACTTGGCGACCGCGCGGATGACGGCGACGCAGAACAACAGGAACTGGGCGTTGTCGTGGGGGGTGTCGCCGGGGTTGAGCAGGTTCTCGCCGGTGTCGGTGGCCATCGACCAGTTGTTGTGCTTGCCGCTGCCGTTGATGCCGGCGAAGGGTTTCTCGTGGAGCAGGCACACCAGGCCATACTTGTCGGCCGTCCGCCGCATCACGTCCATCGTCAGTTGGTTGTGGTCGGTGGCGAGGTTCGAGTCCTCGAACAGCGGGGCGATCTCGTACTGCGACGGGGCGACCTCGTTGTGCCGGGTTTTGACCGGGATGCCGAGCTTGAACATCTCCGCTTCGCAGTCGGCCATGCAGGCCAGCACCCGCTCGGGGATGGTGCCGAAGTACTGGTCCTCGAGTTCCTGGCCCTTCGGCGGCTTGGCCCCGAACAGCGTCCGGCCGGTGTTCAACAGATCGGGCCGGGAGTAGAGGAAGTTCTTGTCGATCAGGAAGTATTCCTGCTCCGGGCCGACGGTCGTGAACACCTTCTTCACGTCCTTGTGACCGAACAACTTCAGGATGCGCATGGCCTGGACGGACAAGGCTTCCATCGATTTCAAGAGCGGGGTTTTCTTGTCGAGGGCGTCGCCGGTCCATGAGATGAAAATGGTCGGGATCACCAGCGTCGAGCCGTTGGCCGCCTCGCGGATGTACGCCGGGCTGGTCGGGTCCCAGCCGGTGTAGCCGCGGGCCTCGAACGTGGCCCGGATGCCGCCACTCGGGAACGAACTCGCGTCGGGTTCGCCCTTGATGAGTTCCTTGCCGCTGAACTCGGCGAGCGCCCCGCCGGTCCCCGTGGGGGTGACGAAGCTGTCGTGCTTCTCGGCCGTGAGTCCCGTGAGCGGCTGGAACAGGTGGGTGTAGTGGGTGGCCCCGTGGTCGATGGCCCAGTCCTTCATGGCACTCGCCACCGCGTCGGCCACGTCCGGGTCGAGGGGGACGCCGAGCTTGACGGTTTTCTGAAGAGCCTTGAACACCGGCTTGGGCAGGCGCTGGCGCTGTTCGTCCTCGCCGAACACGTTGACGCCGAACAGGTCTTTAATGTGGGTCGTGCGGAAGTCGATGCGGCCGAGGACGTGGTTGGTGGTGGCGATCGTCTTGATCGCGTCCTGGCGGGCGTTGATGGACATGCGAGGGTATCCCCAGGGCTGAGTCGTGGTGAGCCGGCGGCCGGTGAGCCGGGCGCGGGAACGTCCGGGTTCCCTGGCGTGGGCCGGGCGGTTGGGCTGGTTCCGGAGAGGTAGGCGTGGTTATAAGCCGGCCGCGCGGACTGGCAAGGACGGCGGCCGGGGGAGGGCGGCGGGATGCGGAAGATCGCGGTCTTGAATCAGAAGGGCGGCGTCGGCAAGACGACCACCACGGTCAACCTGGCGGCCGCCCTGGCCCTGGCCGGCCACCGGGTCGGCGTGATCGACCTCGACCCCCAGGCCCACGCCACCACCCACTTAGGCGTCGAGCCGGACGGCCGGATGCCGTCGGTGTACGACGTACTCGTGTCGGGCAAGCCGGTCACCGCGGTCCGCCGGCCGGTTGGCCCGGACCTGTGGCTGCTGCCGTCGGACATTAATCTGGCGGCCGCCGAGGTCGAACTGGCCGGCGTGGTCGGCCGGGAGGTGATCCTGCGGGAAGCGCTGGCCGCCGACCCGGACGCGAGCGACTTCCTGCTCATGGACTGCGGCCCGAGCCTGGGCGTGCTGACCTTGAACGCCCTGTGCGCAGCCGACGAGGTGTTCATCCCGCTCCAGCCGCACTTCTTCGCGCTGCACGGGCTGTCGAAGCTGCTCGAAACGACGGCCCTCGTGGCCCGGCGGATCAACCCGTCGCTGAAGGTCACCGGGGTGGTGGTCTGCCTCTACGACGCGGCGACGAAGTTGGCCCAAGAGGTCGTCACCGACCTCAGGGGGTTCCTGGCCCGCAGCCGCGGGGCGAACGTACCGTGGGCGGACGCGGTCGTGTTCGACACGAAGATTCGGCGGAACATCAAGCTCGCGGAGTGCCCGAGTCACGGCCGGAGTATTTTCGAGTATGCCCCGCACTGCCCGGGGGCGGTCGATTACGCGGCTTTAGCGAACGAGTTGTTGGGGCGGGTGGCGGTGATTGGGGCGGGGGCAAAGGAACTGGTGGGGGCGGGGGTGTGAGGGGGGCGGACCCACCGATGGTCATCGGTGGGCTTTCGGGGGTGTTAGGGTTTCTGCTCGGCGCGGAAGTCCCACACCCACGCACCCTCGACGACGTGCCGCAGGATATAGTCGAACGTGTTCAGTTGGTGGGTGGTGTCCGTTCTCTCTTGCACGCCCTGACCGATGCGAGGTAAGGAATTGCGTCGCACGGTTGCGATTTTCACGCCCTGGTGGGATCGGTCATGGACGACCTGAGCCGGT
>JAABUN010007788.1_pt1 | contig 11317 bp, 8 predicted proteins | sample 5559311 | NCBI WGS metagenome assembly JAABUN01 (sample SAMN10711877, study PRJNA513370) | rock metagenome | isolation source: Antarctica rocks | place: Antarctica: Victoria Land, Siegfried Peak sud | reverse complement strand
GCCTGATAGTAGGAGAAGTCCCCGCCTTGACTACCGCCTCCTTTGTGCAGCGGGTTGTCCGTGAACCTCCACCGCTCGAAGTTGGTGACTACAGCATCGGCGTCCAACGTCTCGCCATCGTGGAACTTCACGCCCTCGCGCAGCTTGAACGTATAGACCTTTCCATCCTCCTCGGGCTCCGGAACTTCCTTTGCCAGCGCAGGTACCACGTTCGTGGTTTCCGGCTCGAAAGCCACGAGGCCGTCGAACATCTGACGGATCACCTTCGATGATTCGGTATCTGTGGAGTGTGGCGGGTCCAGCGTGACGGAGTCGGCGCCGCGACCGAAGATGAACGTGCTTCCGCCTCCACCCCCGCCACCGCCATCGTTGCCGCCGGAGATTGTGCCGCCACCGCAACCGGCCACACCTAAAAGAGCCGCCCCCGTCAGACCAACGCCACTGATCCTCAAGAAATCCCGACGACTGATGTCTATGCTTCGAGTGCGTGCCATAGTAGCTCCTTCTCTAGCCGAACAAGCCTTCTCCACCGTGGAAAATAACTCAACGACGAAATCAATCAATACGCGCAAGTTAACACTGATTGAACGCCGACGCTATAGCAAATCAGGTCATCGAACAACGGAGAACTATCCGGCATTCCAAAGTTTAGACATCCGTACATAAACGATGTGCGACAGGATAGTTGGGACAAAAAATACCGACCCGACCGATGGGATCTGGAGGGGGGAAATGTCCCATCGGTCGGAGTCCGGCTAAAATGAATACTACCCCCACCTCGTTACATCTCGCTTTCCGCGACGTTACGATACCGTTACTCTTTGGCAACACTTCGGTTACAGATCGCCATTTCTCTGCGGATTGCATCCAAAACTCAAGTTTTTGTCATAAACCTAAACTTTAGATATAGAGTTAGCCTGGTAAAGCTTCCAGGGCTGTTTTTAGGCTACGGAGACCTTTATGGTGTGGTGACCGGAGGCACCGTTTGGGTGGGGTTTGGTGGTCTTGCTGGTCTGAGTGTCACCTTCGCCGTCGGTAGCTCGAACTTTGACGGTGTAGTCGCCGGGTTTGGCGTCCCAGTCGTACATATAGTGCCGCCAGGTGTCTTTATCGAGTTGGGCGGCGAGGCGGGCTTCGTTCCAGGTGTCGCCGTCGTCGGTCGAGACTTCCACGCGGTCGATGCCGCGGTGAGGAGCCCAGGCTACGCCGCCTATGCCGATCTTACCGGCGGAGAGGTTGTCGTCGCCTTTGATCGTATCGATGCGAGACTGGGTTTTGATCGGGCCTTCCTTGGTCCAGGTTCGTTGGATCCAGTACGCATCAAAGTCCCAATTCGTGAGCTCTATCTCCGTGAGCCACTTCGTAGCGGAGACGTACCCGTAGATCCCCGGCACGACCAACCGAACCGGGAAACCGTGCTTCTGAGGTAGCTCGGAATCGTTGAGACCGAAGGCGACCAGCGCTTCGCGGCCATCGAAGGCGAGCTTCGTCTTAAAGCCGCCGGTCCAATCATCCGCGCTGCGACCCACGAGTTGCTCAGAGGACTTGTTGATCTTTGAGGGATCCACGCCCGCTTCCTTGAGAACATCGGAGAGCATCACACCCGTCCAGCGCCCGTTCGAAATCAGACCACCCCCGACCTCATTGGAGACACACGAAAGCGTGACATCCGCCTCGCGGGTGGACATGGATTGGAGATCCTTATACGTCAGTTCGAGCGGGTTCCGCACGCCCGAGCCCTTCACTTTCAGCGACCAGCTATCCACGTCGATCCTGGGCGACGATAGAGCCGTGTCTATGAGGTAGAAGTCCTTCGCGGGCGTAACTATCGGTACCATCCCGGGCGCGTCAATGGAGACATCTTTTGGAACAGCCGGGAGCTTCTCGTGCGTAACGGACTTCTTGCCACCGCTGGTCGATTCGTCCGTACTCTCGTTGGACGAGCCTGCGAGATCCAGAGCCTTGGGTTCATCGGACTCGGCGCTTCCACCACCCGACAACACACGCCCTGTACCGGCGGCGGTCAAACCCACGAGTGCCGCCGCACCGCTCAAAGCAACGAACTGCCCGCGCCCAACGGAGATGCCACCGGACGAGTGAGCTTCCCGAACCCTGACACCCTCCATCGCGGGTTCGCTGGATGTTGGAGTAGCCGCCTCATCGGGAGGAACGGCGGGGTCCTCGGCTCGCAAACCAGAGATATTCTGCAAGAAGACCGTAACCGCCGAGCCCATCACGAGGGCTCCTACCACCGTTATGACCGTAGCCGACTGGGCCACGAATGGCTCGCTGAACGCCGCCACGAGACCTACTACCGCCAGCAAGGCGACACACGCCGCAGCCACCAGCGGACGTTTCAGGCTCAGGATCGAGAGCAAAGCCGCGACGACTAGAGCTCCGACAATGGTCGAGGTTACGAGGGTGGGGATGTCCGCCTGTCCAAGTGTCTCTATGGCACGAGTCGCGAAGCCTCCTGGAGTAAGCTCAATGATCCCTTGCGCCAACGAGACAAAGATGGACGGCACCAGGTTATAGATCCCGTGCACCAACTCAGCCAACCCGAAGGCAACCACCGCACCTGCAGCCCCCGCTATTCCCGCCCGCACTCTCTCGTTCACCACAACACTCTCCAAAGGTTCATTACTGTGTTTTTCGCTCCACATATTCTACTAGCCAGGCGTTACAAAGCTCTTACATGAAGATTACGAACCGCCGATTGAACCGGATCACAGAAGCCTGACAACGCCTTGACACGCCCATGCTTTGGGACGAAAATTCCGCCACAGGCGACGACGGGAACGAGTAAGGCCGCGTCCTCAGCCCCAGCGAGCCGGAGATGGTGCGAGTCCGGCGCAGAGTGCGGCCCCAATATCCTCCCCGAGCCGCCGGTCCAAAGCGAAGAGCCGTCCAAGCTCAGGCGTTACTAGGACTGGCCGGGTAAGCCCGTTACAGCGAACGGCGTAGCTCTTAATAATAGGAGCCGCGACGGAGAGGTCCGGTGCTTCTGGCTCCGGGCAAGCGGGGTGGTACCGCGAGGGCTTCCATAAGGGCCCCCGTCCCCGCGGGTGGAGTCGAGAGACGCTCCGTCCGCCGGGGGCGGGGGTTTCTCTGTATATGAGAGATAGAGAGGCAGGCGGTCACGGTGTTCGAGAAGGTTGACCCTAAAGTTAGTTTCCCAAAGCTCGAAGAAGATATCCTGGGATTCTGGGAGAAGGACGGAACCTTCGAGAAATCCGTGGAGCGCCGTTCCAAGGAGAATCCGTTCGTGTTCTACGAGGGACCACCGACGGCAAACGGTAGGCCAGGATTCCATCACGTATTGGCGCGGGCTTTTAAGGATTTGATCCCCCGCTATAAAACCATGCAGGGATTCCGCGTGGAACGCAAGGGCGGCTGGGACTGCCACGGCCTCCCCGTGGAGCTCGAAGTCGAGAAGGAACTCGGTCTCTCCGGCAAGGACGATATCGAGGAGTACGGTGTCGAGGAGTTCAACAAACTCTGCCGCGAATCAGTCTACCGATACGTCGAAGAGTGGCGCGAGATGAGCGACCGTATGGGCTTCTGGGTCGATATGGACCACGCTTACTGGACTCTAGACAACTCCTATATAGAGAGCGTCTGGTGGGCCTTGAAGACCCTGCACGACAAGGACCTCCTCGGCGAAGACTACAAAGTGACCGCGCATTGTCCCAGAGATCAAACCTCGCTTTCGAGCGCCGAAGTCGCGATGGGCTACAAGGATGTCATCGACCCGAGCGTCTACGTCAGGATGCCGCTCGTCGACGGCGACGCTAACTTCTTGATCTGGACGACTACGCCCTGGACGCTGGTCTCGAATACCGCCATCGCCGCCGCCCCAAACGTCGAATACGCCACCGTGGAGAAGGACGGCGAGAAACTGATCCTGGCCCGCGACCTACTGGATAAAGTCCTCGGAGAAGGCGAATACAAGCTACTTGAGACTCACACTGGCTCGGAACTCGAAGGCATGAAGTACCGCAGGCCGTTCGAGTACGTTGAAGTGGAAGACTCGCCGAACCTGTTCACCGTCGTGCTGGGCGACTACGTGACGACTACCGAGGGAACGGGTCTGGTTCATACGGCTCCCGCTTATGGCGAGGATGATGCCCGCACCGGACGACGCTACGGTCTGCCCACGATCCACCCGGTAAACCCCGATGGCGCGTTCGATGAGCGTGTCACTCCCTTCACCGGACAGTTCGTGAAGGAGGCGGATCCCGGTCTCATGGACGAGCTTCGAGAGAGCGGTCGGCTCTTTCGAGCGGAGGACTACGAGCACGCCTATCCGCACTGCTGGCGTTGTGGGACACCGCTCCTGTACTACGCCAAGAAAGCTTGGTACGCCCGGACGACCAGGGTTCTGGATCAGTTGTTGCACGAGAACGAGGAGATCAACTGGGTTCCAGGCCACGTCCGTTGGGGCCGGTTCGGAGACTGGCTGAAGAACAACGTCGACTGGGCTTTGAGTCGTGAACGCTACTGGGGTACGCCGCTCCCAATCTGGCGCTGCGCGGATGGTCACACGACCGTCGTCGGCAGCCTCGCGGAGATGGAGGAGTTGGCTTCCGGCCCGATACCAGAGGATCTCCACCGCCCCTACGTCGATGACGTAAAACTGAATTGCCGCGAGTGCGGCGAGGAGGCGCGACGGGTGCCGGAGGTTCTGGACGCCTGGTTCGACTCCGGCTCGATGCCTTATGCTCAGGAACATTATCCGTTCGGGGACAAGGGGGATTTCGAGCGGAGTTTTCCGGCAGACTATATCTGCGAGGCCGTGGACCAAACACGGGGCTGGTTCTACTCGCTGCTGGCGACCTCCACGATGCTTTTCGGCAAAAGCTCATACAAGAACTGTCTCGTCCTCGGCCACGTCCTCGACTCGGAGGGCAAGAAGATGAGCAAATCCCGCGGCAATACCGTCGACCCGTGGGCGGTCTTCTCTAAACAGGGAGCCGACGCCCTGCGCTGGACGCTCTTCACCGCCACGAGCCCCGGCAACCCGCGCCGGTTTTCAGAGGATCAAGTCGACGAAGCCGTCCGCAAATACCTCCTGACACTCTGGAACACGTACTCCTTCTTCATCACCTACGCCCGCATCGACGGCTTCGACCCGAGACGGGACTACATCGCCCCGGAAGACCGAAGCCTCATGGACCGCTGGGCGTTGAGCGAATTGCAGCTAACGGTAGAGACCGTAACCGAGCGGATGGATGCCTACGACGTGACCGCCGCCGGACGCGCCATCGGGGAATTCGTGGACGAGCTATCCAACTGGTACGTGCGCCGCAGCCGCCGCCGCTTCTGGAAGGGCGACGAGGATACGGACAAGAAAGCCGCCCACTCCACGCTCCACGAGTGTCTGACGACTGTAGCGAAGCTCACCGCACCGTTCACGCCGTTCGTGGCCGAAGCTCTGTACGGGAACCTCGTCACGACCACCGGCTCCGAAGCACCCGAGAGCGTGCATCTGGCGGATTGGCCCGTAGCCGACGAAACGCTCGTAAACCGGAAGCTCTCATCCGATATGGCGGCGGCCCGGCGCGTAGTCGCACTTGGAAGAGCGGCTCGAAACGCGACGGCTATAAAGACCCGCCAGCCACTCGGCGAAGTCGTGGTGGTCGGCGAATCGAACGCTGACGAACTCCGCGAAGGCGTGGAGAGCCTGAAGAATGTGGTGTTGGACGAGTTGAACGTGAAGTCCCTGCGTTTCGGTACCACTGAGGACGTGACAGCCTACGCGCTGAAGCCGAACTTGTCGGTCGTGGGGCCAAAGTACGGGAAGCTGGCTCCGGAGATAAGGTCCGCTCTTGCGGACGTGCCGTTGGAAATAGGGGCACGAGCGGCGGCGGGCGAGAGCGTCACTATCAGCGTGGGAGGAGAGGACGTTAGTCTCTCTCACGACGAGTTACTCGTGGAGCCGACGGAGCGGCCCGGTTATGAGCTGGAGCGCGACGGGGATCTCTCGGTCGCGCTAAGGACCGAGTTGGACGGGGAGCTTTTGGATGAGGGACTCGTGCGGGAGTTAGTGCATAAGGTGCAGAACCTCAGGCGGGATCTGGAGTTCCAAATAGAAGCTCCAATCGCCGTGCGTCTGGCGGGTAGCGAGCGACTTGAAACACTTCTAAAAGGTCGCTGGGGAGCCTACTTCGAGTCCGAAGTTCTGGCCCGAACGTTGGAGATCGGTGTCGAACCCGGCGAGGAGGCGCGGGCGTTGAGCGTCGACGGGGAGGTGTTGCGAGTAGGCTTGAAGCCCGTGGAGTAATTTCGATGGGTACATGGGCGGCAAAACGGGTATCATGTGCCGTGTAAAGTAATCTGTTCGTTTCGACGAGGGAGGTCCGCAGGTGTTCGGAAGAAAAAGCCGCGCGGAGAGGCTTAGAGAGCAAGTAGAAGGTACGGGTTTTGTGCCGGTCGCCACGATGGCGGCGGTCTACAGTGGCGCGAGGCCCATATTGGAGCGTCTACTCTATGATGACAACCTTAGGGATAACATCCGGGACTTCATAGAGGCGGCCCGCAAGATAACGGACGAGCTCTCCGACGAGAGCCCCGACAAGATTGTCACCCGACTGTGGGACGACGACAAGCTCCGCAAGCAGGTCGAGATGGCCGCCGGTGCGGTCCAGCAAGGCAACAAACGGGTTCGAGGACAGAGAGTCCGAGGCGGTGGCGGTGGATTCAAGCTGGTCTTTTGGCTGATATCCGGTGCTGTGGCGTTCCTTTTCCTGAACCCCAAAACCGGTCCCCAGGCGCGTCAGATCGTCAGCGACGCCATCGGGTCCGTTACGTCCGGCGACTAACCGGAGCAGGTTATGGAAGCCGTGATCTCCGGCGGGCTACTCGCCGGAGAGTCGGAGGCGCGGATAACGCCGGGCGACTTCCCGGTCGAACCTCATTTCCGCGTCACTGTCAGAGGCGTAGGAAGACCGGAGTTCCCTCAGTCCCGTTTCCACTTCCTCCTCGGCGCGACGGGCTCGGTTGCTGGCGCTGTCGCTGGGAGTACCTTCCTGGTCAAGCCGGTCGGCCTTCTCCCGAAGCCTCTCAGCCCGCTCGAAGAGCGCAGCGTGGCTCTCGGCGTAAGACTGAATAACCGGGGACGCATCCGAAGCTAGCGTGGAGTCCGGCGAGTCAGCTTGCGGGACATCGGCGCTCCCACTACGGAGAAAACCAGAGACGCGGGCCAATGTCCGACGCATCGACGAACGCAGGAGGCGCAACTTGAACGGCGGTAGACTTCCCTCACTCATGACGCACATCATAAACCGTAATGCCCTGATCGTCGTGATAATTCTCTCCGTTCTGTTGTTTTCGGCGGCTTGCTCATCAGTCACGGGGACTCCCAAAGAGGACGCCAACGCGTCAGTCTCCGCCGCGAACTCGTCGATCTCCAAACACAATCAAGTCTTCGGCGATGCTCGAAAGACCTACGAGGACGTCAAAAAGAAGATAGAGACCTCAGAAAACCCCTCGAAAGAGAAGGACCGGGTCACCAAAGCTCGGGAGATGATGCAAGAGGCTCGCGGCCATTTGCAGGATGCGCGTTCCTCGATGCTGGAAGTCCAGGACCTTGATGTGGAGCCCGAGGTAAAGAAGTACGCCGAGACACTGAGCGGAGCGATGAACGAACAGCTCGACGCAGAGGCCAAAGAGATCGAATTCTACGAGATCCTGGAGAAAGACCCGGCCCTCAAGGACGACCGCAAGAAAGCCCTCGACCTGCTCTCGGAAGTCGGCGACGGCTACGAGAAAGCCGAAAAGTCCTATGAGGACGCCCAGAAACTAGCGGACGACAACCCCAAGCTGATCCAGGTTCCAGGCTCCGAGGGCGGCGAAACTACCTGACCGCCACGCTGACACTACTCTTGTAGTGGTTGGCAGGTCGGACAGGCGTGGGTTCCGCGTCCGGCTACACGGGATTTCACTATGGCGGTGCCGCATTCCGGGCAAGGTTCGCCCTCGCGGGTAAAGACACGGAGCTCGTTCTGGTACTGTCCCGTCTCGCCGAAAGCGTCGTGGTAGGAGTCGAAGGTCGTGCCCCGGAGTTCTATGGCGCGGGTAAGGATGCGCCGGGTTGCTGTGTAGATGCCTTCGATCTCGCCCGAGTTCAGAGTGCTTGCCTTGCGGGTTGGATTGACACCCGCAGCGAACAGGATCTCATCGACGTAAATATTCCCGATTCCTGCTACCACCGATTGATCCAACAAAAGTCCCTTGACGCTCGCTTTGCGCCGAAATACCTCCGTTAGATAACCAACGGTGAAATCATCGGAGAAAGGGTCCGGGCCAAGACGAGACAACAGAGGGTGTCCATCCTCCTCGCCCGGTTCGTACAAGTCGAAGTAACCGAGCCACAGCTTCGAGAAAGACAACACAACGGGTTCCGTTTCGCCCTCGAACTCCAGGACTGCCGTGTTCATGCGGTCGGGTGGGGTCCACTCATCGAGGCGTAAGACGCGACCAGAGATCACGAGATGTACGACACCGACGACATCGCCGAAATCTAGGACGATGATCTTGCCTCGCCGCGAAGTCCCCTGCAACGCGCGCCCCACCAGCCGACTCGTGAAATCCTCCATCGGCACGTTGGTAACATCCGGGCGAAATACGGCGGCCCGCATCACTTTTCGGTCCTTCGCCAGGGACGCTATATCCGAGGAGATCACCGTGACCTCCGGCAACTCCGGCACTTACAAATCCCCCAAGATCTTCTCGACGTACAACGCGACTCCATCATCATCAACCGATGACGTAACAGCGTCCGCCGCAGCCCGAACTTCATCGTTCATACCACCGACCGCGACACCATGACCAACGAAACGAAGCATGTCTATATCGTTGTCCGCATCCCCGAAAGCCAGGACACGCGAAGGCTCTATCCCCCACTCTCCGCACAGAAATTCGAGCGCGTTAGACTTCGTACCTTGTGGAGTGCTGATCTCGACATAGTGCGGCAAGCTGCGCGTGACGAAAAGCCGCCCCTCGAAGACCGCCCTCGCTTCCTCCAACCAACCGTCGATCTGCTCGGGGCCATCCACTATAACGACTTTTGTCGGCTCCTCTAAATCCGCCCCACGCTCCCTCAACCAATCGACCGGAGAATCAACGGTCAAAACCTCCGGCTCACCGGACATACGAACGTGCCCGAAGGCTTCTGGTGTCCCCGCCGCGACCACTATGGCGTCATCCAAAAAGATGCGGACAGCGAGTCCTCGGTCCTCAGCCCACTGCAGAGCTTCGACGGCTAACTCATTGTCCATCGTGTGGTGGAGCAAGGTCTCGCCGTTCATGCGACGCACCATCGAACCCCCGTAGCACACGATTGGATCCTCGCCAGAGAAACCCAGCTTCGCGGCTTGCTCCCGGGCGGATTCGTAGCGCCTACCGGTGGCGACCACCGTGCGCAGCCCATACTCGCGCAGTCGTTCCAGAGCGGCGAATGTGCGATCCGAGATGATGAGTTCTCGGTCCAGGATCGTCCCGTCAAGATCGAAAGCACTCAAGTCAAAATCCAAACCATTGCGTTGTTCCTCAGACGCTATGTGACATCAACCTTCCCGAAAGACTGGCGGACCCGAACTTCGATATTCTAGCCGATGACGACACACATACACGCACACTTGCCACCGACCACAATCGGAGCCAACACGAGGTAAGACTTGGATACTAGTAATGCATGGTACAATAAATATTCAGTACTTCTACGTGGATACAAGGTCCGTTAAGGACTAGGAGAAACAACTAGCATGAATGAAAGTTCCCATAGGTCACGATCCCGCGAGGGTTTTCTAGGAAGGCTCCTAAAATGAACGAGGAACAGATACAAGAGGATTCATCGGGCGAAGAAGAGTACGCCAAGGAGCAGGCGCGGGAGCGTAGCCGGGTCGCGAAGCAGGAGGCGGAACTTCTCTCATGGACGCAGTTTATGCAGTCGGAGCGGCTGGAGCTAGAACTTCGTAAAGAGGGTCAGTTAACGGATCTCCTCGGAGGACCGTCGGGCGAACTACCAACACAACTGCAAAGTTTAGCCTCCGAGGACCGTCGACAAGCCGAGGAAGGTCTGGTAGCCCTTATGAGCGGTGGCAAGGTATCCTACAAACACCTCGAAGACCTCATCCAAGAGGACCGACCCGCCCGAACCGCCGCCAACAGGCTGCGCACAACGTGGCTCAAAGAACGCCAGGACGGATGGCTGATCCACAACGACGACCGAGCTCAATAGCTTAAAGCTCCGCCCGTCTCCAACTCTCGGAGTCGCCGCACGGCTGCAGTAAATCATCTCCGCGTATGTTCGATGCGTTTTTCGGCTACGTTTTGCCCGAAGAACGTGGGTTTACTGAAGTGGAGCCGAGGGGGATCGAACCCCTGACCTCCGCCGTGCAAGGGCGGCGCTCTCCCGGCTGAGCTACGGCCCCAATCTCGGGACGGAACCCCGCTTGCTGAATGGGGCTCCTCGTGATTGCGAGTCCATTGTATCGCGGATACTCGTAGGGTGTTTAGCGACTTAGTACTATTGCTATGCCATAAGCTACTCGAAAGTAATCTCGTAGAGATACGTAAGCGCGGCAATGGTCAAATAAGTAAGCTATGCAATAGAATTGATGCACCTTGAGAATTTCGCTACTACACTCGGACTGGGCGTGCGACAGTCTGCGACGTAACCTGTGCCGAAATAGTAACGAAATTAGTGAGTAGCGAAACTGACGAAAGTCCTAGTTATTAGAGACGATGCACTACCGAATCCGGTTGACAGAAGCGTGCAGGATCTGGCTCGCGCCCCGCCGGATCTTTACCCTACGCCTATAAATATAACGACTGTTATACTTATAGTATGACGGTTGTTGAAAAAGACGGTGAGCGGGAGTGGTTCGTACTGGTCTACAAGCTGCCTTCGGAACCAAGCCGCTACCGGGCGAGCGTTTGGAGAAAACTCAAGGCCGCCGGGGCGGTCTACTTACAAAACGGGGTGGCAGCTTTGCCGAACGATCCCGGTGGGGAGCGGACGATGCGCGGCGTGGAGCGGGAGATCCGGGAAGTTGGGGGTACGACACACCTTTTTCGGGGCGCTTCGATGGGCGGTCGGGGGGAGTTGGAGAAAATCTTCGACGAGGCGCGAGATGCCGAGTATGCGGAGGTTATGGGGCGTTGCCGCGATTTCCACGCCGAGTTGGACAAGGAGCGTAGTGCCGGTAATCTCACCTTCGCCGAGCTAGAAGAGAACGAGGAGGATCTTGCCAAGTTGGAGGCGTGGGTAGGCAAAATCCGGGTACGCGACCGCTTCGGTGCGCCGCTCTTTGAG
>JAABUN010007787.1_pt1 | contig 11319 bp, 9 predicted proteins | sample 5559311 | NCBI WGS metagenome assembly JAABUN01 (sample SAMN10711877, study PRJNA513370) | rock metagenome | isolation source: Antarctica rocks | place: Antarctica: Victoria Land, Siegfried Peak sud | reverse complement strand
GTACTGGCACGAAGCGTGCTGGTACCCCGTAACCGGAATTGAGGGCTTATGCGGACGTGACTGCGGCACGGATGGGCGAGAGCACTCGATATTTCACGGTGGTGGTGGGATGTGGGGAATCGCGTTGTGGACTGCGCGGGGGCGTCGGGGAAGGCTGGTGGGCACGTTTGAGGTCCGATCCGCTCGGGTGGGCACCGGGTTCCACGGCTCCGGGGGTGGTGGTGCTGGGGTGGTGGGTGGCCAGGGGGCACCTCGGTCAGGCCGAGTGCAGCGCGCGGAGGCGGTCGAAGGCGTCGGTGAGGTGGGTGGCCCAGGCACCGTCGCCACGGACGAGACTGGACGCGGGTCTACGCCGTGGGCAATCAAGCGCGCCATGCGGTCGGCCAGGGCGAAGGTGCCGGGCCTGCCCAGGGGCTTCCGCTTCCACGATCTGCGGCACGCCTCGGCCATGACGACGCTCAACACCTATGGGCTTCTGTGGCCGGACGCAGACGAGTCCGCACGGGCAGCCGTGTGGTGGCGATGGCTGCTCGTGCGGACTCGTTGCGGACTACGGGCAGTCCATAAGCCGATGACCTCCAGTTCTACCTACAGGTCAAAGTACATCTCGAATTCGTGCGGGTGTGGGCGCAACCGGATGGGGTCTACTTCGTTGGTGCGCTTGTAGTCGATCCACGCGGCGATCAGGTCCTCGGTGAAGACGTCACCCTCGGTGAGGTAGCCGTGGTCGGCCTCCAGCGAGTCCAGCACGGCCGGCAGCGACGAGGGCACCTGGTCGATGCTCTCCAGCTCGGCCGGGGGCAGCTCGTAGAGGTCTTTGTCGACCGGGTCCGGGGGCTCGATCCGGTTCTTGATGCCATCCAGCCCGGCCATCAGCTGCGCGGCGAAGCACAGGTAAGGGTTGGACGAGGGGTCGGGCACCCGGAACTCCACCCGCTTGGCCTTGGGGGAGTCACCGGTGATCGGGATCCGGACGCACGCGGAGCGGTTGCGGGCCGAGTAGACCAGGTTGACCGGCGCCTCGTAACCGGGGACCAACCGGTGGTAGGAGTTCATCGTGGGGTTGGTGAACGCCAGCAGCGACGGGGCGTGCTTGAGCAGGCCGCCGATGTACCACCGGGCGAGGTCGGACAGACCGCCGTAGCCGGACTCGTCGTAGAACAGTGGCTCGCCGTCCTTCCACAGCGACTGGTGCGTGTGCATCCCGGACCCGTTGTCGCCGAAGACCGGCTTGGGCATGAACGTCGCAGTCTTGCCAGCGGCCCACGCGGTGTTCTTAACGACATACTTGAACTTCATCATGTCGTCGCCGGACTGCAGCAGGGTGTTGAACCGGTAGTTGATCTCCTGCTGGCCTGCGGTACCGACCTCGTGGTGGGCGCGTTCGACCGACAGACCCACCTGGTGCAGGTCGGTCACGATCTGGTCGCGGAGGTCGGCCATGTGGTCGACCGGCGGCACCGGGAAGTAGCCGCCCTTGTAGCGCGGCTTATAGCCGCGGTTGCCGCCCTCCTCGGCGCGCCCGGTGTTCCAGGCCGCCTCGACGGAGTCGATGAAGTAGTAGCTCGCGCTCTGCTTGGTCTCGAAGCGCACGTCGTCGAAGATGTAGAACTCGGCCTCGGCACCAAAGAAGGCCGTGTCCGCGATGCCGGTCGAGCGCAGGTACTCCTCGGCCTTCATCGCGATCTGGCGCGGGTCGCGGGCGTAGGGCTCGTCCGTGAACGGGTCGACGATGGAGAAGTTCATGACCAGCGTCTTCTGGGTCCGGTAGGGGTCGACGTATGCGGTCGTGGGGTCCGGGATCAGCTTCATGTCGGACTCATGGATGGCCTGAAAGCCGCGGATCGAGGAGCCGTCGAACATCTGGCCGGTCTCGAAGGCTTCCTCGTCGAACGTCTCCGCGGGGACGTTGAAGTGCTGCATGACCCCGGGGAGGTCACAGAACCGGACGTCGATGAACTTGACGTCCTCGTCCTTGACGAAGGCGATCACCTCTTGTGCACTGCTGAACATCGATCCTCCTGGAAGTGGCATCGGGCCAGACGGGTAGCCGACGCCCCGACCTTAGGCAGCAGCGGTTTCCCTGCTATGACCCGAGTGTTTCCTGCATGTTTCGCCTCGGTACTCTCACCCGGTGAGCCCGCCGACGACCTACCCCGGCTCCGGTCTGGGCTTGCCCGAGCGCGGGGTCGGCGCGGTCGCCACCTTCGGTCGACGGTTGGTCGCGGTAGGCCTGGACTGGGCGCTGTGCCAGCTCATTGCGTATGCCGTGCTCGACGTCGGGTGGGGCGCGACCGGGTGGGCTTCGTTCGGCCCGCTCGCCGTCTTCGCCTTGGAGAACATCCTGCTGGTCAGCACCCTCGGCGCGACCGTGGGGCATCGAGTGCTGGGGCTGCAGGTCCGGGCGCTCGGTGCGGGCAGCCAGGGCCACGTCGCGCAGCTTCCTGGCCCCGTGGCGGGCGTAGTCCGCACTGTGCTGCTGTGCCTGTTCGTTCCCGCGCTGATTCCCGACCGGGACAACCGAGGATGGCACGACCGGGCCGCCGGCACGGTGATCGTCCGCGCCCGCTGACGAGAAGACTGGGCGACTCGCCGGACCGGAAGATCGCAGCGTGAAGGTCAGCGCCCGCGCATCGCGCGGCGGTCGACCCGCGCCCTGCGCGGGTCGACGCCCGCCGGCATCGGCGGCTTGGTGTTGCCGATCGCCTTGAGTCGCCGCTGCACGGCGATGGCCTCTTCTTTGCTGATCTTGTTGTCATAGGACTTCATCGTCTTCACCAGGCGGGAGAGCCGCACGTCGCCCTCACCCTGCCCGACGCGCACCACGTGCACGGGCACGCCGTCTCCCGCGACCCGCTTGACCTTGCGCTTCTCCGATTGTGCGAGTCGCTGCGCTGGCCCTTTGGGGCCCTCGTTGATCAACACGACACCCGGGCGCCCCACCGCACGGAAGACCATCGCGGCGTTGTGCAGGTCGCGCATGCCGCGCATCTTGCCGCCCATCTCCGCAGCGACCGGCTCCTGGTCGTAGAACCACCCACGCTTCAGCGATCCCAGGACGGCACCGGTGGCTCCGGGTTGGGCCTCCATCTGGGAGAAGGCAGCCTTCTCGGCGCGCCGGCTGAGCACGAAGACAGCCGCGAGCAACGCCATGGGCAGACCCAGGATGGTCACGTAGACCACCTGATCCAGCAGGATGCCGATCACCAAGGCGATCAACAGCACGGCCACGAACGCCAGCGCCATCCACCATACTGACGCCGGGTCGTGCTTGCGGGTCATCGCCAGGACCTGGCGGAACTGCGCTATCCGCCCAGGCTTGCTGGGGTCCTTCGGCTTGCGCCGACCGAACCGGCGACGCGGTGTGCCAGCTGCGGACGAACCGGTGCTGTCGGAGGTGGAGGTACGGCGAGCCATGCCGGTCAGGATACGCGGGCAGGCGTGCGCGCCACCAATGCCGCGGCTTCCTGCCTGGCGGGGGACTCCGCCTTGGCCGCCAGGTGCTCCAGATGGGGCGGTATGGCGCGGCCGCTGTGCCGCATCGCCTGGGCCCACAGTCGCCCGGCGCGGTAGGAGCTGCGGACCAGCGGCCCGGACATCACACCCTTGAAGCCGATCTGCTCGGCTCGCTCGCTCCAGTGCACGAACTCCTCCGGCTTGACCCAGCGCTCGACGGGGTGATGACGCGGAGAGGGCCGTAGGTACTGCGTGATCGTGAGCAGGTCGGTGCCGGCTCTGTGCAGGTCGTGCAGCGCCTGCTCGATCTCGTGGTCCTCTTCGCCCATGCCCAGGATCAGGTTGGACTTGGTGACCAGGCCGGCGTCGCGGCCCATCGTGATGACGTCGAGCGAGCGCTCGTAGCGGAAGGCAGGCCGGATCCGCTTGAAGATCCGTGGCACCGTCTCAACGTTGTGCGCGAACACCTCGGGGGCTGCGTCAATGACTTGACCGACCAGCTCCGGGACGCCGTTGAAGTCGGGGATCAGGATCTCGACGCCCGTGCTCTGGCTCAGGCCATGGATCTGGCGGATCGTCTCGGCATACAACCAGGCGCCGCCGTCGGAAAGGTCGTCGCGCGCCACCCCGGTGACCGTCGCGTAGCGCAGCTCCATCTGAGCCACGGACTCGGCCACCCGACGCGGCTCGTCGGCGTCGAAGTCGGCGGGGCGGCCGGTGTCGATCTGGCAGAAGTCACACCGACGGGTGCACTGCTCGCCCCCGATGAGGAACGTCGCCTCGCGGTCCTCCCAGCACTCGAAGATGTTGGGGCACCCCGCCTCCTGGCAGACCGTGTGCAGCCCCTGACCCTTGACCAGCGAGGACAACGCGGTGTACTCGGGGCCCATCTTGGCGGTGGTGCGGATCCAGGACGGCTTGCGCTCGATCGGGGTCTCGCTGTTGCGGGCCTCGACCCGCAGCATGCGACGTCCCTCCGGTGCGACGGTCACGTACGGACCTCTCTCGGCTCGGGGTGGGTGGCTGAACGCTGGGTCTGCCCCTGCAACGTCCTACTTCCCAGGGTATGCCGTGTCCTCGCCTTCGTCGGGACCAGGGGTCAGTCGACGTCCGTCCGGGTCAGGAACAGATAGCCCAGCAGGGTCACCACGAGGGCGATTACCCCGAGGTAGACCGAGCTCTGCGCCAGCGTGAGTGCACGTTCGGTCTCGGCGCAGCCGGACTCGTCGCATCGGCCGATGGTCAGCCAGGTCGTGCCGTCCAGCAACCATGACTGCACGTGCTTGCTCACCGTCCAGGGCTGGAGACTCTCCACCTGGTAGGCCAGGATCGACTCGACGGCAATGGCGTAGCCGACGAGAAGGCCGATCAGGATGGCGACGTTGCGCAGCACGAACCCGGAGGCCGCGCCGATGAAGCCGGCAACCACCGCCAGGACCAGCAGCCGCACCGCGATCCACGCGAGGTCGGACCACTCGCCCGAGGTCATCCCGTCCGGGACGCCGTTGCGCTGAAGCACCGCGATCGTGCCCAGAACAACCCCCACCATCAGCACCAGGGTCAGCGGAAGGGTCCACAGGCCGACCGCGACGAGCTTGCTGAAGTAGACCAGGCCACGACGTGGCTCGAACGTCAGCCAGGTGCCCAGGGTGCGCTGGCCGACCTCCCTGGCGGTGGCCGAACCGCCGATGACGACCGCGGCGAACAACAACACCCAGGACAGTCCCGAGATCAGCTGGGGGAACAGCTCGGCGGCGCTGGGCGGTGTCCCGAACCACTCCTCCACCGTGGGCTCCATCTGCTCGCAGCCGAAGTCGATGTCCGACTCGCCGGACAGCTCGCGCTCGCGCTCCTGGTCCTCCAGGCACAGCGCCATGTTCTCTTCGCCGTTGGCCTCGAAGTCGGCCACGGCTTCGTTGAAGAACTCGTCCTGGCCGGCCAGCGCCCGGGCGGCAGCCCCCGCTTGCTGGTCGACCCCGAACAGCGTGAGGCCGACCACGACGAGCAGGCCGACTGCGGCCACGATCGGCAGCCGTCGCCACCAGAGCCGGGTGAGCTCGACCCGGATCAGGCGGGTCACGAGGTCTCCTCCTGGCCGAGAGTGTCATCGCGGGTCAGCTCGAGGAAGGCAGCCTCCAGGTCGCGGCGCACCGGCACCAGCCGATGGACGTAGAGTCCCTGCCCGGCCAGGACCTGGGTAATGGCGGCCGGGTCCTCGGCGCCCACCACACTCAGCCCGTCGTGACTCTTGCTGACCTGCCACCCGGCCTCGCGCAGCAGCGTCATGGCTGTGTCTTGCTCCTCGATCCCCACCTCGACACTGCCACCGATAGCACTGCTCCCGATGACGGAGGCCACACTGCCCTGGGCAAGGACCCGGCCGCGGCCGATGATCGAGACGGTGTCGGCGATCTGCTCGATCTCGGCCAGGATATGACTACTGACCAGCACCGTGCGCCCCTGGTCGGCCAGCGAGCGCATGGTGTCCCGGATCTCGCGGATCCCTGCCGGGTCCAACCCGTTGGTGGGCTCGTCGAAGATCAGCAGGTCGGGTGACTTCAGCAGCGTTGCGGCTACAGCCAGCCGCTGCTTCATACCCAGGGAGTAGGCCTTGAACTTGTCCCCACCGCGGTCTTTGAGCCCCACCTGATCCAGCACCTCGTCCACCCGCGTGGCGGGGGTGCCGATGGCCGAGGCGAGCAGCAGCAGATTCTTGCGGCCGGTGAAGCCGGGGGTGAACTTGGGTGACTCCACGATCGCCCCCACCCGGGCCACCACGTCGGGCAGGCGCTGGGGCACCGGGGTGCCGAAGATGTGCATGCTGCCGGCGTCGGCGTGGATCAGGCCCAGCAGCATCCGGATCGTGGTGGTCTTGCCCGAGCCGTTGGGCCCCAGGAAGCCGTGCACCCCACCCGTCGGCACATCCATGTCGAGCCCGTGCACCGCCACGTGCGTCCCGCGCAGGCCGCGGTAGGTCTTGCGCAACCCGCGTGTGGCGACAGCCAGTCCGTCATCGCTGGCCGCCTCGGAGCCGACGACGGCGCTGGTGCTCACACGCGGTCATCGAGGTCGGGCGGACACGTCATACGGAGGAATGTAGTGGCTGCTGACCAGCTGTCTCGGTAGGCGCGAGCGCCCTGGCCAGGTGTTGTCGTGCGAGCGGAAGCACGTCCGCAACGGACACGTCACGACCCAGCTCGACGCTCAGCGAGGTGACCCCGGCGTCGGCGATACCGCACGGCACGATCGGCCCCGCCCAGGCGAGGTCGCAGTTGCAGTTGAGCGCAAACCCGTGCGTGGTGACCTCGCGGCTGACCCGGATGCCGATGGCCCCGATCTTGCGGGCCGGGCCAGGGTCGTCGGCTCCCACCCAGACACCACTGCGTCCATCGATCCGTCCCGCCGTCAGGCCGAGGTCGGCGCACACGCCGATCATCATGTCCTCGAGGCGACGCACGTGGGCCACCACGTCGACGGGGGAGGGCAGCCGCACGATGGGGTAGCCAACCAGCTGCCCGGGACCGTGCCAGGTGATCTTGCCTCCCCGGTCGACGTCGATCACCGGTGTGCCGTCGAGCGGGCGCTCATGGGCCTCGGTGCGCTTGCCTGCGGTGTAGACGGCGGTGTGCTCCAGCAGCAGCACGGTGTCGGGGCGCTCACCACCGGCGACCTCGGCGTGCACCTGACGCTGATACGTCCAGGCCTGCTGGTAGTCGACGGTGTCGGGAGCGAATCCGAGGTGCTCGAAGCGCATGCTCAGCACTCTACGCGCCGATGCCGTCCCTGTGGACAAGTTCTGCGGGGCATCGGCCGGGCGGGGCACTGTGGGGTGATGCAGATGTCGAGCTGGCCGCAGGTGCCCGGTTACGTCCTGCTCGAACGACTGGGCGAAGGGGCCAGTGGAGAGGTCTGGCGGGCCCGGCGCGACGCCGACGGCCTGCTGATCGCGCTCAAGGTGATCCGGGCAGGTGACGATGATCTCGCCGGGGCGTTGCGTGAGGCAGGCGTCCTCGCACGGGTGCGCCATCCGCACCTGCTGCACCTCTATGACGTGGTCCCCCTGCCGGATGAGAGCGGGGCCAGCACGTGTCTTGGCCTAGCCGTCCAGCTCGCCGGCGGCGGCTCGCTGGCTCAGGTGCTGGCGGCCCGTCGACACCTGACTCCTGGTGAGCTGGTCACCCTGCTGGTCCCGCTGGCCGGCGCCCTGGAGCAGCTGCACGCTGCGGGGATCGTGCACGGGGACGTCTCACCGGGCAATGTGCTGTTCCTTGCCGACGGTATGCCGATGCTCGCCGACGTGGGGGTGACTCGCCTTGTCGGAGAGTCGGACCGCGCGGTGCACGGCACCGACGGGGTGGTGGCTCCCGAGACGCTGGAAGGCTTCGTGCCCGGACCGGAGGCAGACGTCTACGCCTTGGGCGCGCTGGCCTGGTGGTGCCTGACTGGTGTGACGCCAGGGTGGGTCGGCACCCGACCGGAGCTGGCCGACCTGGTGCCCGACGTGCCCGAGAGGATGCGAGATCTGGTGCTGCGGGCGATGTCGCCAGAGCCCGAGGACCGACCCGAGGCGCAGGAGGTGGCAGCACAGATGTTGGGTCTCGCCGAGCCCGAGCCCATCGAGGTGTCACCCGACGCCGACCCGGGCACCGGGCTGACCCGCAGGTTGCGCGCGGTCGCCCGGGCCGAGCTTCAGGCCAGTGTCCAGCCTTGCGACGGACCGCGCAGGTGGTGGGGCCGTCGCCGCGCCGTGGATTCGCCGCGGCACCGCCGCCCGCCGGGTCACCGCACCGACCGTGGCCGTGCCGGGAGCGGCCGTGCGTCGGCGACGGACCGCCGGCGTGCCCTGACAGGCCTTGCGCCGCTGGGTGTGATCCTGGTGCTGGGTGTGCTCGCAGCAGTGGCTGCAGCAGGCCTCGTGACCGGCGCCGGTGCCCGGACCGGGGTCCTCTCGCCGGCCGGGTCGACCTCGGTGGCAGCTGTGCCTTCGACGGCTGCCCGCGCCCCCACGGATGAACGCCTCACGAAGGCGGCGGGCCCGTCCCGCCCCAGTGGGAGCGGGAGACCGCAACCAGACCTCATCCCGACTGAAGCCCGCGCGGTCGTGATCGTGCCTGAAGCCCGCGCCGTCGTGCAGTCAGCGGTCGATGCCCGGGCCCTGGCCTGGAGTCGGACCGACCCAGACCTGTTGCGCGCCGGTCTGGCTCCCGGGTCTCCGGCGATGCGAGCCGACCGGGCAGACCTCGGCGTGGCGCTGCGCCAGGGTGTCGCCTACGAGGGGGTGGCCTTCCACGTGATCGACGCCACGGTCGAGTCCGTGGACGGCACGGCTGGTCCCGCGGTCGGTGCCGGTGCCGGCAGTCTGGACTCGGCACACGAGCTGGAGGTCAAGGCAACAGTGCGTCGCACAGCGATGTCCGCGCGCACCGAGGCCGGTCCGCGCACCACGGCCGAGGCGACAGTCGACCACATCACGCTCCAGCTGCGGCATACCGAGAATGGCTGGCGGATCTGGTCCTGGCAGTAGGCGTGCCCACCGTGATGTCGATGCGGTCCGCACGGTCAGGCCCCGGCTGTGAAGACAGCGGGTCATCGGCACCTAGCCGGTCTGAGCCCGTCCGTGGCGATCAGCTGCACCCGAGCTCGGGTCGTGCGCGGTGTGGCCGGCGCTCACCAGCCAGCTCATGGCCGCGTCCAGGTCAGGGTGGTCCCACTCGAAGCCGGCCTCGGAGAGCACCACCGGCAGGGCCCGTTGGCTGCCCAGGATCTCACCGGCCATCTGGCCCAGAGCGAGCTTGAGGGCGATCGAGGGGGCGGGCAGGAGCGTAGGGCGTCGCAGCTGCTCGCCAAGGGCCTTGACGACGACTGACTGCCGGTCCGGCTGCGGCCCGCTCAAGTTGACTGCGCCGGTGATGTCGGGGTGGTCGAGCAAGAACAGCATGGCGCGGACGTGGTCGTGCAACGTGATCCACGGCCAGTACTGCTTGCCCGAGCCGAGCGGACCCGCCAGACCGGCCTTGGCCAACGGCATCATCTTTGCCATGGCGCCACCCTGCGTCGAGAGCACGATGCCGGTGCGTAGGTGGGCCACGCTGGCGCTGGACTGCTCGGCACGCCAGGTGGCTGCCTCCCAGTCGCGGCATACCTCGGACAGGAAGCCCTGGCCGAGGCTGGACTCCTCGGTGAGCACATCCGAGCCCCGGTCGCCGTAATACCCGACCGCCGAGCCGGACAGCAGGCGCATCCGCCCCGGCGCAGCCGCGACGGCGGCGGCCACGGCCGAGGTGCCTTCGGTGCGGGACTCCCGAATCGAGCGCTTGTAGCTCTCGGTCCACCGGTGGTCGCCGATGCCGGCACCGGCGAGGTGGACCACAGCCTGCGTGCCCTCCAGCGCGCCAGGCTCGAGCACAGCTTCGGCCGGATCCCAGCGCACCTCCCGCACGCCTGAGGGCAGACCCTCGCTGCGGGGCGCCCGGCGGACCAGGTGTATGACCTGGTCTCCGCGCTCTCGCAGCGCGTGGGACAGCGCAGTACCAATCAGCCCGGAGGCGCCGGTGACGGCGACAATGCGGGCAGGAGTCGGCGGCTGAGTCATCGGCGTGCTCCTGGGAGTCCTCGTTCAGACCTCAAAGCTGGCCTCTTCAAGTCGGCGCTTGACCGTCTCGAGAAAGCGAGCCGCGTCGGCGCCGTCGACCAAGCGGTGGTCGTAGGTCAGCGCAAGGTAGATCATCGAGCGGATGGCGATGGTCTCACCGCCCTCGGCGTCGATGACGACCACCGGTCGACGCACCACCGATCCGGTGCCCAGGATGGCCACCTGTGGCTGGTTGAGGATCGGGGTGTCGAACAGCGCCCCACGACTGCCTGTGTTGGTCAGTGTGAAGGTGCCGCCACCCAGCTCGTCCGGGCCGATCTTGTTGGTGCGGGTGCGCTCAGCGAGATCGGCGATCTTGCGGGCGAGGCCAGCGATGTTGAGGTCGCCGGCGTCCTTGATGACGGGCACAAGCAGACCTCGCTCGGTGTCCACCGCCACGCCGAGATTCTCCTGCGCGTGGTAGATGACCTGGTCGCCGTCGATGCTCGCATTGACACTCGGGTGCTGCTTGAGCGCTTCCACCGCGGCCAGAGCGAAGAAGGGCATGAAGGACAGCTTGACCCCCTCGCGCTCCTGAAACTCCTGCTTGTGCGAGGCGCGGACCCGGGACACCTTGGTCACGTCGACCTCGACGACCGTCGTGAGCTGAGCGCTGATCTGCAACGACTCGACCATGCGGGTTGCGATGACCTTGCGCAGCCGGGACATCTTCTCGGTCTGACCGCGCTTGGCGGCCACCTCTGGGGCCGGCGCGGAGGGCTTGGTCTCGGACGGGGAGCCGCCCGCAGCACCCTGGTCGGGAGCCGCTTCGCTCTCGGCGGGTTGCTCCGAGGCCTTCTTGGCCGCGTCCAGCACGTCCTGCTTGCGGATCCGCCCACCGACCCCCGTGCCCTCCACAGCGCCGAGGTCGACGTCGTGCTGCGCTGCCAGCTTGCGCACCAGGGGGGTCACATAGGCGCTGACGTCGCGCTCGCCGTCACCAGCCGGTTGCGACTTCTGCTGCGGGGACGCAGACGATCCCGGCTTCGCCGAGCCGGCCTTTTCGTCGTTTGCCTTCGTGTCGTCTGCCTTTGTGTCGCTCGCCTTCGTGTCATCGGCGGGGGCGGAGTCCTTCGACGCGCTCGCCTCCTGCTTCGGCTTGGAGTCGCTGCCCGCGGAGGTCTTGGCCTCGGCCTCCTGCGCCGCCTTGTCCTGGGTCTGCTGCTCGGAGGCCAGATCGTCCCCGGAGCCGTCGTCCGAGTCTTGGTCGTCGGACTCGGCATCGCCGGACT
>JAABUN010007786.1_pt1 | contig 11319 bp, 7 predicted proteins | sample 5559311 | NCBI WGS metagenome assembly JAABUN01 (sample SAMN10711877, study PRJNA513370) | rock metagenome | isolation source: Antarctica rocks | place: Antarctica: Victoria Land, Siegfried Peak sud | reverse complement strand
TAAAGACATGGAAGAGTTATTTTCCCGATGCTGTTTCTTATAACCGCTTCATTGAACTTAAAAAAGAAGTCAATCTGGCACTCTTCTTTTTTATTCATTATTTTAGTTTAGGTAAACAAACAGGTAGCTATTATGTGGATTCCACTAAGCTGCAGGTGTGTGACAATCACCGCATACATAGCCACAAAGTATTTAAAGAGGTGGCTGCCACAGGAAAGACTTCTACCGGATGGTTTTACGGATTGAAGCTTCATGTGATCATTAACGAACAAGGAGAATTAATGAGTGTATGCTTTAGTTCAGGCAATGTGAGTGACAACAACCCCGCTGTTGTACAGACCCTTTGTAATCTTATAGAGGAGGGAGGAAAAATATACGGAGATGCCGGATATGTATCTAAAACACTTTTTGAGATGCTTTATGAGCAAGGATTGCATTTAATTACCAAAATTAAGAAAGAACATGAAAAATAAACTCATGCTTCTACAAGATAAGCTCTTGCTAAAAAGAAGATCATTGATAGAAACTGTATTTGATCTGTTGAAAAACTGGATGGATTTATGGCATACCACACATCGCAGTATTGACAATGCTTTCAATAACATGATTGCTTGTCTGGCTGCATATAACTTCCTGGACAATAAGCCTTGTATCAACCTTAAAAAAACAGAGTTTATGCTATCACTTAATAACATTATACCATCGAACTGACGTTAATATATGGAGAAATTCCAAACCTAAACCTTCTCTTTGCGATTCGTACCAGTCATAAGCTTCAATAATTTCTATTGTAGCCAGTGGCCTGATCTCAATCTTGTATTGCATTTCTTTTTTGAGGGTTTAGGGCCAATTCTTTTACCTCGTTCCAGCTATAAGATTTGCCATTACCCTGCAAGTAATCCTCCCGTTCCTGTAAGATCAGCCTTCTTCTTAAATCTGAGCTATTGGCATGGGTATCTTTCAATTCTACATAATTTTTTGCCACACGTAGCAATGATTCCTTTTCTACAACCGATAATTTTGCCCAGTACTCCATAAACTTAGTGTCTAACATTGGTGCTGCCATAAACTTCATTTTCACAAATTTACTTGTAATAAGGCAAGTTAACAATTGTGGGTTTTGAGCATTTTCAATACGGATAATTGCGGCAACACTGTCGCAACAATTAGGAAGGCTTAATAAATATACTAATGTTGTAAAATCAGGATTTGAAGATTATTTATAGTACTACCTTTGTTCTACACAGTTCTTTACACTACGCTCAATCAAAAGAACCCAGGTGAGCAATTCGGGTAACAGATAACCTCCCCTATCAAAGAACATAGATGTTACGGGCATTTCAGCCAATTTTTGATAGTCCTGACAGGGCCACCAAATCGGAAAGGCAGGAAATATCGCTAGTTTTAAGGTAAATTGCAGATAATTTCCTTTAACTTTTGGTGGAGTAACCCAAAAATCCTAAATTATGAACTGCAATCCTGATCAGTTCGGCCGGATTGCTTTACTTTGTTGAATATCTGTGATTATGAAGAAGGGATTGCTAGATCTGTATATTTTATTTTTTATGTCCTTCTCTGCTTTTGCACAGAATCCTACTCCGACATTATTCAAACCGGTGCCAAATATTGAAACCGGAATCAACTTTGCAAATATTGTTAAAGAATCTCCCGTTTTAAATATTATTTCCTATGAATATTTTTATAATGGCGGAGGTGTTGGTTTAGGGGATTTCAATAATGATGGATTAGTTGACATTTATTTTTCGGGCAACATGCAGCAGGGAAAGTTGTACCTGAATAAAGGGAACTTAAAATTTGAAGACATCACATCAAAAGCAGGGGTTGGCGGAAAAATAGGATGGAAAACAGGAGTAAGCATCGCGGATGTTAACGGCGATGGACTGCAGGATATTTATTTATGCTATTCTGGTCCACTGGATAAAGAAAAAAGAACAAATGAACTGTTTATAAACAATGGTAATCTCACCTTTACTGAGAAAGCGGCCCAGATGGGCGTCGCTGATTCCGGGTATTCTACCCAGGCGGTATTTTTTGATTATGACCGGGATAATGACCTTGACTTATTCGTTATCAATCACAATAATAAAAACCTTCGGAATTTCGATGCTTCCTTTGTGAAAAAGATGGTTGATCCTGATGCCGGTGACCGGCTTTACAGGAATGATAATAATATTTTCACAGATGTCACCATTCCCTCCGGCATCATTTCAAACCCCCTTGGTTACGGTCTGGGAGTTTCCGTAAGCGACATCAATAACGACGGATGGCCGGATCTTTATGTAACGAACGATTATGTGGAAGAGGATTATTTGTATATAAATAACCACGACGGAACTTTTTCAGAAAAATTAAAGGAGGAGCTGGGACATATTTCAAATTTCTCGATGGGCTGCGATATCGCAGATATCAATAATGATGGATGGACAGATGTGTTCACACTGGATATGCTGCCTGAAGATAATAAGAGGCAGAAACTGATTTATATGCCTGATAATTATGAACTGTATAATAACCAGGTGCAGAACGGTTTCTATCACCAGCTGATGAGAAATATGTTACAGCTCAACAATGGCAATGGCACTTTCAGTGAAATAGGCCAGCTGAGTGGTGTGTTCTGTACTGACTGGAGCTGGGCATCCCTGCTCGCGGACTTCAATAATGATGGAAATAAAGATATTTTTATTACAAATGGATATGGCCGTGACATGACCAACCGTGACTTTGTAAAATTTTATGGGAACGAACGCCTGAAATATTTACGAGGCGAAAAGAGTGACAATATGTTCAGGATGTTGCAGAGCATTCCGGTTACTCCTTTACATGATTACCTGTATTTAAACAATGGCAATCTGCAATTTTCTGATGTTTCCCTTGCATCGGGCTTCGATAAAGCAACGCTTTCGAATGGCGCTGCCTATGCAGATCTTGATAACGACGGAGACCTCGACCTTGTTATTAATCATCTTAATGCCCCTGCAGAAATTTACCGTAACATGCTTGTAGAAAATGGGAATGGCGGCAATTGGGTGCAGTTCAACATTAAGGGTAAGGACCATAATAGCTATGCTATTGGAGCTGTGGTTAACGTATATACCCCGAAGGGATTAATGAAACTCGAAAATTATCCTGTGCATGGATTCCAAAGCTCAATGCATGTGCCGCTGCATACAGGTTTGCCTTCTCAACAAATTGATTCAGTGGTAATAAGTTGGCCCGATGGAAAGATAGAAACACTGATGACCGTGAAGGCCAACTCCACTAATAATATCAGTTATCAAACTGGTCAGAAAGATCCTGGCCATGTGAAAAACATTAAATCCGTTTTTTCTGCATCAGCGAATTCATTCCCGTATGTGCACGTTTCACCCGAAACAAATGATTTCAAGGAACAACCCCTATTGCCCAATATGATTTCGTATAATGGTCCGCGAACCGCTACAGCGGATATTAATAAAGACGGACGGGAAGATATTTTTATTTGCGGTGCCCAGGGACAGCCAGGCAAGCTGTTTATCCAGCAAAAAGATGGTAGCTTCTCAGAAGACGCTCAGCCCGATTTTATACAAGACGCTTTGTTTGATGATGTTGATGCGGTTTTTTTTGATGCCGACAACGATGGAGACGAGGATCTGTATGTAGTAAGCGGAGGTTATAATTTTAACCAGGGCGACAAGGAATTACAGGATCGCCTATACCTCAATACCAACGGTAAATTTTATAAAAGCATTCAATCATTACCGGTAGAATCACTAAGTGGTTCATGCGTGAGAGTAGCAGATATTGATAACGATGGTGATGTAGATATTTTTGTGGGAAGCAGGGTTGTACCAGGCAGATATCCTGAATCGCCGGGAAGTCTGCTGCTGATAAATAATGGAAAGGGAGTGTTTACAAATGCGCCTGCAGCAATGCGCGGGGTGTTAGATTCGTTGGGAATGGTAACGGATGCTGCATGGGTGGATGTTGACAACGATGGCAGAAAGGACCTGATCGTTTGCGGTGAGTGGATGAAACTGCATTTATTTTTGAATAAGAATGGAAAGTTGACAGATCTTTCTGAGCATTATTTTCCTGATTCTGTAAAAGGCTGGTGGAACCGTTTGCAGCTTGCAGATATGGATGGAGACGGAGACATGGATCTCATTGCAGGTAACTGGGGTTTGAACAGTCCTTTAAAGGTGAGCAGATCAGAACCTGCAATAATGTTTTATAATGATTTTGACAACAATGGCTCCGTTGATCCCTTGATTTGTTATTACATGCAAGGGAATTCTTACCCAATGGCCAGCCGCGATGAGATGACGGACCAGATAGTTAGCCTGCGGCAAAGATTCCCAACGTATGATTCTTATGCAAATGCCACTATCGAGGACATACTGACACCCGAACAGTTGAAAACAGCAAAACAATTATCCGCCAATTATTTTGAAACTACTTATTTTGAAAATAACAAAGGGGTATTTGAAGCCCGGAAACTTCCATTGCAGGCAAATTTTTTTCCTGTTTACGCAATAAGCACTTGTGATTTTGACCACGATGGGAAACAGGATATTTTATTAGCAGGTAATACAGACCATGCAAGAATAAAAATAGGAAAGATAGACGCAGGTTATGGAGTGTTATTAAAGGGAGATGGTAAAGGGCATTTTGAATATGTACCTCAACTTAAATCGGGATTATCGGTAAGGGGTTGTACAAGGGATCTTATTAAACTAAACGGAAAGAATGATAATCGCGTGATCTTCGCTGTAAATAATCAGGCTCCTGTAATTTATTCTTATTGAAGTGTTGAAACATGAAGAAGATAATTGTATTTGTTGTTACTGTAATATGGATGAATGCTGGATATGGGCAGAATAAGATATCGTTCGCTACAGGCGATTATGTCCGTGCATTGAAACATGCAACAGATGTGATGGTAAATGATGTTACTTCACCGGTAGCAGCATCAAGATATTATGGGTATATAAATCTGGCCGCGAATGAAACTGTCGCACTGTTTGATAAACAACAACCCCATTTTGCAGGATTCGTAAAAGGGTTGAAATTAATAACAGTTGATGATGCTCTTATTAAAAAAAGTGATCCTGAACTGGCGGTAATTCTTGCTTTGTATAAATCAGGAGCCAGGCTGCTTCCTTCCGGGTATATACTTCAGAAGAATTATGATTCTTTAAAACTTATTGCAAAAAAAAGAAAAAACCTGTCTTCTGAAAAAATAAATGCAACTGTTGAGCTTGTTGAAAAAGTGATTGAACAAGTGCTTAAATACGCGTATGAAGATGGATTCGTTAAGCTTAGCGGTTTAAGGAGGTTTACTCCTTCAAGCGGTGATGAATATTGGCAACCCACCGCCCCTGGCTTTATATCAGCCATTGAACCACACTGGAACATGCTCCGAACATTCATTCTTGATTCATGTTCACAATTTGCTGGCGGGCCCCCAAATAAATATGACGCTGATACCAGCTCGCCTTTTTATAAACAATTGAACGAAGTATATGAGCTGGAAAAAAACCTTCCCCGAGAAAAAGCAGCAATCGCTATGTTCTGGGATTGCAATCCCTTTGCGCTGCAACAGGTTGGCCATCTTGAATTCGGAATTAAAAAAATATCGCCGGGCGGACACTGGATGGGAATTACTGGCATTGCCTGTAAAAAGCAAAAATTAAGTTTATCTAAAACTGCTTATGCGCATGCTTTGGTTGCAATCGGAATGGCAGATGCGCTCATTTCATGCTGGAACAATAAATACAAGTATAACAGGGTAAGACCTGAAACAGCTATTAAAAAACTCATAGACCGCAATTGGTTTCCATTGCTTCAAACCCCACCTTTCCCTGAATATACATCAGGCCACAGTGTCATTTCCACAACTGCATCTACCATTCTCACTCATTTATTCGGTGATCACTTTTCTTTTACTGACGACACTGAAGAAGAATTTGGACTTCCACCAAGGAAATTTAATTCCTTTACTATGGCATCGAAAGAGGCAGCCATTTCAAGATTGTACGGCGGAATCCATTTCAGGGACGCGATTGAAAACGGCGTAAAAGAAGGTGAACAAATTGGGAAGTTCGTTATTACACGTAGCCCTGATAGCCAGGAAAATAATAAGAATAATGTAAGAACCCTTTCTCAGCAGTTAAAAAATAAAGATCAATGACACATCGCAGGCAATATGGATTTTTTAAAATTTCTTATGTAGCATTCAAATTTTTTTTTTCTGCTGTGGTGATGGCGATAATATTTGTTGAAATCCTTTCCGCCTGTACGCAAACTCATTCTAAAAAACGAAGCGAAGTGATTTGGAATAAAGATCTTCCTGTGATTGGATCCCAATCTTCTCCACGCACTGCAGACCTTAACAAAGACGGGACATTGGACATTGTTATCGGTGCAGGAAAAAACGAATTTCAGAAAAGTGACATGGGAATCCTTGCGTTTGATGGAAGATCGGGAGAGCTGTTATGGAAGCAGGAATCCGTTGATCAAGTGTATGGCTCAGCAACGTTATATGACGTAACAGGGGATAAGGTGAAAGATGTATTTATAGGTGGGCGATCTCCCCAACTGAAAGCTATCGATGGAAGATCCGGTGCCTTATTATGGGAGTTTAAGTACGAACGATACAATAATGATCCGATTATGCATTATGCTCACTTCAATTTCAATAATAGTGTTCTGGTTCCCGACCAGAATAATGATGGCTTTGAGGATCTCCTTACGATAAACGGTGGCAATGCATATGCCGAACCTTATTCGAAGACCAACCGTTTTCCCGGAGTGCTCATGTTGCTTGATTCTAAAACAGGAAATGTGATAGCTGCTGATACAATGCCCGATGGAAAAGAATCGTATATGACGCCGTTGTGTTTTTCTCAGCCCGGAAGCAAGGAGCTATTCATTGTTTTTGGAACAGGAGGAGAAACGATTGATGGAAATCTTTACCTATCCACCCTTTCACAACTTCTTTCAAAAAAGTTATCGATGGCTAAAGTCATTGCCACTGAAAAAGGACATGGTTTTATTGCCCCACCCATACTGGCTGATATTTCAGAGGATGGTTATCTTGATATCATTGCTATTTCACATGGAAGCAAAGCAATTGCGATTGATGGAAAAGATGATCACATTTTATGGATAAAATCGTTTCCCGGAACTGAATGCAGCAACAGCTTTGCAGCAGGATACTTTACCGATGACAATATTCCTGATTTTTTTACATTTATAAGCAAAGGCCAATGGCCCAACAGCACAGGCTCCATACAAATTATGCTCAACGGAAAGGATGGCAGCGTTGAATATATGGATTCTATCGGTTGTACAGGATTTTCATCACCAGTTGTTTATGATCTGAACAATGACGGACGTGATGAAGCTATTATCAGTGTGAATGATTTTGATTGTTCATTAGGGTATGCATCAAAGTCGCCCGGGGTAATGGAGAACAAACTGATAGCCATCGATTTCGTTAAAAAGTCAGTGAACACCATCGACCAGACTACAGGCTTTAAAAATATTTTTTCTACACCGTGGATTGGAGATCTTGACAACGATGGGTATCTCGATATTATCTATTGCCAATACTTCCATCATGCTGATCTGCTTTCGTTTCTTGGAATGAGAATAAAACGAATCGATACTCCTGTGCGGATAAAGAAGCATGTTTTATGGGGAGCGTACTTAGGTTCAAACGGAGATGGCTTGTTTGAAGGCAGGCATCATGATACTCAATAACAGGTTCTTCATTCTTTCGCGATCTTTGATAATTAAGATTGTAATGATCATTTAAAAACTCCAAAACTTAAATCACCTGACATGAAGTTTTTTTATCCGTGGTGGCTTTTTACTTTTCTAATAGCAATCTCGTGTAACAACAAGCAATCCCAACCAACAAATGATTCCACTCCAATATTTCAATTACTTGGGCCGGAAAAAACCGGAATTAACTTTATTAACGAAGTTGTGGATGGTGAAAATTTTAATATTCTAACCTATCGTAACTTTTATAATGGAGGAGGCGTTGCGATCGGAGATATAAATAATGACTCATTACCTGACCTGTACTTTACAGCCAATCAAAAACCCAACAGGCTCTATCTCAATAAGGGAAATTTTGTTTTCGAGGATATTACAGAGAAGGCCGGTGTAGGAGGAAAGATGGCCTGGAGCACAGGGGTGACCATGGCTGATGTAAATAATGACGGCCTGCTGGATATCTATGTCTGTAATTCAGGCGATGTAGATGGAAATCGAAAAAAAAATGAATTGTTCATTAATAATGGTGACCTGACTTTTTCTGAAAAAGGCAGAGAATATAATCTTGACAATGAAGGTTACTCTACTCATGCAGCATTTTTTGATTATGATCAGGACGGTGATCTTGATTGTTATATCCTGAACAATAGCTTTAGGGATCCGGCTAAAATTGAGTTATACAGACAAGTCCGACAACAACCTTCACCAGGTGGTCATAAGCTTATGCGAAATGACGGAAACACTTTTACTGATGTAACTGCACTGGCTGGTATTTACAGCAGTGATATTGCCTTTGGTTTGGGAGTAGCTGTTTCCGACCTTAATGGTGATCATTTACCTGATCTGTACATAAGCAATGATTTTTGGGAGCGTGATTATCTATATATAAATAAAGGTGATGGTACATTCTCAGAGGAACTGCCTTTACGGCTAAACTATTGCTCCACATCCAGCATGGGAGCCGACATAGCCGATATCAATAATGACGGTCATCCGGATATATTTACAACCGATATGCTAGCTGGTGATAATTACCGGATAAAAACTACTATGGCTTTTGATCCATACCACCTGGAGGATCAAAAATACAGGGCTAATTATCACTATCAGATCACCCAGAATTGCCTGCATCTGAATGATGGTGATGCCGGATTTGCAGAGGTAGCTATGTTATCGGGTGTGGCCGCCACTGACTGGAGCTGGGGCGCCCTGATCTTTGATTTTGAAAATGACGGCAACAAAGACATTTTCGTGAGTAACGGAATTTTAAAAGATCTTATTTCATTGGACTTCCTTGAATTTATAGCGGATCGGGTACAAGCCCGTAATACGAATGAAAAGGGGAAGTTTGATTATCGCAAATTCATTTCCAATATGCCTTCAAAACCATTGCAAAATTATGCTTTTTCCAATGTTGGTAATTTAAGCTTCAGAAATAAGGCTGGTAGTTTGGGATTTTCTCAATTATCATATAGCAATGGTGCTGCTTATGGAGACCTCGATAATGATGGTGATCAGGATCTTGTTGTTAACAACACCAATTCAACAAGTTTTATTTACCGGAACCATGCAAAACAGGTTTTGGGAAATCATTTTCTCAAAGTAAGATTCTTAGGGCCAGAAAAAAATCGGTTTGGAATTGGTGCTGAAGTCAAAATTAAAGTGAAGGATGGTATTCAGGTTCTTCAAAATTTTAATACCCGGGGATTTCAAAGCAGTATAGAACCAAATTTATTATTCGGTCTTGGCAAAACAGTAGCAATAGATTCGTTGCAGGTAACGTGGCCGGACGGAAAAGTACAGGTTATGGCCAATGTTAAACCTGATCAGACAATTACCCTAAAAAATAGTGACGCCTCGGTTGTAAATAAGATTTCGAATGCGAATACCACACCGGCATTTGAAGAAGTAGGGAGTAAATTAATTGATGGTGCTGCAATACATCATGAGGACAGGTATAATGATTTTGATTATGAGCTCCTGCTGGTCAGGATGCTTTCGACAGAAGGTCCAAGATTAATTGAAGGTGATGTAAATTCTGATAAGCTGACCGACTTTATCTTGCTTGGTGCTGCGGGTGATCCCGATAAACTCTATATTCAAAAAGCAGATGGAACCTTTTACTTTAAGCCGAACGTCGCATTCAATAAAAATGCCGGAACCTTTGAAAGCACCTGTGGTGCTTTGTTCGATTATGATAAAGACGGCGATCTTGATCTTATGATCGGTTCGGGTGGAAATGAAATTGAAATGAGCAAAATGAATTTCTCTCTAAGAGCATACATGAACGATGGAAAAGGAAATTTTTCAATTGCGCCTTCTGCTATTCCGCACGTTCTTGGAAATTTTTCAACATTGGAAGCTGATGATTTCGATGGTGACGGCGATGCTGATATCTTTTTAGGGGCACGCAATGTTCCCGGTAATTATGGACTTCCTCCAAGGTCTTATTTGCTGATCAATGATCATGGTTCGTGGACTGACATAGCCCCACCATCCCTGGCAAATGTTGGTATGGTAACCGATGCATGCTGGACTGATATAGATTCAGACGGAGATAAAGACCTGGTGGTTGTTGGCGACTGGATGGCCATAAGCATTTTTAAGAATGAGAACGGAACGTTTCAAAACAAAATCACCATTCCCAATAGCAACGGGTGGTGGAACAGAATTAAAGCTGTGGATCTGGATAACGATGGTGATCAGGATTTCATTCTGGGTAATTGGGGATTGAATACTAAGTTCAAGGCCACACCTGAAAAGCCATTAACAATGTATGTGAATGATTTTGATAATAATGGAAAGAGCGAATGTATCATCAACTGGTATCCTCCCTTAGATTCAACTTCTTACCCCTTTGCAACCAAAGCAGAGCTGACGTCTCAATTGCCAGGATTAAAAAAACAGATTCTGAGATATCAGGATTATAGTAATAAAACATACGATTCGCTGTTTTCCGCAGAATTGCGTAGTAGAGCTTTGGGATATCAGGCAAATTATTTGCAAAGTGCAGTGTTATGGAACAATAATGGAACCTTTCAACTTGAAGCATTGCCTCTCGAGGCGCAGGTATCACCCGTTTTTGGAATTGTTGCAGACGATATTGATGGGGACGGTAAAAAAGATATCTGGCTTGGTGGAAACTTTTATGCGCTTAAGCCGCAGGTTGGAAGGCACAATGCCAGTAAGGGTGTTTATCTGAAAGGGAATGGGGGAAGGTCGTTTACTTATATTTCTCCCAAGGACGCCGGGATAAAGGTGGAAGGGGAAGTCAGGGATGCAGGGATCATTCAGATTAAAGGCTCGAAGCATCTGATTGTGGGAAGAAACAATGCAAGCGTTTTGTTATTCGAAAAAAAGAAAAAATAGGTAGCGTTAATAACCACAGTTAAGCAGATAGCATACTTTAACGTGAGTTCGGCGGTTAATTACTTGGTAAATATTAGTTTATGGCTAAAATCTTTTGAAATAAAAAAGTTCAGAGCTAAATTGGATAAGCTAAAAACCACAATTTATTAAATGCTCTGAACTTAT
>JAABUN010007785.1_pt1 | contig 11320 bp, 10 predicted proteins | sample 5559311 | NCBI WGS metagenome assembly JAABUN01 (sample SAMN10711877, study PRJNA513370) | rock metagenome | isolation source: Antarctica rocks | place: Antarctica: Victoria Land, Siegfried Peak sud | reverse complement strand
TGACGGGGCCGGTGCAGGTGCTCTCCCGCATGAGCGGCGCGCGCGTGCATCTGGTCTGGAAAACACTCGATCCCGTCGCGACCGACGCCGGCTTTTCGATCGTGCCCACGACAACGCTCGATGCCTGCCCGCCGCTCGACATGCTCTGCGTGCCGGGTGGCGCTGGAATCACGCCGGTCATGGAAGACGTCGAGGTCCTCGCTTGGTTGCGTGAACGTGGCGATGCCGCGCAGCTCGTCACAAGCGTCTGCACCGGCTCGCTGGTGCTAGCCGCCGCGGGCCTCCTGGACGGCTACAAGGCCACCGCCCATTGGGCGTCGCGCGATGCCCTCGGGCTATTCGGGGTCGAGCCGGTCAACGAGCGCGTCGTCGTCGACCGCAACCGCATCACAGGCGGTGGCGTCACCGCTGGCATCGACTTCGCTTTCCGCGTCGTCGAACGGCTTCGCGGGCGGGACGAAGCCGAAGCCATCCGGCTCGCGCTCGAATATGACCCCGCGCCGATCGGCGCGGGCGGCACCCCGGAAACGGCCCGTCCCGAAATCCTGGCCGCGGTGCGCGAACGCATGTCGGCTCGCGGCGGCGCTCAGAGACTAGAAGCGCTGCACCGGATCGCGGCTAATCTCATGCAAACGGAGCACTGATGCGCAAGCCCCGCGACATAGACGCCGAACTAAAGGCGCTCTCCGACAAGGCGCGCGCGCTCAAGGCCAAACAGCGGACGCAGCTCGGCGAGCTGGTCGCCGCTACGGGTGCCGATGCGCTCGATCCCGAAATCCTCGCCGGCATTCTGCTGCAAGGCGTTCGGGAAGCAAAGATCGCACCAACGCGGGAGGCGTGGCGTCTCGATGGCGCGGCCTTCTTTCACCGCGGCAAACGCAGCAAGCCGGTCACCTCTGAAAACCTGGCTGCCGCTCTGGAAGGCGCTGGCCTTGGCGCTACGACGGACAACGGCGGCGACGGGTCGGGCGGAAGCGCTGGCGGCGCGAACGGATAGGCGGAGCTGGGTCGTGCAACGCCGCGAACGCACCCGTCACCTGATCGAGCTGGGCGGACTCGTCCAGAAAGCCGGGCTGGTCGAGCTGACCGACGACGATCGCGCGACTATGCTGGGCGCGATGCTCGGGTTTGCTAACGTGCTCAAGGGTGAAAACGGAAAGCAAGTTGCGGAGCTTTGCCGACGCCGGGGCCTGCGCGCGTTCGAGGCTGAACGGAACGCCGCCGATTCCGGCGACGATCCGGTGGCGGGCTGATCGTTGCTATTGACGCTGTCGACCAGTTGCGGACGTTGGCTGCTACGGTAATGTTCACGCATGAGGCTCCGCGGATTCAACTCGTCCGACGCTGATGCGGTAAACGCCGTCGCGTTGGCCGCCTTTGCCCAGTACGAGGGGGTTTACGACGATTGGGAGGCCCTCATTCGTGGTGTCGGTTCGATGTCAGCCCTTGCGGAGCATGCGCAACTCATCGTGGGCGACGAGGGTGCGGAGGTATTGGGCGCGGTGGCATATTGCCCGCCGGGTTCGACACCGCGAGCGGAGTTTTTCGAAGCCGAATGGCCGATAATCCGGATGCTCGTGGTTCATCCCTCCGCGCGAGGCAGAGGCGTAGGACGCGAGCTTACTGAGGAATGCATCCGACGGGCTCGGGATGACGGAGCTGCCTTGATCAGCCTCCATACGAGCCCTGCCATGGAGGTGGCTCTCGCGATGTACCTCAAGATGGGATTCAAGCTCGTGCAGCGCGTGCCGGATCGCTTTGGCGTTCCTTACGCAGTTTACAATCTGGACCTGCGGACGCCCTGAGTGGCACATCGTGCCTGACGACGCGCGCCATGGCGCCCGCGACGCGCTCCGGGCTCCACCCGGGAAGCTGTTCTAGCTCGATCGCGTCTTCCGCTTGGTGTCGGCCGCCATCTCGTTCGGGCTCTACTTCCTCCTGTGCAACGTCGCTGCCTATGTCGTCTCAAGGATCATCGGCCACGAAGCAGCCATGCCGCTGATGCTCATAGGGGCCGGTGTCGGCGCGCTTGTTGGGCTGGCATCGGGCCGCAAGGCGTATGTCGGCTTCGGTGCGGAACGCGGCGACAGCCACGGCTCGGCACGCTTCGCCACGTCTGGCGAGGGTGTGGGCACGATCATTCCCAACCTGCTCGTCGCCGATCGCTCCGTCCTCTGCATCGATCCCAAAGGCGAGAACGCGCGCGTCACGGCACGGGCGCGGGCAAGATTCGGGCCGGTCCATGTGCTCGATCCGTTCGCCGTCTCGGGGCAAGCGAGTGGTGCGTTCAACCCAATGGACGGGCTCGATCCCTACGGCGTCGATGTCGCCGAAGACGCAGCCGTGCTGACGGAAGCCCTGGTTCATGATCCTCCTGGGCAAGCCGGGGACGCACACTGGAACGAGGAAGCCAAGGCGCTGATCGCGGGCGTGATCCTCCACGTCGTCACTTCCCAGCCTCGCGAGCGCCGCAACCTCGCCGAAGTGCGCGAACACCTGACCGCCGCGCCCGCGGCGTTTAAACAACTCCTGGACGATATGGCCGCGTCCTCGGCCGCGGGCGGGCTCGTCGCCCGCGCCGCCAATCGCCAGCTCGGCAAGTCCGACCGCGAAGCCGCGGGTGTGCTGTCCTCGGCGCAACGCCACACGCACTTTCTCGACAGCCCGCGCATGACGGCCGTGATGGGCCGTTCCGATTTCAGTTTCGCCGATCTCAAGGCTGGCGTGGCGAGCGTGTACCTGGTGCTCCCACCCGATCGCCTCGGCGTGTACGGCCGCTGGCTTCGCTTGCTCGTGTCTCAGGCGGTCACCGACATGGCGCGCTCCCCTGCAAAGCCCCCCTCCCCCGTCCTGTTCCTGCTGGACGAGTTCGCGGCGCTCGGCCGTCTCGAGCCCGTCGAACGCGCATTCGGGCTGATGGCCGGTTACGGCATCCAGCTCTGGCCTATCCTCCAGGACCTCCACCAGCTGCGCTCCACCTATGGCGAGCGCCACGGTACGTTCCTTTCGAACGCCGGGCTCGTCCAGCTGTTCAACGTCGCCGACGTCGACACGGCTTCCTGGGTGTCGCGCTCGCTCGGGTCCGTCACCGAAAGCTACGAGACGACCTCGGAAAGCATCACGAACAGCCCCGCGCACCTGTCCTCGACGCGTGGAACCAGCACGTCGGTCAATCTCGCCAAACGCGAGCTGCTGACGCCCGATGAAGTGATGCGGCTCGATGGGGCAACGGAAATCCTGCTTCGCCAGGGCCGCCGCCCTGCCCTCGCCCGCAAGGTCCGATACTATGAGGATCGAGAGTTCGCGGGGCTGTTCGACGCTGGGTGAAGTCCGGCCGGGCTCCCTCCCGGCCGCGCACTATCGGGTTTTGGCCCCTGTCGACGGCGGAAAGGTGAGTTTTGGGGTATGGTCTCACCCGTTAGGAGCGGCTCGGTCCTCCCGCGCTGCACGAAAGCCTCGATCGGGACGGCGCTTTTGAGCACGTCGAAAGGGTTGAGGGGTATCAACCCTCCAGTGCGATGCGTTTTGTGGCTCCACGGCCTGGAAATCGGCCTTGGCGGGGCTTTATGCCGCAAACTGTCGGTTGGAATTTCGCACCGAAGATTTTGCTTGGCTCCCTCGGATGCCAATTCGGTGGTTTGAGCGGGTGCTGGTTGATAAAGTCGGGTGCGATGATTCTCTACGAAGGCGTGTCGGCCGATTAGGCCGACTCATTATTCACCTCCTTGTCTTCCGCGAAGTTAGAGTTCTGGTTAGCGGTGGACCACGCGTCCATCGTGCCCGACTACACACCGCTTCTCGCCCTCTTGAGCGGCATCGTGGGGCAGCATTGGTGGAGCGGGTATCTGGATTAGAGATTCTGTTAAATATGCTTAATTAAAGGAGTTAAGCTTCGAAAAGGTAGGTTTTTGTCGCTCTACGTCAAATGCTTAGTAGAGCGGGTGGTGTGTGATCCCACGTGATTCGGTGTGTGAAACCACGACGGTCCGGTGTGTGAAACCGCGACCAAAAGGTGTGTGAAACCACGACGGCCGGAGCGACTTATCCACAGGCGTAAGCAAAGGAAGCCTGACTTGCCGCTGTTTTCAACGCCCGAGTCGCGTGTTCGGTGCAAGGCCTGAATCGCTCGGTGTGTGATACCACGATAGTCAGCGCCGTTTTCCTCGTGCGAGTTGATCCATGAGCCCATCGACTTCATCAGTGTGCCGACGTGCCGCTTCCACGCGTTCCTGCCGTTCACGATCGGCCTCAAGCCTGGCTTGCAGCTCGGCCGCCTCCTCCTCTCCGCGCAGTCGAAAAAAGACTGCTGGCGCTCCTTCGACTGTCTGCGTCATGGTCAGCGTGTAATCGGGGAGCTGGTCACTCTCCACGATCCGCTTCAACATGCGATTGAACTCCTTGGGCTGGGAGTCGCTTCCGGTCTTCTCGTGGAGCAGCTCGACCCGGCAAGTCCACCCACCCTTTTGTCGCCCGGCGTGCTTGCGGGCGATCCGGTACAGCGCGCGCTCGAGACCGCCTGTCAGCAGGAAATAATCGTGGTGCATGGTCAGCAAGGACCGCTCACTGACGATGCCTTCATAGACCCAGTTTGACAGAGTGATCGTCATGCCGCGGGGCTGATCGGTTTCTGGATCGACCTCCAAGGTCCACCCGTCCAACCAGCCAAAATGCGCTTCGGTCCGTCGTCGAGGTGCTCGGATAGACGTGCGGATCGACGTTGTCTCAAGCCGCTGCAGGGCAGCCTGGAGCTCCTTATAGGCACGGCCACCCGTGCCGCGCCGGATGCCTCTCAGCAGGTCGTAGGTCGTGGTGTTCAGCGTGCGAGGAAGATCGTTGACCCCTTGCACTTTCATCCGGTTGATGACGGATGCGGCCCAAATGAGGATGTCGGCATCCCAGATAGTCGCCATGCCATATGCCGGCATCGCCTCCACCTTGACCCAGGCCTCGCCGTCGGGGCTGCTATACTCGATGGGCTTCAGGCGCTTGCGCTTTTGCAACGAGAAGAATGGACGCTCCATCACCTCCCGCTGATCTTTCAGCGGGAGGTCGTTCATCAGCGGGATGAAGAAGTCGAACTCCGCGTTCGGATCTTGCCGTTTGCTCATGATCCTCCCGAAGGCTCATCGGCTTTGCCCGACGATCGGCCGAAGCCTACCTCTTCCCGCTAATTGTCGCGCTTGTTTCTTTCCGCGGCTTCTCGCTCTTCCCAGAAGTCGAGCAGCCGCCGCATGGCTTCGCCTTTCGATACGCGCTGGCGATAGGCGAACTCCTCAAACCGCTCGCGGTCCTCGGGCCGGGTGCGGATATGGAAGTTGGCGGTGAAAACGGCGGGTCGGCCGTTCCCCCCGATGCGCGCCTTTTCCGCGGGGAGCGGCGGCGCCGCCTTCTCCGACTTGAAGCCAAGCCCCTCCCCTCCCGATTTTGCCGCGGCGATCTGCGTCGGCGTCGGGATCGGCAAGTCGTCGTCGTCGCCGAAGCTGGCCATGCCGGCGCGACGATCCTTGGGCGGCGTCGTGCTCATGCGACGGCTTTCTTGGCAAGCATGGTGAGGACATCGGTGCGGAAAGCACGCGCGTTGGCCTTGGCGCTGGCGAGCGAGCCGACATCGGCGTCAGTCATGTCGGCGAGCGTTCCGCCCATGCTGAACATGGCGCGGAACGCGCCGCGCTCGGCGAGCGCGGTTTTGATGATCGGGATATTTGCTTCCGCGAGGTTGGCCGCGACGGCCTTGAGGTCGCGCGGCCATAGCCGCTCGGACGCTGGTGCGCGGGTTAGCACCGCCGCGAACGGCAACGGCCGTTCGCGCGCCGTCGCGGCGCTACGGACGCTCTTGAAGGCGCGCGCCGCCTCGTTCGCATCGAGCGCGGAGCCCTGAATCGGGATCAGCGCTAGGTTGGACAGCATCAAGGCGTTCGTCGCGCGCGCGGTCGCCCTCCCCTCCAGGTCGACGATCACGAAGTCGGCGCGCTTGCGGGCGCTGTCGATCGTGGTGATGATCTCGTCCTCGTCAATCTCCTGGACAACCTCGATGTTGGCGGGCTTGCCGTCCATCGCCGCCCACTTTGCGAGAGGAAAATTGGGATCGGCGTCTATGATGACGACGCTTGCGCCCTCGGCGGCAAGCTCGGTCGCGAGGATCAGCGCGGTGGTGGTCTTGCCCACCCCGCCCTTCGACGACAGCATCGTGATCACTGGCATCGGCCACGTCTCCCGGTTCCGGTCCCTGTCTCACATCGGAGTAGGGTGACCAACTAGAGACGTGTAACACACTTGATAGAGCACACAAGTGCGGCAAGTGCGTCGCATATATCGTGTGTGAGCCATGCGACATGTGGAACCACTGAAACATACATGATGCACGTAACATCCATCTCATAAGCAACTAGGCGGTTATCTGTGGCACATATAACCCACGGGAGCAGTGTGTTTGCTGTGACCAAGGAGAATCAGCAAAAGATGTACGCGCGTGTTGTGCGTAACCGCTGCGTCTAGTGTAACCGCTAATCACGCTGCGCGACCGGGCCGAGCGATAGGGAGGGGCGGGCGAGCTGCTGACCGAAGGGCGGCAGCGGCGCGTGATGCATACGATGCTGCTGAGGGGAGGGGAGGGGGCGCCGCCGAAGCGACACCCCCTCTCGGTTACTCGGCGGCGATGCCGAAGGACGCATCGTCGTTGGCCGGGTCGAAGTCGCCATAGCCGTCCTGCTCGCCGTCCATGTCGTTCCCGTCCTCTAGGTCCTCGCCGTAGCCCGCTTCTGCCTCCGCATCTGAGGTTAGCAGGGCAGGGGGCAGCCACCCGCGACCGGGAATGCGATCGGCACAGGCCAGGGCAAGCTCGCCGCGTTTCAACTTAGCGCGGTTATCGGCCGCCGCTTCCCCGCAAGCCTCCGTCAGACCTGCCAACAGCGCCTTCTTGCCGAGCCGGTCGAAGAACTCGATTCCGCCTTCCCAATGCTGCCGCATGTCGAGATTGACGGCGCGGGCGATGCGGTCGGCCGAGCGTAGCCGGTCCCGGTCGGGGAACTTGCCTTCGGTGGCGTCGATCAACGCTCCGGCGCAAGCGGCAAGCAAGCGCGCGGTCGCGTCGGCGTCGAGCGATAGCAGCCACTGGAACCGCTCTTCCGGCTGATCCGGAACTTGCCCGTAGACGTCCGCCACTCCGTCGAACGGTGATGCCATTTCTCGGCGGTTGCGTTCATAGACCCGCGCGGCCTGCTGTATGCCGGTCCCGGCGCGAAGCTGCACCGCGTGGGACGGTGCATGGCTGGCGCGAAGGATCGGCAACAGCGCGTCCAGCAACACCGCATGGGCAACTTGGCTGTTGCGCGCCACCTCGGATTGAAGCGCCGTCGTCCTGATCCGCGAAAGCTCTTCGGTCGTCTTGGCGTCGTACAGGGGACGGGGCAGGGGGGTCCCGCCGTTGGTGCCACTCGCCGGGGTTCGCCGTGCCTTCCGGGTGTACGGCGTCGTCGTCGGGGTGCCGTCGCCCGAAACCGTAATCAGCAACACCGCTCCGCTCTTCGCCGCTTCGGAATAACCCTCGCCTTCGTCGGGATAGACCCTGTGCCACTGGTAGCTCTCATACGGGGTCTGCTCGGACGCAATCACCTCGCCCCACCCCGCGATCTCGGCTTCGGACGCGAGCACCTCCAACTTGGCGTCGGCAAGCTGCTGGACCAAGGCCGGATCATCGGCATAGCCCTCTCCGTCCTTGGCGAACAGGTCGCGCGTGATCCCTCCGCCCGCTTCGGCGTAGGCGTCGGCTCCGATAAGGCGGAACAGCCGGTGCCCGGTCGTCACCTTGGTCTCGGTGAGCATCCTGCGGACCTCATGGGCAGTGCGCGCCACCCGCAACACCTTCTCCTGCCGCTTGTGATCGTCGGTCAGCGTGAACGCCTGCGCCGTCGCCACGTCGATCTTGTCGGCCGCGAGCGCGTTCAAGACCTTCCGGCTGAGGCTCGCAAGCGACAGCATCCTGCGGACCTCACGCGGATCATAGCCGTAGCGGTGGGCGATCGCCGCCTCGTCCTTGCCTTCCTCCGCAAGCGTAGCGAAAGCCCGGATGCAGTCAGCGGGGTGCATGGCGACGCGTTGCGCGTTCTCGGCATAGCTGACGGCGGTGGCGTCCTCCTCCTCGCGGACCTCGCACGGGATATGCGTATCACGCGGCCATGTCCCGGCTCGGACCAACTGGATGATGGCCCGGCGTCGGCGCTCGCCTGCGATCACCGGGGATTTGCCATCGGCGCGCTCGGTGGTGACAAGATTGTGTAGGAGGCCGTCGGTGGCGATGCTCGCGGCTAGGTTCTCGATCCCTGTTTTGTGCTTGCGCACGTTGCGGGGGCTGGCGACGAGGTTGCTCCAATGGATAAGCTGCATGGTCATCTAACTGCTCCTTCAAGGCTCGCTGCGGGTTGCAGGCGCACCTGCAATCCTGCCTCGTGGCGAACAGCCGGGGGCGAGGGGGGCAGCGAGAATCCGACGGGGTGGTGCGGGCGCAGCGAAGCGAGCCACGGCCCGGCTGATTGTCGTTGCTGGGGAGAGGGGGCGGAGCGCTCCTTTCCCCGACTAGATGACAGATCTCGCCGGCGGCGCCGGCGTCTCTACGGGCGGGGCTCGGCCCGCCCCGCGCGAGCTGATCGTCACCCGACAGGGACGAGACGCCGGCACGGCGGCTCGGTCGTAGCGCCAGCGGAGATAGAGCGCGGCCCGACGGGCGCGCCTAGCCGGCGCTCTCTTCGTCGTCACCGATGGGCGGCAGCTCGCCAGCCAACTCGCTCTCAATGGTCAGGTCGTAGTACGCGGCGCAAAAAACTCTGCATGTTAGCGCCTTGGCTGCATTGTTATCAGCAGCTCTTCGCCGCCGTCACCAGCCTGCCGGCTTCGTGATTTGGCGGCCTGTGGCATCGATGACGGGGTCGGGCATCTGGCACGGGCCGAGATACGGTTTGATGTGACGCACGCCAGTCGAGACCTGCATCAGGGATGTGGCTGGTTTGCCGGTTGGGCTGAGCAGTTGAACGGGAAGATTGAACTCCTGCGTGACGATCCGAACAGGCTCGCAAAGATCGGTGTCATTTGTAAGCACGCCAGCGACGTCGAAGAGGCCCTTGGCGGCGTCCCGCACGAGGTGGACGCCCAGGTTCACGTCTGAGCCTTTCTCCTCGGTCTTGAAGACATAGGCGACGTCGAGTGATGTTCCCGGAGGCGGCGTGAACATGGGCCGGAAGTCGGGCGGCTGGACCAAGCCCGACCATTTTTTGGAGACAAGGAAGTTGCCAAAGGTGGTTTGCACGCGCGGGAGCGTAGCGATCGCACGAAGATAGGCGTGCTGACGTGCCGGGGCACCGGGGTCGACGCGGCCTGATACACGGGCCACATAGTAGTTCACCGTCTCGACCTGACAGCCCGCGGGCATCACTGCATCGGCCAAGGCTGCGATGTCGAGCCACTTATGCGGTGTGTTCTTCAGCGCGCGGTAGTAGAGATTGAAGCCGTCGATATATACGCGTGCTCTCACCGGCCTTGCTCCTGAAATGCAAAAGGCCGCCCCTACCGAAGTAGGAGCGACCTTTGGGCCCACGGCACGCCGCAGGTGAGTGATAGATATAGATCTAGTTGATGTTGCGCCTGAGTGCAAGAGGAGTCCTCTTCGCCCACGAGGCGCTTGCGTTACGGAATCGAAAAAGCGTCGTCATCAACGAAGAGTTCGGCAATCTTCAAATCATTCGCTTGCCAAAGGCGTTTTCCCCTTTCGTTCTTGGTTGCGATGATTGAGAATCGCTTCGTGCCGATCCGTCCCGAACATCGCTGGCTGTACCCGATCGATTGGCAGGAGCTGTCGAACCTGGTGCGTTTCACGCGCGCGAAGGGGTGCTGCGAGCACTGTGACCGCCCGCATGGGACGACTGTTCTACACCTGGGCGATGGCCGCTGGTGGGACGCGCAACGCGGCTGCTGGCGGGATGGGAAGGGGCGGCGGGTGCGCGTCCTCGGCAACAATCCGCTGACGTTGATCCGATCGACCCGGGTTTATATCGCTTGCGCGCATCTAAACCATGATCCGACACGCAACTCGCCGCGCGAGCTCGCAGCGCTTTGCCAACGCTGCCATATGATCCACGACGCGGCGGAGCATCGCCGGCGCCGGTGGTTCAACGCTTATAAGCTTCGGGCGCTCGGCGATCTCCTCGCCGGGCTCGATGTGCGGCAAAGCTTACGCAGGTAGAATCAGAAAAACAGCGAGCGAGGGAACTCAGTTCCCGGGTTCACGGTCAAGTCACAAGTACAACCACAGGGTTATTAACCCCCTCAAGTGTATCAGTTGTTCAAGGCTTTAGGAGAGCGCTGTCTCTATCCGGTATGCCCTGAGGACTAAGGTGCGCGATGGCGAACGGTTTGGATAGCAGAATAGGTCCGTGGGATCGTTGGACGGAGACCTCGGGGCTTGGGATAGGCCACGAAGCCAGCTGGATGATCCTGCCGGTAGCAGAGACGAACCGCCGTTGGCCTGACGCCCGTGCTCCACGCTGATCAAGAATCCCTGAAGCGGAACTGTTGGCCGCTAGGGCCGCTGGAGAATCTTCCAGCGTTCCGGGATTGGCGTGCCATCCTGGACGCAGTCCCGCAGATGGTCTGGTCAGTTGGGGCTGATGGCGAGAACGAATATTTCAACCGGCAATGGCTGGTCTTCACAGGCGTGGCCGTCGGCGAGCCCGATGGCCCGTCGCGCCTCAGCCTGGTGCATCCCGACGATCGAAATCGCGCATCCGCTGCCTGGCAGCACAGCCTCGCGACGGGTAAGGAATATGAGGCCGAGTACCGGCTGCGTCACCACACGGGAGAATATCGCTGGCTACTGAGCCGCGCCAATCCCGAAAGAGATTCAGGTGGCCGGATCGTCGGATGGTACGGAAGCTGCACCGACATCCACGAGCGGCGGCTGGCCAGGGAGGCGTTGAACGCAAGCGAAGAGCGGCTCCGGCTGATCCTCGACTCCATGCCGCAGATCGTCTGGTCGAGCCCGGGCAGCTCGACCGACCCCGACTTCTACAACAAGCGATGGTACGAGTTCACGGGCCTACCCGCCGCCTCGATGGGGGGAGCGGATTGGGCCGAACTCTATCACCCTGAAGACCGATCCGCCGCCGCAGCAGCGTGGCATAGGAGCCGCGCGACGGGGGACCCTTACGAATGCGAGTTCCGGCTTCGTGACGCATCCGGGAACTATCGCTGGATCGTCAGCAGGGGACGTGCGGAACGAGACGTGGCAGGCAACATCGTTCGCTGGTATGGCGCGTGTACAGACATAAACGAA
>JAABUN010007783.1_pt1 | contig 11321 bp, 7 predicted proteins | sample 5559311 | NCBI WGS metagenome assembly JAABUN01 (sample SAMN10711877, study PRJNA513370) | rock metagenome | isolation source: Antarctica rocks | place: Antarctica: Victoria Land, Siegfried Peak sud | reverse complement strand
AATTATTAATAAATACTTTATTAACCTTAGTCGCAGTAGAAGCAAAATCCTGACACCAGAACGAAAAATATTTTTATTTTGCTCTGCCTACACCTCCTGATGCGCCTGTAATTACAACTACTTTGTCTTTAAACTGATTATGGTTCATAAATATCTTGTTTTGAGTGAGCGCCTAATCTTATAATGCCTAATGCTTTTTTTATGAAGGCTCATATTTATGATTTATGCTGCTATTGACTTTCTTATGTTCTTGCAGAGGCACCAGTAAACCAACAAAAAGCCCATACAGCAGTAATTAATAAGCAAACCAATCATCATTGATGCCAATCGTCTTTCATTACATTAGACGGCATTGGCATTATCCTACTCATTAAAAACATCATGCCCCGTGTAAATGCAAAAACAATAAAACCATATAATAATCCTTTGGCGAGCAATGGTGAAACACCTAACATGCCGGACATCATATCGGCAGGATTCATCTCAGGCATGGCCATCATAGGCGCCATAAGCATAAGCACTATCATTACTGCTGTAGCCACAAAGCCAGCAAGTATGGAACGGCCATGTTTGTTTGTCATAATTAAAGGTTTGTTTCAGATGATTAGTCGTTGTTATTCGGAAACCTGACAAAAGAAGGGCTGCAAAGGGTGCAGAAAAAGCCTTGTTAAACGCAGCAAAATTAATTAACGTTGTATCTGTTTCAATGTAATAGGAATAAGATGTTTAGCTGTCAATACTTTAATGCAGGGGGTAGGAATAAACAGCTTATTTCAGATAAATTTCTGAATGCGGATAAAAGGCAAGCCACGCAAAAGCCAGATGGTTGCTGTGCGGCTCTATGCGTAATTGCTTTCCCTGTAAAGGACCGGCAATACTTCTTCCGGTAATATCCCAGGTAGAATTGGTCTGCAGATCCCTGAAACCATCGTCATGCTTTCTGAAGGTGAGCTTTTGCCCATTAAGCACTGCATGAAACATAGTAGCGGATCCTATATCTTTCGAATTACGGATATCTTTTTTATCCAGCACAGATACGGTACCTGCTTTATAAAAGATGACTATATTTTTGGCATTGAAAGAATCATTAATGATGCCTTTTTGCGCAATAACAGAGAAAGGATAAATCTTTCGTTTTCCACCGCTTTCTACATCCACCACTCTTTCCATTGGCGGCAATCTTTTATCTATTTTATTTTTATCAAAAAAGTCATCATAAGGAGCGTTATGCTTATTGTCGTAACCGGCGTAAGGGTTCTGCCCATAATTTTTTTCTGCTCCTGTCATTCCTGTTTTTGGTGAAAGGATCTGTCCATCCGGAAAGCGCTTTATAAATTCTTCCATAGATATTAGCAGCGAAGGAATAACGGTAAGCTCCGCCCCGGATAATTCGCCAACGAGCGCAGCTCCCATTAATTGCTGCCACCAGGTTTCCGTCTGGGTATCAAACATAACCATATCGCTGTTGCGCAACATGCCTGAAACACCAAAATGCAGCAGATGGTTTTTTCCGTTGCGTTGCAGGCGCCGGTCATATACCACACTGGCATTGCAAAGCGGGCAATAAGTAACGAGTACCGGATGCCCATTCAGCGTATCATTAGCAATTTCATGCACCGTAAGTATGCTAAGAGGATAAGCCTTTGCCTGGCCTTTTATGGAAATACTTATGACCGGTTCGTGTTTGAAATATACCTGCAGCCCTTCACTTGATTTTATAAATTTTGGAAGATTCAAAACAGCAAAAGCACCTTTTGGCACTGCCACTGTGAATTCAGAAAGCAAAACAGTTTTCTTTGCTGTATCGGTTTTCCATTTGTAAGGAATGTAGCGTGGATTATTTAACTGTGCATTGACGGACACAAAAGGTATCAGTAGGGACAACAGGAAAAATCCAATGGAGGAGGAAGTCATCATAAATGATTTTTATTGATGTAAATACAGATGTTAAAATCCCGGAAAGAAGCTTTAATTTTTGTCATTGATGTAAAAACCTTCTATTTGCCCTTCTGCTCTTTCTTTTTTTATATGATCGTCTTCTCCAAACGGATGTCCGCCAAAGCCATGCCGCATCATGGCTATAGCTTTGGCCCAACTATTTTCATTGTCTCTGCTGGCTATCAATTGCATTACCTATTGGGCAATGACATGAATGGAAACTTCCATCTTCATAGCATCGGTTACCAGCCAGTTTACCTCTCCGAAAACTTCTATGAAAGAAGGCACTGCCGATAAATCTTTTTGCTCCAGTTGCTCTCTCATTAATTGCACCAGCCAGGAGCGAATCACGGAACCGTTTTCCCAGCAGCTTAAAATGGATTTCAGATCCAGTTCTTCGCCATATTTTACCAGCAGATTCATGCCTTCGCCAATGGCCTGCAGCATACCAAATTCAATTCCATTATGCACCAGTTTCACTTAGTGCCCGGCGCCTGCTTTGCCGGCATGTACATAGCCGCCCGGAACGGCTAAATCTTTTAAGATGGGCTCTATTAATTTCCCGCCTTCGGCATCGCCACCAATCATAAAACAGGCGCCGTTTCTGGCACCATCAATGCCCCGCTGGTGCCGCAGTCTATATAATGAATACCAGAATCTTTTATCCGGTTGTACCGCCTGATGTAATCGCCCCAGTAGCAGTTGCCGCAATCTGCAAGCACATCTCCAGCATTTAATAAAGGCACTATTTCCTCAATCATTTCATCTACTGTTTTTCCGGAAGGCAACAGGAGCAAGACAATTCTTGGAGAAGAAAGTTGGGTAACCAGGTCTTTTGCATTTTTTACCTGCACAAGATGCTGCTGCTCCAGGTCTTGCTTATGGTGTTTGCTCATAGCAATTATTGTATATCCTTTTTCTATTGCCTGCAAAGCGAGATTGCCGCCCATTTTGCCTAATCCTATTATACCAACTGTTGTTTTCATCATGCTAATAGTTTTATTCGTTGTTGTTAGCTCCTTACTGTATCTCGCTGTCGTATTTAGTATCATAATGTTATGCAACTAAGAAAATGTATAGTCATGATCTTTCCTTTGCTTTGCCCCTTCTTCTATTGGCACTAATAAACCCACCAACAATCCGAATACCAGGTGCCCAATAAGTGAACCGACCATCATGAGTATCATGTTGTTTTTCATTGAGCTTGTTGGCAATGGCATGATCTTACTCATTATAAACATCATGATTTGTGCAAATACAAAGACAATGAATCCATAAAATAATCCTTTGCCTGCACGACTATGAATGTGGATATGTGGGTTAAACAGATAAACATAAATGGCAGCGAAGATGATACCAATCATAAAGTGCATCATCCAACCAACTATTGGAGAAACACCTAACATACCGGACAGCATATCGGCAGGATTCATCTTCGGCAAGCCCATCATTGGAGCGATAAACGTAAAAACTGTCATCACTGCTGTAGCTACTACACCAGCAAGAATAGAACGAACAAATTTGTTTTCCATAACTAATTTTTTTGGTTTAGATAATTAGTCGTCATTATTTGGATAACCTGACAAGCGTGGTAAAAAAACCCGATTGTCACGACAACATTTATACCTTACTGTTTGCTTTCTTTTTTAACCTATAGCCAAAACGAACACATTCAATAAACTACTTTGAAAGGAAATGATGACCTATCTAATTAGTTCGTTTACAGACATGTTCATTACCATAACAATTTCAGCTATTCATTTTGTTACTGCTTTAACTATTCATTTTTTGGCTGCCTAAAAATCTTTTTGTTAGTTTTGTCAAAACTTGAAAAAAGCAACCGCCATATTATTTCTACTTGTTTTCGCTGTTCAGTCCCTGAGCTTTAAGACGCATGTTTGCTATCATAACGACGGCACACGCTATCATGGTGACTGCACACAAGAAATGAGCAAAACCGAACATTCAGGTCACTCCAAGTCTTCTTTTCATGAACAAAAATATGAATGCTTTGATGTAAAGTTAGATAAGCAATACCAGCAGCATTACTCTTTCAAAAACTTCAACGACCAGTACATTGTACTTGTCTCTGTTCCTGAACTGCCCTTAATTACTTTTATACAAAAGAGACAGACTATCCCGATATTTTCTTGTCGTGGCGGTCCTCCTATACTTACTCAATCTCTTCGCGGTCCACCTTTGGTTTAATTCCTCTGTTCAGCGGGTAATGTTCTATTAACCTCTGTTTAGGGGATTTTGTGCTTTAGCACGTCTCCCAATCTTTCATACTATACTTCAATACCAACGGTATATTTTTCCCCGCCGTGCCCGACTGCATTAAAAAAATTAAACCAAAGAAAAACATGTTAGAATTAGCTTTTAAGAATAAATTTCTGATTATCGTGTCTGCATTATTAATAGCGGTAATCAGCATTGTCGCTATAGCAAAACTGCCGGTAGATATTCTGCCTAATTACAAATCATCTGCAGTACAGGTGCTTACCCTTTATCCTGGTATGCCTGCCGAGGTTATGGAAAAAGATATTACCAGTCGCCTTGAACGTTGGACGGGACAGGCAAACGGCATTCAAAGACAGGAAAGTAAAAGCATGATTGGGGTTAGTATCGTTAAAGACTTTTTTACAGAAGATACAGATCCCAATACGGCGTTATCGCAGGTTACTTCTCTTGCCATGTCTGACTTGTATTACCTGCCTCCAGGCACAGTGCCGCCTATGGTTATGCCATTTGACCCAACAGCTTCCATTCCATTATCATTATTGGCAGTAAGCAGCGATAGCCTGACTGAAAAAGAACTGTATGATATAGCTTATTTCCAATTAAGGAATTTGTTGGGTTCTGTTCCGGGAGTGATTGCCCCTGCTGTATTTGGCGGAAAGCTTCGCAGAATTTATATGTATGTATACCCTGATAAATTGCAGGCTTATAACCTTGCGCAAACAGATGTTATTGAAGCAATACAGCGCAATAATGTAATGATACCAACCGGTGACGTAAACATTGGCAAGCTCAATTACAGCGTCAATGCAAATGGAATGCTTCCTGAAGTAAATGACTTCAATGATGTTGTAATAAAAATGAATGCAGATGGCTCACCAATTTTTCTTAAAGATATAGGGTATGCAAAAGATGCAAGCGCCATTCAAACAAACATGGTTCATATCAATGGGAAACGACAGGTGTACATTCCCATCTATAAAAGAACAGGTGCTAACACGATAGCTGCGGTAGAAGGTGTAAAAGGAAGGCTTACAGAACTTAAAGAAAGACTACCGGCATCAGTGAACCTGGATGTAGTGGTGGACCAGTCAATATATGTTCGCCATTCGATAAATGGTTTAATGAAAGAGGGCATAATCGGGCTGGTACTGGTCTCAATAGCTTTGCTTCTGTTTCTCGGAAATCTCAGAGCCACTTTTATTACCGCGTTGAGTATCCCACTTTCCATCATGTTTGCTTTTATCGGTTTATACTTTACCGGAGATACTATTAATAGTATGACTTTAGGAGGAATTGCCTTAGCCATTGGCTTACTGGTTGATGATAGCATTGTAGTAATAGAAAACATTGAAAAGCATCTCAAGACAGGAAAATCTCCAGCCATTGCTGCATACGAGGGAACGAAGGAAGTTGCCATGCCTGTTTTAGTTACCACACTTACTATCATTATTGTATTCTTTCCAATAGTCTTCCTTACAGGTATTTCTAAATATCTATTTACCCCATTAGCAATTACAGTTTCACTGGCAATGATAGGCTCTCGTTTTATTTCTATGACCCTTGTTCCTATTATGGCAGCAGCCTTATTTAAGCATGAAGAAATAGAAACGGGGGATCAAGAGGCAAAATATTTAAAAGTTTTAAAGGCATTTCAAAGATGGTTTCATCGTGTAACGCACAACTATTCCCATTCCATGGATAAGCTAATCCGGTTTCGATGGTTGGTTTTAGGTGTAGTTGCTATATTGTTTATAGTATCACTGTATGGTTTTAGTAAAGTTGGAAGAGAGTTATTTCCTCAGATGGATGTTGGTCAGATTTCCATTGATGTGCGGATGGAAAGCGGAACCCGGATAGAAAATACTGAAGAAACCATTAGTCAAATTGAAACATTTATAAGAAGGGAAATGGGAGAGGATTTAAATATCATCATTTCAAATATGGGTGTGTTAAATGATTGGCCCGCAGCATATACTCCTAATTCAGGAACACAGGACGCAACTATTGCTATTCAATTAAAAGAAGGATATAAAACTAAAACCGCTGATTATGTAAAAATGCTCCGGGTAAAATTAAAACAGCAATTTGCTGGAGTGCAATTCATCTTTAACACTGGTGGAATTGTAACCGCAGCTTTAAACTTTGGCCTTCCTTCACCAATTGACGTTCAAATTATTGGTAATGATTTGCATAAATCACATGACATTGCTCTTAGAGTACGTGATATTGTACAACAAGTTAATGGAACTGAAGATGTACGTATTCAGCAACGATATGACCATCCGGAAATTAAAGTTGATATTGACAGGACTAAAGCAGCACAATTAGGTATTAATTCAGAAGCTATAGTTAAAAATACAGTTTCTGCTCTTAATTCTTCTGTCAATTTCAAACCTTCTTTTTGGATAGATGAAAAAAACGGTAACCATTATTATGTAGGTGTTACTTATCCTGAGGTAGAACTGGACAATCCCCAGGCAGTAGAAAATATAACCATAACCGGAATCCATTCTGACGGAAGGGCAAATGCAACTTTGTTGAAAAATGTTTCAAAAACCTCTGTTACGTCTGCCCCCATTGAAATAAATCATTTGGATTTACAACGGGTAACAGACATATTTGCCAATGTGGAAGGAAGAGATATAGGTTCGGTTTCAGACGATATTGAACAGAGGCTGCAAACGCTTCGAAAAAATTTACCCGAAGGATACAATGTCGTTATAAGAGGCGAAATCCAAAGCATGAATGAAAGTTTCAGTAACCTTGGTTTAGGATTGGCTCTGGCGATTTTATTAGTGTACCTGGTTATTGTTCCTTTACTCCGTTCGTTCAAACTACCACTAATTATAATTAGTGTTATTCCACTTGGATTGATAGGTGTTACAGGTATGTTGCTGCTTACAAATACATACCTCAACATCCAATCTATGATGGGTATTATAATGATGGTGGGCATTACTGTGGCTTACAGCAATCTTCTGGTAGATAAAATGAATAATCTTCACAAAGAAGGAATGCCTTTGATGCAAGCTATACGGGAAGGAGTTGCCAATCGTTTCCGTCCTATTATTATGACAGCAGTTGTAGCAGTTCTTGCATTGTTACCAATGGCAATAGGATATGAAACAGGCGGTGAAGCCAATGTGCCATTAGCACGTGCCATTATTGGTGGTGTACTTGCTGCCACAGTGCTTTCTCTCTATGTAGTGCCTGTGTTATTTTATTTGTTCAATCAAAAAAAGAATGTAAAAATGAACATTAGCAAAACCTATATAATTATCCCATTTACGCTGGCAATGTTAGCTTCTTGTGGAAATAAAAAAGAAAATACAAGCAATGCAGAACCGAGAAATATTCCTACAGTATTAGTAGCTACACCACAACAGCATTCTTATAATGCTCCACTGCAAATAACAGGTATAGCGAAACCTAATCAAATGGTAAAGCTATACGCTATGACAAGTGGTTACTTAAAAGTATTAAAAGCAGATATTGGGTCTTTTGTAAAAGAAGGGCAAGTGCTTGCCGTTTTAGAAAATCCTGATTTATACAGAGAAAGAGATAAGATACGGGCAGAGCTAAAAGAAAAATCCGCATTGTATTTCAGGCTGAAAAATAACAGGGAGCAAACGATGGTAGGCGCTGATATAAAAGCAAAAAAAGCTTTGTACGACCGCCTGAAAAGCATATATGAAAAAACACCACAGCTCACTTCCATTAATGATTTAGAACGGGCGGAAGCAGATTATAAAAGAGCTTTAGCGCAGGCAACGGATGAACAGGATATAACAGGCTCTGGATATGAGGCTGCTAATGCTAAAGTAAGGAACATCAATATGCAGATAAGTTATCTGATGGTACGAGCCCCATTTAGCGGAGTTATTACCAATCGGTTTGCTGACAAAGGGAGCCTTATACAAAATGGTTTAAATAACAATAGTTCGATGCCTTTATTTGAGTTGCAGGACCTTCAACCAATTCGATTGCAAATTAATATTCCTGAAACAGATGCCGTTCTGATTGATAAAAATACAATAGCTGAAATCACTTTTCCTGAGCTTGCTAACAGTAAGTTTTCTGCCACCGTTACCCGAAATGCATATAGTGTGGATGAAACAAAAACAATGAAAGTAGAAATCGATTTGCCCAATAAAGATTTTAAAATCCGCCCTGGCATGTATGCCAAAGTGAATATTAAAAGAAGCGGACATCAAGACGCATTATCCGTTCCTAATGAAGCCGTCGGAAATATCAAAGGACAATCATTTATTTATGTAGTGCAGAATGGAAAGACAAAAAAGGTAGATGTAAAGACAGGTATTCGTGATGAAAAGTACACGGAATTATTAGACGCCCCTTTGAAAGAAACGGATATGATTATTGTACAGGGAAAAGAATTAGTGGGTGATGGCGCTGTCGTTCAAACCAAACAATTGATTAATCAATAAAAGAAATACAACCAATGAGCATATTCATAAAATTAAAAAAGGTGGTTGCCCCTTTCATCTTATTAATAGCTTCACAAGTGACCAATGCACAGCAACCATTTGCAATAAATCTTGAAAGCGTTTTACAATTAGCCGGAGCGAACAACTTAACGGTAAAAGAGTATCAGTTAAGGTATCAGCAGGCATTAGCCGACCAAAGCAAAGCCAAGGAATGGTGGCTGCCTAATATCTATGCAGGATATACAACTCATTATTTAAACGGTGCCGCCATGAACACAGACGGTAAAATTTTTACCGATGTTAAACAAAATAATTTATGGACAGGGTTGGGCATTTCAGCAGAAATAGATTTTGGCAAAGGGTTTTATCAGTCATTGGCAGCCCGGCAAAAAGCACAATCAGTGAGTTATTTTAGTGTGGCAGAAAAAAACAAGGCAGTATTAAACGCTATTCATAGTTATTACGATTTGCAGGCAGCGCAATTGCAGTATATTTTTTTGAAACAGTTGGCAGAACAATCGGATACCATTTCGCAGCAAATAAAAATAAAGGTGGATGTCGGTTTATCGTATCAATCCGACTACCTGCTGGCACAAAGCAATTTCAGGCATATTACTATATCAATGTTACAGGCAAAAAGCGACTGGTCAAAGATGTCAGCAGTGCTGGCGAGCTTATTAAATTTAGAAGGCAACACCAAGTTGTTATCTGCCGATACCGTTTTAGCGCCTTTAAAGTTGACAGCGGAGTTGAACGATACTACAGGCTTTCAAAAACGCCCCGAATATTTAGGGTTGAATGCAGCCTTGCAATCATACATGACCTCGCGAAAAACAATTAATCAGGGTTTGCTTATTCCCAAACTCAAAATCGGTTTTGATAATGGTGGTTTTGGCGCTTATTCAGCACAACTTTACAACACCTACCAGCTAAATGCTTCATTGCTCTGGAATTTACCATTGGGCCGATTAACGTACAAGGGAGATGTAAAGCAATGGAATGCACAAATTGCTTTACAGCAAAACAGAGTAGCGCAATTTAAAAACCAGTATCAGCAGGAAACAGCAACAGCCGCAGCACAAGTGCAAATTACCAACGAACAAATTGCCATTGCAAAAGAAGGCTTGCAGTCGGCATCAGAAGCTTTGTATCAAAGTACGGAACGGCAAAAGCTCGGAACGGCAAAACCGTTTGAAGTATTTCAGGTGCAGCAATACTTTATACAGGCACAGTTGGATTATATCAATGCTGTATCAGAATATAACAAGGCACAATATGCTTTGTTTGTTGCAACCGGCAACAATTTATAAACCGGTTTTGAATTATATGTCATAAAATCAAAAAAAATGAACAAAATAAATTCTGTCATAACCATAAGCCTTTGCCTTTTATTAAATTCTTCCTGCGGGCAAACGCAAAATAATAAAAATGCAAAAATGAGCAATAGCCACTCTTACACTAATGAGCTTATACATGAAAGCAGCCCCTACTTATTACAACATGCGCACAACCCAGTGAACTGGTACCCGTGGGGCGAGAAAGCATTGAAGAAAGCAAAGGATGAAAACAAGATGATTATCATCAGTGTTGGTTATGCTGCCTGTCACTGGTGCCATGTAATGGAAAAGGAAAGCTATGAAGACTCTGCTGTTGCCCGTATAATGAACGAACATTTTATCAGCATTAAAGTAGACAGGGAAGAACGGCCTGATGTAGACCAGGTTTATATGAATGCCGCACAATTAATTTCCGGAAGCGGCGGTTGGCCCCTGAATGCACTTGCTATGCCTGATGGTAAACCTTTTTATGCAGGCACCTATTTTCCTAAAAAAGACTGGATACAAATGCTGAATTATTTTATTGACCTGTACCAGAAAAACCGGGCGAAACTTAGCGACCAGGCGGCAAAGGTTACACAAGGTATCCACTCTATTGAGAACGTGCCTTTTAATAAAGCGACCGCCTCATTTACGCTTAATAATCTGGATGGCATATTCAGCAACATACAACCTAATATAGATTATAAAAAAGGAGGCGAAAAAAGGTCTCCCAAATTTCCTATGCCGGCTGTATGGGAATACCTGCTTTATTATCATTACCTGAGTAAGAATGAAAAGGCTTTAAGTGCAGTTACCACCACTTTAAATAACATGGCTTTTGGAGGCATTTATGACCATGTTGGTGGTGGCTTTGCACGTTACTCAACTGATGCGAACTGGCATGTGCCGCATTTTGAAAAGATGCTGTACGATAACGCACAACTCGTAAGCCTATATGCTCATGGGTATGAGGTGACAAAAGACCCTTTGTATAAAAAAGTAGTGTACGAAACACTTGATTTTATAGAACGTGAAATGACATCTCCCGAAGGAGCTTTTTATTCATCACTCGATGCTGACAGCGAAGGTGAGGAAGGGAAATTTTATGTTTGGACAAAGGCGGAAATTGAAAATGCGCTGGGCAAAGAAGCCGGTCTTTTCAATGACTACTTTAATGTAACTATTGGTGGCAATTGGGAGAGAGGAAAAAATATCTTATTCAGAAATACGGCTGATGAAGCCATAGCAGCAAAATACCATCTAACCAAAGAGCAATTAAAAGAAAAGATTGAAGCTGACAAGGCAACACTTTTAAGTGTACGCAATAAACGTGTTCGCCCTAACCTGGATGACAAAATACTTACTGCATGGAATG